>WNGM01002406.1_pt1 | contig 15039 bp, 17 predicted proteins | sample 5400571 | NCBI WGS metagenome assembly WNGM01 (sample SAMN13153378, study PRJNA577476) | soil metagenome | isolation source: 100 cm soil or saprolite under Garry oak tree replicate 2 | place: USA:California | collected 2016-06-15
TACTTGCCGTAGCCGAGAAAGACCATGCGGTCGCGCTTGATTTCCATGGTGCCTCCGGAGCGCCGTCCGTCGCCGGCCGCCCGTGGGGTGCCGAACGCCTCACGAAAGAAGGCGAGCATGCGACGGACCAGGCTCATTGCTTGCGCCGCTTCAGGATGTCGTCCAGGACGACCCGGTCGATCTTGCCGTCCATCCGCACTCGCACGTCGTAGTTTTCCCAGTACATGAAGTTCGCGAGCGCCTCGAGGAACGTGCGGTTCGCGACCCCCTGCCGCGCGTCGAGCCACTTCTCCCGCTGGCCGGGGGGCTCGCGCATCAGGATCGGCTCGAGGCGCTTCACGACGTCGGGCGTGAGCGGGATCAGGTCTTCCGCACGGCTCGTGAAGAAGTAGAGCTTGTGCAGCTCGTACAGCCGCTGGAGCTCGCGGATGGGATTGGTGTCGTCATACACGCGGATGTCGATGTAGCGGTCGTTCAGGCCGAGGTAGCCGCCGTTCCTCCGGACTACGAGCAGCGCCGCGGACTCCATCCCCCGCTTGTCCCCACCCCCCGCCTGCCCCGCCATGAGCGCCGCCACCAGCCGGTCGGCCAGCGACCCCGCTGCGCGCTCGAACGCCTCGGCCATGTTCTTCACCGTCTGGTCGGAGACCATGATGTTGGCCTGCGCGGCGTAGCCTCGTCCGACGATCATCTCTCCCTTGCCGCCCGGTCGCCCGACCGCCTGACCGCCCACTCTTCCACCCGCCCAGTCAAAACACGAGTCTCCCGTCCAGCTGGCCGTGTTGCCCGCGCCGCGCGCGTCCACCATGCCCACCTGCCGTTGCGCCGGCCGCGGGTCGCTCCGCATCACGACCCGCATCGCCTCGGGGGCCGTGGCCCCCAGCGCCATCAGCTCGAGCCCCTTCTCGCCGTAGTCGGTGTTGCCGAGCGACTGGGTGGCCACCGCACCGACGCCCGCCTTCGCCCACGGCACGATGCCCCCGACGTTGGGGAACTTGGACTGCACCGCCACGCCCAGGTCCCCGGTGGCGGAGTCGTAGGCGACGATGCTGTACGTGTGGGCACGCTTGAGAAGATCGGATGGGCGAAAATTCGGCTGCTGCAGCGTGACCGCGAGGAGCAGGGGGAGCACGCGCTAATCCTTCTTCATCTTTTTCTTGAGCTCCTTGAGCTGGCGCTCGGCCGCCGCGTCGCGCGCGGCGCGATCCAGCTCGGCCTTGAGCAGCTCGTCCTGCACATCGGTCGCCGGGCGCGCGCCGCCCGCAGCCTCGAGGTCGCGCCAGGCGCGCTCCACCGAGCGCTCCGCCTCGGTGAGCGGCCGGTCGCGCTCGGCGCGGACCAGCTGCGCTTGCATGTCCGCGAGCTCCCGCTCGTACAGCGCCAGCTCCTCCCGCAGCGCCGCGAGCTTGTGCTCGAGCACGCCGGCCCGCTCGCGGTGCTTCGCCGCGAAGCGCTGCGCGACGTCCACCGTCTCCTGGTCCTGGATCTCGGCCGCAAGCCGCCCCCGCCGCTCCGCGTCGGCGAGCCGCTGCCGCTGCTGCGCGAGCTCGCCCTCGGTCCGCGTCACGGCAGCGCGCGTGTCCGCGACGGCCAGCTTCGCCTCCACCACGGCCTCGCGCATCTGGCGCGCCAAGTCGCCCAAGTTCTCCGGCGGCGTCGCCGCGTCGAGTGCGGCGCGGAGCCCATCCCGCAGGCGCTCGAACAAGGGACGCTAGCTTTTCCGGACCGTCTTCGCGAAGAACGGCGAGAACACCTGCTCCACCGCGCGCGACTTGCACTTGGGGCAGGCGGGCCGCCGGCGGCCGTGCTCCTCGATCCCCTCCTGCCGGCTGAAGCGCTCGCGGCACTTCGTGCAGCGGTACTCGTAGATCGGCATGGCGGACTCAACGTTATTCCCCGCTGAAACGGGGGTCAAGTTGACGGCCCGGCCGTGTGACCCGAAGATTGCACGCATGCCGAGCCGCCTCCGGCGCGCTCTTCTCGCGTGTAGTGTCGCGACCCTTGCGTGCGACGAGGGTCTGAAACCCACGGCCGGATGCTCGGGCATCTGCGGCACGGTGACGTACCAAGGCGCGGTGCCCGACAGCCTCAAGGACAGCACCGATGCGGTGTTCGTCCTGACCTATCGGACGTTCCCCCAGGCGCCCACCGACCTGTTCAACTTCCAGCCGATCCCCCCGGCCACCGTGCCCGCCGGCGGGCCGCCGCACCGCTACGCGCTGGCCGTCCCACCCGGCACCTACGAGTGGGTGCTGGCGGTGTGGAAGAAGAAAAGCACCGAGCCGTTGAGCGCCCAGAACGCCGACACCCTGCTGCGCGAGGTCGGCTTCTACCACGACGCCGGGGACACGACGTCCCACGGGACGGGCATCGTCGTCGTGGTCACCGGCACCGACTCGATCAACTTTGTCATCGACTTCAGTAAGATGAACCGCATCTGCACCTACTTCCCCCCGTGCCCCTGAAGCCCGTCATCGTGCTCGGGTCGCTGCTGGCTGCGCCGCTGGGCGTCGTGCGCGCGCAGGGCACAGGCGGCGTGTACGGCACAGTCGTGGACACGGCCGGGCGAGGGATCGCCGCTGCCGCGGTCCGGATCCGGGGGACGCCCCTGACGGGCGTGGTGGATGGAACGGGCCGGTACCGCATCGCGGACGTGCCGGCCGGTTGGATGGAGGTGCGGGCGACGCGAATCAGCTACTGGGCCGAGAGCAGCTTCGTCGCCGTGGCGGCCGACGATTCGGTGCGCGTCGATTTCGTGCTGCGCGAGCGGCCGCTCCTCGTTCAGCCCACGGTGGTCACCGCCGCCAAGCGCTCCCAGCTGCTCGACCAGGCGGTAACGAGCGTCGCCGTCGTATCGGACTCGGAAATCGCCCGTCGCGCGATGAGCACCGTAGACGAGGCGGTGAACAAGGCGCCCGGAGTACTGTTCCTCAACGGGCAGGTGAACATCCGTGGCTCGAGCGGCTTCGTGGAGGGCCTCGGGTCGCGCGTGCTGCTGCTGGTGGATGGCGCGCCCGCGAACCAGGGCGACCGCGGCGGTATCGACTGGGACATGGTGCCGCTCGAGGAGGTGGACAAGGTCGAGGTCGTGAAGGGCGCCGGCTCCTCCTTGTACGGCTCGGCCGCGTTCGGCGGCGTCGTCAATCTCATCACCCACGACATCCCGGTCGGCCTCCACGGGCGGGTGCGCGCGACCGCCGGAGGCTACGCGAACCCGCCCGACGACCGCTGGAGCTTCCGCGACTACACGGGCGGGCTGGGCGGCCTCGACGTGACCGGCTCGTACGGCACCGAGGTCCTGCGCGGTAGCCTCACCCTCGGCGGCCGCCACTCGGACGGGTACGTCGAGCGAGACCGCAGCGACCAGTGGGAGACGGCCGGGAGAGCGGAGTGGCGTCCCCGGCCCGACACGCGGGTCACCGCATCCGGATCGTGGACGAGCCACCAGTACGAGGTGGGCCCACCGTGGTGCGAGCGCGGCCAGTGCGACGACCGCGGGCTCGCGTTTCAGCCCTTCATGACGGCCGACACCGCGGCGTATACACGCTCGGATAAAGGGTATCTCGCGGCGACGTTCGAGCGGACGGCGTCCGAGCGGCTCTCCTGGCAGGCGCGCGGCTCGTGGCTGCGGACGCACTTCACCGACTTCCGCGAGAGCGGCAACGACTTCGGGGTCGCGAACCAGTTTGGCGCCGAGCTGCGCGGCGAGGTCCACACGGCGGCGGGCGCCGTCGCCACCGTCGGCGTGGAAGCGAGCTACTCCGACGTCACCTCGAACATCTTCACCGGTGATCCGACCGCCGGCGGCGAGACGGTCCGCTCGCACGACCAGCGCGAGTTCGCCGTGTATGGCGAGGGCGAGCAGCGGGCGGGCCCGGTTCGCCTCACGGCAGGTGCCCGGATGGATTTCATCGCGCGCGACGGCGGGGCGCTCTCCGGCGTGCTGAGCCCGCGGATCGGCGCCGTGCTCCCCACGGGGGCGGGAACATGGCGCGTTTCCGTGGGCCGGGGCTTCCGAGCGCCGTCGCTCGCCGAGCTGTTCGTCTCGACTCAGGCGTTCGGGTTCCGGGTGATCCCGAATCCGGACCTCGCCCCTGAAACCGCGTGGTCGTTCGAGCTGGGCAACGCCGCCGCACTCGGCTCGCGGGCCCGGCTCGACGGCGCGGTGTTCTGGACCGAAGCGCGCCGGCTGATCGAGCCGATCTTCATCGTCATCTACGACAGCGTCGCCCACGACAGCGTCCCTGCGATCCAATTCCGGAACGTGTCGCGCGCCCGGCTCCGGGGGCTCGACGTGTCGCTCGTCGCGCTGCCGTTCGCGGGGAACTTCACGACCACCCTCTCCTACACGTTCCTCGACGCCCGGGACCTCGCGACCGACTCCGTGCTCGCATTCCGCCCCAAGCATCTCGTCACCGTGGGCGTCGACTACGGGTGGCGGTCGCTGAGCGTAGGCGGCGACTTCCGCTACGTGAGTCGCATCGAGCGCATCGAGCTGGGCGGGCCCTACTCGAACGACCCCAGAGTGGCCACCCAAGTCCTCGACCTGCGCGCCGGTTGGGAGCGCGGGCCGCTGTCGGCGCGGCTGCTCGTCGCCAATGCGCTGAATTACATCTACAGTCTGACGCCCGGCACACTCGAGCCGGTGCGCACGGTATCCGTGGTTCTCACCTGGAAGTATTAGATTGGTGCGATGCTCGCGACCCGTTCCCTCGCCGCGGCGCTGCTGTGCGCCTTTCAGGGAGCGCCGATCGACGGCACCTGGGAGCTGACGCGTGTCTTCCGCTCCGGGCCCGCGCCCGCCACCCGGAGCGTGCCCGTCGACTCCACCGTCTACATCCGCGTCACGCTCGAATCTCACCGCGGCGACTGGATCTCCGGGCGGCTGTACCGCCGGTACCATGGTGCCGACGAGCGCTCCAAGATCGAGGGCGGACCGCTGCGCGGCACGGGGCGCTGGATCATCGGCGCGGATCTCGAGCGTCCGGCGTCGGCGAAGGCGCGCACCGCCGCCTGGCTCGCGGCCGACACTCTCCGCTTCGGCACCTCGTTCGTCCCCGACGCCGACTCGATCGAGCTCCGGCGCGTGAGCGCCGATGCTCCGTATCCTGCGAGCGTCGTCGAGGTGGTGACCGCCCGATGACGGTGTTCCACGCGACGTCGTTTCGCTTGACGCTGTGCAGCGTGACGCTGTTCGTGTCTTGCGGCGGCGACCGGTCGCGCTCGCCTACGTGCGGCATGGCGCAGCTCATCGGGCCATCACTGATCCAGGAGCAGCTGAAACTCCTGCCCTACGTCCTGACGGACGCGCCGCGCGGTCTCCCCGGCTCCCTCCCCGCGCGCGTCGCCGGCACCGCGCAGCAGAGCACGGTCGTGATCACCTACCGCGCCCAGCGACTGACGATGGCGTACCAGGGCTCGAACTTCCCGCCCTTCCCCACCGATACGACCGTGTACGGTCTCCTCGTCGTGGACGACTCGACCCAGCGGGCCCAAGGCGTGCTGCTGTACGAGGGCCAGCGGCCGCCGCAGACCTACCCGCAACTGGGCAGCGTGACGGGGGGCGACAAGTCGATCCCGCTGTACGGCGTCCGCGTGAGCTGGGCGAGCGTCTCGAACCCGCGGTGCCCCCTGCTCGGCGCTCCCCCCGCCCCTCCGGCCCCGCAGCCATGACCAAAGTCGTCGCCGTCAGCGCCACGCGCCGCACCGACGGGGGCCGCGAGCGCGTCGCCCTGAACGCCGCCTACGTGCAGGCGCTCACGCGTGCGGGGCTCGTGCCCGTCATCGTGGCGCCGATCCTCGACCCGGAGACGGCGTGCGCCGTGCTCGACCGCGTCCAGGGCCTCGTGCTCACGGGGGGCGAGGACGTCGAGCCGGCCCGCTACCACGCCCCACGGCACCCCAAGCTCGGGGAGACCGACGCGGGGCGGGACGCGGTCGAGGTCGCGCTGATCGCGGGCGCGCGAGCGCGCCGCCTCCCCACCCTCGCCATCTGCCGCGGCATCCAGATCCTGAATGTCGCGCTCGGCGGCACGCTCTACCAGGACCTGGCGAGCGAGCGGCCGGGCCCGGTGAACCACGCCGACACCAGCGCGCGCCACGGGCTCGCGGTCGAGCCCGGGTCGCTCCTGCACCGCACCATCGACACGGTGGAGACCACGGTGAACACCCGGCACCATCAGGCGATCCGCGATCTCGCTCCGGCGTTGCGAGCCACCGCCTGGGCGGAGGACGGGGTGATCGAGGGCGCCGAGCCGCAGGATCCGCGCGACCCGTGGACGCTCGGCGTGCAGTGGCATCCCGAGGACGACGTCGAGGGCGCGCTGTTCCGCGGTTTCGCCGCGGCGGTGGCGTGAACACCCCCCTCGCCTTCCCGTCGGTCGAATGGGTGAGCGCCTACGGCGCGGCGATCAACGCGAGCCCCGGGTACCGCGCCGCGTCGACGGAATGGACGCACGGCGCCGTCGCGCTGGTCGTGAATCCCCAGCCGGAGATCGGCCTCCCGCAGCCGGTCGGCATCTGGCTCGACCTGGAGCGCGGCGCGTGCCGGGAAGCCAAGGTCGTGTCGCAGGGCGAGGCCGAGCAGGCGCCCTTCGTCATCTCGGGCGACTACGCGCACTGGAAGCGGGTGATCCGAAAGGAGCTCGGCCCCATCGCCGGGATCATGCAGCGCAAGCTCGCCCTCAAGGGCTCGCTGCCGATCGTGGTACGGTTCGTGAAGTCGGCGGAGCAGCTGGTCGAGGCGGCGACGACGGTGCCAACGCGGTTCCTGGACGAGTAGTCCGTCGTCCGTCATCCGTTGTCCGTGGTGCAATGACGGATGACGGACGACGGATGACGGATGACTATAGATTCCGCAGTATCTTATCGGGCGTCGTGATGGTGGGGAAAAAGACGCGGTCACTCAGGCGATTGAACGCCACCCGCAGCGTGGGAAACCGCTCGGCGGCGGCGCGGTAGATTCCAGCGACGCCGAAGTGCTCGGCGAGCCGGTGCTCGGAGGCAAGTTGGTATCCCTGGCGTCCCAGCTGGTCGTAGTACGGCAGGTCGGGCCCGCCGCGGCGGGAGCGCCGGGCCGCGATGTAGTCCGGGAACAGCCCGGCGAGCCAGAGACTGTAGTTGCCCAGATGCACGCGCAGCAGGAATCCGCGCTCGCCGGTGTCGTCGAGGCCGGTGAGCTCCGCCACCACGTCGACGAGATAGTGGTAGCGCTCGTCGTCGGTGCGGCGGATACGGGTATGGCGATCATGATCGCCGAATTCGAGCAGCAGCGCGGCCAGGTACTCGGCCAGCGCACGGTCGTCCACCCCCGCCGCGCGCAGCGTGTGGCGCACCGCGACGTAGGTGAAGAGCACCGGGGAGGGCGCCACGAGCGTGCGCAGCGCCAGCAGCGCGTCCAGCAATCCGGGCTCGTCGAGCAGCCGGTCGGGCCCTTCCTCGAGCAGCAGGCGCTCGTAGCGCGCGCGCCGGCCCGCGTCGCCGCGTGCCAGGGCGAGCGCGACCAGGTGAAAGTCCTGTGCCCGCAGACGACCGCGGACGTTGGCCAAGATCATGCGCAAATCTCCTTCTAAAGCGGCCACTCCCGCCCCCGCCCCCGCCCCCGCCCCCGTTTCCGCGCCCGCCCCCCGCGCTGCCGTGGAGCTGCTGGTCCGCCTCACGACCCTCGCGCAGGAGCTCGCGGGCGCGTTCCGCCCGGCGACGGTGGTCGAGATGGTGGCGCGGACGCTGATCGAGCTGCTCAAGCCCGACCGCTTGTCCGTCATCCTACTAGACGCCGAAACCAACCGCCTCGCGGTGACCTACGACACCAACCCCTCTCCGGCGCGCACCGACGACCCGCTCCTGCAGCTGGCGCTGCGCCGCGGCCCGCTCGCCTTCCCGAAGGACGTGAAGGAAGAGGCACGGCGGCGCGGGGCCGATCTCGTAGAGGAGCCGCCCGGATCCTGGCTGGGCGCGCCGCTCGTCGCGACCGGCCGCGCGATAGGTGCCGTGTCCCTCTCGCGGGACCGCCCCGGGGCCTTCGGCAAGGCCGAGCTCACGCTCGTCTCCGCCGTCCTTGCGCAGGCGACGATCGCGCTCGAGAACGCCCGGCTGGTGGTGCTTCTCTCCTCGGCGAAGCGTGAGTGGGAGAAGACCGTCGACGCCATCAGCCAGGCGATCTGCATCGTCGACGCGCACGGCACCGTGCGCCGCGCCAACCGTGTGTTCGCCGAGCTGATCCAGACGCCGGTCACCGCCATCCCGGGCCGGCCCTGGCTCGGACTGGTGCCGCCCGCGTGGTCGGACCCGGTCGCGCGCGCCCTCGCCGAAGCCGCCCCGACCTCGGTCGAGATCCGGTTTGGTGAGCGCATCCTGTTGCTCACGACGATCCCCATGGCCGAGCCCGGCGCCGCCGTCCTCGTGTTCGAGGACCAGACGGACAGGCGCCGGCTCCAGGAGCAGCTCATACAGTCTGAGAAAATGTCGGCGATTGGTCAACTCATCGCCGGCGTGGCGCACGACCTGAACAACCCCCTCGCCTCGGTCGTCGGCTTCAGCGACTTCCTTTCCGAGGTGGGAGAGGTCCCCTCCTCGCTCGTCGAGCCGCTCCAGGTGATCCGCCAGGAGGCGGAGCGCGCGGCGAACATCGTGAAGAACTTGCTCTCGTTCGCCCGCAGCCAGGAGGGAGAGCGCAAGCGCCAGCATATCAAGCCGATCCTCGAGTCGACGCTGGGGCTGCTGCGCAACCAGCTGATGGCGCACAAGGTCGAGGCCACGCTCGAGGTCGAAGCGGCCCTCCCCGAGGTCGAGGTGAACGGGAACCAGATCAAGCAGGTGTTCGTGAACGTGATCAACAACGCGTGCCAGGCGATCGCGAGCGACGCGCCGTCGGGGCGGATCTGGCTCACGGCGAAGCGCGTGCGCGACGGGATCGCGGTCTCCGTGACGGACTCCGGACCGGGGATGGCGGAGGAGATCGCCGCGCGGGTGTTCGAGCCGTTCTTCACGACCAAAGGGGAGGGCGAGGGGACGGGTCTCGGGCTGTCGATCAGCCAGGGGATCGTGAAGGAGCACGGCGGGCGGATCTTCCTCGAGACGAGGCCGGGGCCTGGCGCCACGTTCACCGTCGAACTGCCGATCGGCGCCGCACCCCCGCGGCCCGAGGCGGAGCCCGCCAGCCCGGGCGCGGGACGGTCGCTGCGCATCCTCGTGGTGGACGACGAGCCGCACATCCTCCACTACATGCGCGCCACGCTCGAGAGCTGGGGCCACACTGTCGAGGTCGCGAGCGACGGCACCTACGCGCTGGAGCGTGCCCTGGCGGAAGCGTTCGACGTCATCATTTGCGACCTGCGCATGCCGCATCTCTCCGGGCGCGACATGTACACCAAGCTTGCCCGACAAGACCCGCGCGCGGCCGAGCGGATCATCTTCGCCACCGGGGACACGGTGCGCGGGGATACGCTGCAGTTCCTCGAACGGCTGGGCCGGCCTTACCTCCACAAGCCGTTCACGCTGGCTGAGCTGCGCAGCGCCCTCGGCCACGCCACGCAGCAGCCGGCCTGAGCCCGCCCCGGTGCGCGTCCTCCACATCGACTCGGGGCGCGCGTACCGGGGCGGTCAGGATCAGGTCCGGCTGCTGGCGCGGGAGCTGGCGCGCCAAGCGGGTGTGGAGCAGCGCCTCGTGACCAAGCGCGGCTGCGAGCTCGCGCGGCGCGCCGCGGCGGCGGGCGTCCCCGTGTGCGAAGTCCCGTGGACGATCGGGCTTGATCCGCGCGCGTGGTGGAGCCTGGTCCGGGAGGCGAAGGTCTTTCACCCTCACATCATCCACGCGCACGACGGCCACGCGCTCGGGATCGCCACGCGGACCAGGGGCTGGCTGCGCGACGAACGCTCCAGGCCCCGCACCATCGCCACGCGCCGAGTGGTCTTCGCCGTGCGGCGGGCGAGCTCGTTGTTCCGTGCCGATTTCATCGTGGCGATCTCCGAAGCCGTGAAGGCGACGCTGGTGGCGGCCGGCGTACCGCCGGCAGCGATCGCCGTCATTCCCTCCGGGATCGATCCGGACGAGGTGCGCGCCGCGGCCGCCAGGCCGCTCGGGATCCGGTCCCGGCTCGGTCTGCCGGCCGGCACGCCGCTCGCGGTCAACGTCGCCGCGCTGGAGCCTCCCAAGGACCAGCGCACGCTGCTCCGCGCCGCGCACGCCGCGCGCGAGCCGCGCCCCGATCTCCACTGGGCGATCGCCGGCGAGGGGGAGCTGCGGCGCGCGCTCGCGGCCGAGATCGCGCGCCTCCATCTCGCGGATCGCGTCCATCTCCTGGGGTACATACCGGACGTGGATGCGCTCATTCAGGAGGCGGACGTGCTCGTGATGTCGTCGCAGGAAGAGGGCCTCGGCAGTGTGGTGTTGCACGCGCTCGCGCTCGGCACGCCGGTCGTCGCCACCCGGGGCGGCGGGCTGCCTGAGATCGTGCCTGCCGAGTGGACCGTGCCGATCGGCGACGCCGCAGCGCTCGCTCGGAGGGTGGTTCAGGCACTCGACCACCCTTCCCCCTTCCCCCTTCCCGCGCGGTTCACCGCCCGCGCCATGGCGGAAGGCGTCTTGGCCCTGTATCGCTCGCTCATCTAGATTGCAGGGCCATGATCTACGTCTGCGTCCCGGTGCACAACGAGGCTCGCACGGCCGGGCTGGTGCTCTGGAAAGTGCGTCAGGTCTTCACCGCCTTTCCGCGCGAGTACCAGCTGCTCGTGTTGGACGACGGCTCCACGGACGACACGCGTGAGGTGCTCGCGTCCTATGCCAAGGTGCTGCCCATGGCGCTCGTCACGCATCCGCAGCGCCGCGGCTACGCCGCCAGCCTCTTCGAGCTGCTCACCCTGGCGCTGCAACGCACCGACCGCCCCAAGCGCGATTGCGCCATCACCCTGCACGCGGACTTCGTGCATTGCCCCGACGCGATGGACGAGATGGTGAAACGTCTCGAGTCCGGGGCCGACCTCGTGGTCGCGGAACTGGTCGAGCAGCGGGGGCAAGCCTCCCGCGCGCTGCGCTTCGCGCGCCGCTGGACGCCGCGCCTGCTCCCCTCTCTTCCGGGCCTCAAGGACACCGTGTCGGGCTTCGTGGCACTGCGGCTGATCGTGCTGCGGCAGGCGCTGCGGCGCGACACGACGCGGTTCCTCCACACCGACGGCTGGTGCGCGAACGCGGAGCTGCTGGCCCGGCTTGCGCCGCACGCCCGGCGGATCGAGGCGGTGCCGGCCGCGGCACGTTACGACCTCGCGCAGCGGCCCTCCCGCGTCCGACCGTGGCGCCAGCTGCTCGAGGCATGGCGCGCGCGTCCCATCATTCGCGCGGCCCGCGTCACCGCGGCGGTCGTGCTGCTCGCCGCCGGTCCCGCCCTCACGCGCGGGGCTAACCTGGGGGCCCAATCAGACACCGTCCGGGCGGACACGGTCCGCGCCGCAGCCCTGGTGGCCCCGATCGGCGCGATCGCGCCCCTCCCCATGGCGGTGCCCTTCCCCGTGGGCGAGCGACTGGTGTACGGGGCACGCTACGGGCCGTTCAGCGTCGGCACCGCGACGATGCAGGTGGCGGGGATCGACACCATTCGCGGTGTCGAGGTGGTCCATTTCACGTTCCTGATCGACGGCGGCGCGCTCTGGTACCACATCCACCAGGACTTGCAGTCGTGGGTGGGGCGCGGCGACTTCCGCTCGCGCCGCTTCTGGAACCAGACGGAGGAGAAAGGCCGGGCGTGGGAGCGGAAGTTCGACATCTACCCCGATTCCGGGTTTTACCGCGAAGCGGGCCGTGACACGACCCGGCCCACCGTCGCCGAACCGCTCGACGACGCCGCCTTTCTTTACTGGATCCGCACCGTGCCCCTCGAAGTCGGGAAGCGCTACGAGTATCACCGCTACTTCCGGCCGGAGCGCAACCCGGTGATCGTCGAAGTGCTCGGCCGCGAGCGCGTGGGCGCGGCGGGGAGAAAGTGGAATGCGATCGTGGTCCGCCCCCGGATCCCCAACGGCGGCGGCATCTTCGCCGAAAAGGCCGACGCGCGGATGTGGCTCTCCGACGACAGCACGCGGGTGATGATCGCGCTGCAATCGAATTTCTCGTTCGGCACCGTGCAGCTCAAGCTCAAGGAGTACTCCGACCCTCGTCCGGGGCACCCATGACCGACTATCGCGAGGCGGACTTCTCGCAGTTGCGAACCGTCCCCATCGCGCAGCGCCCCAACAAAGTCGAGCCCTCCCTCCTCGCGCAGCCGCCCGGCCGCGACCAGAGCTTCGCCGCTTTCTGGGACTCGCTCCCCGATATCCTCGCCGTGCAGGACCTGCGCTACGTCGCGCAGCAGCTCGCGCGCGCCGCGGGGCGCCGCGGCGTCGTGGCGATGCTCGGCGGGCACGTCATCAAGGTCGGCCTCGGACCCGTGCTGCGCGAGCTGATCCGGCGCGGCGTCCTCACGCATCTCGCCCTCAACGGCAGCGCCGCGATCCACGACTTCGAGCTCGCTCTCTACGGCGGCACGAGCGAGGACGTCGCCGCGGGCCTGGCGGACGGCACCTTCGGCATGGCGGAGGAGACGGGGCACGACATGAACGCGGCCATCGGCGCGGGCGCCACCGCCGGGCGCGGAATGGGCGAAGCGCTGACGGACTACCTCCAGCGTCGCCGCACCCTCGCCGCGCCCGAGGTCTCGGTGCTGCTCGCCGCCGCCGAGCGGGGGATCCCCGTGACGGTGCACGTGGCCGTTGGCGCGGACATCATTCACCAGCATCCCGCAGCCGACGGCGCGGCGCTTGGCGCGACGAGCCACCGCGACTTCAAGCGCCTCGCCGCGTCGCTGCCGGCGCTCGACGGCGGTGGCGTCGTTCTGAACCTGGGGAGCGCGGTCCTGATGCCCGAGGTGTTCCTCAAGGCGCTCACGGTGGCGCGCAATCTGCACGGCGGGAAACCGACGGGGTTCACCGCGTGCGACTGCGACATGCAACGCCACTACCGGCCGCGCGTGAACGTGGTGGAGCGGCCGACCCTCGCCGGAGGGCGTGGCGTCCAGCTCACCGGCCACCACGAGATTCTGATCCCGCTCCTGTGCTGGGCGGTGATCCGCCAGCTCGATGCGCCGTCCCGGTAGCAGGCGGGGCGCGCTGACCCTCACCGCCGCCGTGTTCGCCGGATGCGTCACCCGGACTCAGCGGCTCACTACGCCGGGCACGGCGGCGCTCGGGACTCCGGCGCTGATCCAAGAGATGGTGCAGCAGGCGCTCGTGCTCGACGCGGCCGGGGACCGCGCGGCCGACACCCTGTACGCGCCCGACGCCCTGGTCGTCGCCAACGCGCGGGCGCGCTTCGCGGCGCCGCGCTTCGCGGGGGTCGGGTACGGCGGCCGGGTCACCGTCGCGGGCGCAGCGGTGACCCTGGAAGGCCGCTTTGCCTGGAGCGTGGTGGACTACCGCTGGATCAACTCACAGCGCAACCAGGCGGAGGCCGGCCGCGCCACCTTCGTGTGCGAGGAGAAGCCACGGGGCTGGAAGATCGTCCACGTCCACTCCAGCCAGGTGCTGCCGTGGGACCGCTAGGCGTCCGCCGGGCGGCCCTTGATCATGTCTCGGATCTTGTCGGCCGTGCTCGGGCTGACGACCCGCAACACCAGATAGAACAGGAAGCCGATGGCGGCCAGCCACAACACCGTCATCGCGAGGCCGATGAGGCCGCCGAGGATGCCGAACACGATTTTGAGGGCGATCCACGCCAGCACGGCGAAGACGGCGAATCCGAGAATGCTGCGGAACATGGGCGCTACCTCCGTGATGCCCCTAGTGCGAGGGCTCGTACGACGGAATGTAGCAGCGGGTTTCAGCGGAGCGCCAGCGCGTGACCGCGGTTGACGTCGCCATCGTCGGCGGGGGCGCGATCGGGGCGGCGTGCGCCCGCGCCGCCGCCCTGCGCGGGCTGGAAGTGGTGATTTTCGAGCCCGGGCCCGACCCCGCCGCGGCGTCCCCGGCGTCGGCGGGCATGCTCGCGCCTCAGATCGAACCCTTGGACGACGCCCTGATCGCCCTCTCCGTCCGCGCCCGCGACCTGTATGAGCCGCTCGCCCCCGCGCTCCGGGAAACGACCGGGATCGAGATCGCGTTCTGGCGCGCGGGCATCGCCGCCGTGGCGTTTGACGAAGCGACCGCCGACCGGCTCAAGGAAGAGGTGGCGCGCCAGCGCCAGGCCGGCCTGCGCTGCGACTGGCTGGACGGCACCGAGGTGCGCGAGCGCTGGCCCGGCGCGGCGCCAGATGGCCTCGGCGCACTGTTCGCCCCCGAGGACGGCGCCGTCGATCCGCAGGCGCTCACCCGCGCCTGCCTCGCCGACGCGCGCCGCCTGGGCGCGACCCTCCGCGCCGAGAAGGTCGAGCGGGTGCAGGCGACGAGCGGCCGCGCCACCGCAGTCGTCACGCCAGGCGACACGACCGCGGCCGAGCACGTTGTGATCGCGGCCGGTGTCTGGTCGCCGCAGATCGCGGGATTGCCGCGCCCCCTTCCCGTTGAGCCGATGCGCGGGCAGATGGCCGCCACCGCCTGGCCCGACGGTACGCCGCCCGCCATCCTGTACCACGAACACGGTTATGTGCTCGCCCGCGGCGACGACGCCGTGCTCGGCAGCACCATGGAGCGCGCCGGGTACAACGCCGCCGTCACCAACGAGGGCCTGGCGCAGATCTTCCGCGGAGCCGTCCGGCTGCTGCCGGCGTTACTGACGCAGCCGGTCGCGCGGATGTGGGCCGGGCTGCGCCCGGTCACGCCCGACGGGCGCCCCCTGCTGGGGCGGGACCCCGACGTGGAGCGGCTGTGGTACGCCACCGGTCACGGGCGTAACGGCATCCTCCTCGCTGCGCTCACGGGCGAGATCATCGCCGACCTGTTGACCACCGGGAGCACGGACATCGATATCGCGCCGCTGCGCGTGGATAGATTCGGATAGGGAGGGGGAGCAGGGAGCGGGGAGCGGTACCCTCCGGCGCACCGCGAGGTACAGCTCCCTGCTCCCCGCTCCCGGACTTT
>WNGM01002410.1_pt1 | contig 15033 bp, 18 predicted proteins | sample 5400571 | NCBI WGS metagenome assembly WNGM01 (sample SAMN13153378, study PRJNA577476) | soil metagenome | isolation source: 100 cm soil or saprolite under Garry oak tree replicate 2 | place: USA:California | collected 2016-06-15
ACACGCCGTCCGCATCCTGGCCCGCGCCTGGATGCGCGTCATCTGGGCCTGCTGGCACAACGACACCCCCTACGATCCTTCCCAGCATGGCGGGGAGCGACGTCTCGCGGCGTAGGAGTTGACTTAGGGAACTGAAACGCGCCGAAGGCCCTCACAGGAGGCCTTCGAAGCGGTGCGACGAAGGATGAGTCCTAGACGGGCAGCCCTAGGGCGCCGCCCTCGTTGATCGCGTAGAACTCGTTCTTGCTGATCTTTCCCGTCGCGCCGTCAACGAGGTTTCTCACCGTGTCGAGGGAATCGGACTTGAAGACGCACACGCCCCGGGTGCCGTGACATGACTCGGTGCTCACTCGGTATGCTGCGCAGCGCGATTGGAGCATCTGGCCAGCGTGCCATCACCTGTGGTCCCATCCGGCTGTGACCATCCCGCCCCGAGCGATGCGCAAGCTTCGGAAGCTTCCGGCGGGTGCGCGGATAGACCTGCTCCTCCTCCTTACATCGCCATCCAACGTCCGAGCAGACGCCATACGCCAGTTCTGCGAGCGGCCGGATGGCCGCGGGCTCGCTGAGGTTCTGATGGACCTGCAGGAGGATGACTCCCTCCGAGCCGCCATCGTGGATCTCCTTCGCCATCCGGGTCAGTCGTAGGACCGGGCGCTTGGCTGAGCCCCCCCGAGACGGGAAGAGGACCAGGTCCGAGGGGACCAGGCCAAAGAAGTCAGCCGCCAAGGCGCCGGCCAGGAAGTCGACGGCCAAGAAGGTCGTGTCGTCGGCAGGCTGAAGGCTGCTCCTTCGAAGTACCCCAAGCGACAGGGTTCGGGCCATCCTGGTCGATCTGCTCGTGGTAGCTGCCAGGGCCGATGAGCTGTTTGCGATGCCACTGCATCGGGTCTGTTCCATCGCTGTCGGTGCGAAGGAAAGGGAAGGAAGGACGGGCGAGTCTCCGAGATGGGCTCAGCTCCAGTTGCCGGCTGCCAATTCGCCCCGAGATGCCCGTACGCTACCGAGCAGTCGTTCGTCGTTCGCCCGACCCGCGAGGACGTGGGAGGGCACACGGTCACCTCCCAAAACGGGCGATCAGTCGATCATGCCGCCCCCGCCCCAGAACTCGTCCGCGGCCCAGGACCCTTCCAACCGGTAAGAACGTCTCACCACCCCCGAGGAGAGGGGAGGCGCTCGAGCCGCCGCCGGGGGTCCGGACTGCCGTCGGGTACCGCTGCCTACATCTGGGGTATGAACCCCAGTTGCATCATCATGCCGGCGATGTCGGGGTAGGAGTTGAACTCGACGATCTTGCCGCTCTTGACTCGGGCGAAGTAGGTGCCTCTGCCCACCACGCTCTTGCCGGTCGGAGGGATCTCCTTCCCGGCCATCATCATGGGGCCGGTGTTGGTCCCGGTGAACTGGACCTCGGCCGCCACGGCGTCGTCCCCGACCACCCGGTTCGTCTGCTTGACGCTCATGTCGGGGAACGCCGTGAACCAGGTCTGCGCGTATTGGCGAACCCCGTCCTTCGTGGTGATCGGCTCCGGCAGCGCGACGTCAGTCGCCACCAACTCATCGGCGAACAGGCCCGCGAAGGCTTCGGCGTCGTGCCCGTCCCAGGCCGCCATGCCTCGGTCGTCGAGGCTCTCGATCTCTTCCCGCGACATAGGCACACTCCTTTCCATCCGGGGTCTTTGTCACCAACCTACCCCCGTGCCGCGGTGCGTCAAATCGGTTCGATGCATCTCCGGCCGGCCCGAACCGGGCCCTTCCTGGGAGCCGGGCGGCCCGCATCTCGCGGTCGAACCCGGCGACGAAACGGTCCCGCAGGTCAGATTCCGACGCCGCCACGGGAGCGCACGGCGAACAACCGCCATTCCTCCGGGACCCCCTTCAGGGCGTGAGAACCGCGATCCTCGAACTCGATCCCCGAGCCGACCACGAGGTCCTTCACCGTGCTCGAGACGAGCACCTCGCCCCGCGGCCGTCGATCGCGTCAACTGACCAATCGATACAGCCGCCACCGGTCGGCCACCCCTTTGAGCTCGTACTCGCCCGTGTCTTCGAAGGCAAGCCCGCTGCCGGCAACGAGGTCCCGCGATGGACATTGCAGCCGGCAGCTACATGCTGTGGTAGTCCTCGTGTGCTGCCACTAACCGGTGCAGCGAGGCCTTGCCACTGGCGCTCCGCCGATGATAGCGCCGGATGTGCTTCGCCAGCTCGGCCGCCTTCTCGAAATCGTGGAGCTGGGTGCTCTCCAAGACCTCGGACAGCCCCTGGTGTGCGCGCTCGTGCTCCTGGGTCTTGGCCACTGTCATCACTCCTGCCGGCGGGCCTCGTCCTTGGCGCTCACCGCGCGGTTCCGCTGGCCGCGCCGGCGCCAGGCCCTTCAGGCCATCAGCTCGAACCACCCCTCCGCGGAGAGGGGCACGCCTTCACGGATCACCGCGAGGATGGGCCGACCGTCCACGATCACGTCGACCTCCTCGGCCGTGGAGACTCCCCCAGGGGAAGGGCGCCGGCTCAGCTGCACGGTGATCGACTCCGGATCGAAGCCTGGCTCCAACCGGACTGCGCTCACGGTCCCGCTCAACCCTCCCACCCGGCGGTCGAGCACCAGCAGCGAGCTGGGGGAGACAGACCACACGGCGGTCGCCCCGTCCACCCTCTCCGTTCGGTCGGCTGCCGGCCCGCGAATGCTGACCTCGACGCCGCCGGCGGTGGGGACGGCGATCACCTCCGCGCGCTCCACGTCCACCGACCGGAATCGCACCAGGTTCCAGTCGCCGTCCACCACCTGGTCGACCGCGAACAACTCCGGGCCTTCCGGTTCGTGGACCCGGCCGAAGTAGCGCCACCCCATGGGACCCGGCGCCGCGACGAAGGACTCCCTCAGCTCCTTCGATCGGTGCCAGAGTCGGTACACACCCTCCATGACTGCGTCGTCACACCCAGCCGAGGGCGTCCCGTCCGGCGGCCCGGTGGAACTCGGCGACCACCCGACGGGCCGTCTCCACGGCCCACCGGGCTTCCTCGGGTCCGACCGCCCGGGGGGCCTCGGGCGGAGGGGAGGTGGACCGGCGATCCAGCCGCTCCGGGTCGCCCCGGTATCCGACCACCGCGTCACGAAGGGCCTGGAGCCGCTCGAGGTCGGCACCGGCCTCCAGCTGGCGTCCGATGGTTCGCTCGCACAGGTCGTGCCACTTGGGGAGGAACCGGGCCCGGTAGTTGAAGCTGCCGATGATCTCGCCGCCCAGGCGGTTCACCATCGCCTCCAGCGCGGCGTGGGCGGCGAGGACCGCCAGTGCCGCGTGGTCGACATCTTCCTCTCGGGCCCGGCCGGCCATCTCCTCGGCCAGCTCCAGCAGGCGCCCCGGCTCGATCCCCATGTCCACCATCCCTCGACCGTCGTCACCCCATTCTCGCAAAGGGCACAGAAGCTATCTGAACGAGCGGAGGGTCTCAGCGGCCTCGGGGTAGGACCGTGAGAGCTGGTCCACGTCTCCGAGCTCCACGTCGGGCGGCTCCACGCCGGGCCACTCCGTGCTCGCCCCGAGGAACCAGCTCCCCTCCGGCACCAGCCGGGCGGCATGAAACGTGTTCCCGGGGATGAGCAACTGAAGCTTGTGCCCATGGCCGAGAGGTTCGGCCACGACCCGCACCCCAACACCATCGGCATCGCGGCCATGACCCGGGCCTGGGAGGCGCCGCTCGCTCCGGCATTGGCGGCACCTTCACCCTGAGCTCACCTGAACCAGCGCCGCCCACGTAGCATCGGCGGGTGATCCGGCTCGCCCGCCGCGACGACCTGCCCCGGCTCCGGGAGATCGAACGGTCCGCCGGGCAGGCCTTTCGAACCATCGGGGTGGACGCGATCGCCGACGACCGGCCGCCGACGCTCCGCGAGCTGGGCACCTACCAGCGGGCTGGGCGGGCCTGGGTGGCCACGGACCAGGCGGACCGCCCGGTTGCCTACATCCTGGTCCGGCCGGTGGACGACGGTGCCCACGTCGAGCAGGTCTCGGTGCACGCGGACCACGCCCGGCGCGGCATCGGCGCGAAGTTGATCGACACGGTGGCGCGGTGGGCCGCGACGCAGGGCCTCGAGGCGGTCACCCTGACCACGTTCGCGGACGTGCCGTGGAACGCTGCGCGCTACCGTCGGATGAGGTTCTCGGAGGTGCCCGACGATGAGATAGGCGAAGGGTTGCGCCGGATCGTGGAGGAGGAGGCCGACACGGTCCCGGGCTCGTGGCCGCGCGTGGTCATGCGCCGCGCGGCGGCCGGCCGAGCGCGATAGGTTCGCGCTCATGGCGACGCTCGACGATGCGGCGGGGCTGGCGTTGGGGCTTCCCGAGGTGACCGAGGTGGAGCGGCACGGGAACCGCACGTGGGCGGTGGGCGGGAAGGCGTTCGCGTGGGAGCGGCCGTTCAGCAAGGCGGACATCCGGCGGTTCGGCGATGAGCGTCCGCCGGACGGGCCCATCCTCGCGGTCCGCGTGGAGGACCTCGCCGAGAAGGAGGCCGTGCTCGCTGCCAACCCGCGGGCGTTCTTCACCATCCCGCACTTCGACGGCTACGCGGCGGTGCTGATCCAGCTCCGGAAGGTCTCGATGCGGGCCCTGCGGGAAGCCCTCACCGATGGCTGGCTGGCCTGCGCGCCGGCGGACCTGGCGGCGCGGCACTACCGGACGGCGACCTGAGCGCCCCCCTGAGGGGTGCCAATACTCCGATCCATCACGCGGCAGCCTCGTACTCGTGGATTAGACCTCCCAGGAGATCCCGGCGCCGGAGCCTCGCTGGGGATGCGGCGTCTGTGCAAACGGGGTGGGCTCCCTTCGGCGTGTCGAGGTCGAGTCCCCGATGCGGCCGGCCGCGGTTGTAGTGGGCGGCGAACGTCCGCGGGACCCGCTCGAGGTGCCGCCGGCCGGCTCCACCTCCCTCCGGGATGCGGTGCTCGTTTCTGCAAACTGTGGTTCGTCTGGCTCACACCCACCGGACACGCTCCACGTCCCCGCGCACATACAGCGGATGGCGCGGATGGCCCTTCGCGGTCAGCCCGAGACAGTACGTCGGGCGCATTCCGCGGGCGTCGCGAACGAACGCCTCCCGCCGTGCCGCCATCCGATGCGCTCCCCACGCCACCATCAACTCGTCCGACTCCGCGATGGCCTCGCGGATCGTCCGGTCGTTGTCCGGCCCGATCGGGTCCAGGTGCCGGGCCAACTCATTGGGGTCCGTCGCCCTCAGCGCGTACATGTTGACCGCCCGGATCGCACCGAACCCCCACCGCTGGCTGAATCGGATCACGCGCCGGATGGTCGGGTCGTCGGCGACGTGGTTAGCGGTGGACGGGTTCAGCATGATCCACAAGATGCTCCTGGTGCCGCCGCGCCAGAGGTCGTAGCGGTACACGCCGTCCCCAATCATCCGGGCGCGACGCGCCTCGGACTGCGGCTGCTCCATGCTGTCCAGATCGGCGCGGCGCGGCGTCGAGTTGAGGTGGGCGGCACCTCGGGCCGCGGGCGAGCAACTTCGAGCAAGAAGGGCAGTCCGCCCAGCGAATAGGCTCCCAGTCGGGATGGATGAGACTCCGGACCCGCGGATGAGGACGGCGCTGGCGGCCCTGACGCCGGAGCAGCGGCGAGCCCTGCTGCGGGTCCTGACCGCCCCGGAGCCCGTTCGGGCGGATCCCGGGCCGCGGTGGAGGGGTGGATCCAGCGGCATCCTCACCGACCGTCTGGACCCCGCAGGCGGAAAGCGTGACGCCGGAGTCGAGCAGCGGTTTCGTAAACCGCAGGTCGTCGGTTCGAGTCCGACCTCCGGCTCCGCGCCCATGTTTGGTTCCGCCTGACGCCTGGCACATCGGCTCCGGGTGATGGGTTACGCGGCCCGCCTGATGGGTGACGCTGGCTCCGCCTGATCCGCGACACTCCCGACATGCTGGTGGGGCTGAGCGTCGTGGAGCAGAGGTACCAGGCAGTGCTCGCGGTGATCCGCGATGGAGTGCAGGTGGTGGATGTCGGCGCTGTGGCAGATGGACGTGGTCGGCGGGGTCTTTCTCGTCGACGGCACCGAGGGTTCCCGTTCGACCCTGGTCGCCTGGGTCCCCGCCGCCTGTCGCGGAGGCGGGCATCCCTGCGGGCCGCTCTCCGGAGCATCCTCCGACTGCACCGCTCAGGCCACGGGAGGCTGATCCACGAGAAGGCAAAAAGTGTCACGGGGTCCGCTTACGATACAGACGTGGCACGACGGCGTTCCATCGCGCGCAACCTTCGGCTTTCGCCTCGCCAGGCCGCCGACGAGGCCATCGTGCGCCGCTACCTCCGCATCTTGGTTGGTGCCCCAACCCGCCGCGGGGATGCCGCCGACCAAGCCGAGTCCGACTTCATCGCCGTGGCGTCCAGGTGGGCAGACCGGGTCGGCGTCGATAGGCAGGCCCTCTTGGCACTCGGCGTCAATCGCAGCACTCTCGACCTGGCCGGGATTCGCCGGGTTCCACCAAACGAGTGGCTCCGACGATACTGGAACCCGGCCCCGTTCTCGATCGCTGATCTGGCCCGCCGCTCTGGTGTGTCGCCTGCGATCGTGCGTCGGGCCATCGGTCTGGACGAGGAGGCCGGCCTCCTTCGCCAGGAGGGGCGCGACGGCCGGACTGTCCTCTATGGGGTCGCCTGAGATGGCGACCTCTTCCAAGTACGCCGTGCCGCTTCGGCGATCGGCGCCTCTACGTCTCCAGATGCATGCGGATGCGCCGGATCAGGGTTCCTGGCGTGACTGGATGCGACATCCTCGACGGCCTCTGGCGATCGACCTCTTCTCTGGTGCGGGTGGCCTGAGCCTGGGACTGGAAGCAGCGGGATACCGCGTCGCCCTAGCGGTGGACAACGATGAATGGGCACTTGAGACCCACGCTCACAACTTCGAGGGCCTCGCGCTGAATCTGGATCTCGGTGATCCCGGAGCCCGCGATGCCATCGTTGCACTCTTCGACGGGATCGACGTAGATCTTGTCGCCGGCGGTCCGCCGTGCCAGCCCTTCTCGCGAGCGGGCCGTTCGAAGATTCGCAGCCTCGTCCGGGCGGGCACACGGGATCAACTTGATCACCGCCAAGAGTTGTGGCGTGCGTTCCTCGATGTGGTAAGGCGCATCCGGCCGCGCGCCGTTCTCATGGAAAACGTCCCTGACATGGCGCTGGGCGATGACGCGGATGTGCTACGGCGGATGATCGGTTGGCTGGAGCATGCCGGATATGACGCGGATGCCCGTCTCGTCGATACCTGGCTCCACGGGGTGCCCCAGCATCGCCAGCGGCTTGTTCTGGTGGGGCTTCGCGATGGGCGGGAGTTCACCTGGCCCGACTCCGGACAGCACGTGACGCTGCGCAACGCGATCGGGGACCTTCCCGTACTCGACCCGACCGGCGATAACGTCGGCGCCGTGGTCCTGCCGTATGACGGACCACGGTCGGACTTCCAACGCAGGGCCAGGAGCTTGTGTTTTGGTGATGACGCTCATGTTGTCGTTGACCATGTGACGCGCCCGGTCCGACGGGACGACCTGAGGGCTTTCAGGCTCATGAAGCCGGGCACGCTCTACAGCGACCTGCCGAAACGGCTGCGCCGGTACCGCGCCGACATCTTCGATGACAAGTACAACCGCCTCGACTGGGAGAACCTTTCCAGGTCGATCACAACCCACATCGCCAAGGACGGGTACTGGTACATCCATCCGGACCAGCATCGAACACTGACTGTCCGTGAGGCCGCGCGAGTGCAAACCTTCCCCGATCACTTCCGTTTCGCTGGAGCGCGGTCACATCAGTTCGCGCAGATCGGGAATGCGGTCCCGCCGGCTGTCGCCGAGGCCATCGGCGGCGCACTCCTCAAAGGGTCCCGCGGGCGGCCGCCAGCCAGGTGTGAACGCCGGTCGAAAACGACAGCGGGGGCCGGTCGAAAACGACAGCACCTGGGGTTGGATGCTAGCGGGTTCGGGGTCCTCCTTCCATGGCTCGTGGTGGGTCCGCCGTAGCCCTCTCCTTCGGACCCGGCACCTCCGGTCTGCGGACCCGGGACTTGGCATCGCGCAGCCGGTAGCTCTCGCCCTTCGTCTCGATGATCTGGCACCGATGGGTCAGGCGATCAAGGGTCGCCCCGGTGAGCCGCTCGGAGCCGAGGACCTCGGTCCAGTGATCGAACGGCAGGTTGGTCGTCACCATGAGGCTCGTTCGCTCGTAGGCAGTGGAGATGACGTCGAACAGCAGCTCGGCCCCGACCTTGGAGGCCGGCACGTAGCCCAACTCGTCGAGCACCAGGAGGTCGAGCTTGCCCAGGCGGGCCCTCAGGCCGAGGAGGGCGCGTTCGTCCCTGGCCTCGATGAGCAGCGTGACCAGCTCGGTGACTCTGAAGAACCGCACCCGGTAACCACGGGCGCACGCGGCGGCCGCAAGGCCGATCGCGAGATGCGACTTCCCAGTCCCGGGGTTCCCGACGAGGAGCACGTTCTCCCGGCGGTCGATGAACTCCCCCCGGGCCAGCTCGGCGACGAGCACCTTGTTCACCGAGGGACGGGCGGTGAACTCGAAGGACTCCAGGGACTTGAGCGTGGGGAACCGCGCGGCCTTCAGCCGTCGCTCCGCGGCCTTGCGCTCGCGCTCCAAGAGCTCCAGCTCGGTGACCTGGAGCAGGTAGGTCAGGTGGTCCGAGCCGTCGGCGGCGGCCCGCCGGGCCACCTTCTCGCACTCGGCCCCGATGGTGGGGAGCCGGAGCGCCTTCAGGTGATGGTGCAGCAGCACCATGGACTTCGACTCAAGGGCCTTCATGCCGATGCTCCGTTCAGGGAGGCGTAAGCCGAGAGGTCGGGCGGATCGATCACGTACGGGCGCAGGTGCGGGTGGGAGTCCAGGGAGAACAGCGAGACGGGTCGTTCGGCCCGGTGATGAACGATCAGGGCGATGGCGTCCGAGCTCGTCGCCCCGATCGCCAGGGCGGCCTGGACCGCGCCGGCGAGTTCGGTCACCGACGCGCGCTCGAGGAGGCGCAGGACCTTGATGAACTCCCGGGTCCCGACGTGGCCGAGATCAGTCTCCAGGCGGCGGCGGAGCAGGGCGAAGCATCCCGGGAGCTCCCAGGCCTCCAGCGGCCGAGCGACGTCGAAGGCTCCGGGCTTTCGCTCGAGAAGTGCCAGGTAGTGCCGGGGATCGAAGGTGGTCTCCTCCTTCTCCCAGCACCGGGGGTGGGTCGCCAAGAGCCGGGTGCCGCAGGCGATCCGGATCCGCTCGATGCCGCCGATGACGGTGAGCTCGTGGTGGGCGAACGCCGTGGGGACCGAGTAGTCGTTGCGGTCGAAGCGCACCAGGGAGAGCGAGTTCGCCCGGGCATGGACCACCCGGCGCGCCTCGAACGCCGAAGCGGGCAGCGGGAGCATCGCCGCCCGGTCGAGCTCCAGCAGCTCGGCCTTCGTCACGGGCTTGCCCCTCACCCGACGGTCGAGGTCGGCCCGGCAGGAGGCCTGAAGCGAGGCGTTCAGCTCGGCGAAGGAGGCGAAGGCCGGGACGGGCACCATGAAGTTGCGCCTGCCGTACCCGACGAGGGACTCCACGTGGCCCTTCTCGTTGCCCCGGCCGACCCGGCAGAACCGATGAGCGAACAGGAAGTGGCTCTGAAGGCGGAGGAACTCCCGGGTGAGGGCCCGCTCCCGGCCGATCACCTTGCGGACCGCGATCGTGGTGTTGTCGTAGGAGGTCCGGGTCGGCACCCCCCCGAAGAACAAGAACGCGGACACGTGGGCGGCCTGGAAGGTCTCGGTGCACTCCCTGGGGTAGGCCGAGACGTGGAAGGCGTCCGAGTACGGCAGGCTCATCACCGCGAACGCGGCCTTGCAGCGAACCCCGGCGATCTCGACAGTCGCGTAGCCGAAGTCGAACTGGGCCTCACCCGGTGGGTGCGACAGCGGGACGAAGACCTCTTGGTGATGGCGCCGGTGCCGGGCCACGGCCTCCTTCACCTGGGTGATGCCGCCTGGGTAGCCGTACTCGTCCCGGAGGCGCTCGAAGATCCTCATCGTCGTGTGGTGCTGCTTGGGGGGCGCCTCCCGGTCGGAGGCCAGGATCTGCTCGATCACCGGAAGGTACGGGCCGAGCTTGGCCCTGGGGCGAGGAGCGCTCGTTCGGTAGCCCGGAGGCTCCGTGTTCGCGAGGATCTTCTCGAGGGTTCTCCAGCCGATGCCGTACTCCCGACAGGCCGAACGCTTCGAGACGCTCTCGACGAGGACCCTGCGCCGGATCTCGGTCCACATCTGCATGTCCGTGTGCACTCCTTCTCCCGTCTGCCGGCTTCCCTTCCGGGAAGCCTCGGGGCGAGCCCGAGCAGAACGGGGATGTCGGGGTGCTGTCGTTTTCGACCGGCGTTTGTCAGGCCGCGGGTGCTGTCGTTTTCGACCGGCGTTTACACCGCCCAATACGTCGCGTCTGCGGATGCCCATCAACTCGGGCGTCCCGCTCCTGAGGGACCTCCCGGATCTCACCGGTCGCCTTGTCCACTCGGATCTCGCCGGGCTTCGCCTTGTAAAGCGGGGCGACGACCTTGAGCCGATCTCGGCGCAACATGACCTGGCTGAAACTGCCTGACCTGCACGAACAGCGCCTTGAGGGGGGTCTACAGAATGACGCTCGGCTCCCGGAGAGCAGTGCGAGGGACCGGGACTGTGGGCGAAAGTGCGGCCGAGCGACGGCCAGGTTTCAGTAAGAAGCAGCCGCTGGGACTGCTCCGGCGGGTCATGGGGCGGCCGGTACGGGCCGGACCGGACGCTGGATCGCGTCGAGTCGACGTGCCCAAGGGTCGGCACCGAGCCGGTCGAACGTCTCACGGGCCTCGTTGAGCAACGGTGTCGCGTCGTCTCCCCGATCCTGCCGCGTGAGCCATTCGGCGTACTCGAGCATCGTGACGGCGAGCCAGAACGGCGTGTCGAGCTCCCGGAACATGCCGACGGCCGCCTTGAACCCCCGCTCGACGCGATCGGCCTCCTCCCGGAGATCAGCCACCCGGGCCTCCAGGCGAAATGCCTGTGCGAGCAGAAAGGGAGGCTGCCGGCCCCGAGGCAGATTCATGATCATCTCCGCCAGCTCGGACGCCCGCGGCACATCCCCCGAAGCGACCGCCGCTTCGGCCACGGCAATGAACCCCTGTTTCACCGCTTGGCTCGCGATGCCCAAGACATCGGCCGAACGCATGGCGTCCTGTCCTGCGGCAAGCCCCCCAGCGAAGTCACCCTCGGCGACCGCCACGGTCGCCCTGGTGGCATCGAGGCATGCCCGTTCCTGGATGTCGGCCGAATCCGAGATGCGCTCGGAGTTCAGCGAGAGGAGTCTCCGGGCCTCGTCGAGGTCACCTCGGTGAATCGAGATCTCGAGCACGGAGTTCATCAGCGACAGGAGCGTTCCCGCCGTGCGGACCTGCTCCTCGGGAATCTGCCCGGCCGTCTCGACCGCCTCGTCCCACCGGCCCGTCAGGTACAAGGGGTACGTCATCTCCGCGAGCAGCTCCATCTCCCGAAGGCGGTCACCGATCCGACGCATCAGCGTCAGCGCGTCGCGCAGGTACCCGAGCGCATCCGAGTACCGGTCACGCCGGAACATCGCGTCCGAGAGGTTGAAGTACGCCAACCCCGCGCGGTCCGGGATGTCGTTGTCGAGCGCGATCTTCAGGGCGTGTGAGTAGAGTCCCTGCGCCTCCTCGGGACGGTTCTGGAAGAGCGAGATGGTTCCCTTGCTGGTCAGGGCCCGGCACAGGACTTCGGGAAGCCACAGGTTCTCCGCGGTCTGCAAGGCTCGGGCGATGAGCGAGATGGCCCGTTCCGTGTCACCGGTGAAGAAGCAGGCACTGCCCAGGCGGGCGGAGATCTCGGCGACGTCCTCGTCCTCGTCGTCCCCGAGGACGTCGAGCGCACCCTCCATTCGCTCGATGGCGCGGCGGAGGTTACCGGCGCTCATCTCCACCTCCGCGAGATGGACCGACACGCGCGCCGCCGGGCGGGCCTGTTCCTGCGCCTCGAAGAACTCGAGCGCGGCCTCGAACAGCCGCGTGGCCGTCTCCACGTCGCCCCGGCGCCACGCCGCGCTCCCCGCGCGGTCCAGGAGCCCGGCGCGGGTCGTCGCATCCTCTGCGAGCCCGGCGGCCTGCTCGAAATACCGCTCGGCCTCCCCGTGGGCACCGAGCGACGCGGCCCGTTCCCCCGCCCGGATCAGCATGTCCCTGGCCCTCAACCCGATCTCCATCGCGTCATCGGCCTCGCGGTCGAGGTGGTAGGCGTCGGCGAGATGCGCCGCGACCACTTCGACGATCTCCTCCTCTTCGGCGCCCCACGCGTCCTCGAGGTAGGACGCGACGACCAGGTGCTTCGCCTTGCGGTCGCGCCTGGAGAGCGTCTCGTACGCAACGCGCCGCATGAGGTCCTGGAGGAACCCGTACTGCCCGCGCTCGGGGGAGCGGGGATCGGACTGGATCGCCAGCACCTCCTTGCGCACGAGCGTCGCCAGCGAGATGTCGAGGTCGGGCTCGGTCTGCTCGGACAGAGCGGCGATGGCCTGGCGGGTGAACGTCTTCCCCAGCACGGAGGCGTCCTGTACCAGGCGGCGCTCCTCGGGCGAGAGCCCGTCGATCCTCGCGGCGATCAGGGCATGCAGAGTCTCGGGGATCGCCAGCGACCCCAGGGACCCGGCGGGGCGGTACACGGAGCCTTCCCGCACGAGCAGCCCACGGTCCAGGAGCATGCGCACGGTCTCCACCGCGTACAGCGGAATCCCCTCGGCCCTGGCCAGGATGTCGGTCCGCACGTCCTCGGGGAGCCCGGGAACCAGGCCCTCCAGGAGGTCGGCCATGGCGTCGGCCGCGAGTGGCTCGAGATAGAGCGACGTGAAGTTCCGCCGGCCGGCGCCCCACGTCGGGCGGCGCTCCAGGAGCTCCGGACGGGCCGAGGCGATGACGAAGATCGGGTGGTTGCGGGACCAGTCCAGGAGGTAGTCGACGAAGTCCAGCAGGGACGCGTCGGCCCACTGGCAGTCCTCGAAGCTCATGACGACCGGCCGCTCCTCGGCCATTCGCTCGAAGAACAGGCGCCACCCCGCGAACAGGTCCTCCTTCTCCCGGACCCCGCGCTCCTCCAGGCCGAGGAGGTGGGCCAGACGGGGCTCCACCCACCGACGCTCCTCGGGGTCGGTGACGTACCGCTCGACGGTCGCATGCAGCTTGGCCTGCGCGGACGAGGGTTCCTCTCCCTCCACGATCTCCGCCCGCCCCCGAACCATCTCGGCCAACGCCCAGTACGCGACCCCCTCGCCGTAGGACAGGCACCTGCCTCGGTGCCACCGGTAGAGGTTCGTCAGGCCGTCCATGTACTTGTAGAACTCCCACGAAAGCCGCGACTTGCCGATGCCGGCCGCGCCGACGATGGACACCAGGTGCGCCCTGCCGCCGTCGTCGGCGTCGTGGAACAGGTCCTTCACAACGCGAAGCTCCCGGTCGCGTCCCACGAAGGGGGCCTCCAGGCCCTCCGACTTCAGGGCGCCTCCGACGCCTGCGACCACCCGCCGCGCCCGCCACAACTGAAGGGGTTCGGCCTTGCCCTTGAGCTCGTGCATCCCGGCATCCGAATAGGCGACGGCCGATTCGGTGGCGTGCTTCGTCGCCTCACCGACATACACGGCGCCCGGCTCTGCCGCTGACTGGATTCGTGATGCGGTGTTGACGAGATCGCCGGCCACCATCCCCTCGCCCTTGGCGGCGAGGTTGACGGTGGCCTCGCCGGTGAGGACCCCGGCGCGCGCGCGGAGATCGGGCGCTCCCACGTCGGTTCCGAGCGCGGCGACCGCCTCCACGAGGTCGAGCGCGGCCCGAACCGTCCGCTCGGCGTCGTCCTCCTGGGCAATCGGTGCTCCCCACAACGCCATGACGGCGTCGCCGATGAACTTCTCGACGGTCCCGCCATAGCGCTCCACGACGGTTCGGCAGGTGTCGAAGTATCGGGAAAGGAGGTCGCGAACCTCCTCGGAGTCGCGCGACTCCGACAACGTGGTGAATCCCACGAGATCGGCGAACAGCACCGACACCAGGCGGCGCTCGGTGCCCCTTTCAGGCGCGGACGTCGCGCCGGTCGAGGCCTCTGCGCCGAGCCCCTGGACTTCCGCCGGACCGAGCGGCGTGCCGCATTCGTCGCAGAACCTCGCCTCGGGTGGTACCGCCATACCGCAGGATGGGCAGGGGCGGACCAGCGACGTCCCGCACGAAAGACAGAACTTGCTCCCCGCTCGGTTTTCCGTCCCACAACGCGAGCAGATCAACGTCTCCCCCCTTTGGGCGGGCGCCGAGCGCCCTCAGGGAAGGGTACCCTGGCGATCGGGCGGCGGGACAGGCCGCCCGCGGGCCCCGGGGACGGCGCCGACCCCGGCGGAAGCCATCGCGGTCGCGCGCACGCGCGTGACGGCGACCCTGGCGACGGGCGCCGCGCCGAATCCGAACGCGCTGCCCACCATCGTTCGCGCGCCGCCGAGGAACGCGAGCGCGGCAGAAACGGATGACTTGGCCCACGACGGACCAATGCTAAGCAAGCAGTCGGGGGCGACTGTCAAGGATCAGCCGAGGTCAGCGTCAAGGATCAGCCGAGACACCTGTCAGGAATCAGCCGAAGCCGTGTCAAGGATCAGGTGACGCCGGAGTGTCCAGCATCACCCGAAGCACGACAACAGTGGTGCCCCCGGCAGGAATCGAACCTGCGACACACGGTTTAGGAAACGACGTGGATGCGCCGCCTGCGCCGATTGCGCCGCCTGAAACGCCTGTGGCGCACCCGGCGCCAAAGCCGAGGCGCTGGGACCCGCGCGGACGAGTCGTGTTCTTGACTTGATGCCCGGCAATGTAAAAGCCGGTCGAATCCTGTCGCAGTGGCCGGTCGAATCCTGTCGCACCCGGGCCAGGTGCTAGCGGTTACCTCCCTCCTTTCGTCGGTCCGACTGTGGCCGTGGCCGGCCCGGTGCGGACCTTCTCGCCTGAGTC
>WNGM01006609.1_pt1 | contig 15031 bp, 15 predicted proteins | sample 5400571 | NCBI WGS metagenome assembly WNGM01 (sample SAMN13153378, study PRJNA577476) | soil metagenome | isolation source: 100 cm soil or saprolite under Garry oak tree replicate 2 | place: USA:California | collected 2016-06-15
TTTTCGTTTCGCGGCGCGCTTGGCGACTTTGATTTTCGCGATCAACTGGTCGGCAATTTCCTCGAGGTGGCCGACCGCAGCATCTTTTGGTTTGGCGAGGAAATCCACGGCGCCGAGAGCCAGGGCTTTCAGCGTAGCGTAGCCCCCCTCTTTCGAATGGGTACTGAAAAGAATAACGGGCAGCGGAGCGCGGCGCATGATGAGGCGCAGCATTTCCATGCCATCCATCCGCGGCATTTCGAGATCGAGCGTGACGACATCGGGCTGCAGTTCCTCGATTTTCTTCAACGCGAAGGCGCCATCCATGGCCGTGCCGACAACCTCGATCGAGGAGTCGCGCGCAAGGATCGCGGGAATCAGTTTCCGCATGAGTGCGGAATCGTCTACCACGAGGACTCGGATGCGCTCGCTCATGCGATCGCTCCCAGCGGCGTAGCGCGCGCGAGGCGCGATAAAATCGCCGGAACATTCAAGATCAGAACGACGGTGCCATCTCCGAGGATGGACGCGCCGCTCACGAGGTCACTGGCAATAATTTCTCCCGGCAGCGCCTTGATGACTAATTCCTCTTCGCCCACCAGGCTATCGACAACCAGGCCAAAACGTCTCTCCGCGGCGCCAATCACGATGACGAAGGTTTTTTTCTTGGCGGGCTGAGATTCGATGCTGCGCAAGCGGCTCAAATGATTCAAACGCACGAGCGTGAGGATTTGCTCGCGGAGACGCAACACCTCGCGCTGATCCACTTTGTGAATCTCATGCTCCATAATGCGCGTAATTTCCACGACGGAAGAAAGCGGCACGGCAAACAGGCGGCCACCGACGCGGAAGAGCAAAGTTTGAATACTGGCAAGCGTCAGAGGAACGCGAAGTTGAAACGTCGTGCCGCGGTCCTTTTGCGAGTTGACCTGAATGGTCCCCTTGAGGCGGTCCATCACCGTTCGCACCACGTCCATGCCGATGCCCCGGCCGGAAACTTCAGTGACCTCCGCCGCCGTGCTGAAGCCGGATTCGAAAATCAAATTCAGCGCATCCTGCTCACTCAGCCGTTGCGCTTCCTCCGGCTTAACAATTCCCTTCTCCACCGCGCGCGAGCGCACGAGAGCAAGATCGATCCCTCGGCCATCATCGCGGACTTCAATCACCACCTGCGTGCCTTGATGATAGGCATTCAGATAAACGGTGCCACGCGCCGGCTTTCCAAGAGCCAGGCGCTCTTCCGCCGATCCCACGCCGTGATCCACTGCGTTGCGAACGAGATGCATGAGCGGCTCGCCGAGAGCATCCAAGATGCCCTTATCCAGATCGGTATTCTGCCCTGAGATTTCCAGCGCAACATCCTTCCCGCAGGTCTTGGCGACATCGCGAACGATGCGCGGAAAACGCCGGAAGAGTTGCTCGACGGGAACCATGCGAATCTTCAGCACGCACTTGTGCAATTCGTCGAGGATACGGGCCTGAAAACCCATGGCATCCGCAAGCTTGGCGCGCACCGGGTCGCGAGCGTGCTGTTTGTCGAATTCGATGAGCGTGCGGTTAAGCATGGACTTGCCGATAATTAGTTCGCCGACCAGATTCATAACCGCGTCGATGCGCGCGGCGTCCACGCGGAGCGTGCTCTCGGCCACAGCGACTGCTGCTGAGCCGGAATCGGGCGCTTTGGCAGCGCGGCCGCCCTCCACTCCTTTCACACTACCGGCAACAGCCTTAGCTGCCTGTGCCTCGAGTAAGTCGCCGAGCAATTCATGCTCGGGCATCTGCGAAGCAGTGATCTTTTCGATGCGGACTTCGGAAACGATTGAAGGAATCTGGCAGCGGCGGAGCAACTTTTCTTCCGGTTGCGTGCTCGCCAAAGCGGCTTCGACGACCTCGACGGTAGCCGCCGCCACATTGTCTTCTGGGCGCAAGGCGATGACCGTACCGCTTCCATGAAGAACGTTGCGGATAAGCTGAAAGGCCGCGGCGCGCATCAAGCTGTTCGGGTCAATGCGAAGAGCAATGTTGTAAACTGGGTCGCCGCGATGGACAGCCTCTGAAATCATGAGCCGTTCGTATTCCGTCCAGGCAAACTGCCCGAGGGCCTGCGCAACTGAGGAAACGGCTACCGCAGCGGTCTCCGGCGCTTGCAGCAGACGCCGGATCATGGCAGGAAGCGCGTCCACGGCCGGCAGTTTGGCATTCTTCTGATAAGCGGTCAGCAGCGCGCCAAAGCTATCGGCGGCGGTGAGCACCACTTCGGGAAGGTCCGCGCCATGGAGGCCGGCAACCTGGGGCGTAAGCACGTCTTCGAGTTCGTGCGCGAGTTCGCTGAGTTTGTGGAGTCCGCAAGCCGCGGAATCGCATTTTAACGTGTGGACAATGCGACGAACGCGGCGAGTCACTTCCTCGTCGGAGGGGCGAGCTTCGAGTTCCAGGCCGGCTTCGTTAAGAGATTGCAAAAGCTCCGCGGCACTCTCAAAGAAGAGCGCGCGCAACTCGTTGTTGCGGTCTTCGGGCTGACGGCTCACGGGTTGGCCTCGATACGTTGATAGGCGGTGCCGTTGTTTTCGTGAATCATGCGGAATTTCTTGGTCAGGCCGAACAGGCTTTCGGCATGACCGACGAAGAGATGGCCCCCGGGATTCAGGCAGTGCCAGAACTTTTCAATCAGCCGCTTCTGCTCGGCCTCATCAAAATAGATCATGACGTTACGGCAGAGGATGATGTCATTGCGGCGCGGCAAGAATTCCGTCTTGAGATTGTGAAAGTCAAACTGAATCAGTTCCTTCAATTGCGGCTTGACTGCATACTTGTCACCTGATTTTTCGAAGTAGCGCAGGCGGCAGGTGTAATCCACGGGCTCCATCTGCTGCTGGGTGTAGAGTCCTTCCTGTCCAAGGCGGAGGCTGGCGTAACTGATGTCCGAGGCGACGATCTCGACTTTCCATGGCGGAGGGATGAGCGGCTTCGGTGAAGGCATTTCGAAAGGCAGCGGATTGCGCAAGTAGTAGTAAGCCAGCGCGTCGCAAATCAGAATGGCGACGGTGTAAGGCTCCTGGCCAGAGGAGCAGCCGGCACTCCAAACGCGGAGAGTGTAATCGCGGCGTTCCTGCTTACGGCGAAGCAACTCCTCGAGGACAGATTTCTGGAGAAGTTCAAGTTGCGGCTTATTGCGGAAGAAGCTGGTTTCATTGACCGTCAGGTTTTCGAGCAGCAGGGCGAGTTCGGCGCGCCCTTCCCGGCTGGTCAACAGGCGGTAGTACGAATAAAAGGAATCGAGTTGGCAGGCTTTAAGGCGGCGCTGCAGCCGGTCTTTCAAGAAATGCGAGCGGCGCTCATCAAAGAACATGCCGCATTCCTGGTAGACCAAAGTCTGGAGGAGCTTCAATTCCGCTTCCGTGAGCTGAATCTGGGCGGTGGTGAACGTTCCCATGGCGAGCGTATGCGGCGGACCGTCGGCAAAAGTGGAAAAAAGAACTACTTGACGGTAGCGACGGGTTCCGCGACCTCCTCGAGGCGTTTGTATTCGGGACGCTGCAGAAGTTTCGAAATATCCAAAAGGATGATGAGGCGGCCCTTCAGTTTGCCGACGCCGGTGACGTAACCGGATTCGCCTTCGGCAAAAACCGTTCCGGGGGCTTCGATGTCCGATGGCGGAATCTTGAGCACCTCGGAAGCCGCGTTGACGATCAGTCCAATCAGTTTGTTTTCCAGCTCGACGACGAGTATGCGGTTTTTCTTGTCAGCCTGAATTTCCGCCTGGCCGAAGCGTTTGCGCAAATCCATCACCGGAATGATTTTGCCGCGAAGGTTGATCACGCCTTCGATGAGATCCGGGGCGCTGGGAACGGCAGTGATTTCCGGAACGCGGACGATCTCACGCACGGAAGCGATGCGCACACCGTACGTTTCATTGCCGATCCGGAAACCAACTACCTGAAGATCCTTTTCCATCAAAGAGTCTCCGGTCCCTAGGAACGCGCCAGTTCGGCGTATTCGAGCTCTTGGTCGCGGTCTTCTTCCGAGCCGCGCCGCTTGCCGCCTGCTTCGCCACGGCGCAGACGCTGCTGGCCGGAACGGTCGAGCACAAAGCGGTCCATGCTGTCGAGCAAATTGCGGGAAAGTTTCAACATTTGTTCGGCGGCCGCGGAAAGCTCGGTGGAGCTGGAAGCGGACTGCTGCACCAGCTCGCGCATCTTGTCCATGGCGCGAACCACGGCTTGCGCGCCGGAAGCCTGTTCCTCAACCGCGGAGTTAATTTCCTGGGTGATTTCCGTGAGCCGGCTGGTGGCCTTGGCGATTTGCGCCGATCCCACAGATTGTTCGTTCGTGGCCGCGCCAATTTCCTGGGAGAACTTGTAGACTTCCGTGACCACATTGGAAATCTTGTGCAGCGCGGAACCAAGTTCATTGCCGAGATTCAAGCCTTCTTCAACGATGCGCGTGCTGCGATCCATGTTTTCCACGGCCTGGCGCGCTTCGCGCTGGATGCTTTGAATAAGGTCCGAAGCCCAGCCCGTGTTCGCCGGCGCGCGCCGCTTCGATCGCCGCGTTGAGCGCCAGAAGGTTGGTTTGCTCGGCCAAGTCGTCGATGACTTCAATAATCTTTCCGATGTCATCCGCGCGATGGCCAAGGATGTTGATGATTTCGGCGGAAGACTGGATGGCCTGGTTGGTGCGGTTGAGTCCGTCGGTGGCCTTTTCCATGGTCTGGATGCCGGTGACGACTTCTTCACGCGAGCGGTTGGCGATATCCAGAAGAACTTTTGCGGTGTCCGCTACGCGCTGAATCGACGTAACCATCTGATCGATGGAAGCGGAGGTTTCCGCGACGCTGGAAGCTTGGACCTGGGTATTTTTCACCACGTTTTGCACGTTAATGCTCATCTCGTGCATGGTGCTGGTGACTTCCTCGATGGCCGAAGAGGCCTGGACGCTGACTTTGGCGGATTCGTCGGCGGCTCCGGCCACCTGATTGGAGCCAGCCGAGACTTGACCCGCGGAATCACGCGTGGTGCGCACAAGCTGCTGCAAACCATGAGACATGCGCACGAAGGCGTTTCCGAGAGTATCGCGCTTGGAGCGCGGCACCACTTCGACGGTCAGGTCGCCTTCGGCGACGGACATGGAGACGCTAGCCATTTCTTTGAGGTACGCGACCATGTTGTTGAAAGTGGTGGCGAGCGCGCCGATTTCGTCGTTGCGATGAATGTCGATGTTCTGATCGAGATCACCGGAGTCGCCAATCTCCCGCGTGACGGTCANATGGTCATGAAGAAACTAACGTTGCTGGCGGTATCCGCAGATTTCTGGGACTGGTCCCGAAACTTCTTGATATCGGCGTTACTCTGGTCGAGCACAGTAGAAGACTTGGCAAGCCAGGAAGAAGGATCCTTCTGAAGGTAAAAGATCTGAAGATCGGAAACGGTAGCGTCGCCGGAATCCACTTGATGACGCTTGGCAATCAAGGGCTTGGCGAAATTATCGGCCCAGCTAGCTTCGGTGCTTTCGACTTGAACCAGAGCTGTGTGGACGGCCTCACTGCCGGCCTGAGCTTCCCCACGCTTGATGAGGTCGGCCATGTCGGTGAGACCCTTGTTGACCTTCTCCTCGTCGCGGGGGTCTCCGCTTAAGAGAAAGTTGTTCATGTTGAGGCGATTCTCCAGGATCTGTTTGCGCACAGACTCGACGGTGCTGACACTATCGAGAGCCATGTTGGCGTTGTTGCGAGCTGACTTCTCCAAATAGCCGGTGATACTGTTCAGCAGAAACAGCGCCGCGAGAATGGCCAGAATCAGGCCGAAACCCGCGTATAGCTTCTTTCCAATGGTCATTGCGAAATGCCTCCACTCCCCTCAACAGCGCAGCCTGCATGGAACCGCGTCTGTCCCAAGAATCTCTTGTTCCCCGCGCGCTACTCAGCGGCGCGAAACTCGAATTCCACGATCTGCGTGGTTTCTTCCGGAGCTGCCGCGAACTTCCATTCCTTCACCGCATCCTGGCACGCTTGCACAAGCAACGGGTGCCCGCCGACAACGCGTGTGGTTTTGACACGTCCGTCCGGGCTGATGACTACTTCGATCTTGACCTTGCCTGCGACGTTCATACGCCGGGCGAGTTCCGGATAGACCGGGGCCACCTTGGTCTTCACCTTGCGTTTCGATTCATCCGTGTTTCCCGTCTGGGCCCGCCCTGAAATGCTTGACAAAATGAGAACCGCAGCTGCGGTAAGCCCGACCTTTTTCCACTTGCTGAATCTCATCGACACATCCCCTTTGAGGATAGAGATACCCCGGTAAGAGAAAGGCACGTCGGATGCCATGGCAGCTTCGAGGAAAGCAAGGTACTTCCCTCTTGTCACTAAACGGCGAGAAAGCTACGCGATCACGAGGACGAAGTCCTTCTGCTATGAACGCGAAACCGCGTTCGGCTGCTGCTCGACACGCGGACGAATTGATGGATCTCGCGGTCGAGGCAGCTCAGTCCCGACATCTTCCACGCTTTCTGGAACAGTTCGCGTTGCGCTCGGCCCAGATGCTGGACGCGAACTGGGGCGCCGTGGCCGTGTACAAGGGCCGCGACACGGAATTCTACGAGATGCCGGGAAAAAGAGGACCTACTTCTCCCGCTTCCTCAGAATGGCTGCTGACGAATGCGCGCGAAATCCGGAACGAGATGGAAACGCGCGCCCTGCCGAAGGAAATGGCCACTGGCTTAGCAGGGGCAGAAGAGCCGGAGACCGCGGTGTTCGTTCGCATCGCGTCGAGCGACAAGGAAAAGCTGGGCGCGCTCTGTTTGTTCCGCAAAAGAAAAACATTAACGCCAGAGGAAAAACGGCTTCTGCGCGCGCTGGCGAGCCACGCGGCGCTTTCGCTCGAGAACTTCCAGCGTTTTTCGCAACTTGAGAGATCCAAGCGGCAGTGGGTGGAAGACATCGACGCGATCAGCGATTACATCGTTGTGCACGACCGCTCATGGAAAATTGTGAGGACCAACCGGTCGCTGGCGTCGTACCTGGGAGTTCCACCGGTGGCGCTGGTGGGCGAAGCGATGAGCAGCCTGCGGCAGATTGCGGAAGCGGGAAGCGACCTGCCCTGCCCCTTCTGCCGCGACACGCAACGCACGCGGGAAGAATACGTGGCGGCGTCGCCGGAACGGATCTTTTTGATTTCCACGTCGCGGACGCGGGGAGCGACGGATGACGACTCGAGAACGATTCATGTTTTGAAAGACATCACGGACCGGCGAGAGGCGGAGCGGCGGTATCGCGAGCTGTTTGACAGCATTCAGGAAGGATTGTTTTTCGCCACGCCGGAGGGGCGATTTTTGGACGTGAACGACGCGATGGTGCGGATGCTGGGCTATGGGTCGCGCGAAGAATTGCTTCGTTCGGACGTAAGCCCGCACATGTATCCGGCGCCCGAAGCGCGAGAAAAATTCCTGACGGCGCTCGCGGAAAAGGGCGTTTTGCGCAATTACGAGGAAACGCTGCGGCGGAAAGACGGCACACTGCTGCATACGCTGCAGAACATCACCGCGGTGCACGACGCGCGAGGGCGCATCGTGCAGATTCGCGGGCTGATGCTGGACGTCACGGAGCAAAAATCGTTTCAGGCGCAGTTGCAGCGCGAGCGAGACTTCAACCAGAAAATCCTGAATACCACGCAAAGCATGATTCTGGTGCTGGATACCGCGGGATTGATCAGCTACGCGAACCGGCGCTGCTATGAAGCAGGCTATCAGGAGAGCGAGTTGATCGGACACCGGCTGGTGGATTGGGTGGAGGTTTCGCACCGCGCGGATTTCGACGCCGCGCTGGAGACCACGGCGAACGGACATCAAGTGGAGAACCTGGAATTGCGCGCGAAACGAAGCGATGGCTCGATGGGACATTTCTCGATTAGCTTGAGCCCCATGCGCGACGAACAGAACGCGGTGAACAACGTCGTGGTGGTGATGACCGACATTACCGACGCCGTGTTGCTGCAAGCGAAGCTGGCGCACAGCGAAAAAATGGCTACCATCGGGCGGCTAGTTTCCGGCGTGGCGCATGAAGTCAACAACCCACTGGCGGCGATCCTTGGCTTCACGGATTTACTGCTGGAGAATCCGGAGATTCCCGGGTCCGCGCAGGAGGATTTGAAGATCATTCTGCAGGAAACACAGCGGACAAAAGATATCGTGCAGGATTTGCTGAGCTTCGCGCGGCAGCGGCCGGTGCTGCGAGAATTGGCGCAAATTCATGGAGTGCTGAGGCAAACCATCAAGCTGCGGAGCTACGATTTTGCCAGCCACGGCGTGGAAGTGACCGAGGAGTTTGAAAAAACGCTGCCGCCGGCTTTGGGAGACGTGCAGCAATTGCAGCAAGTCTTCCTGAACATCTTGAACAACGCCTATGACGCGGTGCAGGAGGCCGGGCGACGCGGCCGGATTAAGATTCTCACGAAGCGCCAAGGGGAAATGATTGAAGTAGCCATCAGCGACAACGGCACGGGAATTGCGGACCCGCAACGGATTTTTGATCCGTTCTATACCACGAAACAGGTGGGTAAAGGCACCGGACTGGGGCTGAGTATTTGCTATGGAATCGTGCGCGCGCATGGCGGCGAGATTCAATGTTGGAACAATGAAGATGGGGCGGGAAGTACGTTTGTGGTGCGAATCCCCGTGGCGACGGAAAGCGCGCTGGCTGCCGCGGCGGCAAAGGAGGCGGGGCGATGAGCGCCCAGCCGGCACCTTCGACGAAGAAACCTATTTTGCTGATTGAGGACGAGCCGTCGGTGATTGCGTTTTTGCGAGCCGCGCTTGAGCGGCGCGGCTACACGGTGGTGGACGCATCCTCGGGAGAGGAAGGGTTGAAGCAGCTTTCCGGCGGGCGCTACATGGGCGTGATCTCCGACATTCGAATGCCTGGGGCGGTGAACGGCGCGGAAGTGCATGAGTGGATCCAGAAAAACCGGCCGGAGTTGAAGTCTCGAATCATTTTGATTAGCGGCGACACGGCCAACAGTGAAACGCAGACGTTCCTGGCGCAAAGCGGAACGCCTTGCATTGAGAAACCGTTTCGCGTGCAGCAATTGATCGCGACAGTGGAAAAGACTTTCGGAAAACCATGAGCGAAGAGATGAAAACACGGTTACTGGTTGTGGATGACGAGCAGAGCATCCGCCGGCTGTGCATGACCATCGGAAACACTCTGGGATATGTGTGCGTGGAGGCGGAGAGCGCGGAGGCGGCGCTGAGGCGGCTGGAATCCGATGCTCCGGACATCATCCTTACGGACTTGAAGCTGCCGGCCATGTCTGGCGTCGAGCTTCTGAAGCAAACGAAAAGGCTCCTGCCCCATACGGAAATGGCCATCATGACCGGCCACGGCTCCATCGAATCCGCCGTGGATGCCATGAAGCTGGGGGCGTACGACTACATCGAAAAGCCGTTTCGCGTGGAGAAAATGCGCTTGCTGCTGCAGCGCATGGCGGAGAAAGTGCATTTGGTTACGGAAAATGAGTTTCTGCGCGAACGCGTGAGCGCGGAAGACAAGCTGGATGGCATCATCGGCACTTCCGCGCACATTCAAGACGTACTGCGCATGATTTCCAGGCTTAAAGACACGCGCACACCGGTGTTGGTTTCCGGCGAGAGCGGCACCGGCAAAGAGCTGGTGGCGCGCGCCATTCATTTCCGGGGTTCCATGGCGCAGACCCCGTTCGTGGCGGTGGATTGCGGTTCGCTGGTTCCAACGTTGATGGAAAGCGAGCTGTTTGGATACGAAAAGGGCGCTTTCACCGGGGCCACCAAATCGAAAGCGGGCCTGTTCCAAGCGGCGAATGGTGGCACGATCTTCCTCGACGAAATCGGCGAGCTGCCTTTGGAGATGCAGGCCAAACTGCTGCGCGTCCTGCAAGAGAAAGAAGTTCGTCCTGTTGGCAGCAATGAGCGCGAGAACGTGGATGTGCGAGTCATCGCCGCCACTAATCGCGATTTGGAAGCTGCTTATCGCGGAGGAACGTTTCGAAAAGATCTCTATTTTCGATTGAACGTGGTCACCGTGCACATCCCTCCCCTGCGCGACCGCCGTTCCGACACCCCCGTGCTGGTGCATCATTTTCTCGACCGGTACGCAAAAGGCTCGCAAATTCAAGTGACTGCGGCGGCGATGAAAAGTCTCCTGCAATACGATTGGCCCGGGAACGTGCGTGAGCTGGAAAACTGTATCGCGCGAGCCGTGACTCTTGGCGACGGAATGACTATCGACGTGGCCGATCTTCCTCCGGCGATTCGCGCCGAGCAGACCGAAGCCGGGGCCGCCCGTCCTCCCGAGGCCAGTTCCCTCTCGACAACGGCGCTTGCCGAGATGGAGCGAATGACGATTCTTCGCGTGTTTGAGCAGGCCCATGGAGACAAAGCACTGGCGGGAAAGATGCTGGGCATCAGCCGCGCCACGCTCTATCGCAAGCTGAAGCGCTATAACATCCCGCTAAAAGGCGACGATGGCGAGGCCGAATCGGCGCCACCTTCGTAATGCTACCCCGCCGAATCGCGTTCGTCATCAACAAGCTTAGAGTAAATGCCGCGCGCCTGCGAACACATGCCAGAGCCATTCTGGCTGAGATGTGATATGTCTCACGAGCCAGGGTTGGAGAGCGACCCGCGCTAACAGCTGAGACGGCACCGTTTCAGGCTGAGACATTTGCGCTCGTTCCGAGCCACAGGAAAATTCTAAGTCCTTCTCTTTCTTCACCTTCACCAACCACCATCTTAAGCATTCTTTGGCTCGCGGCGTGCACATTTGTCGGCGGCAGGCTGTGCCCGTTGTAGCGAGGAGTGTCTCTTGTCTCGTTGCGACAGGCTGATCTAGCCAAAGTGGTGAGGCGAAGTGGGAAGAACCGGCGGTTCGGCACTAGCAACAAATGAGAAGAGTTGCGCTGAGCAGCTGGCGCGCTTCTTCCCGCAAGCCAGCGCCGTGCGCGTCCCGGTGCAGGTGACGTCACCCCGGGGCGGTGCGACGAATCTGCGGGAGGCGACCATCGTCGAGTACAGTAGCGGGCGCCACGCCATCTTTCTTTCGACGCTGCCGCTGGAGTTCGGCGACCGGGTACGGCTTGAAGCAAGGCCCCAGGGTTTTCTAGCGGAGGCCACCGTCGATGCCGTGCAGTACCACGAAGGACGCAAAGCAGTGGCCGTGCGCTTTTTGCAAAGCCCCTGCGACTGGGTGATGAAACGACCGTGAACAAGACCACCACAACCCTGAATATTCCCGCGCCCACGCGGCCAGAGAACCCTCGCCTGGCGCAATGGAAAGAGGCGCGCGAGGTATTTCCGATCTATCTGGCTCTTGCCAAACAGCAGGAAATCGACATTCCCTTTCCGCAAGCGAAACGGAATCTCCCCGAGAAGCCGGATGTCGATCTCTTCACCCAGGTGCACGAATGGTTGGACGCCATGGACCAGAAAGTGATGGCTCATCAGCTCCGGCATCTCCTGCAAATGACCACGCTGAACGCCAGCGAAACCGGATTGCGCGCCCTCATCCGGCGCCACTTGCGCAAACCGAAGAAAAGCAACCCGGACCGCGACAAGATTGACTTTCTGCTGGTTCAGTATTTCGCGCTGGGTGCTCCCCCAAAGATTTACCACAAGCAAATCGAGCTCGTCGACGTGGCCCAGGTGATGCAGCCCGTGCTCGGCGAAGCGGATCCCGCTCCACTGGACTGGTGTGCGCCTCTGGAAAAGATGATCCTGGCGTTGCGCGGTTTCCGCAGCTTGAGGGAAATCCTGAAAACCAGTTTCATTGAGGAAGGCCGCAAGGTCAAAGAGTCCGCCGGCGGGATGTTTTATGACCCCGCGGCCCTGCTGGCGTTCATCCGTTTTAACTTTCTGCTCCGCCGAACACTGATCGAGTTGATGCACGCGGACTTGATTGCTATTCGCGCAGGCCTGACGCAATTGCAGACTGCGGGTGTGCGAAGCATCGACTGTCACCATGCCGGACTCCTGGGCGGCGAGCCGCTGAGCAAGATTCGGAAAATTACCGACGAGTGGAAACAACCTTTTCAAAAAGAGTACACGGAAAGGACTGTTAGCCAGGCCTTCGAGAACCTGCTCGGACTGCGCGGCGACCTGGAGCAGGCTCTCGCAAAAGCAGTGAGCTCCGCGGCGCAAAATGGCTCCAAAAAAGCGCCGGTGGACGTTTTGAAACCGGGTACCCCCGCAAAGAAAGCTGTTCCTGCGGTCAAAGATTTAAGTCCCAAATCGAAATCAAAAGATGCGAAGAAGGCTTCTTTGGGCACGGCAGAGGTTGAGCCCGGAGCGGCGCTGGACTTTGAAACCTGCATGGAGCAGATTTGGGAGCATTTGATTGCCTCGCCGCCTTCCCGCGGGCGCTCCATGACCACGGTGAAAATCGGCGGAGCGCGCATTTTGCTGTCGTCCTGGGAAGTTACGGCATTTGTGAGCGAAGACGGGCCATCCGCGGAAGATTTACGCCGCGCCGTCGTTGCGCGCGTGCTGGTGGCCGCGGCGATGGAATCCGCCAAGGAAACGGGAAACGCCACGTCGCTCGACCGGGCCATGAATATGGCGCGCGTGGAAGTAACGCGCTTGCAGGAGCGCGTTGACGTGGCCAAGCAGGCAAAAGATACGGAAGCGGCCGTGAACCTCGGCATCAGCACGAAACGCTTGCTTTCGACTCTGGATGAAGCAGAAAAGCTATAGCTGGCAGAAACAAACTGATTTTGCCTGAACGGATAAATATCCCTGGGAGCGGGTTTTCTTTGCGACAAGCCAACGTAGTCATAATCACCGATGAAACCGAATTTGCCCGGCTGTTGACGGCTTGCTGGCAAGCTGAGCGCCAGGCTCCCGTGGTCACCGTTCTGACCAGTGATCTCTGGCAGGAACAAGAAGCTCCCGCTCGCGACCTGGTGGTCCTGGGTCCGGTGCGTGAGGGGAAGCTGACGAACGTCCTTCGATCGCTCGATCCCGCCACGGCCGTCATCTTGTGTGCTCCCGCGGATTTCAAGGAATTCGGTCAATTGCGGGCCAAATATCCGCGGCTGGTGCACGTGCCCCTGCGCGAAGACTGGGCGCAGACGTTGCTGCTCGTGGCAGGCGAATCGCTGCGCCGCGTCGAAGCCGCGCGACTGGTTCGCCAAGCAGAGCGTGCGGCCGCCAAGAACGAGAATCACGCCACACTCGGGCGCTACATGCTGGAGATGAAGCACAGCGTCAACAATGCGCTGACCTCGATGCTGGGCAACGCGGAACTACTTCTGCTGGAACCGGGCCAGCTCTCTTCGCAGTCGCTGGCGCAGATCAAAACCATCCACAGCATGGCGCTGCGGATCAACGAAGTCATGCAGCGTTTCTCATCGCTGGCTTCCGAGATGCAAGAGGCTGAGAATGCTTCTCAAGCTGAGACGGATGAGAGAGGCTCTGCGATTTCGCACCGCCGCTAACCCCGCTTTTCGCGCCTGCAACCTATTCATAAACAAACACTTAGCATCACACGACACAACCCCACAGGGAGCCCCGAGGCTGGCTGCTGACGTGCACCTCTCCTCTATGGAGAAGTACGGGGAGACCGCGGCTGTGCAAAAAAAAGTCCTAATCGTCGACGACTCACCGGCCGAAGTCAAGCTGATGACAAGCCTTTTGGAGAAAGAAGGCTATTGGCCAGTAGGGTTGAACGACCCCAAGCTTGTGGAGGAAGCCATCGTTCATGAGCGGCCCAGCGTAATTCTACTGGACATCGTGATGCCGGACCGCAACGGATACCAGGTCTGCCGCGACCTGAAGGGGAATGCGGAATTCAATTCGATCCCCGTGATTATGGTGACTTCCAAGGGTTCCGCGAGCGACAAATTTTGGGGCGAGCAGCAAGGCGCCGATGGATATGTGACCAAGCCGTTCACGAGAGATGAGCTGCTTCGCGCCGTTCGGCGGTTTGCATGAAGGCTTCTCGGAGACTGAGCAGGCAATGAACGACGATTTTCATCTCGAACCTCTTCCGGCAGACGCTGAAACCGGCGACCTGCTGGAAGCGCTTGGACCAATTGAGGACCGGGCCCCGGAATCGCAATTCTGCGTGTTCCGTAGCGGGCGCGAACGGTTCTGCCTGCCTGTGCTGGATGTCGAGGAAGTGCTGGATTGGCCCTTGGTGACCAAGCTGCCGCTGAGCCCCGCGTATCTGCTGGGAATTTTCAATTTGCGCGGCGTGATTGTGCCGCTGATTGACATCGCCATTACCGAGGGCCGGCGCCCTGGATTGCTCCCCAAACACGTCGTCGTGGCTTCGATGCGGAGCGAGAGCCAAATCGAAGACGTGCGCATCGGGATCACCGCGGACGAAGTGATTGGAACCTATTCCGTGAAGAACGAAGATTTTCTCGAGCAGGCGCCCGAAAACGTGCCGCATTGCATTGGAATGCTGCGGCACGACGACCGGCTCGCGCTGGTCATCGATCTGCGCCGGCTGCTTGAAGTATTTCCTGGGCCCAGCATTTGAAGTGACGGGAGACGGCGCCGCGGATGGCGCGAACTCCGCTAAAAGGATTTTGGAGGGTGGCATGAAATCGCGATTGAGTTCAACAATCTGGACGCTGGTCCTGCTGAACGGCCTGGCCTTTCTGGCCGTTCTGTGGCTGGCGTTCAGCGCCGGGAAGAAGACGGGCGACGCCGCTGGGTTCGATTTTGGTTCTCCGGCTATCATCGGCGCGCTGCTGCTAGCACTCGTCATGTCGGTGATTCTGGCATGGCGCTTTGGGGCACTGCTGGGGCCAGTGCAGGCGCTCGCGGAGTTCTCCGAGCGGCTGGCCGCCGGTGATCCTCGCGCGCGCGCCGAAGTCGATGCTACCAACGAGCTGGGCTACATTGCCGACAATCTGAATCGCGCGGTGGCCAAAGTCTCGAAGGCCACGAGCAACCAAGACGCGAACGACGCGCTCCAGAGGAGCATTACCGATTTGCAGACGGTCATCAACCAGGTGGCGCGCGGCGACCTGACCCTGCGCGGCAAAGTCACCAACGACGCGCTGGGCAACGTCACGGACTC
>WNGM01005975.1_pt1 | contig 15025 bp, 19 predicted proteins | sample 5400571 | NCBI WGS metagenome assembly WNGM01 (sample SAMN13153378, study PRJNA577476) | soil metagenome | isolation source: 100 cm soil or saprolite under Garry oak tree replicate 2 | place: USA:California | collected 2016-06-15
CCCCGTTGCCGAACAGTCGGTGCTCACGCCGGACGACACAGACGCCCTGCTCGCCGACCTCCTTACGCCTGAGCAGACGGAAGCGTGGAACACGAACCACGAATACGACTTCTCCTTCAGCTGGCGCGACAACGCCCGCGTCCGCGGCAACGCGTTCAGCCAGCGCGGCGCGACGGCGATTGCGCTGCGCATGATCCCGCGCGAGATCCCGACGATGGAGCAACTCGGCCTGCCGCCGGTGCTGCATGACTTCGCCAAGCAGCATCAAGGGCTTGTACTGATTACCGGCCCGACCGGTTCTGGCAAATCGACGACGTTGGCGGCCATCATCGACCAGATCAACACAAACCGAGCCTGCCACATCATCACCATCGAGGACCCGATCGAGTACGTGCACGACCACAAGCTCGCAGCGGTGAACCAGCGGGAGGTCGGCTCAGATACATCCTCGTTCGCGAACGCGCTTCGCTCCGCGCTCCGCGAGGGGGAGGTCGGCGCCGACACGTCGTCGTTCGCCAACGCGCTGCGCTCCGCGCTCCGCGAGGACCCCGACGTCCTGCTGGTCGGTGAAATGCGTGACCTCGAGTCGATCCGGTTCGCCCTGACGATTGCCGAGACCGGCCACCTGGTCTTCGCGACCCTGCACACCAACGACACAGCACAGTCGCTCGGCCGCATCATCGACGTCTTCCCCGGCGACCAGCAGGCGCAGGTGCGAGTGCAGCTCGCCGCCGCGCTCACCGGAATCGTCTACCAGCGACTCATCCCGCGCATCGGCGGCGGCCTGATCGCCGCCTACGAGGTGCTTGTCGCCGACACCGCGATCCGCAACCTGATCAAGGAGGGCAAGACCCACCAGCTGCGCAACTCGCTGGTCACCGGCCAGCGCGACGGCATGGTCACCTTTGAGCAGTCACTGTCGGCGCTGGTGCAGTCCGGCCAGATCAGCTACGAGGACGCGGTCGCGCGCAGCCTCTATCCAAAAGAGGTCGAGCCGCTGCGGGTGCGAACGGGCGTGCCGGCATGAGGCATCGCAAGGGATCGCAGCTGGAGGCGCCGCGCGTCGCGGCGCCGGCGCCGTACCGTCCCGAAGCAGCCAAGCCCGCCGACATGGGCGTCCACGCGGGTGGCGCGCGATTGGGCGAGATGCTCGTCCGGGAAAATCTCGTGACGCAAGAGCAGGTCGTCGCAGCGCTCGAAGCCGCGAAGCAACCTGGACGAGCGTGACCTCGCTCGCGTCCTCGCCAAGCAGCAGTCGCTGGAGGTCGTCGACCTCCGCCAGATCACGCCGGACCCCGCCGCCACCGAGCTGATGAGCGAGGCGATGGCCCGGTCGCTGACGGCCATCGCGCTCTCGATCGAAGGCGACACGGTGATCGTCGCAGTCGCCGACCCGGCCGCGCAGGTTGTCAAGAGCCTGCGCGAGGTCTTCGGCAAGCCGGTGACCGTCCGGGTCGCGTCCGAGCCGGATGTCATACGCGCGATCGGCAACAGCTACCGCGCGCTGACCGGCATCGGCAGCCAGGTCAAGGCCTTCGAAGCCCGCGACGTCGTGCGCAGGGACACTCGCGTTGAGACCGCCGTCGCGAGCGACGATGCGCCGGTGGTGCAGGTCGTCCAGCTCATGATCACCCAGGGCCTGCGTGACCGCGCATCCGACATCCACGTCGAGCCGCAGGACGATCGCATCAGAGTGCGTTACCGCGTCGACGGCGCGTTGCACGACATTCTGGACCTGCCCGGCTCGATGGGCCCCGCACTGGTCAGCCGCATCAAGATCCTCGCCGGCATGAACATTGTCGAGCGGCGCCGGCCTCAAGACGGCCAGATCAGCATGGACGTCGAGGGCCGCGCGGTCGACATCCGCGTGGCCACGACGGCGGTCATCGGCGGCGAGAAGGTCGTGATGCGACTGCTAGACAAGAGCCGGCCGCTGTTCAAGCTCGAACAGCTGGGGATGCCCGCAGACATGAGGGGGCGGTACTCCACGCTGATTCGATCACCGTACGGAATGATGATCTGCGCCGGCCCGACCGGTAGCGGCAAGACGACGACCCTGTACGGGTCGCTCGGCGAGATCAACAGCCCGGATCGCAACATCATGACGATCGAGGATCCGGTCGAGTACACGTTCCCGTCGATCAACCAGATCCAGATCAACGAGCAGGCCGGCATCACGTTCGCCGGCGGCCTGAAGTCGATCTTGCGGCAGGACCCCGACGTCATCTTGGTCGGCGAGGTCCGCGACGTCGAGACCGCCCGTATCGCTGTGCAGTCCGCGCTGACCGGGCACTTCGTGCTCTCGTCCCTGCACGCGACGGATGCCGTCTCGGCGCTGCATCGCCTGCTGGACATGGGGATTGAGAACTTCCTGGTCGCGTCATCGGTCACCGGCGTGCTCTCCCAGCGCCTGGTACGGCGGATCTGCGACAACTGCCGTGAGTTCTACGAGCCACCTGCGGAGGAACTCGCCTTCCTGCACGCGATGGGTGGCGGGATACCGGAAGCCGGCTTCGTGCGCGGCGCGGGCTGCAACTTCTGCGCGCACACCGGCTATCTGGAACGCATCGGCGTGTACGAGCTGATGACCGTCACCGACTCGGTCCGCGAGCTGATTCTCGATCGTGCGTCGCACGACGAGCTTCGCAAGCTCGCCCGAGCCGAAGGCATGCGGACCCTGCAAGAAGAGGCGGTTCGCCTTGTGGAGACGGGCGTGACGAACCTCGCCGAGGTCCTCCGATCCATCTACGTCGTGGGAGCCTGACATGAGCAAGTACTCGTACGTCGCGATGAGCGTGGATGGCCACTTCACCAAAGGCGTGGAGAAGGCCGACAGCCGCGAGGCCGCCGAGCTCGCCCTCTACGAGCGCGAGCTTCGCAACATCCGGGTCAGTGAGAAGAAGAGCTTCCTCAAGGGCGAGATTTCCGCACCCCGTGTCAAGCGGGAACAGGTCATGCACCTGTCCCGCCAACTCGGTGCTTTCATCCGCGCTGGTATTCCGTTGATCGACGCCGTGCACACCCTGGGCGCCGAGGCGGATAACACCTCGGTGCGCAGAATGATGACCGATGTCGAGCTACGCCTGCGTGGTGGCGAGAAGCTGTCGGACTGCTTCGACCGTCACCCGAAGATCTTCCCCGAGTTTTACCGCGGCATCCTGCGATCAGCAGAGTTGACGGGTCAGCTCGATACTGTGCTCGACCAGCTCGCGAGGTACCTCGAGCGCGACTTGGAGGCGCGGCGCAAGGTCAAGGCCGCGACAATCTACCCCGCCGTGATCATGGTGATGTCACTCGTCACCGTCGTCGTGTTGGCGACCTTCGTACTCCCAAAGTTCAAGGACTTCTTCGCCAGCCTCAACGCGAAGCTGCCGCTTCCGACCCGCATGTTGCTGGCCGTGACTGACTTCCTAACGAAGTGGTGGTGGGCGCTTGGCGTCGGCACCGCGTCCGCAGCTCTCATAGTCTTCCTGGCGCTCAGAACCGAGGTCGGCCGGCATGCCAGGGACCGCCTCGTGCTAGCCGCGCCGGTGCTCGGCGTCACCGTTCAGTTCGCACTCGTCGAGCGATTCTGCCGCATTCTCGCCTCGATGGTCGGCGCAGGCGTCGCACTGCCGGAGGCACTGCGGGTCGCGACCGAGTCGCTACGCAACCTGGTCTTCATGCGTTCGCTCTCGGGCGTGGGAGAGGCGATGCTCGAAGGAGAAGGTCTTGCCGGTCCGCTGATCCACAGCGGCCTGTTCCCGACGACAGCCGCACAGATGATGCGGGTGGGCGAGGAGACGGGCACGCTCGACACCCAGCTCGCTGTAACCGCCGAGTACTACGAGGGTGAACTCGACTACAAGCTAAAAAAACTCACCGCACTCTTCGAGCCGATCGTAATCGTATTCATGGGCGTCATCGTCGGCTTCGTGGCGATCGCACTCGTCTCGGCGATGTACGGCGTGTTCCGACAGGTCAAGGTCTGATGTTCCGCCGTGGGCAAATTCGCGGCGAGCGGGGTGAGACCCTGCTCGAACTACTCGTCTCGATCACGATTCTCGGCGTTTGTGTCGCCGCTATCGGCTCGGGAATCGCGATGAGCGTCAAGGTCTCGGCCATCCATCGATCCCAAGCAACCGCCAGCGAATGGCTGCACGATGCTGCCGAGTCGCTGGAGTCTCAGTACACGGCCTGCACTTCGTCCTACGTATCCAAGCTCCCCTCCACTCCGACGAGTTACAACACACCGTCCGCACCCGTCAGATTCTGGGACACTGCCAACGGCACATTCGACTTGGGGACCTGCCCAAGTCCAGATCCCGGTCTGCAGCAGGTGAAGATCTCGCTCACGAGCACGGGTGGACAGGTCACCGAGTCGCTGACGGTCATCCTGCGGAGTCCGTCATGACGACGGACGAATGCAATCAGAAGCGCCGGCAACCGCGTCACCGAGACGGCGGATTCACGCTGATCGAACTCCTCATCACGATCGCGATTATGGGCGTAATCACGCTTCCGCTAGGCAACCTCGTGATCAGCTACTTCAAGAACACCGCTAACACAACGGCACGTCTCGCAGGCTCGCACGACGCACAGATCGCCGCCGCATATTTCTCTCAAGACGTCGCGAGCTTAGGGGTTCACTCTGCTGGAGCGCCTGCAACTTCGTTGTGGGTCACGCCCTTCGGCGGCGCCCCAGCGTGTGGATCGGCCGTGGCCGGTGGAACTCGGATCCTTATCATGGCTTCCGACGACTACTCGACCGCGACCGCCGGAAGTTTCAGCACCACGACCACACCGCAAATCGTGAACATTGCGTATGTCGCGACGTCCGTTGGAACCGTCAGCCAACCGCGTTACGAACTGCATCGAGTTCGCTGCGTGGGCACCGCGAGTAGTGGATCAGATGCGACGTTGATGCACAACCTTGTCGCCATTCCCGCGGTACCGATCTGTGACATCACTGCTGCCACGGCCTGCAGTTCGTCCACGCCTTACCCCGGACAGGTTCAAATGAACCTTGTCATTATGGACACATCGAGCCCCTCTGCTACGTATTCGGTAGCACTTTCTGGACAGCGGAGACAAACATGACCTCCAGTAGGCGGCGCTCTCTCAAGAAAGACGACGGTGCGACACTCATTCTCGTACTGATAATTGTCACCGTGTTCTCGATAGTCATCGGCGTAATCCTCTCGCAGACAGATACCAGCCTGCGCACGACCCTGGTATTACGCGATCAGGCAGCATCCGCATACAGCACCGATGGGGCCGCTCAAATTGCCATCAACAACCTCGCGACGGGTCCCTATGTAAACCTCAATGGCCAGAAGTGCTTTACGCTGCCAGGTGGCACGACCTCAAATACGCTTCCGCTGACGAACGGGCAGTTTGCCTCAGGGGCTGGTGCCGCAGCATCCGCCGTCGTCACCTGCGACACGGATCCCGCCAGCGGAGATAACGGGCAAGAGAACCTGCACTCTCCCGGCCAAGCAATCCTCACGTTGAACCCTGCTACGACATCTAATGGCAACAACCCACAGGGCATTCAAATCAACGTGAACGGTAACGTCGGCTCGTGCGGCGGTTGCACCTACGTTCAAGGAAAGATCTTCTCGTACTCAGATATCAACGTGACCAACGGAACGAAACTGATCGACACGAATGCGGCTGTGCAATATGTGTCGGCATACGCCCCACACCCAACGTGCGGGCAGGGAGTAGTGCAGGCTTCCGGAGGGACAACGAGCTGCACTCAAAATCTCACTAAGCCTGCCGACCCGAGCTATTCGCTTCCGGCCGCCAGCCAACTCGGCACGGTCCCGACGGGCGTTATTCCTACCGCCTGCGGCGTTGCGGGAAGCGCCGTTGCATATTTCAGGCCGGGCCGATACACAGATCCGAGCGCGTTGCAGAGTTGCAGATCGACGACGATGGTGTTCCAGCCGAACGCTGATGGTAGTAATGGCATATACTTCTTTGACTTTCCTACGAACAATCCAACTTGGACCGTAACTCAGGCGTTGATAGGCGGAACCCTTGCGCCGGGTGTGAATCCGAATGTGAGACCGACCGGTGATGGCTCATGTGTGGATCCGATTCACCCTCAAGGTGGGACACCACAGCCTGGCGTGGAGTTTGTATTCGGACGGACATCGCAGCTAACGGTCTACAAGGCATCCGGCGCCGGCAGTGTGCCCGGCATTGTTGAAATCTGCGGATCGCGGGACACGACGCCAGGCACAGTCAGCGGCCAGCCGCCGATTGCGCTGTACACGCCCGAGGCAGATGTCCGTGACGCGTCCAACACGATCGTCGCCCACGCATTTTCACAGGGCACCGCTGTGCTGAGCACAACGGGAGGTGGCAAGCCTCTCGTTTTCTTGCGCGGAACGGCGTACGTCCCGTACGGCGTCGTTAACCTTTCTGTCGCGAACGCGTCTACACAGTTGTTCAATTTTGGCATTATCGCTTGGGAGCTGCTGCTTGACGTTAATCCGCAGAACTCAGGTAGTAGCCTCATCTATGTCGACAACGTCTCTGATGGGTCTACGCCAACCCCTGTCGTGACTCTCCTCCGTGTCTATACATGTGCAGGTGCGTCCGCGTGCTCAACAAGCGGAACGCCACGGCTTCTCGTCAAGGTCTCGATTGCTCATCCATCGGGCGGTCCCGCAACTGCAAGCATCCTGAGCTGGAGTCAGCCGAACTGACACAGGGTCGACGGCGTAAGCCCACAAGGTGTGCGCCCATGGCCACGGGCATCGCGCCGGTATCTAACGCCTCGATCTGCCTTGGCGGATCGGAAGCTTTATCGCACGGGAGGGACCCTGCAATGACCACATCCAAGTCGCAGAGCCAACCTAACCGGTGGGCTTACCCGCCGACGGCTACGCCAACTACCGCTTCGAGCGGGCCGCGCCATTCCTATTCGGCCTCGTCTACCACTCCCGCTACGTCCTTCTACCCGCCAGCGTCAGCGTATCCGAGCCCATCGTCGATCTACCGCCCTCAGTTCCCGACACGTTCGGGTGCTCGACCGCGGCGCAAGAACAACAAGGTCCGCAACATTGTGCTTGCGGTCGTGGCTCTGCTGCTCGCGAGTGCCGCCGCGATCGTCGTCGTGCTGAAGGTATCGAGCGATGGCGGCAAGTCGAGCAAGGATGCCGCGTTCATCAGCGCTATTCATCGCGGCGTTCCGCTGACCAACAAGGTGGCCAATGCCGAAATCGTGAAGGCCGGGCACATCGTGTGCGGCGCTCTGGACGCCGACCCGACGGTCAAGTCGGTAGCGGCGGCGCTCACCAGGCATAAGTATCGATACACCGCCGCCCAGCGCGGCATCTTCATGAGGGACAGCATCGCGGCCTACTGCCCGCAATTCAGCTACCTCGTCCCCCGTGCTGTCTGACGGCCCGCGAGCAGCCGATCAGCGGCCTAGGTGGCTGTAGGCGTCCGCGATGGACGGGCCGGCGAAGATCGCGATGAGGGCGCCGGCGATCATGAACGGGCCGAACGGCAAAGCGGTCTTGCGGCCCCCGCGGCCGCTGACCAGCACCACCAGACCGACCACGGCGCCGAGGACGAAGCCGCCGAAGGCGCCGACCACGAGCACCCGCCATGACAGGTAGGCGAGGACGGCCCCGAGGATGCCCGCCAGCTTGACGTCGCCGAAGCCCATGCCCGCGGGGTAGGCGAACGCGAGCGCGAAGTAGAACGCGAACAGGATGGCGCCGCCAAGAGCGGCGCGCGCGAAAGCGGACCAGTCACCGTGGACGCCCGCCGCCAGCGCCAGCAGCGCGGCGATCACCGGATACGACGGCAGCACGATCGAGTTCGGCAAGCGCTGGACGTCCAGGTCGATCAACGCCAGAGCGATACCGATCGCGCCGAAGTAGAGGTACGCGGGCAGGGCGCTCAGCAGGCCCAGATGGTCGAGCCGCAGAGCGAGAGCGACGAACAGCAATGCGGTAGACAGCTCGACGAGCGGGTAGCGCACGCTGATCCAAGCCCGGCACGAGGCGCAGCGTCCACGCAAGAAAAGCCAGCCGAACAAGGGCACGTTGTGCCAAGGACGGATCGGCACCCCACACGATGGGCAGTGCGACGCCGGAGTGACGAGAGATTCCGACCGCGGTACCCGGTAGATCACAACGTTGAGGAACGAGCCGACGGCCAGGCCGAGCAGCGCAACGAGGACGACCAGCAAGGATCAGCGCTCGGGGCGGCGCACGCGGTCCACCAGGTACATCGCGGCACCGGTCCGGCTGCTGACGCCGAGCTTGCGGAGCATCCCGGAAATGTAGTTCTTCACGGTCTTCTCGGCCAGGAAGACGCGCTCGGCGATCTGCTTGTTGGTCAGCCCCTCGCCGATCAGGTCGAGGATGCGCCGCTCCTGATCGCCGAGGGCGGCGTAGCGCGGATCCTCCTCGGGCCCCCGGCGCAGCCGCTCCAGCACCGAGCCGACCAGGCCCGGGTCGAGCAGCGACTCGCCGGCCGCGACCCGGCGCACCGCGCCGATCAGGTCAGTGCCCATCACACGCTTGAGCAGGTAGCCGGACGCGCCGGCCATGATCGCCTCGAACAGCGCCTCGTCGTCGGAGTACGACGTGAACATCAACACCGCCGGCGGCGGGTTCATCGCTGACCGTAGGTCACGGCAAACGGAGACTCCGTCACCGTCGGGCAGCCGCACGTCGAGGATCGCAACATCGGGACGCACTGCCGGAATGCGTGCCAAACCCTGTGCGGCAGTCGACGCCTCGCCGACCACTTCGATGTCGGCCTCGGCGTCGAGTAACTGCATGACGCCTCTGCGCACGACCTCGTGGTCGTCAAGCAGGAAAACTCGGATCATGGCAGTCCCTTGCCCACGCTGGTTGCCACGACGACGGTCGCCGCTCGCTTAAATCAACGGCCCCCGAGCGCGGAAGTTACCCACCGCCAGTGTTTCCATGGTGCCATCCCGAACGGCTGCTGCCTAACAGCAACACCACTCGGGACTTTCGGCCCCTGTGCCGCATAGCCCCACCGATGCAGATTGATCACGGGGGAATCCCCCATCGAGACGGGGGACTCGTGTACGACACCAATGGTTTAGAAGTACTGACGCCGCAGGACTGCCTGCGATTGCTCGGTTCGGTACGGGTCGGACGCATCGCGTACACCGACCAGGCGCTCCCGGCCGTCCAGCCGGTGACCTTCCTGCTCGACAACGACGCCGTGCTCGTCCGCACGGGCGCCGGCGCGCAGCTGGCCAGCGCAGCCCGCAACGCGGTCGTCGCGTTCCAGGTCGACCAGCTCGATCCCGAGTCGCGGTCCGGCTGGGCGGTCATGGTCGTCGGATACGCGCAGGAGATAACCGATCCGGACGAGGTGAGCCGGATCAAGCAGCTACCGCTGCGCGCGTGGTTCACGACCGATCACGATCACTTCATCCGCGTCTCGATCGAGCTCATCGACGGACGGCGCCTGTGCCAAGACATGCAGCACGAGGCGACACCGGACGACCAGCCACCGGTTCGGCCGTCCCACGTCGTGTGACGTCGAAATTCCCGGACTCGCTCCGATCTATGTACGAGGGATCGGAGGAGTCATGGCAAAGGTCTTGGTGGACGTCAGCATGTCGCTCGACGGCTACATCGCCGGGCCGAACGTCGGGCTGGAACAGCCGATGGCGAAGGTGGCGAGCGGCTGCACGAGTGGCTGTTCGCGGGCGACGATCACACGCCGGCGAACAGTGACGATGCCGCGGTGGCCCAGGAGCTCGTTGACAACCTCGGGGCAATCGTCATGGGAGACCGGACGTTCGATGTCGGCGTCGGGCCATGGGGCGGCACCCCGTTCCCGGTGCCATGCTTCGTGGTCACGCACTCGGCTCGTCCGGAGCTCAGCGCTCCCGGCGGGACGTTCACCTTCGTCACCGACGGCATCGCGTCAGCTGTGCAACATGCCGCCGAATCCGCGGGTGCCCGCGACATCTGCCTAATGGGCGCCGACGTCACGCAGCAAGCGCTCGCCGCCGGACTGCTCGACGAGATCCACGTCCATCTCGTACCGCTGCTGCTCGGCGGCGGCACCCGGCTGTTCAAGCATCTCGGCGATGCGCATGTCGAGCTGGAGCGCGCTCAGGTCGTCGACTCGCCAAGCGTCACCCACCTGCGGTACCGCGTCCTGAAATCGGGCTAGGTCGCCCGGCGGTGCAGCCACCAGATCGTCGCGCCGCCGAGCAGCAGCGCGAGCGTGACGTACGCGGACGCCTCGACGATCTGGAAGTGCCAGAACCTGCTTGCGGGCTGGTAGGAAACCCAGTTCGTGTAGCCGTGCTGGCTCATCCAGGCCTGGAACCCGTCGGGCGAGTCGACGCCGGTGGCGCGCGCCTGATCGAACACGCTGCCCGGGCTGAGGTGGTGGCCCGCCGCGTCCTGGACCCAGCTGTTGATGACCCACGCGCTGCGGGGGAACCCCTTGGGGGCGTCCGGAGCGGTGATCGGCGTCTGGATGAGCGGACGCAGGTAGAGTCCCGAGCAGCGCGCCGAGCATGAATCCGAACAACGTGCGGGCGGCGAAGACGATGCCGGTGACCTCATACGCCCCTCCGCTGCCCATCCGTCCCAACAGGGTTCCGAACGGCCCGTACCACCAGCTGAACAGCGCGGAGAAGGCCAGAGCGAGCACGGTGAGCGTGACGCCGAGAAGCACGAGCTTCGTCGTGATCCATTGGACGCGGTTGCGGCCCTGCGTCCAGGCGAAGCGGAACGTCCCAGACTCCAGCTCGCGGGCGACGACAGGTGCGCCGACGAAGACGCCGAGCAGCCCGGGCAGGAACGTCAGGAATTGCGGCAGTTGCTGCGCCCAGTTCTGGTAGTTCCGCTGGAAGATGCCCAACGGGGTGTCGCAGGCAGGGTTACTGAACGTCCCGCAGGTGTTCAGGCCGAGATGGGCGTAGTCGCTGTGCATCGCCAGGCCGCTGATCAGCATCAGGATCCCGAACCCGCCGAGTACCACGACGGTTCCGGCGAGGGCGAAGCGGTGCTGCCGCCAGGTCACCCATGGCAGGCCGTGCAGGCGGGGCAGTTGCCAGCCCGTCCGCGTGGGCGCTGTGGTCGCGGTCATGAGGCACCGACCTCGACGCGTCGTGCAGCCGCGGACGGTCCGGGAAGGGCGGCCGCGTTCGGCGCGCGCAGGTAGGACAGCACGAGTTCCTCCAGGTTGGTGCCTGCGGTCTGCCAGCCAGGCGGTGGCGGCGCGGCCGTGCCGTTCGCGCGGACCAGCAGGCTGGTCTGCCGCTCACCTCGACACTCGTGGACGACAGGCAGCGCGGCCGCGACGGCTGCCGCTTGCTCGGTCGGGCCGGTGAGGAGCTGGTGGGTGTCGAGCAGGTCGTCGACGTCGCCGGCGACCTGCACGCGTCCGGCGGCGAGTACGACGAGGTAGTCGCAGACCCGCTCCAACTCGGAGACGACGTGGGACGACAGCAGCACGGAGATCCCGTCCTCGACCGTGGCGGCCATCAGCGTGCCCATGAACTCGTGGCGGGCCAGCGGGTCCAGGCGGGCGACCGGCTCGTCGAGGATCAGCAGGTCCGGGTGCCGGGCGAGCGCCACGGCGAGGGCGACCTGTGCGTGCTGGCCGCCGGAGAGCTTGCCGACCTTGCGGTTCAGCGGAATGCCCAGCTCGGCGAGACGGGCGCGGGCGTTAGCCGCGTCGAACCGGGCGCTGAGGTTCTCGACCAGCCGCACCGTGTCGGCCACGCTCAGGTACTGGTAGAGCGGGGTGTCCTGGGCGACGAACCCGATCCGGTTCAGCGCGTCGTCCGAGCCGGGCGCGATGCCGCCGAGCACCGTGATCTCGCCGGTCGTCTGCTTGGTGATGTCGACCGCGAGGTGCAGCAGGGTGGTCTTGCCCGCGCCGTTCGGACCGACGAGCGCGACGACCCGACCCTGCGGAACCGCCAGCGTGCAGTCGCGCAACGCCCAGCTCCGGCCGTACCGCTTGCCCAGGCCCTGGGCCTCGATCACGTTCACGATGCGATCACCCCCTTGTGGGCTCGGGTGAGATCGTGAAGTGCGCTAGTGAACAGCGCGGTGATCCCCTCCTCGTCCAGCCCGGCATCCGCCGCGGCGGTCAGCCAGCGGGTCAACCCGCGGCGCAGCGCCTGCTGGTCACGAAGTGGGACGACGTCGAGCGTCCCCTCGATGAATGTGCCCTGTCCAGGCCGTCCCGCCGCCAGCCCCTTGTGCTCGAGCTCGCGGTATGCCTTGAGCACGGTGTTCGGGTTGATCGCCAACCCGGAGACGACGTCCTTCACCTTCGGCAGCTGATCACCCGCGACGAGGTACCCGAGCCGCAAGGCGTGCTCCACCTGCCGGACCAGCTGCAGGTAAGTCGGCACTCCCGAAGTCGGGTCCAGCCGGAACTCAATCGGCGAACTGCTTCTCTGCTTATCTACCACCATAGATAAATGGTTACACGGTGAAGGTCGGACGTCAACCCGCGCCGAAGGGGGCGCCTGCGTACCCTGACGACGCTGGTGGTGACGGCGGCGTGAGGGGGCCGATGTATGCCCGATCGGTAGCTGTGATGGGCGGCGGCATGGCCGGGCTGTCCGCCGCGCTCATGCTGGCTCGCGATGGCCATCGAGTGACGTTGCTGGAGCGGGACGCCTTCGAGGTCGGCGCGCCCGAGGACGCGCCGCAGTGGCGGCGTGCTGGCATCCCGCATTTCCTGCAGCCACACGCCTTCATCCCACGGGGACGGGTCGAACTCAAGGAGCACCTGCCCGACGTGTATGCCGCGCTGATCGCGTCACGACAGCGACTACGCGCTATTCAGCCTGCTGGCGGCCGGCGCCGCGGCCACCCTCGACGCTGACGTCTTTCGGGTCTTCGTTCGCCGAATCGGCTTGTTGGACAGCACGCGCGTGCTCGATTCGGACGTCGGCATGCAGCACCGCATCGAGCCGCTTTTCTGCGAGCTGCTCGCCACGCCACGTCCAGCGGCCGGGCCACCACGCGACGAGATACTCGCGGCGAGCCGTGCCACGGCGAACGGTTGAATGCAGCGCCACGACAGTCTCTGTCCACTGTGGACGATCGTGCCCAACTACCTGGAGATCAGAAGCACGTAACGAAGAACTTCTCGATGCTTACCGTTGTCTCGCCGGTGAGGTTATCGGTAGTGGTGTGCGCCAGGAAGTGGATCATTAGCGATCCGATTGCGATGCCGTCGGCCGAATAGATTGTTCTCGGCTCCCGAACTACATCGTTTTGGACCGTGACTGCGTCGCTGCCGATCGTGGAGAAATGGCCATGGGCGACTCCCGCTAGATAGGAGCCGTCGGTGAAGTCCGTGCAGTAGACGAAGGTGTCGTCCCCGTGAAAGGCGAACCCGTTGTCGGTCTCCGTGACCTGCCCGGAACCCGTATCGGTCGCGTTCGTCACGCCCGATTTGACTACCGGCATGCACTCAGGCGGTGCGTCGGCAAAGGTCTCGGTGAAGGAGAAGGTAAAGCGCGTGACCGTCGCGCTCGCATTAGCCACTCCGGAACATGACAGCACGCTCGCAATTGACATGATCGCGATTAGGACGCCTCGAAGAATCCTCTTCTGAGTCATGCGCGACACGCCTCCCGTGTCAAGGCGCGCGTTAGCCGCCGTCGCAGAGCTCGCGTCTCGTCGCGGACCTGCTGACGCACAAGGCCACGCGTCCCCTGGGTCGCAGTGTGTGATGAGATCGGCCGGTGGCGCGCTTCGTAGCATTCCTCCGAGCCGTGAATGTCGGCGGTCGGCGGGTGGCGATGGCAACCGCCCGGAACGTCATGACGGAGCTGGGCTTCGACCAGGTCAGCAGCTACGTGAACAGCGGGAACCTGCTGTTCACCGCGACCCGGAAGCCGTCCGAGTCCACAATCCGCTCGGCGATGGAGGACGCGTTCGGCTTCGAGCTCACGACGTTCGTTCGCACGGCACGGCAGGTCAGGGCATTGGCCACCGAGAAGCCGTTCGGCGTGATCGCTCCCGGCCACACGCACTTCGCGCTGCTGACCCTGAATCCGCTGACTGCGACGGAGAAGAACGCGGTCGAGGAGCTCTCCAATGACCACGACGAGGTGGTCGTCCGGGGCCGAGACGTGCATTGGCTCATCCGCTCGAGGTCGCCCGAGACGACGCTCGGGCCGCGGCAGTGGTTGCAGGCGCTGCCCGACAATCCGACAACCGCACGCAACACCACGATGCTGGCGCGGTTGGCGGAGAAACTCTGAACCCGACGACTGAGGAGCGCTATGACGGTGTTCGACAGCTTCCGCCTCGACGGAAAGGTCGCCGTGGTCACCGGCGGCAACCGCGGCCTCGGCCGCGCCTTCGTCCGCGCACTTGGCGAAGCCGGCGCCCGCGTGGTCATCGCGGCGCGTGACTGGGAGCGATCCGAACGGGTAGCGACGGAGCTGGGCGCCATCGCGGTCACCACCGACGTCACGGACCCCGCGAGCGTGACGGCCATGCTGGACGCCGTCACCGAGCGGCTCGGACCCGTCGACGTGCTGGTGAACAACGCCGGCATCTGCTTCCACCGTCCCGCCGTCGAGGTACCCGCCGACGAGTGGCGTGCGGTGTGGGACGTCAACGTCGACGGCCTCTGGCACTGCTGCCGCATCGTCGGAGCGCAGATGGTCAGCCGTGGCACCGGCGTCATCGTCAACATCGGGTCGATGTCGGCGGTGATCGTCAACCGGCCGCAGATGCAGCCGGCCTACAACGCGTCCAAGGCCGCGGTCCACCACCTGACGAAGTCGCTCGCGGCCGAGTGGGCGCCGTTCGGGGTTCGCGTCAACGCGCTTGCGCCCGGCTACGTCAAGACCGAGATGTCACCCGTCGACGATCCCGAGTTCCGGCGCTACTGGATCGAGGACGCGCCGATGCAGCGCTACGCCGTCCCGGACGAGCTCGGTCCATCACTGGTGTACCTGGCCAGTGATGCATCCAGCTTCGTCACGGGCTCCGTCCTCGTCGTCGACGGAGGCTACACATTGTGGTGAACG
>WNGM01002414.1_pt1 | contig 15013 bp, 10 predicted proteins | sample 5400571 | NCBI WGS metagenome assembly WNGM01 (sample SAMN13153378, study PRJNA577476) | soil metagenome | isolation source: 100 cm soil or saprolite under Garry oak tree replicate 2 | place: USA:California | collected 2016-06-15
AGAATCATAGCACGTTCTGCTTTGTTTGCATACCCTATTAACATATTTTAGTGATGCACTGGTATTACGGTGTTGGTAATGCCGTTGGAGTAGGAGTAGGTGATCCCACTCCCGGGGTTGGAGTAGATAACCCACCCAGCTTAATAGTCAAGTCGTCAAAGGTCTTGAATTCCACTGTCTGTCCTGATTGAGCTGAAGAGCTCGAGTAAGTACCAATGACAGTATCACCGGGTTGTACAAGTGGCAACTTGGGTGAAAGTCCCAGGTTGGCAGTAAAGATGACATTCTGCCCACTAATTTGGAGGTAGTAAATGGTATTTCCACTTTGTTGTATCACTGATACACGCAAGACCTTACCTGATATGGATTGCTGAGTTCCTCCAATAGTTGTGCTTACACATGCATTGGGAATGCCTTGTTGTGAAAGCCATAGTTTGTAGTCGCCGAGGGCTGCCGGGAGGTTGGACTCAAATTGCACATTACTCCCGTTCAAGTTCTTCGCAGAAAGAATACCCACATCCTGGAAGATGCCCCCACTACTGTAAATGGCGACCCAGGTCGGTTGTCCGCATATCTGGTACAATTGAGAGGTATCCACATTGTAACGCAGTATATTGGCACGGGTAGATTGGAACGTGTTCTGCACATTCTCACCGATACCGACTCCTGCTGCCTGGGGGTAGAAGTGTGCCTCATTCTTGTGCGTATCGAAGAGGAAGACACCTGTGCTGGAGTTATTATTCGTAGATGAAGAAGTCATTGGAACCAGCCAGACTGGTTGATCGGCATTGTTATAGAGCAACTGAGGGGGGATTACTGGTGACTGCTGACCAGCCCCTGATGGATTGAACCAGGGAGCAGCATGATATAATCCCCACCATGTCAGGTATTGTGTGACAGTGTCTGATGGCATAACGCGATCTACCCACAATGGGACATTCCGTGGCGTGTATACCTTGATATCCCCTGTGTGCGCATCCATGATCAGCACCTGGCTCAATACATCGCCAGTATAACCACGCGTCGGCTGCATGAGAGAGATCGTCCAGTATGGGTGATAGCTATCGTCAAGTTCCAACGTTGGGTCAACAAGCCTACCATAGGTAAAACCACTCAAGTAGACGTGTCGTAGAAGGTCTTGATTGAGGATCGCCCCAGGCAGGTAGGCTAGAGAGTCACCAGGGCCAGTTCGTAATGTAGGTTGTGCCTGGGGATTTTCGGCATCAACCACGACAAAACCAGGCGTAGAAGAATTGGATAGATTGATAAAGATATTGTTGTAATTCAATGGGGCGACATAATAGAGGTGATGGCTGATAGACTGCAACGTGTAACTACCTGGTTCAATGCCATAAGATGAACCTAGATTCTGCCCGTTGGAGCCTAGTATCTGTTGACCTTTGAAAGCGGCGACACTCTGGCTGACCAGGACGATATGATTGGGGTCGGTAGCTATCAATGGGGTATTTTGTGTCTCTACTTTTACATTTGGAATAGCTGCTAGCGCCTTGGCATTCGTATCGAACCAGGTTGTAAATACAACAATCAGGCCCGCGACGACAATGCCGATTGTAGCTGCCACCACCAGACCAAAAATGCCTGCTGCGATTGCTCCCCGCGAAGCCTCTGTTGGTAGTGAGATGGGGTTGCTCCGTCCTGAGCGCCGCCCCTGACTGGCGGCTGCTACATCTTCTAAGCTACCAAGTAATGGGCGAACAAATGCAAAGAGGTTGGCAATGCTACTGACGATAAGCGGAAACAGTATCCATTGCCACCCTCCGAAGGGACCGGTTAATGCAGGCTGAGAGACATAAAGGATTAATAGGCAAAAGAAATAATTGAAGACAAAGTATCCTAAGAACCACCTGACAAATTTTCGAGCGATGAACAGTTCGCGTCGCCCAAACGCGAGTCGGCCAATACTCAGTATGGCCATCACAAGAAGCGCACCGATAAGCGCCAGTAGTAGGATAATCATGGCAATCTCTCCTGATTTATGAAATCGGATAATAACGGAAACAGCAACTCTTCTGCTTCTAATGGTAACGTGCTCGTCAAGAGCTTACATTGTAAAAGGAACGAGAGCGGTAACATTGTTTGAATTCTTGTCTTCTGCTTGCTTTTCAAACTCGTGTACATATATACTAAATGGTAGAATTGCGTCTGGCAATTCTAGCTATTTTTGTGTGTATAGAGGCTTCAGTCGTACAAGACTAAGCCAGATACTATGGTAGAAAGGAACCTGTTATGCAACCTATTACAACTATCACTGATTGGGGTCAAGCACTCCTTTCCTCGTTTACTACAGCGCTTGCAATCATCTTCGCGTTCATTCCGAAGTTGATTGGTTTCCTCGTCATTATGCTGGTTGGCTGGCTCGTTGCAAGGGCCCTTGGCAAAGTTGTCACTTTCCTGTTGCGCAAGATTGGATTTGATAACTTTTCAAATCGAATTGGACTCACACGTTTTGAGCAGCGTATGGGGATACGGTTGGATCCGGCTGATTTCCTGGGCCGAATCGTGTTCTGGTTTATCATTCTTGTTTTCCTTGTGCCCGCATTGGAATCTCTCGGTCTCACCTCAATAACGCTTATCTTAAACGAACTTATCTCGTACATTCCCAATGTGTTCGTGGCGATACTGATCCTTTTCCTGGGTACATTACTTGCGACTGTTGTCGCTGACATCGTACGTGGCGCAATAGCTACTGCTGGCATTGGTAATCCAAATGTGTTTGCTGAGATTTCCCGTTGGGCGATTATCCTTTTTGCGACTTTGATGGCACTGACACAGCTTGAGATTGCAACAGCGCTTGTCATCGAGCTGTTTGGAGCCATTGTTTTCGGTACTGCGCTTGCATTCGGTCTTGCGTTTGGACTTGGAGGGCGTGATGCTGCCAAGAGGTGGATTGAAAGTAGTGAACAAGCGTTGAGTAAGGCTGCTCCTGTAATTAGTACAGAGGCGCCTACAAGTCAGATCCCTCCTACAGAACCATCAGCGGCAGAATAGCTTTTCAAAGAAATAGCTGGTGCAAGCATGTTGTCTTTCTGACGTCAGTTTGCTCGCTGGTAGATCGGTGCTGTCTTCTGGAAGAAAGGAAAAACGATGCAATCCGTCCTTGAACCCCAGCCGCACTACCGAGTGATCCACCACAAGCTCAAGGACTCGTTAAGCCCGATCTACCTGACCCTTCTCAGTGTGATCCAAGGCGTGGCGCTGGCGGATTTGGCCCTGGTCGTGGCGGCTAACTACCAGCAGTTCACGCTCATGCACTGGCTGCTCGTCCTGTTCAACTTTGGAGTATTGATTGGCATCTGGAACCATTATATGATGAATAACAAGCTCTGGGAGTGGATTCCTGATCTGCGCGACGCGTGCATCCCCTTCGTGGTCGGCACCCTCGAACTGGTCTTCAATCACACGATCTCCTTGAGTTTGAGCGCCTGGCTGTTCACTTTCGCATTACTTTACCTGATGGGAGCTCTGGCCATGTGGCATGCGAGATGGCGAGCGGGCAAGGAAGCCGAGAATGCCAGATTGCTGAGCCTGCTCTGGAGACAGCACCGCTTGTTTGAGCTTGCCGCTCTTGGGGGAAGTGCCCTCTATCTCCTGTTAGCCGTGGTCAGCCGGGTGGAAAGCCTGGAGGCGAGCAATGGGGTACAGGAGGCGCGCGGACTTCTCGTGCTCGGTATAACACTCCTGGTGGCTGGATGTCTCAGTGGCTTCCTGCTCCTTACCATCGGGTACTGGCGCACGGTGGTGACTTATGCGCGTACTGGGCACCTACCTGGCGCAGGAAATCGCATGCACGCCATACCTGAACCCCAGGGGCATCACCTGCTGGTGAAAAAGAGGCTCAAAGACTCGTTTAGCCTGGTCTACCTGACTCTTCTCAGTGTGATCCAGGGTGTGGCACTGGCCGATTTAGCCCTGGTCGTGGGCGCTGGCTATCAGCAGTTCACTGTGGTGCGCTGGCTGCTCGTCCTTGTCAACTTTGGGATGGTGATTACCGTTTGGCACCAGTTTACCATGCACATCACCCTCTGGAGCTGGATTCCCGATCTGCGCGACGCGATCATCGTGTTCATCATCGGCGCAGTCGAACTGGTCTTCAATCACACGATCTCCTTGAGTTTGAGCGCCTGGCTCTTCATTGTGGCAATCTTCGCGATTATGGCAATTCTGGCCATCTGGTATGTGGGTCAGCGAGCGAAAGAAGAAGGTGAGAACACCAAGATGCTGAGCCTGCTCAGGAGACAGCACCGGCTGTTTGCGCTCTATAATCTTGGGGTAAGTGCTATCTATCTCCTGTTAGTCGTGGTCAGCCAGGTGGAAAGCTTGGAGGCGAGCAATGGGGTGCAGACAGGACGGGGAGTCCTTGCCCTCGCCATCGTTCTCCTGGTAGCTGGATGTGTCGCTGGCGATAGCATCATTAGTACGAGGTCTTGGATTCAGATCGTGTCCTATTCACGTACGGGTCGGATACCAGGCACATAAATACCGTACCCTCTAGCCTCTCCTGCTCTCAGGAACGAGTTCAGCGACTGGCCACTGAACTCGTTTGGCTGCTAAATTCCGCTGTGAACATCACAGAAAAACACAGGTGTGGGTGAGGGTGAAGAGGCAAGGTTACTTCTCTAAAGTGCTTTTCGTGTTTCTCTCGCCATCGTAGCTGACGAGAATGCGCTTATCCTCGTAAACCGTCTCTAGATGCACAGGGCGGCCCCATAACTGGTACACATACTGAAGCGTCTTCTCAGCGTAAACCAGATCGAGTTCCTGACCCTCGAAGAGATGCTTCATATACAGCTCACTATTCCCACGATAGTCGCCGTTGTCAATAACCAGGTATGGATAACCGAAATTGGTCAGGCTGGCTACAATTCCATCACGCACCTTTTCCCAATCTTTCTCCACGATAACCCATTCATCCCCTTCTTTTCTATAGAGGTAGAGGTCAAGTTCCTTAATAAGGTCTTTGGTCAGGTAATTACGTAAGAAAGAGACATCGTTATCTAGCTCGCGTACCTCGAAGATCTTCTGATTCCCCATACCAGGTCGGCGACCTAATCGCTCCTGCTCTTCTTTCGTTGGATTATCCCAGCGCCTCTCAATGTCTTCAAACATCTTGAATCCCAGGTAGTACGGGTTAAGTGAAGTTGGTGACGGAGAGAGTACGCTTGAGTGCAATTGAGCAAACTCAACGGTTTCAGAGTCGGAGATTACTCCAGTATCACCTAATCTTCGCATGATGCGTGAGTGCCATAGTGAGGCCCAGCCCTCGTTCATTACCTTAGTCTGCATTTGGGGCACAAAGTAAAGCATCTCTGTACGGACGATTTCGATGATGTCACGCTGCCAGGGTTCGAGATGTGGGGCATGGAGCATCAAAAACTGTAAGATATCTTTCTCTGGCTTCTCAGGAAATTTGGGTGGTTTGCCCAATCGTTTCTCGCGTTCCTCTTCTGCCTTTTTCGCTTTCCTTTCCAGTCCCCAGAGATCATCATACTCGCTCGTGACCTGCGCAACAGATTTTTCTTCCTTCTCGTCAGGTTCATCACGAATAAACAGGTTATAGTCTACATGCTCTTGAATCGAAAGGACGGCATCGAGGAAACGCTCAACTTCTGCTTTGCCGTGATCGAACTCGTATTTGGCTATACGCTCAGCATGAATACTCACCTTGTCGATCATGCGTCGCGAGGTATGATGGAAGTAGGCATTGTTCTTGAAAAAGTCGGTATGGCCGAAGACATGTGCTGCTACAAATGTATTTTGTAGCAAGTTATTCATTTCCATCAGGAAGGCATAACTAGGATTGGTGTTTACGACCATCTCATAGATTTTGCTCAACCCAAAGTCATATTGCATCTTCTGACGATGATATGCTTTTCCATGAGTCCAGTGGCTAAAGCGACCAGGTAAGCTATACGAAGCGAATTCGTACATTATGGCAGCAGGCACTAACTCGAAGTGTGTAGGGAATGGATCCAGGCCAAAATCTAGCGCTTCGTCCCAGGCATGGTCAATTGCATCACGTAAACGTTCAATTTCACTATCTGCCATCAGGAAGTTCCCTTTATCTAGACAGTTACAGTGCGGAAACAGGATCGCGTAGAGCGAAAAATTTCCGCAGGGCAGGATAGACTTCTTTCTTATCTGAGATAGTCACAGCGGTAAATTTTCTGTCGGAAATTTTATTATAAGCTGACATCAACGTACTAGGCGAGCGATAATGCCCCTCGCGAATTTCGCCATAGCCAAAGATGTTACAAAGCTCCATGAGTCTGGTAACCAATTGCACGCAGCGATCATTGTCCCAGGGTAAATTATCTCCATCGGAAAAGTGGAAAGGATAGATGTTCCAGTCATCAGGGTTATATCGCTCTCTGATAATCTCCAAGGCAAGTTCGTAAGCTGAGGAGACTTGTGTGCCACCGCTTTCCCCTTTATGGAAGAACTCCTCTTCAGTAACCTCTTTAGCTTCTGTGTGGTGACTGATAAAGACAATCTGCACGTTGTTGTACTTCGTTCGCAGAAAACGCACCATCCAGAAGTAGAAGCTTCTGGCAATGTATTTCTCGAATTCGCCCATGCTGCCGGAGACGTCCATCATAGCGATTACAACCGCGTTTGATTGATAGCGTATGGTCGGTTCCCAGACCTTAAAGCGCAGGTCATCTGACTTGATATCTTTGAATTTTGCCTCGCCTTTGGATGCATTTCGCTTCATGTTTTCCATAATAGTGCGTTTTTTATCAAGATTGGTCAGGGGTCCTTTTTTGCGCACATCGGTGAAGCGCACTGAATCAGTCTGGAGTTCTTGCTGGCGTTTCTCTTCAAGATTAGGAAGACCAAGATCTTCAAAGATCAGTTCAGCGAGTTCCTCCATTGTGATTTCTGCTTCATAGTAGTCGTAGCCTGCATCTTTACCTGCATCGCCCTTTTTGCCTTTACCAGGTCTGGGGTCCTGAGCTATTACATCTCCGACTTTACTCTTCCCATTGCCTTCACCGGCATGCTGCTGGCGACCAGGATCATAGCGGAAACGATACTCATCAAGGGAGCGAATTGGCACCTTGACTACCTTCTTGCCATCGGAGAGTATAATGCTTTCCTCGCTGACAATATCACCTAAATTTTTCTTTATGGCTTCGCGAATTTTCTCTTTATGGCGTTCTTGATCGACCTGGCCTTTGCGGTGCAATGACCAGTCATGTTGGGAGACCGACATGGAACACACTCCTTCCAGTTGAGAAATGGCTGGAACGCTACTTTTACAACCATGATGCCTGCTCGTTATTACCATCTACCTGGACATACCTTGTGGCCAACGAGAGAGGCAGAGCATTGCACTCCAGCCATTATCTATTCAACAAGCTGCCTGTATAGCGTAAGATCTCGTTTGCACAAACATGGCAATATCCATGCTCCGTCATTAAACGGTTTACCACATCGTTGATCTTACGAAGTTGCTCTTTGTCAGGAGTGCGAGTTGAAGTCGTGATTTTTACAACGTCGCGCAGGTCGGCGAAGAGCTTCTTTTCGATTGCTTCCTTGAGACGCTCGTGGCTGGTGTACTCAAAGGTCTGTCCTCTACGCGCCAGCGATGAGATGCGAATCAGAATTTCCTCACGGAAGGATTTCTTAGCATTTTCGGTGATACCAATTTGCTCTTCGATTGAACGCATTAATTGCTCATCAGGCTCCATCTCTTCGTCAGTTATGGGGTCACGCAGCCTGGTTTTATTGCAGTAAGCTTCGACGTTATCCAGATAGTTGTTCAGTAGGGTCCTTGCCGACTCTTCATAGGAGTAGACAAAAGCCCGTTGAACCTCTTTCTTTGCCATCTCATCGTATTCTTTACGCGCTTCCTGGATGAAGTTCAGATAGCGTTCGCGTTCTTCACGTGTAATACTGGTGTGTTGATCAAGTCCATCACGCAGAGCACGGAGAGCATCTATCGGATTAATGCAGGTAGTATTCTGCTTGACGAGCGCACTTGATAGGCGATTGATGACATAACGAGGAGAAATGCCATCCATACCTTCGCGTATCGCTTCTTCTTGCAATTCCTTGATATCTTTCTGCTTGAAATCTTCGATATCCTCCCCATCGTAGAGCTTCAGTTTCTTCATCTGGCTCATACCCGCCTTCTTCGATGGTTCGAGACGTGTAAGAATAGCAAAAATGCTTGCAATGCGTAATGTATTAGGGGCGATATGCACGTTTTGTAACGCGCTCTGCTTGAGTAATTTTTCGTAGATTTTCACCTCGTCGGAGGCACGCAGGTTATAGGGAACTTTGACAAGAATAATGCGGTCTTGCAATGCTTCCGATTTTTTATTGCCTACGAACGATTGGTATTCATGTTCATTTGTATGGCTGACAACCACTTCATCGGCGTAGATCATGCTAAAACGACCAGTTTTGATGTTCTGTTCCTGGCTGAGTGTTAGCAAGACATAGAGAAACTTCTCATCGGTTTTCAGCATTTCTACAAATTCCATGATGCCACGATTTGCGATATTTAGTTCACCATCGAAACGATAGGCTCGCGGGTCGCTTTCAACCCCGACTTCACCGATGGTGGCGAGGTCGATGCCGCCCACAAGTTCGCTGATATCCTGGCTTTTGGGGTCTGATGGAGTAAAGGTACCAACCCCAACACGATACTTCTCGCTGAATGCCAGGCGTTTCACAGGGACATCTTCTAAATGCCCTGCGAATTGGGTATCCACCATATAGCGGCAATGTGGACACAGGTCTCCTTCTATGTAGAGACCGAATTCTTTCTCGACATCCGCGCGCAAATCGTTAGGGATCAGGTGAAGTGGCTCTTCATGCATGGGACAATCCCTGATGGAATAAAGGGCACCCTCATTAATGCGGCTATACTCTTCTAATCCGCGTTTGATGAGATACACAATGGTAGACTTACCACCACCGACAGGTCCCATAAGCAAGAGAATGCGTTTACGCACTTCTAAACGCTGAGCGGCGGAGTGGAAATACTCGACAATCTGTTGCAGAGGCTTTTCGATACCGAAGATTTCATCACTGAAAAAGTTAAAAAGCGGTTCGCCCGTTCGACTAGTCCCAACGCCTGCATCCATAATCATACGATAAATGCGCTCATGAGCAAGACGAGTTACTTCTGGCTTTTTGGTGGCAATTTCAAAGTACTGGGCGAACGTACCCTCCCATTGTAATTCACGTTCCCGATCTCTATATTCCTCTAACCGCTTTACCAGATCCATATCACCCTCTCTGTTCTATGCCGTTAGACTGATTTTGCTAACTGCTGGGATAATACACTTGAATAGATGAGTAGATAAAAAAGACGACTATGCATGGTTCTCTCGAACGCGAAGATGCATTGATCAAAAGGGCTGGTTTCTTGCTCGACATGCGAGGCGGAAAACCAGCCCTTACCATTTATTTCCAAACGGGAGGTGAACTTCTCGACGAATCGAGGTTGTGAACCAGCCCCTTTTTTAACAACACCAAACAGGAGATGAACTCCCTGGCGTTTCAATTTTGGTTTCAATTTCGGTCCCATTCCTTAAACTAGACGGGAGACGAAACCTACAAGTATATACATAAAACGTGCTGGTAATCGTAGCATACAGCACAGATAGTTCTGTGTCAAGAGCAATCAAGGCCTGAAATGCTAGAACATCCGCTTTAATATGCATACGAATGAAGAGGAAATTAGTTCTAAAATGAATTATCCTTCTGATGTGATTAAAGCAATAGGGGCGCCAAATCCTACGCCGAGTGTTTTGGCAGCATTGCCATTGCGCACCGCAATTCCAACGTAGCCAGAACTATCGCCATAGATAAACGCCTGTCCGTCATCTGGCCCATCTGCAAAATATTGCCGAAGCTTTTCCACAGTTATACCCTTGTCCTTGAGGACGATCTGTACCTGTGAAAGAGTATAAAGTTCAGGCACTAAGGTGAGTGGAATACTTGTGATCAGGTTTCCAAAGTTATCAACATGAACGATGTGAGCATTGATAGTAGTTCCATGACGAACAGCTCCCCCGACCTCAAGACGCCTCAGCGCTGCTGGATCTACAGATGGTCCAAGTTCAAAGAAAATGTCAGTCAATCCACGAGCAAGATAGGCGCCTACCGGCGCGAAAATATCGCGACCATGAAAAGTAGAACTAACAGTTGGAAGATGATAGGATGAGTTTGCGAGAAGAACGGCTGCATGTATGGGTTGCTCAGACATGACATAACTGAAAAGCCCATTGTCAGGTCCAACAAAATACCAATCTCCGGCATGCACTGCAATAGCCGCGCGAGTACTGCCAACACCTGGGTCAACAACACAGACAAACACTGTGTTTTTGGGAAAGTAATGGTAACCGGCAGCCAGTATCCATGCTCCAGATAAGACGTTTTGTGGCGCTACATGATGTGTAATATCAATGATGTGTGCATCAGGAAGAATGCCTGCTATGACGCCTTTCATGACACCTACATCTCCATCACCAATACCAAAGTCGGTCATAAGAGCGATAACTGGACGTGAATAGAAGGTATTAGCTTGATTCATAGTGTGTTTGTACTGCCTTTCGCTTAGGAGCCTGTATTTCTTTGTCCAGGTTCCATTTACTAGGTCCAATAGTCTTATTTGCTATGCCTTGAGACATTTGTGTGCTATACTAGCGAAAATGTCAACTGTAGTAATTCATGAAAGCATTCTATACTTCAGGGTGTCAATATTTCACGGACTTTGATAAAGCGGAGTATCATCACGTTGCGACATAAGCACATCAAAGAGACTCGCATGCTACACGTACAAATTCGAGTAGAATGCGAGCAACAAGTGGAGGTAGTGCTGTTATGAACATAAATAGTGGCGGACCTCATATTCTCCTTTTCGAACGAGATCAACAACTTACAACATTACTCGCCAGTGAGTTTCAGCTTGCTGGCTACGAATGTCATCCAGCACGTACGGCAGTAGAAGTATTCGATGCAATCGCACGCAAGCCTATACGGTTAGTTTTGGTAAATTTAGCGCAGCCAGCAGCGAGTCGGCGTGAGTTCTGGGTGGCGCTGGATACGCAGAGAAGGGGTCGGGGAGTACAAGTTATAACATTCCGCAGTATGAATATTGCCGGATATGGTTCCGATGATTCTGAAGACACCTCCCGTACAGTACTCACCGATATAGAAGTAGATGGGATGGTGGGAATTATGAACCTGGTCGATGCAGTACGTTCGCGCATTCCAGGACCAATAACAGGCTCATTCTCGCAAATAGCTGCTGCCTCTGGAGCGAGTGCACATGAATCGGCAACACAAAGTAATCTGACAGGGGGAATGGAGTCATTCAGGACACCCCAAACTACGTCTCAGGCTACGGCTTCTTTTTCGATGCGGTCAACCAATCCTTCTTTAGCAACACCTTCCGCTTCGAACTCAGCTACATTGGGAACCAATAAACCCGCAGGGACGAATAGGACAGGAAATCCTGTATCCGGTTTTACAGACAAGATCCGAGCTGTAATATATCCGAGCAGTAGAAATTTTTCACCTACTCCGGAAACAAACCGGGTATCGAATAATCCTCAGAACCAGGTTTCGAGTCAACAGGATATCGGTATCCAGAGTAAACCGATCAGATCGCAGGAAATGCAAAGTTCTAGAGAAAATGCCTCACCGTTGCTCAATAATGAGGTAGGAAGACAAAGGCAATCCCCTCAGAATATACCTCCTCCACCTGAGGGTACTTCAAGAACAACAGCACGACTAGAGCAAGAATCAGGATTGGCTCAATTATCACGAATGGTACATGAGAGTCTTTTGACTGAAACTGATGATGCCACTGATTTGAACATTCCAAAGCGTCCCACCTCTCCACTTGCTGAACCAGTAGAGCAACAAGCTCAATCCCAGATAGATCAAATTCACAACAATGAAGTCAATGCAAATACACAAAATGGGATGCTGCAGCAAACTCGACTGACCGATGCCAATTCTATAAGTGCGCTTCCCTTACGCGCCTCACCTATTGAGGACATACCTATCGAACGAGAGCAAGAGTACCGAAACACCTATGTTGGAACGCAATCACTCCAACCAGAAAATATAGTGTCAGGAGCTTCAACAGTTTCTACTTCTTCGCCTGTTTCGCTTTCAGCGCCAAGAACGATTGCTGTACCAAAAGAAGAAATGTCGCGAGGCATGACTGATTTTCAGAAAGTTGAGGAAGGAGATTACACTACTAAAGCTGGAGAAGAAGATGCTATTGCGAATGCCGTTGTTGAAATACCCAGATCGAGTCTAAAGAAAACACAAAACCAATCACCATCAGAAGACGCCTCATCTGATGATACGCTGCTAAATATTGTACAAAGTCTTCCTCCTATGTCCTCTTTGCCAACACCACAATCTCAACCCAGTACACCTGTTCTTAGCGGTCGAGCTACTCGTTCATTAGGCAGTGTGTTACTTGAAGGCAATCTTGTCCCACAGCATCGCCTGGAGGTTGCACAGCACGTTCAGCGCATGTTACGTGGAGTAGATATGAATTATCAGCTTGGTGAAATCTTACTTATGTTTAAGCTTCTAACCCCTGATCAATTGTTAGCTGCGAGTCTTGTGAGTTATGGTTTAATCTCAACAGCACAGATCAGCGCTCTTGGCCGAATCCGACAGGAATTGCACTCTATTGGTTTGGAATACGATCTGGAGAGTCTGCTGGTTCTCTTTCGCATTCTTACACCTGAACAGTTACGTGAGGTGCGTGCAAGTTGGATAGGTTGAGTATGCAGATCAGTCTGCATCTCCGGCGATCCGTTCAATTTTTGCGCCTAGATTTTGTAATTTAAGATGAAGGCCCTCATAACCACGCTCGATATGTTCGATACCATACACTTGTGAAGTACCATGAGCACTGAGCGCTGCTAGAATGTAGGAACATCCAGCTCGAATATCGGGAATGTCCAATACTGTGGCGCTCAGGGGAGTTGGGCCTCGAACTAAGCAGCTATGAAAGTACTGCTTCTCACGGAAGCGACAGGATACTTCGCCTAAACACTTGGTATACTGTTCAAGGTGCGCACCCATCTCTGCAAGCGCTGTTGTGTAACCAAAGCGATCCTCATAAATTGTTTCATGTATGACTGATAGGCCGTCTGCCTGTGTTAATAACACTGTAAAAGGTTGTTGCCAATCAGTCATAAAGCCTGGATGAACATCGGTTTCCAGCGCTAAAGGGGGAGGAGGACGGTCATCCCCAATAAAACGGATACCTTCGTCGTTGATGTCGAACCGCAATTGCATCTTTGACAAAGTATTCAAGAATGTCAGCAATGTTTCTTGTTGAGCGCCCTCAAGATACACATTGCCTTTCGTCAAGTAAGCTGCAATCGCTAAGGAAACAGCCTCATTACGGTCGCTCAAGAGTGTGTGGACAGCTCCATGTAAGCGATCTACACCTTCAATGACAATTCTCCGATCAACTTTAATTTCGATGATTGCGCCCATTTTTTGCAAAAATTTGATCAAGTCGATGATTTCTGGCTCCAACGCCGCATTTTCAATGATTGTGACACCTTTTGCCAGGGAGGCAGTGATCAGAAAATTCTCAGTAGCCATAACGCTAGGGAATGGTAGTTGAATTGTTGCCCCGTGCAAACCAGCAGGTGAGCTAAAGTGGTAACGTCCCTGCTGCTCTTCGACTTTTGCCCCCATCAATTTCAGCCCGTTGAGGTGAAAATCGATAGGCCTGGCGCCAATACGATCACCACCAGGCATAGGAATATCAGCCTCACCACACCGATGTAAAAGTGGTCCTACTGAAATGATCGCCATGCGATTCAAGCCACCTACCTCGGAAGAGACGATGGGACAATGAACCCCGGGAGTGCTTATGGAGAGCGTGTGATCTACAAGTTCCGCCTGCGAGCCGATATCAAGACAGAGCGCCAGGGTCAAATCCATATCACCAAGTAGCGGCACATTGCGTAAGATGCATAGATCATCGGTCAGAAGTGTTGAAATAATCAATTTGGTAACAGCATTTTTAGCACCGCTAATACGAACTTGCCCAAAGAGAGGGGTACCACCTTCAATTAAATAATAAGGAGCAGATGTATTCATGAATACCCTTAAGATTTTCTAGCATTTCCAGGCGCCTCCCATAACCAACGCAGCGCGTTAAGGCGCGAAGGCGGTGAAATAACATTGTTAGGCACAATACATTGGGGCGCGATAAATCTGGCCTCTACATTCTCGTTTATATCGAGCAGATCAAGTAAATGATTAACGCTCTGTGCAACACCTTCCACCATAAGATAGCCAGAGGGTTTCACAGCATCCCCTACCAAATAAAGACCTTGAACTGGGGTATTAGAAGGCACATCAGCGCCCTGTGCTCTACGATTGACTGGCCATTCTCCGCGATAGACGCTCATGGTAAGGATACGACAGTGCTGTTCAAATGTTTCTCCAAACATCATCCGTAAGTCGGCGAGTGCCAGGCGCTTCTCTTCTTCAATGTCTTCGCTCTGAATGACCTGGTGGCTGATAAGTAAATGCTTTCCAGCCGGAGCCAGGCTCGGATCAAAGTTTGTTGGCTGCACCATCCCTGCAATACGCTGTGTATCCAGGCAATACATAATGCCTTTGTGGGGAATCAGAGAAACATCACTTAGCACATGTATTTTCAGTCCAATTGCTTCAAGTGCAGATTCTGAATCAATCGAGTGCTTTGCTTGTTGTTTCAACACCTCGGACTGTGTTATCTGCCGATTGTGGAGCAAAGCAAATGTGGAGCGCGGCCCAATGTCGCTGACTACAAGTGGCGCTAGAAATAGCGATTCCTCTTTATTCGCCTTATCGCAGGCGCGCACACCTACCACCTGGTTGTTTTCTTGTAAAATTTGCAATACATCGTGATGCAGACAAAGATCGCCTCCACGTTCAAGAACATGAGTTTCTAATTCCCTTGTCAGAGCGCCACAACCACCCTCTACTATAGCGGGAG
>WNGM01011153.1_pt1 | contig 15010 bp, 22 predicted proteins | sample 5400571 | NCBI WGS metagenome assembly WNGM01 (sample SAMN13153378, study PRJNA577476) | soil metagenome | isolation source: 100 cm soil or saprolite under Garry oak tree replicate 2 | place: USA:California | collected 2016-06-15
TTGGTGGGATCGTGTGGTGGCTCATGGTCCGTCCTCCGAGCGCGCTGCTGGCGGCCGCTGTGCTCGGCGCACTCCTGGCCCAGGGAGTTGTAGCCTTTGAGCGGTGGTTGCGACAAGCGGCGGCCTAACAAGCGCTTGACGCTGACGGGCGCTCGCAAGTAGGGAAGAATCACGTTGCCTCGCTGGCGGACTCCATCAGCGGCTGCGGTGCCTTGCGCCAGTCAGCATTCCGCCCGCAGCTTAAGCGCGATCCGTTAGGCCTCAACGAAACCCGAACGCATGAGTCGAGCGCTCGCCGCTGCACTACTATTCGCCTCTGCCCATCTGGCTGGCGCCCAGAAAGCACCCATGACGCCCGATTCTGCCGCGAGAGCCGACGTCGAGAAGGTCATGAATCCCCTCCTCGAACTCGCTGGGGACCTGCTCCAGAAGTACGGTGAGTTCTATCCTTTCGCCGGTTTCCTTGACTCGGAAGGAGCCTTCCATCTCACGGCCACGTACGATGGTAACGAGCATCCTAGTTCCACGTTAGTCATCGCAGACCTGCGTCGCGTCTTCGAACACACTGCTTCGCAGGAGCACTATCGGGCGATCGGCTTAGCCTATGACGTTCGCGTTACGCCGCCCGGGAGCTCAGGTAAGGTCGACGCTGTCCTAGTCGAGCTCGAGCATCACAGTGGGTACCGCGTGAACGTGTGCTGGCCCTACACGCCGATCCCGCAGGGCCGGCCCGCGTTCGGCGCGGCCTTTGCCGTTGCTGGCACTCTCCGTGGTTATCACTCCGTCAGCACGAAAGACCGTTGAGGCCTAACAAGCGCTTGAAGCTGACGGGCGCGGCCAAGCAGGGTAGAATTCCATTCGTGCACCAGTTGAGTACCGGTAATCCAACGAGCGCGCGGCGCGCCCGCGGGCGTTGCGCCCGCAGCTTAAGCGCGATCCGTTAGGCGGCTGACTCCGAGTGCTAGTGAACGAGAGTTCCGGATTCTGGAATCAAGCCCAGACGGTCACCTCCGTCCTCGTGAACCTCTCTGTCTTGGCTGCGGCAATCGCCGCCGCAATCAAGTTCCGGATTCTCCACTTGCTTGCACGTCGGTACCGCTCGGAACTCTGCTGTCACCACCACGCGCTTGCGGATCATCGGATTGTCTTTGTAGTTGAGTACACCGTTCAGAATACGGGTGAAAGGCCAATTACATTTTCACAAGTCAGATTGACTCTGCACCCTCCAGCCCGCGACCAAGCGTTACTCCTCCACGATCCTAATACCGTCCTGGTGGAGCGAGTCCTCGTCCCTGACCCAGCAAGCCGCGGCCTCTTCTTGGTTGAAGCCGGGGAGCGGAGCATTTTCACTTTGCGCTGCGAACTCCCGCAACTGCCAGAGATCACCTTTATCTTGTGCCAGCTTTCGTGGCCGGATCGCCGGGCACCGGCACCTTTCATCGGGATGTACGTAGCGCGCGACAACACCCTCAGCCCGAAGTCAGCCGCCTAACAAGCGCTTGAAGCTGGCGGGCGCGCGCAAGTAAGGAAGAGTTGTGTTGCCTCGCCGACGAATCTCTTGGGCTACTCCACCGCCTTGCGGCCGTGGGCATTGCGCCCGCAGCTTAAGCGCCATCCGTTAGGTGGCGGCAACACCATGTGGGCGAGGCCAGATCCACTAGTTCTCGTTAAGAGCCTCCATACGGTGATCTGGGCGTTCTTCGCAGGATGCATCCTCGCCATTCCGGTTCTGGTCTATGCGAACAGACGCGGCACTGCGCTGGTCCTCATCGGGATCGTTACGATCGAGGTGCTGGTTATCGTGCTTAACGGTTGGCGATGTCCATTGACGAACGTCGCCGCTCGGTATACGCCTGATCGGCGCGACAATTTCGACATCTACCTTCCTCTGTGGCTTGCGAAGTACAACAAGACGATCTTCGGTGCGCTTTACTTCGTAGGAGTGTTGTACACTGTGGCGCGTTTGCTGCATTAGCGGCGCACCTTTGAAGGTACCATCGGCGAAGCCGCCACCTAACAAGCGCTTGAAGCTGGCGGGCGGTGATCGCCTTAAGGGAAGCGGAGTGTTTGCGCCCTGGCGGGCGCGAACTATCGTTCAACGACGGAGCGCTGGCGGGCGAGTCGCCCGCAGCTTAAGCGCGGTCCGTTAGGCGGCACCTGATTATCATTCGGTATCATGGCTCCTCGACCTATGCGTCTCTCGTTCCTCTTTCCTGTACTGCCTCTCGTGGCTGCCTGCGGTCCGGACGCCCGCATCGCTGCAACGGCACGCCTCGCCCCGCCGCTCGCTCTTGAGGTGCTCACGGTTACGGTCCGCGATGGGAGCAGGGGATGGCGATGGGACGGCAGTGACTTTCGGGTCACTGGCGACTATCCCACTCCGCACACGGCCGCGGTTGGCACACGTACGCGCGGAGAAATCGAAGTTGGGTTCCGCCTCCAGAAGACGGATTCACTCCTGAGCGAGGGAGCGGTGACACTCCTGTTGCGGGAGGACTGGCAGTGGGGCGTGGACATCGTGGCTGCCACGACCGACCCCAAGCTCGAGTGCTTCGGTTGCGTGGGCTCCCGCGCATTCCCGCTTGCCGCCAGCTACCGCCCCGCCGGACGCGATTCCGTCTGGCTGGTATGGGGGGGCAACTACATCAGCCATCCTGTCATCTACTAAGCGGGGTGCCGCCTAACAAGCGCTTGAAGCTGACGGCGCCTCACAAGTAGGGAAGAGTTGCGCTTGTGCGCTGTCCAACTGGGGTGCAAGCTCCATCATCGGCGCGGCTGCTGCGCTTTGTGCGCCGCAGCTTAAGCGCGATCCGTTAGGCGGCGAGTCATCTCGACCACCTGGCCCAGGCGGGCACTTGGTCGGAAGGAGATGGCGACATGTGCTGTTTCTCGCAACCAATTGAGCTCGTCTCGGGCACAAATATCTTTGCGAGGCGCCGAAATGGGAGACAGGTGCTTGTGTACAGCATGCGGTACAGAGCTACGGCTGACCTGGCCATGGTGCTTCCCCTACCGGTGCCGCCAGATCCTCCCGAAGATGCGGTCACATTTATCAACCTTGAGCGCTACCCACAATTCTTCGACGACGTGCAGAAGGGATTCCCCCAATGGCACTCACGCTCACTTGGCCTTATGACGGCTTCTGTTGCGATTGGCACGCTAGAGGTTCATGACGTTGGCAGCTTTGACGCGTCATTCGTACCTCGGCCCGAGGATTTCGAACGCCTCGATGAGCGCTTTCGCATTCCCGCCCGCGTATGGGACGACCTCCCACAGTATCGCGATTATGGATTCGCTGTCTTCAAGCTCAAGGCCACCAAAGCTAGAGGAGGTGCCCCGGTCCATCCGATGGCGTTCGAGTTCCCGCAGCGCGAAGCCGAACTCCTGTTCTTCCCCACGGTTCACGTGCACGATCGCAGCGTCCATCCTGTTGCGTTGTTCGACCACACACTGTACTGCCAAGTGACGCTGGACATGTACGAGTATATCGAGAATTGGCAGCGATCAACTACGGTCGCGTCGACGTTCGTCGACGTCCATCGTGCAATGAGTGTGGTCGACGGCAATGACCACTGTTGGAGGCGGTCGCTCAGCGGTCGCCTCACAAACCAGGACACATGGGTTGGTCATGGAGGGTCGTTGCCCACGCCTTCTGGTTGACTCGCCGCCTAACATGCGCTTGAAGCTGTCCTGAGTGTTGTGCCCTGGCGGACACCGAGTGTCGTCCAACATCCTTGCGCCGGCGGGCGAGACGCCCGCAGCTTAAGCGCGATCCGTTAGGCGGCACCTCGAAAGAAGGGAGCAAGCGATGACACCACGGATTGCGACGTTGCTTCTCCCGCTCGCTCTTAGCGCCGCTTGCGCGACGGAAGGGCCGCCGGACAACGAGTCCCTTCCGGCATGGCTGACGGCGCTCACTCACGAGCTTGAGAGCCAGCCCGTGGCCAATCCTCCCGCCTTCATTGCGCGGTACGACTACCGAGGCCAGGTGGTCTACTATCTCCCGGCCCGCTGCTGCGACATCCCGAGCAACGTGTACAACGCCGCCGGAGCCCTCGTGTGCCATCCTGATGGTGGGTTCACTGGTAGCGGTGACGGGCGCTGCTCTGACTTTTTCACCCAACGCACCAACGAGAAGATCGTTTGGCAGGATCCTCGGGGTGCCGCCTAACAAGCGCTTGAAGCTGGCGGCGCCCGGTTTTGGGAGGAATTCCGTTTGTGCCCTGGCGAGTTCTGTGCTAGGCTCAACTGTCGCGGCGCCGACCAGTGTCGGCGCCGCAGCTTAAGCGCGATCCGTTAGGCGGCATCAAACAGCCGTCGAGGATGTTCTTGTCCAAACGTGCAGCAGCACTTGCGCAATATGAAGGTCACGATCACGGTTGTTATTCAGTGAAGTTGCCGCCTATTCGCGCGCGCCTGCCTCATCGTCGCCTGTCACCGCGCGGTCCCCGTGACGCCTATCCCCGCCAAGAATATCGGCCCTATCGTCCAAGACACAGCCGGCGTCATCGCCTTCTTCAAGGACACCGGCCACGTTGTCAACTTCCCTGAAGCACGAACCTTCAGGCTGCAAACGCCGGGGCAACGTGACTCCCTGCGCGCGGCGCTCAGAGGGGAACGCACGTTGTGGCGAGCGAGCAGTCCGCCGGACTATCGGTTTCTGCTCCGCACGGGGTGTTTCTGCCCGGGAGTGCGGGGGTGGCTGCTGATAGAGGTTCGCAGGGGCCAGCCTCTGCGGGCGTGGGACCGGGCCGGCAGATCTGCCCCGTTGAGCGATTGGGACACGTTCAGCATCGATGGGCTCTTCGACTTCCTGGAACGATCGGCTGACCGCGATGCCGCAGTCCAGGTCAGTTTCGACCCCCACTGGCACTTTCCCACGTACGTCTACACCCGCGGCTTGCCAGGCCCAGACATGTGGACGGTTATCGAGGCGCGAGGGTTGCGGCCGATCTGACGTCGCAGTTCACCAAACGCGAATCACCAACAATGAAGCGGTGCGGCGAGAAGCGAGGTCCTCCGTCAGTGATGCCGCCTAACAAGCGCTTGAAGCTGGCGGGCGGGATCGCTCTAAGGGAAGCGGAGTGTTGTGCGCTGGCGCGCACGAACTATCGTTCAACTACGCGCCGCCCTATGGGCAAGTCGCCCGCAGCTTAAGCGCGATCCGTTAGGCTGCTGAGCCGATCATGGGACAAGCATCACTGCAACCCGACGAGCTTCGGTCACTACGAGCCTTTCGCAACGCCGCGCTCCAGATCCGAAACGCGTCCGTGATCGCCAATGGGGCAACCATTGGCTTCGAGGCCAGGGCCGTGCCCGCGGGCGAGCCGCAGGTACACTTCCAGTTACTCTCCGAAGAGCCGTTTCGATCTTTAGCCATGTCAGTCCGCTTGGTGTACATGCAGGAGGAGCCCGCTCAGTTCAACAAGGTCTGCAACATACTGTACCGCAACGGCGACGCCACCATTCAACGGTTGGTCGCCGACGCCCGAGCGCGTTACAAGGCGACTCTGGAGGGAAACTACGTCACGTTCGGCCTCCACGGCGCATTCGAGGGACAAGTGGCCGGTCCTCAAGAGATCCTCGAGGCATGGTTGTACGGCGTGGCCTTTCATCAGGATGCGGCCAAGCAGGCGATGGCTGAGGAACTGGCTAAGTACCAGGATGGTGCTGCCTTCCCGTTCTCCGTAAACATGATCACGTTGCGGCTTGCCGGGGTAACCATCGACCTCGACGACATTATCGCCGACTTCCTGGGCGAGCCTCGTATGCCGCGGATCGCCCCAGCTACTGGCTCAGCAGCCTAACATGCGCTTGAAGCTGGCGGTCGCTCTCGTTCTAAAGGAAGCAGTTGTGTCGTGCCCTGGCGGGCACGGACTAACGTCCACTACTCTTGCGCCGGCGGGCGAGTCGCCCGCAGCTTAAGCGCGATCCGTTAGGCGGCACGTTCAAGATGGTTCCACCCTTATTGCGCGCTGTCGTTCTTCCCATCGCTGTCGTCGCATGCGCGCGTAGTACTGGGATCGGTCAGTACCTCGGCCGCCGCCTTGCCACGGCACCGTCCGCGGGACCAACGTGCTACGGGGGCAATCTCGAACTCCGCGCAACCGTTCCCGAATGGCTCGTCGGAGCAAATGAGCGCCGGTGGCTTGTCTTGGACCCAACACCAGCCGACGAGCCCGAGGGCTATGCGGTCGCGTATCTGATCGCTCCCGAGGGCCATACCTTGCCCATCTTCGGGCAGTGGCGTCGCGTTGGCGACAGCGTCGAGGTTCAGGAGACCAACACCTTCCCGCCCGCCTACTGGAAACTCGCCGATCGTGGCGATACCCTGGTCGGGCGCGGCGTGATGATCCATGATGTGGTGGACCGCGATTCAGCCGGACAGATTGTCGAGCGCCGGTCTGAGTGGCCCGCGCGTGCCGACCGCGTATCGTGTCGCACAGTACCCTAACGTGCCGCCTAACAAGCGCTTGAAGCTGGCGGGCGCACTCGCTTCAGAGGAAGCCATTGGGTCGTGCCCTGGCGGGCACGGGCCTTCGGCCAGCGGCAGTTGCGCCAGCGGGCCGGTCGCCCGCAGCTTAAGCGCGATCCGTTAGGCGGCGCCCATGGAGCCGAGCGACATCGATGTCCGACTGTTTCGGCCAAAGGTTCTGGAGCTCATCCGCACCTTCGGTCCTACGGGCTGTCAGCTCACCATCGTCGACTCCGTCCAAGAATGGGCGAAAGGAGCGGGCATCGCCGAAGACAACCCGTTTCGAGCCGCCATGGCAGCGACGAATCGAGCTGACGGCACGCCCACCATTATTCTTCGCGCCTGTATCACGGCGGACATCCAAGGCTCCGTCATCGGGGCTCTGCTGTTCCGTGACTTTGGCAAGACTGTTGATCGGCTTAACGACCCCGCCGTGTTCCTGGAGCACCTCGTACTTCACGAAATCGCCCACCTGGTCCTGGAGAGCCCTTCTGAGTCCGACTGCGATCGATGGGCCTTCGAACGATTAGGAGGGGGGCGCCGCCTAACAACCGCTTGAAGCTGCCGGGCGGTGATCGCTCTAAGGGATGCGGAGTGTTGTTCCCCTGGCGGGGCACGCACTTCGTCCACCAGCCTTGCGCCGGCGGGCGAGTCGCCCGCAGCTTAAGCGCGATCCGTTAGGCGGCGCCGCTAGACGCCGATGGGAGATGTCTGGGCCTATGTCACTCCACCTTCGGCAGGAGGTTCAGCCCATGCGTACCTCTCCACTTCTCGTCTCGCTGTTCGTAGCTAGCGTCGTTGTGGCCTGTAAGGACCCACCGAGTCAGCCCCTAGCCACTGTCGCGGTGAGGCCCATGTTCGGGCTCTTTGGCAACGGCGCCGCCGAGGTGCTGGGTGGGTTGGATCTGGTCACGTACTGCCAGAGCCTCGGGTTTGCACGCCTCGCACTCACCAAACCACGCTTCGGCCCCAACGCAGCTTACGACAACTGGCGATGTGAAACGGAGTCTGGGGAGGTGCACCCGTTCAGCTTCGAGCAGGCCTGCAAGTTTCAGTACGGCCTCGAAGCGGTCCAGGCACACCCCACCGACCCTGACGATGCGTTCACCTGGGGCTGTTACGCTGTGGGGAACGTTGTGAATCCGGCGTGACTGTTGCGCAATCTGGAGCAGTCAGCGCGCGGCACCGCCTAACAAGCGCTTGAAGCTGACGGGCGCGACCAAGTAGGGTAGAATCGCCTTTGTGCGCCAAGTGAGTTACGGCTATCGAATCAGTCTGTGGGGCGCCCGCGTCCTCGGCGCCCGCAGCTTAAGCGCGGTCCGTTAGGCCGCTGGCCAATACGGTGCTGGCTTAAGCGCCTACTCTTCCTTTAGCCCTTTTCCGATGCGGAACACATGGCCGTCGGGATGTCGCACGTGCATTTCTCGCACGTTCCAAGGCATGTCGGTCGGCGGCCAGGTCACCTCGATGCCCTGCTTAACGCACTCGTCATAGACGGCATCCACGTCCTCGACCCACCAGCTCATCCAGCAACCTTTGTCCTGCGTCTCGTCCTCGAAACTCGCGAAGGTGCTCGTGTTCTTCCCTTTCCCGCGTCCCCCTTGGCCGCCGCGACATATAAAGATCTCGCACGGACCGGAGCCAACGGCGCCGAATCCCGTCGGGTCGCCCCAGCGCCATAACTCCTTCCAGCCCAGCTTGGCGAACCATGCAAAACTGGCGTCCATGTCCGAGACATTGAGAATCGGGCTACGCCGTGAACGATCATTGTGCTGCTCCTAACTAATCGAGAAGTGTCGCGCCGCGAATCTAGGGCACCGACCGGCTTTGGCCAGCGGCCTAACAAGCGCTTGAAGCTGGCGGGCGGTGATCGCTCTAAGGGAAGCGCAGTGTTTGTGCCCTGGCGAGGACGGACTGTCGTCCAAGAGCCTTGCGCCGACGGGCGAGTCGCCCGCAGCTTAAGCGCGATCCGTTAGGCAAAGCACGTGGACTTCCTCCTTCGCTACTGGTGGCTCATCGTAGTGTGTATCGCGGCCACTGCACTCACTATGGACCGATACCGTCGGGTCCGCTCGCGGGGTGCACCAGAACCCGTAGCCTTGCCCTCCCATCCACCGGTCCTCATCCTGCTCGCGCAGGCGCCAGATGCCGTCCTCCGTGACCTGAACAGTGCCATTGCACCCACGCGTACGCTTACCGACCAGGTGCTCGGAGCTGCGACTGCCGATCGGATTCAATTGTTTCGCGGGGTGCCCAGCTACACAATGAGAGACGTTTTGGTGTTCGAAGGCCACATCGCCGATGATGGTCGCGCGATCGTCGGGCGGTTTCGGCTCTCAGGGCGGATCTGGTTCTACTGTGTAGTGGCATCCGTCTTCCTCCTAGTCGCGGCACCTCCCTCCTTGCCGAGGGCGCTCCGTCTCGCGCTGCTCTTCATCGGTGTGCCACTTATCCCGGCAGTAGCCTGGCGCATAGGAGCGACCGACCGTAGCATGATCCTCGACTTGCTCCGTCGCGTGGCTCAGGCCTCGAATGGCACCGCCGCCTAACAAGCGCTTGAAGCTGCCGGCGCCCGGTCTTGGTGAAGAATGGCGGTTGTGCCCCAGCACGCCCTGTGGTAGTCTCAATTGTCGCGGCGCCTTCGTGATTCGGCGCCGGAGCTTAAGCGCGATCCGTTAGGCGGCCCCGCATCCTGCTAACCCGACTTGTTCGCGCCTACGCGCCATGATTTCGCCAGCCCACGACCCTGAGATCCCGAGGACTCAGGGTGTCGGCACCTGGCGACTCGCGCAGGACTATCTCGCCGCTGGCGAGACGCTCCAGCCAAAGTGGCCCAAGGTTTCGTTCGTGTCATACTATCTGTACGGGCACGGCTTGGAGCTCACACTCAAGGCCTTCCTGGTCAGCCAAGGTTCTACCTTGAGGGACCTCAAGCGGGTGGGACACGATCTCAAGCGGGCCGTTCGAGCGGCTAGAAAGCACCCTTCGTTTGGAGGGATTGCTTTAACGGATAGGGACACGACCATTATCAGGTGGTTGAACGAGTATTACAAAGAGAAGGAGTTCGAGTACTTGGTTACCGGTGCCAAGTCTCTCCCGACTGCCGACGAGGTCCAGCAGCTCTGTGAGCGGCTCCACACCGACCTAAAGCCCTTGATCTGGTCGGCCGCTAGTGCGCATATCGCAAGCGGGGCCGCCTAACAAGCGCTTGAAGCTGGCGGGCGGTGATCGCTCTAAGGGAAGCGGAGTGTTTGTGCCCTGGCGGGGGCACGGACTTCGTCCCACATCCTTGCGCCAGCGGGCGAGTCGCCCGCAGCTTAAGCGCGATCCGTTAGGCCGCAAGCCATGACCGACGACATCGAGCCCTTGGATGACGAGATCATTGAACACTTGAAGGCACAGGCATCACAGCCAAGAAAGCACGCGGCGTTTTTCACGTGGTATGACAGGTCTGCGCAGGGGAAGGGAATAGCGGAAGCGGGGATCGTCGATGACCTCCTTGCAGCCATGCAGGCCGAAGGCCGGGCCGAGTTTCGGAGTCTTGGTGCCTCTGGTGAGCAATGGCCGGATGTTTGGCTCGAGGCATCGGGCGGTCAGCGGTTTCCTTGCGAGGTCACAGAACTGGTCGATACGCCGGCGCTGCCAGCCGGTGTTTCGCGTCCAGAAGCGGTCGGTGAACTGATTGAGCGCCTTCAGACCATTCTGGACCGGAAGGGAAGGCGCAGCCTCGGGGGGGACTCTGGAACGCAGTCGATTCTCGTCATTCACACCGACGAGTTCTACCTGACCGCCGACAACGTGGCTGCCACCGTGAATAAGGCGGTCTTCAAGAAGCCATCCACTATTCAGCGGGCGTTCTTGCTCCTCAGCTATGATCCCAACAGGGGTGGGTACCGCTATTTCGACCTTCGGCTTGCGGCCTAACAAGCGCTTGAAGCTGCCGGGCGATGATCGCTCTATAAGGAAGCAGAGTGTTGTGCCCCTGACGGGGCACGGGCTGTCGTCCACTTCTCTTGCGTCGGCCAGCGGGTCGCCCGCAGCTTAAGCGCGGTCTGTTAGGCAGCGCAGATGAGTCTCAGGTCTAGACGAGGAAGGCCGCATGGAGCCTGCTGTGTTTCTCGTCGCACTCATAACAGTCGTTGGGACCGCCGCTGTCACCATTGTCAAGGTCGCTCGTCTGTGGACCACTCGTCCACAAGCACCATCGGCCGACGTCACTGCGCGGCTCGAGGCACTTGAACGTGGTGTCCAGGACCTCCAGCAGGAGCAAGCAGAAACACAGGAGCGGCTCGATTTCGCAGAGCGTTTGCTCAGCAAGGCGCGGGAAGAGCGCCAGATTGGCCGATAGAGACAGGTCCAACTTCTGCGCTGCCTAACAAGCGCTTGAAGCTGACGGGCGGTGATCGCTTTAAGGGAAGCGGAGCGTTGTGCCCTAGCGGGCACGGACTGTCGTCCAACACCCTTGCGCCGGCGGGCGGGTCGCCCGCAGCTTAAGCGCGATCCGTTAGGCAGCCCGCAAACACTCGGCTCCTTGTGCGTTTCCTAATCCTCGTGATCACGACTGTGGTTATCGCTTGCGCGACAACCGCTCCTGCGCCCAATGCTGCCGCGATTCCGGTGAGACCTACTTCCTGCGCCGGACGGGCGAACACCGACACAAATGTCTACGACACTACACAGGTTACCGAACGTCCGATCGTTAGGAACACACCGCCGCCGCAGTACCCGCGCCGCGCGCGAGACAGCCGGGTGCAGGGTCGCGTCGTCGTCGCGCTGGTGGTCAAGGGAGACGGTTCGGTCGACAGTCAATCCGTGCATCTCGTCCGACAGGTGCACCGAGTTCTAGATACTGTGGTGGTCAACTGGGCGTTCAGGGCACAGTTCTGGCCGGCCTGCCTTGACCGGCGGCCCGTTGCTGTCCGCGTTGCAGTGCCGATTGATTTCACCATTTCTGGGTGGTGACCAGCGGGCTGCCTAACAAGCGCTTGAAGCTGGCGGGCGCGATCGCCTTAATGGAAACGGAGTGGTTGCGCGCTGACGAGCGTAGGCTGTCGTCCCACACCCAGGCGCGCGGCGGGCGAGTCGCCCGCAGCTTAAGCGCGATCCGTTAGGCAGCTGCAACCTCCACCCCACCCACTCGACGAGTCAGGCTTCGAATGCTACGTGGGCACGTCGTTCCTGGAGCGTCGGTTCGTCGAAGTAACGTCGGGGATTACCGCACATCCAGCACGAGCACGGGGTGCGCGTGTGGGCCAAGCGTCCGATGTGGCGCGCGTTGCCGCGAGCGTAACCACTAGAGTACCGCGTGACGCGCCGCTTCACTCGTTCAGCATGATGCCGCCGGTAGGCTCGGGAGCGCATATGGACAATCTTGCGCCGAGGCAGGTGCCTAACAAGCGCTTGAAGCTGGCGGGCGGTGATCGCTCTAAGGGAAGCGGAGTGTTTGCGCCCTGGCGGGCGCGTACTGTCGTCTACTTCGCTTGCGCTGGCGGGCGGGTGGCCCGCAGCTTAAGCGCGATCCGTTAGGCAGCTTCACGGAGGAACCGCCATGATCTTCGAGATCGCTCTCGGTGTGGTTTTCGGTGCTCTCTTGGTGCTCCTCGCCCGATCGCGAGGCCCGAGGCAGGGGAACGTCGTCCTAGCGGTGGGCCTCATCATTACCGCACTTCTCTATGTCGGCTTTGCTCTGGCGGGCGGCGCCAGCGCAAGGTGGTCTGCCTTGGAGGTCTTGGGGCTCTTGCCGTTTACACTCTTGGCTTGGCTTGGCCTTCGGAGATCGATGGTCTGGCTTGCGCTGGGGTGGGCCACGCATATCGGTTGGGATGTGGGGCTTCACGTGGGTGCGCGGGCGCCGGCGTTCGTCCCTGCCTTCTTCCCCGTATTCTGCGTCGGGTTCGACCTTCTGGTGGCGGGCTACATCTTGGCTCGTGCATACACCAGCCGGGCCTCGCGACCGGAAGCTGCCTAACAAGCGCTTGAAGCTGACGGGCGGTGAACGCCTTAAGGGAATCGGAGTGTTGATCGCCAGCCTTCTTCTGCTCACGTTCCACGTCGGTTGCGCCGGCGTGGGGGCGCCCGCAGCTTAAGCGCGATCCGTTAGGCCGCTCCCAACCAATGCCCACCATTCAAGCCATTCGCAACGGTGTCAAATGGACCTTCATGGCGCTCGCTGTACTGATCATTGTCACATTCGCCATCTCTGTCAGACATCCACCTGAAATTGATGAACAGCTCCGCGCCGAGTGCCGAACCAAGTATGCCGCCGCACACAACCGGGGTGACAGCATCCTGGCTGACAACTGGATTCCGGCCCCTGGACTGCAGCAGGTGCGCAGCCTGAGGCACTGCAGCCAAATTGTGCCGGGCCGACTCCCGTGAGCCAGCGGCCTAACAAGCGCTTGAAGCTGACGGCGCCCGGTCTTGGGAAGAATTGCGTTTGTGCGCTAACGGGCTCTGTGCTAGTCTCAGTCTTCGTGCCGCCGGCGGGTGGCGGCGCCGCAGCTTAAGCGCGATCCGTTAGGCTGCTCCCATCTTCTTCGGAGGGACGGGCGATGACTTCACTTTTCGACCCCAAAGCCCGAGACGCTGTCCTCGAGCGCATCGCCCGCCTAGCACCGGATCGCAAGCCGCTCTGGGGGCGCTTCACCGCGCCGGAGATGGTCTGCCACGTGAGCTGCGCTCTTCGCCAGGGTCTCGGGGAGCTGGAGACCGCACCACCCGCGGGCCCACTGGCGCACGCGCCCTTCAACTGGCTGGTGATTCACGTGCTGCCGTGGCCCAAAGGCAAGGGACGGAGCCCGCCCGAGTTCCTGGCCACGCGCCCAACAACGTGGCAGGCGGACGTGACCCGGCTGCGCGACTTGATTCGGCGCTTTGGTGATCGCGGACCGGCCGCTGAGTGGCCACCGAGTCGTGTCTTTGGCCGGATTTCCGGACGGAGCTGGGGTGTCATGGAGCACAAGCACCTCGATCACCACCTCCGGCAGTTCGGGGTGTGAGCGACGCCCCACACTGCGTCAGCAGCCTAACAAGCGCTTGAAGCTGACGGGCGGTGATCGCTTTGAGGGAAGCGGAGTGTTGTGCCCTGGCGGGCACGGACTGTCGTCCAACACCCTTGCGCCGGCGAGCGGGTCGCCCGCAGCTTAAGCGCGATCCGTTAGGCAGCGGCATCAGCTGACGTATTGCACTCGGAGCACCAGTGAAGGGCTACCTCCCTATCCTCTTGGTGATCGTCGGCCTGGCGCTGCTCCTTTCAGGGATCGCCCCGTACGATCGTACCACTTGGTGGCTCGAGATCTTTCCAGTGCTGATCGGAGCTCCGCTGCTTCTACTCACCGCTCGTCGCTTCCCCTTGACCCCGCTGACCTACACCCTGCTCGCCGTCCATGCGCTCATCCTCATCGTCGGCGGGCACTACAGCTACGCGCGGGTGCCCCTCGGCTTCTGGGTTCAGGACTTCCTTGGCCTCGCTCGTAACGATTACGACCGCCTCGGGCACTTCGCCCAAGGCTTCATCCCCGCCATCTTAGTCCGCGAGATCCTCCTACGCACTTCGCCGTTGCGATCTGGCCGTTGGCTTTTCGCTCTCGTGACGGCGACTTGCCTCGCCTTCAGCGCATTCTATGAGCTCTTCGAATGGTGGGCGGCGCTCGCAGGCGGCCATGCTGCAGACGCCTTCCTCGGCACGCAAGGCGACGTCTGGGACACCCAGTGGGACATGTTCTCTGCGCTCGTGGGCGCCCTCCTAGCACAATTGACGCTTGCCCGCACCCACGACCGCAGCTTAGCCAAGCTGCTACGGCCGCAGCCACAGGCCGCTGCCTAACAAGCGCTTGAAGCTGCCGGGCGGTGATCGCTCTAAGGGAGCCGGAGTGTTGTGCCCGGGCGAGCACGGACTGTCGTCCAACGGCCTTGCGCCGGCGGGCGAGTCGCCCGCAGCTTAAGCGCGGTCCGTTAGGCCGCAGCCGTTATGCCATCTCTCGATCAGGAGATCATATGAAGATTGCCGCAACGTCGTGGCTAGTGATCGGTGTCCTCTGCGTACCACGCGAGGCGGCAGCGCAAGCGAGCGGCGACAGCCTACTCACCGAGGCAGCGCTCTACTCGCTATATGCGAAGCGTGTCGTCAATACAATCGCGTTCGCGAATCTCGCGTTGACCCGAGCAGCCGATGCGAATGTGCGGAGGGCCGCGGAGAATCTGGCGCGCGAGCACCGGGAGGCGCGCGAGAAAACCGAACGACTGGCTAGTGATCACCGGTTCACTGTCTCGCCCCCAGAGCACGACACGTCGGATGTGCTTCTCGCGGAGGCGCGCAGCCGTTTGGAAAGGAAGACAGGCCGCGCGTTCGATTCGACTTGGGTCAACCTCGCCCACCAATGGCTCTTTACCCTCGTGCTCGATAACAACGTAAGCGTGAAGCCGCGAGTCGCCCGTGACCTGCAGCCGGTCGCGGGGGACTTTACGCTATGGCTGTTCCACCAGATTCCCGATATCGATAAGCTGGGTAAGAAATTCAAATAGTTGCAGGGCTGC
>WNGM01015000.1_pt1 | contig 15006 bp, 9 predicted proteins | sample 5400571 | NCBI WGS metagenome assembly WNGM01 (sample SAMN13153378, study PRJNA577476) | soil metagenome | isolation source: 100 cm soil or saprolite under Garry oak tree replicate 2 | place: USA:California | collected 2016-06-15
CGCCCAGCAAGCGTTGCAGCGCACGCCGGACCTGCTGCCCGTCCTCAAGGCCGCGGGCGTCGTGGATGCCGGGGCGGAGGGCTTCGTCCGGTTCCTCGACGGCATCAAGCGGCTGATCGAGGAAGGCCCGGTGGCGCAGGGCGCGGTCGACCGGCTGGTGCCGAATGCCGCGGCGCAGGCGGATGTCGCCCCAGAGCGCGACTACCAGTTCTGCACCGAGGTCACGGTGCGAAGCCCCGGGCTCCCTTCGAGCCTCGAGGCGCGGCAGGCGCTCCGCAGGCTCGGCGGGTCGATCGTGGTGCTGCAGACCGGCGATCTCCTCAAGGCGCATATCCACACCGACACTCCGGACGCCGTGTTCGCGCTGGGCGCGGGTTGGGGGACGGTCGAGTACACCAAGGCGGAGGACGTTCGCGCCCAGCATCGCGCACTCCGGGCCCGGCGGTCAATCGTCTTCGTCACCGACACGGCGTGCGACCTCCCCGCCATCGTGTTGTCCCGACTTCTATCTGGCACGTACGCCAGCGCGGAGGCCGCGGCACGGCGGGTGGACCCGGAGGGGCGGTGCATCACCGTGCTGGACAGCCGGTCGGCGAGCCTGGGTGAAGGCCTGCTCGTGCTGCGCGGGCTCGACCTCGCCGCCCAAGGCTGGTCGCCGGGGGCGGTCGGGCGGGAACTCGTGCGAGTGCGCGACCAATCGGGGGGCCTCTTCACGGTGGACAACTTCGAGCGCCTGGTGCGCTCGGGGCGGGTGGGCCGGGTGCGCGCGTGGCTGGGTACCAAGCTCAACGCCAAACCCATCATGGGGTTCGCCCTCGACGGCGCGGTGGCGCCGTTGGGGCGGGCGCGCGGCCGCGTCGCCGTGCGGCGCCGGGTGCTCGAGCTCCTCGACCGGGCGTTGGCGGGAGCGCCGCGCGCGCTCCGCCTCGGCGTGGCGCACGCCGACATCCCCGAGTTCGCGCGCGACCTGGCCGCCGAACTCGCCGGGCGCTACCGCCCGACCCAATGCATCGTGAGCCCGATCACGCCGGTCATCGCCGCCCACGCCGGGATTGGAGCGTGGGGCGTGTTCCACCAGATCGAGGACGGAACAAACCGATGAGCGTCGCGCTATGACTAGCGGGAGTCGGGGCGGCCGCGCGGCGCGGCGGCGCGCGGTCGACGCGCGCCGGGCGCTGCGCTGCGTGACCGAGGCGCTGCTCGACCGCAAGGCAGTCGATCCGCTGGTCCTCGACCTGCGTGGCCTCACCGCGGCCACGGACTATTTCGTGATCGTGTCGGGCACATCGGACGCGCACGTGCGGGGGATGGCGGAACACGTGATGGAAGCCCTGGCGCCCGAGGGCCTTTCTCCCCATCATGTGGAAGGACTGGGGCAGGGCCGGTGGGTGTTGCTCGACTACGTGGATTTCGTCGTCCACGTGTTCCATCCTGAACTGCGAGAGTTCTACCAGCTGGAGCGACTCTGGGGAGACGCCCCGGTGCTCGCGACAGGCGCCCTGGGGGGTCGCTCGAAACCATGAGCCGGATGCGATGGACCGCGGCAACGGCGGTGGCGCTGGCGCTCGCCTGCGCGCTGCCCGCCGCGGCGCAGTACTTCGGGCAGAACAAGGTCCAATACCGCACCTTCGATTTTCGCATCATCCAGACGGAGCACTTCGACATCTACTACTACCCGGCCGAGCGGGCGGCCGCGCTCGACGCGGCCCGCATTGCCGAGCGCTGGTACGGACGCCTCTCGCGCGTGCTCCACCACGAGTTCCAGGGCCGCAAGCCGATCCTGCTGTACGCGTCGCATTCGGACTTCCAGCAGACCAACGCCATCGGCGGCGACATCGGCGAGGGCACCGGCGGCGTCACGGAGTTCTTCAAGCACCGGATGGTCCTCCCGTTCACGGGGGCGTACGAAGAGCTGGAGCACGTGATCGGCCACGAGATGGTCCACCAGTTCCAGTACGACGTGTTCAGCCGAGGCCGCATCGGCGCCGGGGTGCAGACGCTGATCAACGTGAACCCCCCGCTGTGGTTCATGGAGGGCATGGCGGAGTACCTGTCGATCGGCCCGCTCGATCCGCACACCACGATGTGGCTGCGGGATGCGGCGTTGGAAGGGCATCTCCCTACCATCGAGCAGCTCACCTACGACCCGCGGATTTTCCCCTATCGGTTCGGTCACGCCATCTGGGCGTACGTGGGCGAGCGTTGGGGCGACGAGGTGATCGGCGAGATTCTCCAGTCCTCGACGGCAAGCGGCATCGAGGGGGCGTTCCGGCGCGCGCTGGGGATGTCGCTCGACGACTTGTCGAACGAGTGGCGGGACGCCGTCCAGACCACCTTCCTGCCCCAGCTCGCCGAGCACTATCGCGCGCGGCGCATCGCGCAGCCGCTCCTGACGGAGAAACGATCGGAGGGCACGCTGCACATCGCGCCGGCGCTGACGGCGGACGGGAAGCAGATCGCCTACTTCAGCGAGCGCCACTCGTTCTTCGTGGACCTCTACCTCGCGGACGGGGAGAGCGGACGCGTGCTGCGGCGGCTCGTCAAATCGACGCTCAACAGCAATTACGAGAGCCTGCGCTTCGTCAACTCGGCCGGGTCGTTCTCGCCCGACGGGCGCTTCTTCGCCATCGCCGCCAAGCACAAGGACCGCGACGACCTCGTCATCCTCGACGTGAAGCGAAGCAAGGAGGTCCGGCGCATCCGCATCCCGCTGAACGGCCTGACGACGCCAGCCTGGTCCCCCGACGGGCGGCAGATCGTGTTCACCGGCTACGATGGGGGCCTCTCCGACCTGTTCGTCGTGAACGCCGACGGCAGCGACCTGCACCGCCTCACCAACGACAAGGACGCCGACTTGCAGCCCGCGTGGTCGCCGGACGGCAAGTCCATCGCGTTCGTGACCGACCGCGGCCCGGAGACCGACTTCAATCAGCTCCGGTTCGGGAAGATGCGCATCGCCCTGTTCCACCTCGACGACGGGGCGATCGAGCTGCTCCCGCACATGGAGCGCGGCAAGAACATCAACCCCGTGTGGGCGCCTGACGGGCGGTCGCTCGCGTTGGTCTCGGACCGCACCGGTATCAGCAACGTCTATCTCTACGACTTCGGCGACGGCAACCTGTACCAGCTGACCGACGTGTTCACCGGCGTGTCCGGCATTACGCCGCTGTCCCCCTGCCTCTCGTGGGCCCGCCAGGCGGACCGCATGGCCTTCGCTTACTACGAGGACGGGGAGTATAACGTGTACGCGGTAGACAACCCCCGGTCGCTGCGGCGCCGGCCGTTCCGAGAGCCCACGACGCCGCCCCTGACGTCCCTGCTCGCGGCGAGCGAGCGCGACCGCGATCGTGACACGGCTTCCGCGGGTGCGTCGCCGGGCGCCGCCACGCCGGGCGACCGGTCGCGTGCGGCGAGCTCGGTGTACCGCTCGCCCGTGGGGTTTCGTCCTTCGAGCGCCTCCCCGGAGAAGGCCGAGTCGACCGCCGCGCCGGCCCCGGTCACCGTGCGCGGGCTGCTCGACTCGGCGCGGGCGCTGCCCGATACGAGCGAATTCACGTTCAAGTCGTACCACACACGCTTCACGCCCGACTACGTGGCGCGGCCGACCATCGGCTACGAGCGCGACAACTTCGGGCGCGGGTTCTTCGGCGGCACCGCGCTCTCGCTGTCCGACATCCTGGGCAATCACACCCTGCTGTTCTCCGGCGCCGTCAACGGACGGATCGCCGAGGCGCAGGTGCTCGCCGCCTACATCAATCAGACGCGCCGCTTCAACTGGGCCACCGGCTTCAGCCAGGACCCCCTGTACTTCTACGCACCCACCACGGAGCAGCAGGTGGGCACGTCCGACACGTTCCTCCTGACGGTCGGCCTGCGGCGCTTCGTGCTCCGGGACGCGTTCGTCCAGGCCTTCTACCCGTTCAGCCGCTTCAACCGGGCCGAGTTCGGCCTGCACGCGACCAACATCAGCAACGCGACGCTGCAGGTTCAATACCTGGTCGACCGATCCGGAAACATCTTCGCATCCTCCGATCTGCAAACCGTGAGCAGCCCGGACATCAACTACGTCACGCCGTCGTTCGCGCTGGTGCACGACAACTCGCTCTTCGGGTGGGTCGGCCCGTTCGCGGGCGGACGGTCCCGCCTCGAGATCGCACCGACGATCGGCTCGTGGCGCTTCGTGCAAGGGCTCGGTGACGTGCGGCGCTATTTCTTCGCGCGCCCGTTCACCTTCGCCTTCCGCGGCCTGTTCTTCGGCCGCGTCGGGCGGGACGCCGATCAGTTCCCCGTGTTCATGGGAAGCACCGAGCTCATCCGAGGCTACACCGCCGGCTCGCTCATCAATAACGAGTGCGCCAAGTCGGCTCCGACCGGCACGCGGACCGGGTGCTCCGAGCTCGACCAGCTCATCGGCTCGAGGGTCGCGGTCTTCAACGCGGAGCTCCGGTTCCCGCTGACCCGTAGTCTGGTGTTGGGGTTCCTCCCCGTCGGGCTGCCGCCCATCGAATCGGCCCTGTTCTACGACGTGGGGCTCGCGTGGGACACGCGCTCGGTCATCCGCTGGCAGCGTGACGCCTCGGAGGATGCGGAAGTCGTGCGGATGCCGCTGCGCAGCTGGGGTGGGTCGGTGCGGGTGAACTTCCTCGGGTTCATCGTCCTGCGGTTCGACTACACCAAGCCGCTCAACCGGTCGCACAACAATCCGTACTGGACGGTGAGCTTCGGGCCGACGTTCTAACTCCGTATCGCTAAAACACTTGTATTGGCCCCGCCGGTTGTCTATCTTGTGCGGCGAGGCGATTTGCGTACCAGCGCGTGGTTCCCGCTCCTGACCGGCTTGGCGCTCTGGGGCTGCCGCTCCCGGCCGCCCGCAGGCGCGCCCTCGCAATCCAAAGCGCCGGAGGCCCTTAGCAAAGGGCCGGCAGTGGGCCCGCGCAGCCCGGGGATCGCCATCCGCGTCGCGGCGCAGGGCGGCCCGGTGCGAGCCTTCCGCCTTCCCGCCCTCGTCGAGATCCCGAACGCAGTGCGGGGCAAGCTCCCTCCTGTCGAGCGTGTGGTCGGCCTCGACATCGAGTCGGAATTCCTGTTCGTGTCGACCAGCAAGCGGGACTTGCTCGCGCTCGACCTGGAGAGCGGGCGTGTGGACACGGTGGCAACGGGCATCGTGCAGGCGGCGCTGGGGCCGGACGGCACGCTCTACACCGTAGATGGGAAACGGCGGATCGTGTCGCTCGCGCGTCGCGTGCGCTTCCCCTGGCCGCAGCCGCTGGGCGGCATGCCCATCGAGCTGTTCGGGGCCACGGACCAGCGGCTGGTGGCGGTCGATCCCCCCAAGGTGATCACTGCGGCCGCCGACCAGCCGTCCACCAGCCGCAACATCCCCGTCGGCGGCGACGTGGCCGCCACTCGTTGGGGGGATCTCCTCGCCGTGGCAACGGATTCCGGGGTGGCCCTGCTGGACCCGGTAGGACGCCGTGAGCCGGCATTTGTACGGCTCGAGGATCATCCACGGGCTGTCGTGTTCTCTCCTTCGGGGCATCGCATCTACGTGGCGCGCCGCACCGATCCAGGGCTTGCCGTGATCGACCGCTACGAGCGCGAGGAAATCGACGGGGTGCCGCTGCCGACGCCTGACGGGCGCGGTCGCAACCGAGTGGCGGGCCGACCTGCCGGCGGTCGCGCCGGACGGCTCGCTCCTGGTGCGCCAGAATGGCGACGTCGTCGCGTACCGGCCCGACTCGCTCGTGGCGACAGGCCGGGTGAAGGGGGCGGGCGCCGATTTCTGGACGCTCACCGCCTGGCGGCCGCGCGCGGCTTACGGCTCCGCGTCGGCCGAAGCGCAGCCCGGCCAGCCAGCGCCCACGGGGGCGACGCCCGCCGACACGGCTCTCCCGCCCGGTGCCGAGGGGCCGCTCTACGTGCAGGTATCCACTTCGCAGAACGAAGCGTGGTCGGGCGAGATGGCACAGCAGTTGAGCCGCGCCGGCCTGGCCGCGAAGGTGCTGCCGCCCAAAGGTCCAGACGACGGCTATCGGGTGGTGCTGGGCCCCTACCCCACGCGGGCTCAGGCGGAAGCAATCGGGCGCAAGCTCGGCCGGCCGTTCTGGATCTACCAGCCGGCGCCATGATGGCCCGCGCGCTGCCGCGATCCCGACTCGACAATCTGATACCCTCGCTCGTCGAAGCGCAGGCCCTCGTCGCCCTCGTGCCGGCCACGGGTGACCTGGAGTGGGCCGCCGCCGCGGCGTGGGACGTGGCGCGCGCGGCCGCGCGGCAAGGCCAGCGGCGCGTCGCCCTGGTGGATCTCTGGGTCGAGGAGCCGAAGCTCCACGAGGTCGTCCGGCTCACGCCGACCGAGGGAATCGTGGATGCCTTCGAGTACGGCGTGTCGCTCACCAAAGCGGCCCACGAGATCGACCACGTCTTCTTCATCGCGGCAGGCGCGTACACGACGCACGCGGGGGACCTGTTCGGCAACCCGCGCTGGAAAAAACTGCACGGCGGGTTCCGGGTCGAGGGCGCGCTCCTCCTGCTGTACCTGTCGGCGGGCGGGCTCGCCCGCCTCTCGGCCCTGCCCGATGGGCTGATCGTGCTCTCCCCGGAAGGCTTCGAGCCCGAATCGTCAATCGGGCTCGGGATCACGGCGACCGTAGAGCGCGGCACGCCGCTGCTCGGCGTGGTGCGCGAGCGCTGGACACCCGCAGCACCCACGCTCCCCGAACCGCTGTTGCGTTCGGCGCGCCGCTCGCATTCCGCTCCGCTGCCACACCCGATCCCGGATTCGCCCTACCACTCGCCCCGTCCCTCCCGTCGGACGCGTCCGCTGGTCGTCGTCGCGGCGCTCGCGGCAGGTGTGGCCGGAATCTGGGCGCTCCTCGGCATCGGCGCCGAGCAGCGGTCGAGCCGCCTACCGGTGCCGCCCGCGGCGCCGGCGCTGCCGGCCGCGCGCCCCCAGGCCTCCATCCCCAAAGCGGATTCCCTCCCCTGGACGGTGCAGCTCGCAGCATACGCCAGGCTCGACAAGGCGCTCGCGCTCGCCGACCGCCTCCTCGCCGCGGGCATGCCGGCGTTCGTCACCCCGATCGCGCTCCCCGGCCCGCGCGGGTCCGCCGTCTGGTACCGCGTGTTGGCGGGCGCGTATGCCACGCGCGACTCGGCCACGGCAGCGCGCGCCGCGCTGTGGACGCGCGGCCTCGCATCCCGAGGTCAGGGTGACGTGTTGAGCGCCCCCTACTCCTTTTCGTGCAGGGGCCTCCCGCCGGACTCGCTGCGCGCCCGCGGCATTCCGGGCGTCCCCTGGCGCGGGGACAGCGCGGTGCTGGTCGGCGCATTCGAAACGCTGGAGCAGGCGAGTCTCACCGAAGCGCAGCTCAAGCGCGCCGGGATTCAGGCCACCCTCGTCACTCGGATGGGGACCACACCATGAGATTGAGCCGGCTCGAGCTGTCGGGCTTCAAATCGTTCGTCGGCACGGTGGAGTTGCCGTTCGAGGCGGGCGTGACCGCGATCGTCGGGCCGAACGGCTGCGGGAAGTCGAACATCTCGGACGCGGTGCGCTGGGTGTTGGGCGAGCAGTCACCGCGTCTGTTGCGCGGCGGGAAGATGGAAGACGTGATCTTCCAGGGGTCGACCGGCCGGCGTCCGGTCAACGTGGCCGAAGTGTCACTCGTGTTCGACAACACCGACGGCATGCTCCCCATCGCCTATCAGGAAGTCGTGGTAACCCGGCGTCTGTCGCGCTCGGGTCAGAGCGACTACCTGCTGAACCGTTCGCCGGTCCGCCTGCGCGATATCCAGGACCTGCTGAGTGGCACCGGGCTCGGCGCGGACGCGGCCGTCGTGATGGAGGCGAAGATGATCGACGCGCTGCTCTCGGAGAAGGCGGAGGAGCGGCGCGCCCTGTTCGAAGAAGCGGCGGGAATCGGGCTCTACCGCAGCCGGAAGCAGAGCTACGAGCGACGCCTGGAGGAGACGGGTGCAGACCTGGCCCGCCTCGAAGACCTGATCGCCGAAGTGCAGACGCAGGTGCGGAGCCTCGCCCGCCAGCGGGGCAAGGCGGAGCGGTACGGCGAGATGATCGAGGAGCGCTTCGGCATCGCGCTCACGCTGGTGCGCCGCGAGCTCGAGGACCTCGACCTCGAGTTGGGCCGGTTGGGGACGCGCGCGTCGCAGCTCGCAGCCGCCCTGCCCGAGGAGCGCGCGCGGCTGCTGCGGGCGGAGCGGGAGCGCGAAGCTCGGGTGCAAGCGCGGCATACGGCCGAGGCGCGGCGCACGGCGGTGGAGCGCCGCCTGGCCGAGGCGCGGCTCGAGGTGGGGCGGCTGGAGGGGGACCTCGCCCTCGCGGCGGAGCGGCTCCATAACGCCGGGCAGCGCCGGGTGACCGCCGGCGAGCGCCGGGCGCAGGAGGAAGCCCGCGCTGCACAGGCGGAGCTGGAGCGGGAAGCCGCGGCCGCGGAGTGCGCCGCGGCCGAGCGCGACCTCGGCCTGGTCCAGGCGGAGCTCGAGAGCCGGCGCGACGGGGAAGAGCAAGTCCGGGGGCGCCTGCCCGCCCAGCGCACCACCGTGCGCCAGCTGGAGGAGACCCTCCAGCGTCGCGCCGAGGGCCTGCGGGCACTCGAGGGCGAGCGCGCGGCGCTCGAGCGGGAGCGAGCGGAGCTACGGCAGCGGCTCTCGCAGGCGGTGCAGGAACGGTCGGTCCGCGAGGCGGCGGAGCTGGCGGCGGCCGGGCAGGCGGATTCGCTCGGGGCGCGCGCCGCCGCGCAGGCCCGCGCCACGGCGCAGGCGGCCGAGGCGCTGGAGCGAGCGCGCCGGCGCGTAGCGGAGCTCAAGGAGCAGGAGACGCATGGGCGGGCGGCCCGGCGCCGGGCCGAGGAAGCGCTGGCGCAGGTGACGGCGCGGCGGGAGGCGCTCGCCGAGCTGGAGCGCGAACGTGTGGGGCTCGCGCCAGCCGCGCAGGCATTGCTGCGCGCGAAGGCGCAGTTCGACGATGCCGTGGTCGGGCCGTTGTCCGACTTCGTGCACACGAGCCGCCGCGACGCCGAACTCGCCGAGCGGCTGCTGGGCGAATGGCTGCAGGCGGTGCTGGTGCGTGACGCGTCCGCCGTCGAGCCGATCCGGCTGTGGCATGAGCAGGCGCAGCCCGGCCCACTGGTGCTGCTCCCGTGTGTCCCCGGCCCTCGGCTCGCGGCCGACGGCCATCCCCTGCAGGACGAGCTGCGGGCCGACGGCCCGGCGGCGGCATGGGTGCGGGCCCTGCTCGCGGGCCACGAGGTTTTGCCGGGGAGCGGAGGGCGTGCGCTGCGGCGCGCGAACGGTGCCGTGTTCCTGGACGGCGCCACCGCCGGAGGGGGAGGACCCCTGCAGCGGCGCGCCGAGCTCGAGGTGCTCGAGCAGGACGTGCGCGAGGCGGAGGGAGCGCGCGAGCACGCCGCTCTTGGGCTCGAGCAGACGCTCGCCGAGCTCGCCGCAGTGGAGGCGGCTTTCACGGGCGCCGCCGAGGCCGCCGAGGGGGCGCGCCAGCAGGAGCTGGAGGTGGGCGCGGCGAAGGGTGACGCCGAACGGGCGGCGACGCACGCGCGGCGCGACGCAGCCGACGCAGCCACCCAGGTCGAGCAGCTGTCGCGCCGCCTCGGGGAGGTGGACGAGCGACTCGCGACCCTGCACACGGAGGTCGAGCGACACGAGCTGGAGCGCGTCCGGCTGGACGAGCAGCTCGGTGCGGAGCGCGCGCGTCTCGCCGAGCTCGAGGCGCAGCAGGAAGCAGCCCGAGAGCAACGGGTGCAGTGGCAAGTCGAGGCAGCGCAGGTCGAGGCGCGGCTGGCGGCGGCCCGCGAGCGGGCGGCGCGCGCCGCCGCCGACGCCGGCCAAGCGCGTCGTCAGGGGATCGCCCTCGCCGAAGAAATGGCGACGCTCGACCGCGAGACGGCGGCCCTCGAGACGCAAGCGTCGCAGTGGGAGGACGCCGTCCAGGAGCGCAGGCTCGCCCTGGGCGCTCTCCAGGCCGCCGCGGAGGGGGCCGGGACCGAGGTGCAGGAAGCCGATGGCCGCCTCGTGGAGGCCGAGGCAGCGCTCGACGAGGCCCGCAAGGGGCTCGACGCGCTCGGCGCCGATGAGCACAAGCTCGAGCTCGAGCGGACGGAGATCCTCGGGCGCAAGCGGGGCCTCGTGGACCGGGTGGAGACCGAGTGGCGGAAGCCCCTCGACCAGCTGCTGGCGGAGGCTCCGGAGGTAGCCGGCGACATCCCGTGGTTGCGCCAGGAAAACGAGCGGCTCCGGACGGCGATCGACGCGGTCGGCCCGGTCAACGCCCTGGCCGTGGAGGAGCACGCCGAGGAAGTGAAGCGCCTCGAGTTCCTCAGCACCCAGCGCGACGACCTCCTCGCCGCGCGTCAGTCGCTCCAGCAGGCGGCGCGGGAGATCGACCAAACGGCGAAGGCGATGTTCCTCGAGTCGTTCGGCAAGGTGCGCGAGAATTTCCGGACGGTGTTCCAGACGCTGTTCGGCGGGGGCGAATGCGACGTCCGGCTCGCCAACGAGGACGATCCCCTGGGGAGCGAGATCGAGATCCACGCGGCCCCCCACGGCAAGCGCACCCAGCGCATTCACCTTCTCTCCTCGGGGGAGCGCACGCTCGTCGCCGTCTCGCTGCTCTTCGCCATCTTCCTGGCGAAGCCCAGCCCGTTCTGCCTGCTCGACGAGGTGGACGCGCCGCTCGACGACTCCAACGTGGGCCGCTACGTCCGGCTGCTGGCGGAGTTCAAGGACCAGACCCAGTTCGTCGTCATCACCCACAATCCGCGCACGATGCAGGCAGCCGACGCCGTCTACGGGGTAACGATGCAGGAGCCCGGCGTCTCCACCATCGTGGGCGTGCGCCTCGGCCAGGTGGAAGCGGTCTAACCCGCGTGCGCCCATCCTAGGCAAATCGTTTTCCTCGAGGAAGGAGCGACTGGCACCATGCAGTTGGTCACCGTGGGAACGGGCACGGTCGCGCCGTCGGCCACACGCACCGCGGCGTGCAACTGGGTGAGTCACGGCCGCCTGAAGATCCTGTTGGACTGCGGGGCGGGCGCGCTGCATCGCCTGGCTCAGTTCGACCTGCCGTGGCAGCAGGTCACGCATGTGGTGCTGTCGCACTTCCATCCCGACCACTGGGGTGAGTTGCCGATGCTCGTGTACGCCCTGAAGTACATCGCCACCCCGCCGCGCTCAGAGCCGCTCGTCATCCTCGGACCCCCGGGCGTGGTTCGGCTGCTGCGGACGATCGCCCAGGGCTACGGGCCCTGGCTCCTCGACCCAGGGTTCCCCCTCGGCATCCTCGACGTCCAGCAGGGCGAGTCGTTCCCGCTCGATGCCGACGTGAACCTCGAGACCCTTCGCGTGCCGCACACGCCGGAGAGCGTGGCGCTCGGCATCGCCACCCCCGAAGGACGGCTCGTCTACACCGGGGACACCGGCTTCTCGAGCGAGCTGGCGCACTGGGCGAAAGGGGCCGACCTGCTGCTTGCCGAGTGCTCCCTGCCCCAGTCACTGGCGATGGACATCCACCTCACGCCGGAGCAGGCAGGCGATCTCGCCCAGGAAGCTGGCGCGCGTCGCCTCGTCTTGACGCACTTCTATCCCCCGGTAGAAACTTCGGATCCGGCGCGAGCAGCCGGCACGCGCTTCGGCGGGCCGGTCACCGCGGCGCGAGACGGAGATCGTTTCACCATCGGAGGGACCTCGCAGTGCTGATCGTGATGCGGCGCGGCGCCACGGACGCCGAGATCCAGCGCGTCGTCGCGGTGATCGAGGAAATGGGCTACAAGGCCCGCCCCATGCCCGGCGCCCAGCGCACCGCCGTCGGCCTGATGGGGAACGACGGCAGCGTGGACGCATCGCGTCTGGAAGCGCTGCCGGGGGTGCAGGACGTCATCCACGTCTCCAAGCCCTACAAGCAGGTGAGCCGCGAGTGGCAGGGTGAGAACACCGTGGTTCGCCTCCCGGGCGGCGTCACATTCGGCGGCGCCGAGGTCGCGGCCATCGCGGGGCCGTGCTCCGTCGAGACCGAGGGCCAGATCCTCGAGGCGGCCCGCCAGGTGAAGGAGGGAGGCGCCGTGATCCTCCGCGGCGGCGCCTGGAAGCCCCGCACCTCGCCCTATTCGTTCCAGGGCCTGGGGAGACCCGGATTGAGGCTTCTGGCCAAAGCGCGCGAAGAGACGGGCCTCCTGATCTGCACGGAGGCGATGGACCCCGAGAGCGTGGGGCCCGTAGGGGAAGTCGCGGACATCATCCAGATCGGCGCGCGCAACATGCAGAACTTCTCGCTCCTCAAGGCGGCCGGCCGCGCCGGGAAGCCGGTGCTCCTGAAGCGCGGCCTGTCGGCGACGATCGAGGAGCTCCTCCTGTCCGCCGAGTACCTCCTGGCCGAGGGGAACCACGACGTGATTCTGTGCGAGCGCGGCATCCGCGGCTTCGACACGGCGACCCGCAACCTCTTCGACCTCACGGCCATCCCGGTGGTGCACAAGCTCTCGCACCTGCCGATCATCGCCGACCCGTCGCATGGTACCGGGCTGCGCGACAAGGTGATCCCCATGGCCCGCGCCGCGGTAGCCGCGGGCGCCGACGGGATCATGGTCGAAGTGCACCCGCATCCCGACCAGGCGCTCTCGGACGGCGCGCAATCGCTCTTCCCCGATCAGTTCGCCCAGCTGATGAGGGAGATCCGGGTGATCGCGGAAGTCATCGGCCGGCGGATAGCCGAGCCGGCGTCGGTGGGCGCGTGAGTCAAGTGCGGAGTGCGGAGTGGGGAGTGCGGAGTATATCGCTCGGGGTTCGAACCCCGACGCCCGCGCTCGTGCACGACATGCGTCCGACCAATTCCGCATTCCGCATTCCGCATTCCGCACTCTGTGCAATACTGCTCTTCGCAAGGCTCCCGACGCAGGACCCCTGGCCCGTCCTCGACCACGCCAGCCAGACGTACCAGACGATCCGCACGCTCTCGGCGCAGTTCGTGCAAATCATCGAGAATCCGATGATCGGCGCACCGGACACCACGCGGGGCAAGCTGTACCAGATGCGGCCCAGCCGCTTTGCCATGCGGTTCACCGAGCCCAAGGGAGACCGCATCGTGGCCGACGGCCGGTACCTCTGGCTGTACACGCCGAGCACGGCGCCGGGTCAGGTGATCCGCTCGCGAATCCCCGAGGTCGGCACCACGGGCCCGAACCTCATCGGGCAATTCGTCGAGCGGCCGCGCGAGCGCTATCGCGCCCGTTACGTCCGTGCCGACTCCCTGCCGGACGGGATGGCGGACGCGGTCGCGCTCGTGCCGACGGAGGCGGGGCAGCCCTACACAGAGGCGGTGCTCTGGGTGGGACGGAACGACGGATTGGTCCGGCGCCTGGAGATCAGCGAAGCCGCCGGGCAGCGCCGCACCGTGATCCTCACGCATCCGAAGGTCAACGGCGGCGCGCCCGGCCGCGAGTTCACGTTCGCGCCCCCTGCCGGAGTACGGGTGGTGGATCAGTAGCGAGGGCGTCGGCGACCGCCAGCGCCGTCGTCTCGTCCATCCCCTGCTCGCGGGCCAGCTCGAGGGCTGCGCGCCCCAGCGCGCGATAAAGCAGCGCGTCGTCTCGACTCAGGCGTTCGATGTGCCGGCGGAGAGTCGCGGTGTCGCCGCGCGCCACGGGTCCTGTCAGCGCGGCCAGCGGCCCCTGCCCGGTGAGGTTGTCGAAGGTCCCCGCCACCAGCGGTCGCAGCGCCTGCCATGCCTCCGCATCGCTGAGTCCCGCGAGACGGAGTAGGCGCTGGGCTACGGCCTCAACTACCACGAAATAGTTCGATGCGAACACCGCCCCCGCGTGGTAGATCGGCTTCGCCTCCGAGGGGATGTGGAACGGCCGCAGACCGAGCGCCCGCGCGAGGCCCTCCGCCGCCTGCACCGCGCGCGGCATCCCTTCCACGGCAGCCCAGGCGCCCTTCAGGCGCTCGGGCGCGCGCTCAGCCGCGGCGATGGTTTGCAGCGGGTGGAGCGAGCCCAGCGCGGCGCGGGAGGAGAGCAGCGGGGCCAGGGCTTCCTGGCCCTGCGCGCCGGAGAGATGCAGCACCACTTGGTCCGGCCGCACCGCCCCAGTCCGCGCGAGCGACTCGGCGAGGAAGCGGATGGCGTCGTCCCGCACGGCGAGAATGACGACGCCCGCCTGGGCGATCCAGGCGGGCGGCGGGGAGTCGGCAGGCCCGACGGTGAGCGTGAGCGGCTCGGGGACCGCCTTCTTCCGGCGGCCGTACAACAGCACTTCGTGGCCCGCGAGGGCGAGCGCCAGCGCGAGGCCCACGCCGGCGCGGCCGGGGCCGATGATGCCGACCGTCGGCCTGTCGTTGAGCCGCTCGCCGCCCACCTAGTTCCGGGGGCTCGCGGAGGCCTGCGCCGCCGCAAGCGCGAGCAGGTCTTCCGGCGAACGGGCGCGGTGCGCCAGCGCTACCGCAGTCTGGACCTGGCGGTCCATCGTCATCCGCCGACGGACTTCCACGGGCCGTCCGAAGACGTAGCGCGCGATCTCGTAGCCGAGGTCTTGGGCGATCAGGGGGCGCGCGCCTGCCACGAGACTGTCCGGAATCGTCACTTTCCGCGCGCGCAGCCGGCGGAGCACGTCGTCAACCATCTCCTGCGTGACCGAGAAGTTTGGATCGGTCATGCGACCCGAAGCCTTCGCCTCCAGCGCATACGTCGAGCGCACGTCCCAGTACGTCGGGATGTTGCTCCCCAGCGATTTCATGAAGTTACGCTCCGCCGTCGTGAAGGTGTCGGGAGTGATGAACAGGTCGGGCCTGATCCCCCCGCCACCGACGACGACGCGCCCGTGATCGGTGTGGAAGATCAACGTCGAATCGGCCTGCGTCGTGTCGCGGCCTTCCTCCGCGGCGACGACCTGCGCCTCCTGGTCCGCCTCGCTCTTGCTCTTGCGCTGGATGGTGCGCCCGCTCGGCGTGTACCAGCGGGCCGTGGTCAGCTTCAGCGCC
>WNGM01002819.1_pt1 | contig 15001 bp, 15 predicted proteins | sample 5400571 | NCBI WGS metagenome assembly WNGM01 (sample SAMN13153378, study PRJNA577476) | soil metagenome | isolation source: 100 cm soil or saprolite under Garry oak tree replicate 2 | place: USA:California | collected 2016-06-15
GGTACAGATACTGGAATTGCGATTCCGATCAGAAGAGTGGCGAGTATCGGGACGAGGAACTTTCGATGCTGCACTCTTGCAACCTCAGTCTGCGGGGCACTACTTGCTCACTACAAGTAGCCGTCGTAACTCCTTCTCAACGCAGAAGGTGACGAGAACGAGCTGATCTGGCTGTAGCTGTTCCTAGATATCCGACCCAAAGCCACGGATCAGTCAAAGTCCTTGCAGTTATCAACATAGGTACGAGCGCGATCGAGTAGGTTCGCGCAAAACGGCGTCCGCATCGTTGGAATACCTGCGTCAGCAAGTCGGCTTCGATGGGACGATCCTGATGGACCTGACTTTGAGGGCTGGCGAATTTGAGGTTGGATAGGCGAGTGAGGAAGCGTATACGTGGTGGTTCGACGAATCCTTCTAGCGCCGGCTCGCAAGAGTCAGAGCCTGGAACAGTAGGGTCGCGGGTTGTACCCGGAAGCTTAAGTAGTGCATATCTCCTCCTGTACTACCAGGATGTAGGTGTTGGAAACTACTACTGTCACTAGGAAAGGCCAGGTTACAATACCAGCCCCGTTGAGAAAGAAGTACGGAATCAAGGAAGGTATGAGGATAGAGGTGATGGACGCCCAGCCGGGCTTAGTGTTGAGACTCATACCTCGAATGGAGGACCTGGCCGGAATCGATGCTGGAAAATACACATACGAGGAAATGGTTGAGAGGCTGGACAAGCTCAGGCAGAGATGGCGTTGAGAGCCTGCCTCGACACAAGATTCTATTTCGCCCACTATTCTAGAGAAGCGCCTTCCTGGACGAGGAGGGTTGTGGCCGATAGCCGCTCAGGAGCCTCTCTGTTGGTCTCGTCAACTATAACCGTGACCGAACTGGTCTCTTCCATGACACCGGGTGTCGGCCTAGACGCTGTCCAGCTCCGAGTCGGTAGTGCAAAGGATGCGGGAATCAGACTCATTCCACCCTCAGAAGAGATCGCGGGTCACGCTGGAGAGATCATCTTGAAGGATAGAGACCTTCCCATGGCTGATGCTATTATTGCGGCTACGGCGGTAACCCACACCGAGGGCAGGGTCTACACAGACGACCCCCACTTCGAAAAGATTCCGGGAATCCACACGTTATGGGGTCGAGCCTGAACTCTTCCACGGTGATTAGAGTCGACAGGAAACCTAGACCGGACCTATCCAAGTTAAGAATCTACGCAATAGATGTCGCTCATCTCGTCCTCGGTCCAGAACCTGTGGTAGACGATGAGGGGTCCATGACTTTACCATCTCAACGAGGCCGATTACTTTCATGGCCTCAGAGACGAGGCCAAGACGATAGAGATGCCACCCTGAAACCCGAGCTCCTCCGCATGGGAACGAAGAGCAGGATGGAGCGGCTAGCCCAGGGCCCTCGAGTCATAGAAACCGGTTGAGGGCCAGGTCGGATCCTTTGTGGAGACCTAGGCTTGTTTTGCCGTTTCAGCTGGCGCTGTCTCTTTTTTCCTTCTTCGGAACGGATTCCGCATATTGCATTTCACCTGGGTTGGTAATGTTGATTCCGAGCTATAGGCGTTTTGGGAAGTAGAGGCTGTTTCAATCTTTGATCAGCGAAAAACCCGTATTATCAACGCTTTTGCCCATTTTGTTCAGCCTCTCGCCGGCTGATTGGGGCTTCGACTGGAGAATTCTAGCCTGTTAAAACATCAACGAGAGAGGGCTATCGGGCGTTCGATGTCTGAGCGGCTGGACATGCAACGGCTCAAAGCAGAGTACGTGGCACGCAGAGCGAAACTTGTAGCCCTGGGAGAGTCCTTCGTCATACTCGTGCTATTGCTGGCGCTAAGTCTGGAGTATGAGAATAATTTGTACATGCAGGAGTGGATCGGGCGGAACTTTTGGCCCGCCGCCTGGCTACTCAACGGAACACTCGTAGGAGTTATGAGCGGACTCCTCGCAGGCTGGACACTCGCCACATGGCAGGGACGACGATCCCGAGAACAGAAGATACTAGACGACTTAAGGAAGATCGTCTAAGGGGGAAGTCGAGATCCTCATTGATGAAAGCGAGGATGGGAAACTGTTGGATATTCGGCACTACGGGGTTCTAACGCTTAGCTAGGCTGGAGACAATCTATGATTCAACAAGCTCCTTTGTGTTTTCACAAAAGAATTGTTGGTCGTCATCAGTTACATCGCTGTTATAACCACGCTGGTTTTGACAGTGCTGACGCGTCAGTCCTGAGCGACCTACTATGACTGTACTCGTAATCGGTGGCTCCGGTTTCATAGGAAGCACCGTCGTGAAAACGCTGGCCAACAAGAAAATCGAAGCCGTTTGCTACGACTTGATCCACACAGATTCGAATGGTGACAAGAATAACTGGATTAGGGCCGACATCCTCGAGCTACAATCTATTGAGCGAATCTTCTTCGAGTATAACATAGACTCGATAATCCATTTGGTGGGACTACCTGCAGTAGATCAATGCGCCAAGAATCCCCAATTTAGCTTCCTGTTGAACGTTATGTCCGTTCAGCATGCACTTGAAGCTATGAGGATCGCAGATATCCCAAAAATAATCTTCGCATCCTCGGCAACGGTTTACGGTGTCACGAGTGACAAACCGATGGTCGAGTCAGATGCTCCTCGCCCAGGCACGATCTACGGATGGCACAAGCTACTTGCCGAGAAGGCGATTAAAGCGTACTCAGAGGCTTACGGAATAAGGAGTGTGATCCTTCGCCTTTTCAACGTCTACGGCGGAAATCCGAAGTTGGGCAAGGAAGTCATATCTACATACATCAATCGTGCATTGAGAAATGAGCCGTTGCTGCTGAAGGGCCCTGAGAAGTTCAGAGACTTCATACACATGGAAGATGTGGCTGAAGCGTTCTCAAAAGCCCTCACAGGCTCGGCTGCAGACAATTTAGTCTTGAACGTTGGAACCGGGAAGAGAACGACCCTGAAGCAGGTTGCAGGCATAGTAAATTTACACTTTCCTAATTCGAAGACGATTGTCGAACCAGCATCAGACGATGGCACTGGCCTATTTGCTGACCCAGACGTTTCTCGGAAGGTCTTGGGCTTCGATCCGAGGGACCCGCTGGTTGGCATTGACGCTCATGTCAAGAAATACACGACGCCTAGGAGCCTAAGTTGAAGGTCCCATTTGCTAAGCCATTCTTTTCCGAATCAGATGTAGAAGCAGTTCTATCTGGGATAAGGGCAGTACTCGAGTCAGGTTGGCTAACATCAGGTAAGAACGTCGAATTGTTTGAACAACAGTTCGCGGAAACCATTGGTTCGAAATACGCTGTGGCAATGAACTCTGGCACCGCTGCTCTTCATGCCATATTCCTAGCTCTTAACGTCGGAGAAGGAGACGAGGTCGTTGTTCCTGCAAATACATTTGTTGCGACTGCTAATGCAGCGCTTTACGTCGGGGCAAGACCGGTATTCGCGGACTCAGACCCTGATACATTCAACATCTCGGTCAACTGCCTCCGACAAAAAATGGGCACACAGACGAAAGTTGTAGTGCCAGTACACTTGGCGGGAAACCCTTGTGAAATGAAGGAAATCACGGAAACCGCTGAAGACAACGATTTGCTGGTAGTCGAGGACTGTGCCCACGCCCACAGAGCAAACTACCGAGGGAGGAATTGTGGAACGTTCGGTGCAGCAGCCGCGTTCAGCTTTTACTCTACCAAGGTCATGACGACTGGCGAAGGAGGGATGGTAACCACCGACAGCGCCGAAATTGCTGAAAGAGTAAGGCGGATACGCAACCACGGAAGGGGCGGCTACGGGCCGCAAGAAAATACCGAGCTGGGGTACAACTTCAGACTCACTGACATACAGGCCATCATCGGGCTAAACCAGCTAAGTCATCTTTCGGAGTTCCTGTCTAACCGAAACAAAGTAGCACAAGAGTATGATAGGATTTTCGCAAGAATCGAATGGGCAAACCCCCAAAGAGTGGATGAGGGGAATTACAGCTCCTACTACGCCTACATCGTAAAACTGACCAGAGAAGCTCCGATCTCAAGGGACGACTTAATAAAGAAACTTGCCGACAGAGGCATAGGGACGAGCATCCTCTATAACCCTGTCGTGACTCAACCATTGTATTCGAAGAGTTACGGCGAGAGGGCCAACGTGCCTGTGGCTGTTGAGCACGGAAAACGAAGTCTGGCCTTGCCGATGTTCAATGGGATGACGGACGAGGAACTGGAGTTTGTGAAGGCTGCGCTGCAAGATGTGTTGGTTCCCATTCAGGAGCGGTACATCAGCACTGCCTAAGCAACAAACTGTTTGGATGCATTTCGATCCCGAAGTGGTTGACAAGCTGTTCGCCCTCAACAAACACGTAATTATGGGGAAACTGGAGGGGGACGCGTCTCTGCCGGAAAGAATTGTAGTAGAATCTGTGATTGGGTCTGTCAGATCTAAATTGGCAAGAGGATCCGCATCCGCGTACACTTTCTCAGACAACGAACAAGAGCGTCAACAGGGCTTGGTCGTGGCCGAGCCATCCAGTTGGGATAGTCAACACTTCGAAACAAGCATAGACAAGTTCACGCTATTACTCTTCGACCCTCAGTTACCATCTAAGCAAAGAGCTCTTCTGATCCAGAAGGCCATCAGTGCGAGAAAGGCTCGAGTGACATTTGCGCGGGTGAACATGCTGGACATGCCGACCGTCCAAGCACTAGAACATGTCGGGGCGATTCTCACTGATGTGCTCTTAACATTTCGGTTTGACTGTGGCAGACCAATGCCCATCTTGGGCAGCAGCACTAGTGTAGAAATAAGACCGGCTAATCGAAACGAGGCTGAGGAATTGGCTAAAATTGGAGAAACAATCTTCAAAATCGATAGGTTCCATAGCGACCCCAACATACCATCAACAAAAAGCGATAAGCTATATGGTAAATGGGTGTTAAACAGTCTCGCTGGTCTCGCAGATGCCTTGCTCGTGGCAAGAAGAGACGGCCAAATTATTGGTCTCGTAACTTGCAAGGTTGAGCATATTAAGAATGACTATTCGTTCGGGGTAATTGACCTAGTTGGCGTACGCAGTTCACACCAGGGACATGGGGTAGCTTCACGGCTAGTGCAATCTTCCTTGGAATGGTTTAGTGGAAAGGTCCATTCCGTATATGTCGGGACACAGGCCGCGAACAGTAAGGCTGTAAGACTCTACGAAAGGTTTGGTTTCAGCCAAGTGTCATCCGAAGCCTCCTTTCACCTCTGGTCGAACAATTATTCAGGGTGAACCTACGCTTTGTCGAACGACAAGGTACTTGTAATCATCCCAGCATACAATGAAGAAGACAGTATTGGCGATGTGATTCGAGAAGTCAAGTCCTCAGAGCCTGAGTTCGACATTTTGGTTGTGGATGATGCTTCGACAGATGGCACCAACTCGATTGCAAGAGCCATGGGCGTCGCTGTAATTAATCTCCCTTTCAATCTTGGGATCGGTGGGGCAGTCCAAACAGGCTTCAAATGGGCCAAACGAGCGGGTTATTGCGTTGTGGTTCAAGTCGATGCTGATGGACAACATGATGCGACTTTCCTCCGAGATCTAATAGATCCGATTGTTAAAGGAGAAGCTGATATCTCGATTGGGTCTAGGTTCCTCCACAAGGGCAACTCGAAACCTCCCATCATGAGGAACGTCGGAATCCGATTCTTTTCCTGGCTCACTTCAAGAATCGTGTCGCAGCACATAACCGACTGCAGCTCTGGGTTTAGAGCCCTGGGGCTAAAAAGCTTCCAATATTTCGCAGATTCGTATCCGGTTGATTTTCCGGACGCTGAAGCTCTCATAGCAGCTCACATGGCAGGCCTGCGAGTGATCGAGGTCCCGGTTAAGTTCAAACTGAGGACTTCTGGCGTAAGCAGTCTTCGCATTTGGAGGATGTTGTACTATCCCGTTAAGGAGGTCTTCTCGATAGCCATAATGGAAACTAGAAAGAGGGACCTTGCGTGAGCAACGCGCTTAGTCTTGCGGCTATCTCGGGGGCGGTAATTCTTGTATGGGTGATTTATCTTTTCCATAAGAAACGGCTAAGAGAAGACCACGCGATTTTGTGGCTGGGAGTTTCTGTAGTAGTAATGGTTCTCTCAACGTGGACAAATCTCCTAGTCGCAATCAATAACCTAGTCGGCACCCAATCTGTAGCGAATGTCGTCCTAGCCGCCTTCGTAGCCCTATTGATCGTAGTATCAATTTTCTACTCAGTAAAAATTTCGGAGCTAACGGAGAAGAGCAGAAAATTGGCCCAAGAACTTGCGCTGGCTAGGTTTAGTGAAACAATGATGAATGCAAAGGACGCAGACTTGGACACCAAAGACTAGTTTTCATAGAGCAAAGTTGATTCGAATGATCTCGGGAAGCTGCTGCTTGACTGATGATGGGAGAGTTTCGTTACTTATGCGAATTTCTCTGATCGGGCTACAGCGAGCAGCTTGAGCAACAAAGAGTCTGTAGACGTCGCGTACTTGCATTGTTCAGAACCATCAGCCGGAGTTGGTCGGCGCTTCTGGGAATTGCACTCGAGGCTACCAGCTAACTTGAAAATATCGTTAATAAGCTTGGGCTCTTCGAGAATTTCTCCCTTCCCAAATATCCGGATAGAGGACGGATCGAACTTCTGGAGGACGGTAGCTAAGAAGGCGAATTCTTCCAAACTCAACCTCTATGCATATAGAGCGTTTCACTATGCTCTTGTTCCGCGCCTGATTGCGGACTACTGCAAAGAAGCGCGGATTGTCCACGAGGAAATGTCTCCTCTACCGGTCTTTTCCCCTTTATACCTCAAAAATCGACCGGCATTCCTTACTGTGAACGAACTCAGAGGAATTGCATCCATCAAGATACTAGGGCCATTAGGAGTAGTTGAGTTACTCGCAGAGAAGTTTCTCTCTCATTGTCGATATGATGAAGTGATTAGCGCGTCCGAATGGACTCATGACAGGCTTCTGGAGCTCGGCGTGACAAGTGTTCTGATTCCAAATGGAACAGACACGCGAAAGTTCCGGCCTTCCGAATATACGGCGCGGGAGTCGGTTGTCATTGCTACGGTGGGAAGACTGGTAAGTCACAAGGGTCACGAAGATTTCCTCCGTCTTGCTTACAAACTGAGGAAGAACAAGGGTCTCTCGTTTGTAATTGTGGGTGTCGGACCCGAGGAACACAGGCTAAGGCTTTTGGCCAAGCGACTGGGGTTGGATAGCGTCGTATCTTTTCGTGGGAACCTATCCGAACTTGACTATACTGCTTTACTCCGCGACATCGACATCTATGTTCATGCAAATCGATTCCAAGAGGGATTTGGCTTCTCGATTGCGGAGGCTATGAGTTGTGGGAAGCCTGTTGTTGGTTTCGACGTTCCGGGTGTAAGAGAACTAATACAAAACGGAGTAAGTGGGTTTCTCGTCCCCCCCGGAGACCTGAATCTAATGAGCGAGACTGTATTTCGCTTGAGCCAAGATGTGGATTTTCGACTCAGACTCGGTAAAGCTGCAAGAGAATTTGTTGAGAGGAATTGTGATTGGGCTAGATCATCCCAACTACTCTCAGATCTCTATGACCGATACTCGTAAGGTAAGCGCCTAGCCTAGAAATGTCTCAGGATTCCTGAATGTTGAGAAGAACTCAAATTGCTATGAGGACATTAAAAGCCGATCTTATCCTCACTTTCATCCTCGCGCTTGCGGTCCGAATCTTCTTCTCTCAGGGGAGGCTATTGGGCATTGATATTGTGAATCAAAGCGAATTTGTCAACAATGTGATTCATTTCGCAGGATTTCCGAACACCCGGCAGTTCGCGGATCCCGGGAGTAGCTTCAGTTACCCTCCTCTGGCCATTCTCTTGGAGGGCTCTTTCGCACTTCTGTTCAATGTAAAAGTTGTATACGTCGCACTCTGGGGAGCTATCCTGTCAAACGGCCTGTTGGCTCCCATAACATACCTGCTTGGGACCGGAATTCTGAAAAGCAGATTAGGAGCGTGGTTAGGATCCCTGTTAGTTATTCTTTCATATTTGGACCTCGAATTCGTAGGTTGGTCGGGCTTTCCATCAGTCCTAGGCGTTTTGCTATCTGCAGTAGTGCTGTGCCTGGTTGTAAATTATTTCGAGAAACAGCGTTTGCGGTACTTCTTTGGTTACAGCTTAGCCCTTGGTTGTCTAGCTCTTACTCATGTCTACTCGACAATCATAACATTGTTGGTTTTGGGCGCAATCTTGCTTCTTACGAGAAGTTTTCGGCTTGTTCTAGGCACGTTATTCGGATTATCGCTTAGTCTTCCCTGGTACGCTTGGGGGTTGTGGACGGTGGTGGGGTCAGTCTCCGACACTCTCCTTTCCAGTCAGAAGTATCAGCGGCTTACGACTTTCACAACAGTATCGTTTTCGAATCTCTATGGACCATTTTACTTTGTGCCTTTGGGCCTTGCTCTTGTCTTTCTCGCGTATTCACTCGCTAATCCTCTCGAGAATCAGCGGCCGAAGGCATTGAAGATTCTAGCGATTTGGTTCGTCGTAACTCTCATCCTCGGGACTCTAGGAGGAATAGATCAATCCCTGAGCAAAGTCCTTCTTAGCTACAGAGCGCTGTTCTATACCTCTGCCCCCCTATCTACTCTCGCCGCGGGTGGCCTTTTATGGCTACTATCAGTAACGCGCACATTTCTGAATACTACAAGCCGCCGCAGAATACCTCAACTCGCAAACAAGCCGATTGCAATTATGTTTGTCCTGCTCGTTGTGTCTGTTTCAATGGTCAATCTTCTTCCTATCCCCAAGATTTACTCCTACGAGTCCATCGCTCAATCTGAAGAAATCAGGGCATTGGATTTTATCTCGACAAACACAAGCGGAGTCTTTGCAAGTGATTGGTACTTCGGTCAGTGGATCGCTGGCTACGCAAGTAGACCTACCTTTGTCGCCTATCCGTCGAATGTGTACAATACGAATTCTATAGAATATCACGATTCTCAGATTGCGGCAGAAATCATGTCTAAAAGTCCTAATTGGACTGATCAAGCAATGACGAACGGAATCGACTATCTGGCTATAGATACCCGACTTAGTTATATCGATGCTTACAGCGTCCAATCGCCCACTTACACTTATTATGACGTCGCGAAGTTCGTTAACCCGAGTTCTTTTGGCCCAGGGAGCTTACACGACTGGAACTGGTCGGCTCCTACCTCGGGCTCCTCGTTCTACGTGGGAGCTTCTCAAGTCACCCTGGCGGCGAACGCTACTAGTAACACGTGGTATGCATTAGAGGCGCATCCATTGGCAGTTCCTCCTTCTGGCTATGTTTATGTGTCCGGATCGATCCCTCAAATCCAATTGGGTGCCCAAGCTCCCGTCGTGATAATTTACTATGACTCTTCTGGCACTAATTTCACGGAAGTGAGATTGGATCAGGCCGCCTCATTCTCTGCCCTCGTGCCGACTCGATATCCACCTTATGAGGTTAGATTCGCGCTTTATGCTCAAACTTCTCAACAAGGCCTTTCCATTACCATCAATGCGTTGAAGAGCTATGCCTCACCCAGCGAAATCGATTTTACACCACTCCATCTGAAATATTCCTCTCAACACATCTTCATTTTCGAATTCGGCAACACGACAGTCCCTCCAACTGTACAACCCAGCGTGTATCCGCTGTACCTGTACCTTCCAGTTCAGGTAACAGGGATTCTATTGGTTGGCATATTCGAGAACATTGAATGGAAGAAGGGCAAGCTAAACCTTTGCTCCATCTCCAGGTCCCCCTCAATGGTTACGAGGCAAATGAAATAATCTCTGACACTAACGAAACAAACGATTTGCAGGGGGAGGTCGCAGACCTTCCCAGTCTGCTTGTAAAGAACTATCTTCGGATGGTGATCTTCGCATTATCGAGAATCAGAATCGAAAGAAATTCTCTCCGTGCATTCCTCTTTCTCCTTGCTGCACCATTGGTGTATCTTTTGGGCCCCAAAGATTTGATGATAACACAATTTGGGTTTTTCTCGGTGAGCTCACGATACGATGTACGGTCCATTGTCTATGGATGCTTCAAAGCAAGTTTCGCGCACTTGTATAACCTTAGACGACTGCTTCCATCTCGCGCTCACCTAAAGCTGGTGGTTGACGTAGGGGCAAATACTGGCGATTTTTCCTTGGGTATAAGACACTTATCGGAGGATATAGTGGCGATTGAACCTTCCGCTCATTACGCAAAAATGCTTAGGGCGAACTTGATTCTAAATGACGTCAAGAATGTTAGCGTGTTAAGAGTTGCTCTACACGACAAAAGCGAGCCTGTACATCTCAACGGTCACCGACCAAATCTCTATGTGGAGTCCGGAGATTATGGCACCGAGACGGTTGCAGGACAAACCCTAGACAGCCTACTTTCAAACGCCAGTCGGATTGACGTTGTTAAGGTTGATGCCCAAGGGAGCGAAGTACGGATTCTTGAGGGAATGAGTAGCCTAATCGCACGAAACATTGTATCGCTCATTGCAGTAGAAGTGCACGAGAAGACAGGAATTGCCAGCAAGGACATCATAGCGTTTATGCAAAAACTTCAGTACAGATGCCTCTTCGAAGACAAGTACCTCTTCCACCAGCCCCACTTCTACTTCGTACCGTCTCAACAGTTGAGTCGTTGACATCCTAACAACCCATTTATCGCTCCCTCGTCCCTAACCCAAGCAAGCAAGTTAACTCAGTCAAAACAAAAAGACGCTGCGGCAATTTGGACACGTTTCTCCCTCAACAACTACGTGAAGGAAATCTACAATTCACTTCGTACCTGCCGAGGTGGGATTCTGATTACTGATGCATTCGAGACACTAACGTCGAAACATCGTCTAATTTCCGAAACGAGACTGACCGGGCAGTGCATCTCAAGGGGGGAGTCCTTCTTCGTCCTGATTGTCTCCGAAGGTGTCTGTAGTAGCATCGCTTGGCCATGCCCTCGTTCTTGATCGGGCTTTGGGTTCATGGATGTCGTCCGGGCGCTCGCTTCTCTCAGTCCTATCAATGTTTTAGACCTCAGTGAGGTTGTAAATGCCGATTCTGTTCGCCTGATAGATTTCGGTGGCTCCTATGGGCATCATCTGCAAATTGAACCAACCTAGCCCAGGAGCCCAGTACAACAGGAAGACATTGGAGAAAGTAGTGAAATTTCCATTGTTGACCTCTGCAGGGTCTTGGTAGCCGTATACATCCACGTCAGTAAGGTATAGTCGTGCCCAACCCTCAAAAGACATAGGTGCTACAACAGCCGCCTTGCTGAAGTGCCTCGCATTCAGCCAACTGATTACAGCAACTATGTCAGCGCAGTCTCTTATCGGTACAGTGTTTTGTACCATGCTAGATGGTACGTAGCTCAAAGTTGCCTGACTTGTAAAGTATGGAAATGACGACTCAGGCGGGAGTGTAAGGAATGTGAATGAAAGGAACACCAACAAGACTAGGAATACTATTCGTACTTCTCTTCCCCTCCTCAGAAGGCCATTTGAAGCGAAGACGAGCACAGGGAAGGTCAACATGTATAGCCACCTGTCCCAGAATGGAATGGCGCCATATGGGCTAGCTATCACAGAGAACGTCCCAATTCCGAGAATCATCGTCAATAAGGAAAGATGTCGTCTCGTAAAGAAACCAATGATTGCGAAGGGAAGCAGAGGCACGAGTACAAGGGCCGACAAAAGAAGAATCGCAAGATACAGTTGCCCCGCAGCTTGGTAAGTGAAGGGGCTTATTGTCCCTACGAGATAGTCGTATGGAAATATTCTCGCCTGAATCGCGTATAGTGGGCCTTCCAACGGCGATGGAGGAAAGAGAACGCCGAGGTAAAATAGCAACCCGGGCAATGAAAGAGCCGTTATGACTGAGCATTCAAAATTGATGCGTTTTGTTCGCACAAGATCCCAGAGCAGGATGGTACTGCCAAAAGCCAACATGAGTGCAGAAGTGAGTTGGTCAGAAAGAATGCTCAAAGCCGATGCAACTCCCATCAATACAGTGTCCCTATACTTCCGCGATCCACCGAGATGCGACATCGCCAGTAGGAAGAATGAGAATCCCAACGTATTCTTGTAAAGGTCCCATGACAGCCTCAAGGGAATGAAGTAAAGGGTGGTTACCAACGCCAGCAAGAACGCGTTTCGAGGACTCCAATGAATGCTACGGGTTGCAAAATGGAATAACGTAAGACCGAGGAGACCATAACACATCGGCCCGAATATTTTGACGGTAGTGAAGGGTGACGCGCCCGTCACAATGGAAAATAACGCCAAGAAGAGATAGAGTAAGGGCGCCGAGTGACCGGAGGCAAAAAAAGCAGTAAAAGCCGACACAAATCCTTTGACTTCTACATCCTTTACGAAAGGAGCATAACTCGAAATGGTATCGAAGCCTATTGGCCATGGGCCGGCCAGTAACTCGGGAATACTTCGGACTGCTAAAGGGACGAAGAGAGACAGCAACAAGAACAGGTGGGACCTAATTAGATCGACGAAGTGTCGGAGCGAGAAGACCTGCTTCCTTTGGGAACAAAATGGGAAAACGGTTCCTTCACCGAGATTTACAGACGAACCAGCATTGAATAAAATATGCTCGATCTCCCGAGACCCTCTCTTTGATCTTCTGGTTTCGCAACTTCAACAAGGGTATAGCGTCGACCTGGATCACTTACGCGTCCGTGCCACTACGCGCAAACATGACGGTAATCTGCCGGATACGCTTATTGCGTAGTCGACTTCGAACCTGACGTCCCGCTTCGCATCGGACTCGTAAATCCCGGCACCTTGCCTGTCTGATAGTGGGGCCCCCAGGATTTGAGGCATTGATTCCTACGCTAGCAACTACAAAGTCGAGAGTCGAAGCCTGCACCCGAATGGAGCATATTCCCCCGGCAAGATTGGCAGGACAACCCCCAAAATCCGTGCCTGGGCAAGAGATCCGCTAGGGTGTAGGAGGGTCAGGGTCGAAGGCCCAGAGCGTGTTCGCCCCGTGAACGGCGAAGACCTGCCCGCCCTTAATTGTGTTGCAACACTGGTCAGTGAGACAGTAATATTGTCCTAGTTCAGCCGTTGTTGTTTTCCAGAGTGCCTTGCTACGGTTTCGGAGCACTCTCAGTTACAGCAGGCGAACTCTTCCGCTTCGCCCCAACTCTACGTACCCAGCGGTCTATACTGTTCTCCCATCATAGCCCATGAGGCGCCAAGATTCTCCTTGAACTCGGCCGGGTCCAAACCGGAAATGCTAATATTGGATTCTAGACCATGTGGGGGCGCATAAAAATGGTGCTCGCTCGCCCTTGTCCCTCGCGTAGGCCTCGAGACGGAGACACAATCTAGCTTGAGACCTGTGTCGTTTACGCTTGGCTCGCCCGGGAGAATCCTACTATTCAGAGCTCGGGTAAGAGATAGAGCTGCGCTCAAATAGCATGCCCACCCTGACTCCATCAGCTCTTCTGATCATCACTATAGCCCTCAGTGCCGGACTGACAAGTTTCGCCTTCGTCTATTTCCATCCATCACAAGTCCCTGCTTCCAGTTCAAATTTCGGTCAGGGAGGGCCGTATCTTGTAAACTGGGATCCAGGGTTTCAGACCCCGGAAGCAACCAACCCTGCGAACGACGCCGCCCTCTACTGGCATCCCAGTACTCACGGCGAAGGCTCGAGCGAGTCGAACATTACTCGTGGAGTCTTACACGTCCAGGAGAACGGTCTAGCTTCCACCGGCTGGAATAATTACGACAACGCGGTGGCCCAGCAGGGAAATTTTCCATGGCAGACAGAGTGTAACCATATCTTGGGAAGGGTGCCCGATTGGGCATGTAGCAGGAACACCTATGGACTGCGGACCTTGGCCTGGGTCGGAGCCAATACTACGCTATCCGTCAACGCTACCTTCCTGTCAAGACAAGGCACCGGCGACTTCAACATGATCGTGGGAGTCTACTTCTACTTCGTCAACGGACCCTCATGGACGAATGGAGTCGCGAGTCGTTACCTCGAAGCCCAGTTGAGGCTCGCCTTCTACAGGGCGGATGGTGGGCTCATGCCTCTTGGAACTGAGGATACATGGAACCCGGGCTTCGACTTCGGCTACGCAAAGACCGTCGGCACCCTCCAACCTGGAGACAGCATAACACTCGAAAATTATGATCTCCATTCATTCTATGTTTCGGCAATGACAAAGCGCGGGCTGGACCCGGCGACACCAGCGATCATTGTTGGCCTTGAACCAGGGGTCGAAGGCTGGGGCGAAAATCTCGCAGTGGACTTCACTGGCCTCTCCGTCACCAGCTATGAATCCGACAGGGCAACGGCGGACCCCAACCTAGATATGGTCGTAAACTAGGACGACCTATCAATGGTAAGTAATCTATTCGGAACGTGCCCCTCCAACTACGGCAGGTACAGGTGGATAGCAGACACCAACTCCACCAACCCATGCATAGACCAAGACGACCTTGCCAAAATCCAGCGCTATACAGGCGAGAGCTTTCAATCGCCCAATGACCCTCAGCAACCCCTGGTCGAAATGGAGAAAATCGGAGCCCATCCTCGCTCAAGATGGATAACTAACACACCCTTCGAGATCTTGCAAGAAACCTAACGGTATCGCCGACGAGGCCTACAAAGACGGCTCAGCTTCAGAGCACGGAATCTACCAGACGTACAAACCCGCCCTCTACATCTACGCACTCCAGAAGATCTCCAACAGATACGAATATGGCACACAGGGGAACCTGTTGAGGATGCAGGGTCCGGACGGCGGCTTCCACACAGGCTATGACCGGGCTGGAACCCACGCGGGAACTTTAGAGAACGTGGAGACAACGTCCATCGTCATATTAGCACTCAACTCCACGTCGACATTCCGTCTCTTTCCTCCGCTAGTCCTTCCTCCATGGATCGTCTACGTCTTTATCGGATTCGCAGGGGCCGCGGGCGCTGCTGTAGTGCTAGTT
>WNGM01002418.1_pt1 | contig 15000 bp, 9 predicted proteins | sample 5400571 | NCBI WGS metagenome assembly WNGM01 (sample SAMN13153378, study PRJNA577476) | soil metagenome | isolation source: 100 cm soil or saprolite under Garry oak tree replicate 2 | place: USA:California | collected 2016-06-15
TCGCCCGGGCCGTCGACGATGCCGAGCTCGTGCATTTCCGGACCCGGTTGTCCAGAGCCCATGCGCCACCGTCTGCCGAAAAGGGCCATTCACGGCGGCTCGGTGGGCGAATTTCTGGCCGAAGTGGCGGAAGGTACCGGTCTGGACGCGCCAGGCGCACGCCGAATTACCGAGGCGGTACTGGGAACGCTTGCCAAGCGCATTCCCGGAGCCGAAGTTGTCGACCTGATCAGCCGATTGCCATTGCGACTACGGGCCGCTAGCGAGCGGGCATAGCACCCGCCGACGACAGCGCCCGCATGCCGGTGGTGGAGTTCGAGCATCGGGTTGTCCGCCCGGCCGGAGTGCCGCCCCGGAGGGGTACCCGAAAATGCGCAAGGTGTGCTCATAGGCTCAGGAACGGCGCCGCCGGCCGGGAAATCCCGGACATAGCGGCACAACTTTCCGAAGGCACGCAGGCGTATGAGGTAGTCCGCCGTTTTCCGGCAAGATCGGCTCTACGTCCGCAATAGCCGTATCGGCTGATTGGGTAACGCAAACGCAACACTTTCCTAGCCTGCGCGAGTTCAACTCCTGTTTTACTATCTGTCATCTGGCGGACAGCTCTATTGTCAGCCGCTCGATCCGCCGGATCAGATTGTTCGCACGCGGTCGAAACCCGCTCGATGGGGTGACGCCAACTGAGAGGAGCAGCCCGGGAAAGAAGTCCAGTTCGGGTAGCGGCGACCAGAAGATGGTGTCCCGCGACGTGCCTTCCATAGAACCGTCCGAGTCGCATCTGATCCTCGAATGTTGATTCTGCGTCTTCGCGACCGGCCGGATGGCCGTTTGTCCATCCGTATCGACGAAGAAGCCTTTCTCTGTTGCCGTCCTCGCCGCGCCGAGCGCGTCGGTTGGTACCCGTCCCGGAGGCCCCCGTGTCTGACCTTGCCGAACTGATCTCGTCCCCGTCCGCCGACCCGGCTGACCGGGTGCCGGTCCGCACCGCGCTGGGCAGCGCCCAGGGCCATCCAGAGCCGGTCGGTCTCAACGACCCGACTCCGGACCGGCCGGTGCGGTTGAGCGTGATCGTGCCGACCCGCAACGAGGCGGCGAACGTGGCGGCGTTGCTCGGCGGACTGGGTCCGGCCCTGGCGTCCCTGGCGGCGGAGATCCTCGTGGTGGACGACAGCGACGACGACACCCCGGCGGCGCTGGCGCGACACGCGAGCGGGTGCCCGGTACCGGTGCGGTTGCTGCATCGCGCCGGCGCGCACCGCAAGGGCGGCCTCGGCGGCGCCGTGGTTGCCTGCACGCGCTTCGCGCGCGGCGCCTGGGTCCTGGTGATGGACGCCGACCTGCAGCACCCGCCGGAGGCGGCGGCCACCGTGGCGCGCACAGTGATGCGCCACGACGTGGACATCGTCGTCGGTACCCGCTACGCCGGTACCGGCTCCTCCGGCGACGGGCTCGCCGGCGTCGTTCGCACGGCAACGTCGTCGTCGGCAACCCGCCTGGCCAAGGCGCTGTTCCCCCGCCGTCTCGCGACGATCACCGATCCGATGAGCGGGCTGTTCGCCTTCCGTACCGCCGCCATCGACGTCGAGCGGCTCAAGCCGGCCGGGTTCAAGGTGTTGCTGGAGATCCTGGTCCGGCACCCCGGCGCCCGGGTCGCCGAGGCCACGTACGAGATGGCGCCGCGTAACGCCGGCGAGTCGAAGGCGTCCTTGCGCGAGGGCGCGACCTTCCTGCGGCAGCTCCTCCGGTTACGCCGGCAGCGCCTGGTCCGGCAGATCCGGCAGCGGCCGCCGACTCCGAAGGAGCGGCTGCGCCAGCTGTTCCGGATGGTGCTCTTCGGCCTGGTCGGGCTTTCCGGGGTCGCGGTCAACACCGGCGCGTTGTGGTTCTTCTACAAGGTGTTGGGCATCAACCACCTGATCGGCGCCGCGCTCGCGACCCAGGTGTCGACGACGTGGAACTTCCTCCTTGTGGAGGGGGTGGTCTACCACGGGAAGGGCAACGGTACCCGCCGCGGGCGCCTGCTGCGCTTCGCGTTGATGAACAACCTGCTGCTGGTGGCCCGGCTGCCCGTTCTGCAGGCGCTCGTGTGGGCCGGCGTGGAGGTGCTGTGGGCCAACGGTGTCACGCTGGTCGGGCTGTTCCTGGTGCGGTTCTTTGTCAGCGACCGGGTCATCTACGGCGCCTCGTGGGAGGTCAGCCGCGACCCGGTGCGGGTACTGGTCGACGCCGGCTCCGGCGAGCAGTCCGCCCCGCCGAGCCGCAAGCGGTACCACCACCTGCGGTACCGGTACGACATCGCCGGCGTGCTCACCATCGGTTCCCAGATCCTGCTGCCAGAGCTGGAGTTCTTCCGCGCGCAGTGGGTCGCGGACTCCGACGTGGACATCGCGGTCCGGGTCGGTGACGTCGGCCACCGGCGGCCGCGGCGGCGCGCGGCGATGACCGAGTACGCCAACGCCAACACGCTGCGGTACGAGGAGCACCTCGGCCGGTTCGGCGCGAACTTCCGGGTGGAGCTGGGCGAGCCGATCAACGTGCTGGTCGGTCCGCTGCTGGCGCGTTCGCCGCACGTGGTCTACACCAACGTGATCGAGGCGCTGCTGCGGTTCGTCATGGTCTCCCGCGGCCGGATGCTGCTGCACTCCGCCTGCCTGAGCTTGGGCGGCGTCGGCGTGATGCTGTCCGCGCTGACCGACACCGGCAAGACCGCGACGGTACTGCGGCTGCTGCGCGACCACGGCGGGCTGTTCCTGTCCGACGACATGACGCTGGTCGACCGGCACGGCAACGCGACCTGCTTCCCGAAGCCACTGACGATCAGCGCACACACGCTGCGCGCGGTCCAGGCCGAGGACCTCACCCCGAAGGAGTGGCGCCGGCTGCGGTTCCAAAGCCAGCTGCACTCCAGGGGCGGCCGGTCGATCGCGCTGACGTTGAGCCGGTTCAACGTACCCATCATGGGCATCAACGCGATCACCCAGATGCTCGTCCCGCCGCCGAAGTACATGGTGGACCGCTTGGTGCCGTGCCGGCTGGGCAGCTCGACACGGGTGGAGGAGCTGTTCATCATCGAGCGGGGTACCCCGAACATCCGCGACCTCGACCACGCCAGCACCCTGGCCCGGATGATCGAGAACACCGACGACGCTTACGGGTTCCCGCCGTTCCGGTACCTGGCGCCGGCGATCACCATCGGCGGCCTGGGCTACACCGAGTTGCGGGCCAAGGAGAAGGAGATCCTGGCCGGCTTCCTGTCCCACATCCGCACCCGCGTGGTCGCGTCGGACAACTTCGGCTGGGCCGACCAGATTCCTCGCCTCGTCGCCCAGGACCGGTACCCGACCGCCGACGAGTTGCCGAGTGCGGCCCCGCACCGCGCCAACGGCCAGGTCTTCCCGCGGTGGAACGGCGGCTCGGTAGTCGCCTTCCCGGGTGGCGCGTGAGCGACGCGTGACCGGTACCGCGAGCCGGCCCACCCGGGGCGACGCCACCTACGTGGTGCCCCGGGTGAACGGCCACGACGCCACGCACGCGATGGTGCTGCTGAGCGACGCGAGCGAGGTCGTCGCCCAGACCGACCGGGACGAGGCGATCCAGGCCATCCGGGCGCGGCTCGCGGCCGATCCCGCGGTCGGCGTGGGGTGGCTGCGCACGGCCTGGCTCCGGCTCGGCCCCGAGGTGCTGCCGCTGCTGGTACGCCTGGCTCCGATCGCGGGCATCACGGCTGTCGCGGCGTTCCTCCGGTTCTGGCAGCTGACCGCGGTGGGCTTCAACAGCGACGAGGCCGTGTACGCCGGTACGGCGGCCTCCATCGCCGGAGACCAGTCACTGCGCGCCATGTTCCCGGTGTTCCGCGCGCATCCGCTGCTGTTCCAACTGCTCCTGGCCATCGCCGGGCACGGTCACCCGCCCAGCGAGTGGGCCGCGCGGGCGGTACCGGCCGCGATCGGCGTGGCCACGGTCGTGGTCGCCTATCTGCTCGGCGGCCGGCTGTACGGGCGCACGGCCGGCCGGTTCGGCGCCGCGATCCTCGCGGTGATGCCCTACCACGTCGTGGTCAGCCGGCAGGTGCTGCTCGACGGGCTGATGACCCTGTGCGCGACCGCGGCGCTGTACTGCGTGGTCCGGTACGCTCACTCGGAACGGCTGCTGTGGCTGCTGTCCGCGGGCGGGGTGATGGGGCTGTCCGTCCTCGCCAAGGAGACCAGCGTGGTGTTGTTCGGCGGGCTCTACGCGTTCTTCGCGCTGACCCCGGCGATCCGGGTACGCCTGCGGCACCTGGCGCTGGCCGTGGTGACCGTGGTTCTCGTGGTGACCGTGCACCCCGTTGTGCTCTCCATGGCCGGTCGGGCGAGCACGGGGCAGAACTACCTGTTGTGGCAGATGTTCCGGCGCAGCAACCACGGGCCGGATTTCTACTTCACCGTGGTGCCCGCCGCGGTCGGCCTGTCCGTGGTCACCGCGGCACTGGCCGGTCTGGTCTGGCTACGCCGGGAGAACGGCTGGCGGGAGCGGCTGCTGCTGTGCTGGATGGCGGTACCGGTCGCGTTCTTCTCATTCTGGCCGGTCAAGGGGTACCAGTACCTGCTACCGATCGCGCCGTCGATGGCGATCCTCGCCGGGCGTACCCTCACCCGGCTGCGCGGTGCGCCGGTACTGGCCCGGCGCCGGTGGCTGCCGCGGGCCGCCGTCGTCGTGGCGACCCTGGCCACGCTGCTCAGCCTCGCCCTTCCGTCGTGGGCCCAGGTGAACCCGGCACCCACGGGTACCTTCCTCGCCGGTACCGGAGGGCTGCCCGGCGGCCGCGAGGCGGGGGACTGGGTACGCGCGCACGTACCCGCCGGCGCGCAGTTGCTGGCGAGCGGCCCGTCCATCGCCAACGTGCTGGAGTTCTACGGCGGCCGGCGGGTCTTCGCCCTGTCGGTCAGCACCAACCCCAACTCGCGCAACCCCGCGTACGTGCCCGTACCCAACCCCGACCATGCGCTGCGGGCCGGGCAGTTCCAGTACGTCGTCTGGGACTCGTACACCGCCGCCCGGGCGAAGTTCTTCGCCGACGAGACCCGGCGGCTCGTCGACAAGTACCACGGCGTCGCGGTGTTCACCATTACCCGCACCGTGCGCGCCGGATCCGGCCACGACGTCGTCGCCCCGGTCATCGTCATCTACCAGGTGCGTGCCACATGAGGATCGCCGGTACCGCCGTCGCTGGGCTGGTCGTCCTCGGCACTGTTCTGGCCGGTGCGGCACCGGCGCGGGCCGAGGACCGGTCGACCCGGACGACCACGCCGATCCGGCACTTCGTCTATCTGATGCAGGGCGACCGCACCTTCGACAACTACTTCGGCACCTACCCCGGCGCGGAGGGAATCCCGAAGGACACCTGCCAGCCGCTCGTGCTGGGCCGGCCGGAGAGCGGGTGCGTCAAGCCGTTCCCCTTGCACGGCAAGACGCCGCCGCCGCTGGAGCCGGGCAGGAACGTCATCGACGGGCAGTTGCACGGCGGAAAGCTCGACGGCTTCGTTGCGACCTACGCGGCGCAGGGCCGGGACGGCACCGCGACGATGGGCTATTACGACAACCGCGACCTCCAGTTCTACTGGAACGTCGCGGACCGGTACGTGTTGTTCGACCGGTTCTTCGCCGGGGCGCCGTACGGCTACCGCGCCAACCGCGCCATCTGGGTGGCCGGCGCACCGCAGCCTACCGACAAGGTGCCCGCGGGCGGGTACGGCGACCAGCCGACCATCTTCGACCGGCTGGACGCCGCGGGCATCAGTTGGAAGTTCTACGTGCAGGACTACCAACCCAAGGAGACGTTCCGGGCGGTGTCCAACAGCGACCCGGCCGCGCAGACGGTACGGGTGCCGCTGCTCAACTACGCCCGGTTCGTCGACGACCCGAGGCTGCGCGGGCACATCGTCGACCTCGACGAGTACTACCGCGACCTCACCGACGGCACGCTTCCCGCGGTGGCCTACGTCAGCAGCTCGGGATCGAGCGAACGCTCGGCGCGGTCGATCCCGGCCGGGCAGGACCTGGTGCACAACATGCTGACCCAGCTGATGGTCAGCAGGTTCTGGGACACCTCGGCGTTCCTGTGGTCCTACGACGGCTCGGGCGGCTGGTACGACCACGTGCCGCCACCGCCCGGCAACGGGCTGCGGGTACCGGCCCTGTTGGTCAGCCCCTACGCGCACCGGGGTCAGGTGAACAACCGGACGCTGGACTACACCAGCGCGCTGCGGTTCATCGAGCAGAACTGGGAGGTACCGGCACTGACCGACCGGGATGCCAAGGCCACCAGCCTCGCGAGCGCCTTCGACTTCCGCGGGCCGCCGCGCCGGCCCGAGATCGTTTCGGCCGACCCGCCGGGCCGGGACCATCCGCCGTCGGTCCGGGTGGGCATCATCTACCGGTTCTACGGCGGCGTGACGGTACTCGTGCTGCTCGTCGTTGGGTTCGCCGGGTACCGGTCGATCGTCAACCCGCACAAGCCGGTCGGCCGCGCGAAGGCCCTGCCCCCGGCGGCACCGACGTCGCCGGCGCCGTCCATATCGCCGCAGGGGGAGGTGCCGGTCGCGTGAAGCGTGTCGTCGGGGTGGTGGTCGCCGTGCTGGCCGGGTTCGTTCCGGTGCTGTCCGCGGACGCTCCGGCGTCGGCGGCGCCGGCCGGGGTCGTGCGCAGCGTCGGCCGGTCGCCGTCCCCGCCGCCCCTGCTGCACCGGCCGCCCCGGCCGCGCCGGCCACACCCGAAACGCGCCCCGTGGCCGATCACTGTCACCATCCAGACCGTGCCACCGCTGGCCGGCGTGCACGTCAGGTTCGACGGCACGGAGCTCGTCACCGACGCCGCGGGGCGCACCGCATACACCGCCGAGCACAACTTCAACCAGCACACCGTGGCGCTCGTGGACACCGCGATCGACCTGTCCGACCGCCACTACCGCTTCGCGCGCTGGGCCGGACAGCGCGATCCGGGCCAGGCGTTCCGCTCGTCGGTGGGCGGGCTGCCGATGCGCGCCAACTACACGGTGACCGCCGCCTTCACCGTGCAGTACCCGGTGACCGCGCGCTTCCTTGACGAGCAGGGGCGGCCGGTGGAGACCGACCGCATCTCGTCCGTGCAGATAAAGAGCGACACCGGCCAACTGCTGGACTTCCCCAAGAATGGAACGATCTGGCTGGACGGTACGCTCCCGTCGTACCGCAAGAGCGAACTGGTGGAGACCGATGTCAGCTACTCGCTGCAGAGCCTCGTGGTCGGCGGCACCAACATCGTCGACGCCGGCCGGCAGAAGTTCCTCCCCGCCAAGACCTCGACGGTGACCTTCACCGGAGAGTTCTTCGACTTGACCCTACACGCGCACGACGCGATGTTCGGCGGCTTCGCCGGGCGCCAGGCGAAGGTGACCTACCCCGACGGCCGGGCACTTCTGGTTCCGTTGGGGCCCAACGGAAACGCCACGCTGGCCGGGCTGCCGCGCGGCCGGTACAAGGTGACGGTCAGCGGGGCGAGCGGGGTCGTGCTGGCCGACGAGTTCGTGCTGTCCCGGGACAAGGCGCTGGACCTCGCCGTGGTCAGCATCGTGGACGCTGCGACCATCGGGCTGGTGCTGCTCCTACTCGCCGTGGGGCTGCTGCTCGTCGGGCGGGCGCGGGTGCGCCGGTACCTGGGTGGCCGGCTGGGCCGGCTCGCCTCCCGTACCGACGCGCGGCTCCGGTCGGTGCAGCTCGCCCAGTTGGCGATCGGGCTTGCGGCCGGCATTCCGGCCCGCATTCCGGTCCGTATCCCGGCACGACGCCGGGATCACCCGGCCCCGCCCCTGCAACTGTCCATCGCCCGGACGCCCGTGGCGCTGCGCGAGGCGACCGGGTCGGAGCTGGAAATGCCCATCGTCCGGGCGCCGGAGGCGGTCGACGACCAGCCCGATCCGGCGATCGCGCCCGAATCCTCGCGCCCGATGTCCGGTGTGGTCCCCGGATCGGACGCGTCAGACAGGAAGCCGCCGGTATGAAAAGCATTTGTCTGGTACGCGTGCCGTCGTGGCTGGGACTGTTGGCCGGGTGCCTGCTCGCCGGGCTTTCCCTCGGTTTACCGCCGATCCCCGCGACCGGTGCGCCGAGTACCACGCCGACGCGTCCGGTACCGCTGTTCGCGTTCTACTACATCTGGTTCGACACCACGTCCTGGGATCGCGCCAAAATCGACTACCCGCAGCTCGGCCGGTACTCCAGTGACGACCCGCGGATCATGCGGCAGCACATCGCGTGGGCGAAGTCGGCGGGCATCGACGGCTTCATCGTCAGCTGGAAGGACAACCCGACCAACGACCGACGGTTGCGCCTGCTGATGGACGTGGCGCGGCAGATGGACTTCAAGCTCTCGATGATCTACCAGGGGCTCGACTTCGACCGCAACCCGTTGCCCGCCAAGCAGGTCGCCGCGGACTTCGTGATGTTCCGCGACAACTTCGCCCCCGACCCGGTGTTCTACAAGCTCGGCGGCAAGCCGCTGACGATCTGGAGCGGCACCTGGGGGTTCAGCCACGACGAGGTCGCTGCGGTGACCCGGCCGGTACGCGACTCCATGCTCGTGCTGAACACCGAGAAGAGCCTCGACGACTACCGGCGCATCGCCGGCCTGACCGACGGGGACGCGTACTACTGGTCGTCGGTGAACCCGGACACCAACGGCAACTACGGCGCCAAGCTCAACGCGATGAGCGACGCGATCCACCGGGACGGCAAGTACTGGATCGCGCCGTTCGCGCCCGGGTTCGACGCGCGGCTGGTGGGCGGCTCCAACGTCGTGGACCGCAAGGACGGCGCGACGCTACGCACCGAGTACGGCATGGCTGCCCGCTCCTCACCGGACGTCCTCGGTCTGATCAGTTGGAACGAGTTCAGCGAGAACTCCTTCGTGGAGCCGTCTCAGAAGTACGGCACCCGGTACCTGGACGTGCTGCGCGAGCTGCGCGACACACCGCTACCGGCGCCGGCGACGGCCGTCGACTCCAGCGGCGAGCCGCCGGCCAGGGCCGGCTCGAAGGGCACCGCGAGCGGCGCGAACGGCGACCTGCCGTCCCGCTTCTGGCCGACTGCCCTGCTCATCGGCTTCCCGGTCATCCTCGCGCTCGGGGTCGGAGTGCTCGCCGTCCGGCGGCGCCGCGACCGATCGCTGGCCGAGCTGGAAGAACCCGCCGAGCTGGCCGGAACAGATCGACAGTAAGCAGCGGTAATCCCGTCCAACACCCCAGGAGGAACCGTGACACCACATCCGCGCCGATTATCGGTGGTTCTCGCCCTATCGTTGGCGACGCTGGGCCTGCCGGCCAGCGCGGCACAGGCAGACTTCTCCGGGGGTGACGCGGACCTGACGCGGGCACCCTACCTGTCCGACCTGACCTCCTCGTCGGTCCAGGTGAGCTGGGGCTCGAGCACGCAGAGCCGCGGGGTGGTCCGGTACGGTCCGCCGGGTAACTGCACGGCCAACGCCGTCACCGCGCCCGCGTCCGGCAACCCCATCACAGTCAACGGCTTACGCGAGTACCACAACGCGCTCGCCATCACCGGACTGTCGGCCGGCACCGCCTACTGCTACCGCGTGTACGCCGGCTCGGGCGGTGCGGATCTGCTCGGCGGCAACGCCGCGCCGACCTTCACCACGCTGGAGGCCCCGGGGAGCAGCACGCCGTACAGCTTCGTCGTCCTCGGGGACTGGGGCGACACCACCAACAGCGGGGTCGATGACGGTACGCCCAACGTCAACCAGGCCGCGATCGACGGGTTGCTGGCCACCAGCGGGGCGCGGTTTGCCATCTCCACCGGCGACGTCGGGTACCAGGGCGGCACCGAGACCAACTACGGCGACCTCAACCAGTCGGGTATCGACGTCAGCGCCGTCTTCGGGCCGTCCTACTGGGCGGTGCCCGGACAGCGCCTCCCGGTGCACGGAGTCAGCGGCAACCACGGCTTCAACTCGCTGTTCCTGAAGACCTGGCCGCAGACCGCCTCGGTGGCGGCCTCTGACGGCGTGTACGACACCGTGTACTACCCGTCCATCGACGGCACCGACCCGGGCTCGTTCACCACCGCCTACTACGCCTTCACCACCGGCGGGGTCCGCTTCTACCTGCTGGAGGCCTCCTGGGGCAACAGCAACGTCGGTACCGCCGACGGCGGCCCGTGCGGCTCGCACTGCGCCATGTACCAGGTCGACCACGACGCCCACTGGACGATCACGTCTAAGGAGTACCAGTGGTTGCAGCAGGACCTGGCCGCGCACCCGGGCGGGCTGAAGATGGCCGCGTTCCACTTCCCGTTGCGCTCGGACGACTCCGCGCAGCCCTCCGACGCGTACCTGCAGAACACGCCGGGCAGCACGGACAGCCTGGAGCAGTTGCTGCACGACAACGGCGTGGGCCTGATCTTCAACGGCCACTCACACACCTACCAGCGGCATGTGGCCACGCCGGGCGGAGTCACCAGCTACGTGACCGGCGGCGGCGGCGCGAAGGCGACGTCCATCGCCGGCAACGGCTGCTCGACCACCGACGCGTACGGGATCGGCTGGTCCTACACCAAGTCGAAGGGCAACACATGCGGTGCCGCACCGACACCGACCAGCGACGCGCAGGTGTACCACTTCCTCAAGGTGGCGGTGAGCGGCTCGACCGTGACGGTCACGCCGACCGACTCGACCGGGCACACGTTCGACGGCATGACCTACAACTTCGGCCCGGACGGGGTCGCGCCCTCGGCACCCGCAGCACTACACGCCAGCCAGCCGACGTCGACGAAGGTCGTGCTCGGCTGGTCGGCCGCCACGGACGACGTCGCGGTCAGCGCATACGACATTTACCGCAACGACACCTACCTGGCGACCACCGCCGCGAACCTGACCGGCTACACCGACGCCACCGTCGTGGCCGGCGCCGGATACACCTACCGGGTCTTCGCCCGCGACCTGGCCGGCAACTCGACCGCAGCCGCGGTGGACGTCAACGGCGGCGGCGTCACCGACACTACGCCGCCGACGACTCCGGGCAACTTCGCGGCCACCGCGACCGGGCCCACCACTACCCAGCTGTCCTGGACGGCGTCGACCGACAATGTCGCGGTGAGCAGCTACACGATCCTGCGTGGCGGAGCGCCGGTCGCGTCGGTGCCGGCGGGTGTGACCTCGTACGGCGACGCCGGGCTGCAGCCGGATACCGCCTACACGTACCAGGTACTGGCCAAGGACAGCGCCGGAAACACCTCACCACCGAGCGTCGCGGTGACGGCCACCACGCAGCCGGACACCACACCGCCGACGGCGCCGGGTACCCCGACCGCGACGGGCGTGGCCGCGAACCAGGTCAGCCTGGCCTGGACCGCCGCCACCGACGACGTCGGCGTGCTCCGCTATGACGTCCTTCGCAACGGCGCGGTCATCGGTACCGCCACCGGCACCAACTACACCGACACCACCGTCGCGGCGAACACCACATACGACTACGCGATCCGGGCGTTCGACGCGGCCGGGAACTCGAGTACGAGCGCGACGCTGACAGTCACCACACCGACCGCCGGGTCGGTCTTCGCCGACGGCTTCGAGTCAGGTGGGCTGTCCGGGTACAGCAACGTCACCGGGCTCGCCGTGCAGTCGTCCATCGTGCACACCGGTTCGTTCGCGGCGCGGGAGACCAGCTCCGGCGCGGTGACGTACGCCTACCGGGTCCTGCCGTCCAGCTACACCGAACTATGGGCGCAGAGCTGGGTGTACGTGTCCAGCCGGTCGACATCGGCGAACCTGTTCGGCTTCCGCGCCGGTACCGGCGGGTCGATCGTCAACGTCTACCTCGACACCAACGGCCGTATCTCGCTGCGCAACAACGTCGGATCGGTGACGACATATGGCACCACCACGGTCGCAGCCGGCGGCTGGCACCGGATCGTGCTGCACGCCGTCATCAACGGCACGAACAGCAGCCTGGACGTCTCCGCTGACGGCACCCCCGTGCCGAACCTGACACTCACCGGCCAGGACCTGGGCGCCACCCCGATCGCCAAGCTCCAGGTCGGCGAGACGTCAAGCGGACGGACCTACGACATCGTGCTGGACGACATCGCGGTGTCGCAGACCCCCCTCTGACCCGGATCCGCGGATTGGAATACAACACGGCGTGGCATAGACGAACGGATGCCTTGGAAAGCGCCGGGATAAACCGACATGGAGAAGGAATTGGGGCTCTCCCGGCATCCATGTGGATGGGTTTGAGGGTTAAGGGTGGCTGCGGCCGTGGCAGGTATGGAGATCGCGGACACGCTGGTGGAATGCAGGGTGCGCACGGCTGCTGGTCCTAACTTCAAGGTCGACGAAGACACCAGAAGCCGCAGGAAGCCGCTACAGCCGTGCGCGAGACCACCTTACTCAACCGTCTGCTCGACCTGCCCGGCATCGTCGTGCGCGGCGTGTCGGTGTCCGGTGGGCAGGTCGTCGTCGATGTGGCGCTGCGCCGCAGGCGGCTGCACTGCCCGCACTGCGATTACCGCACCCGGTGGCGCTATGACACCCGGCCGGTGCCCTCGGTATGGCGGGGTCTGGACCTGGGCGCGTGGCGGGTACTGATCCGGGCTGGGCTACGGCGCCTGGACTGCCCCACCCACGGGGTGGTGACCGAGGCGGTGCCCTTTGCCCGGCACCGTTCGGGGTTCACCCGCGACCTGGAGGACGTGGCCGCGTTCCTGGCCACCAAGACCGACAAGAGCACCATCGGCAGGTTCCTGCGCCTGGACTGGGACACCATCGGACGCGTCTGCCAACGGGTCGCCGCCGACGAGCTGGACTGCGACCGGTTGGACGGGCTGATCAACGTCGGGGTCGACGAGGTCAGCTGGAAGAAGCGCCACCACTACCTCACCCTGGTCACCGACCACGGCGGTAAGAAGATCGTCTGGGGTAAGGCCGGCAAGGACACCGCCACCCTCGACGCGTTGTTCACCGAACTCGGCCAGGCCCGCGCCGGGCAGATCGAGGCGGTCAGCATGGACATGGGACCAGCGTTCGCCAAGAGTGTCCGCACCCACGCGCCACAGGCCACCATCGCCATCGACCCGTTCCACGCCGTCCAGGCCGTCACCGACGCCCTGGACACCGTGCGCCGCGCCGTCTGGCAACAGATGCGTCGCACCGACCCCGCCGCCGCCCACAAGTTCAAGGGCGCCCGCTGGGCGCTGCTCAAACGCCCCGACCACCTCACCGACGACCAAGCCGGCACGCTACGCAGGCTACGCCACCGCGGCGGCGAACTCTGGCGCGCCTACACCCTGCGGGAGGCGTTTCGGGCCATCTTCGCCGGCGACCTGACCATCCAGGACGTCGCCGAGCTGCTCGACCGGTGGATCAGCAAGGCCAGCCGCTCCCGCATCGAAGCATTCGTCAAGACCGCGACGACCAGCTGGCGCACCAGTCTGGTGCCAGGGCGTGAAGGTCGGACCCGACGACCACCCATCATGCGCGGCCCTGGTGTGAACGCTCCAACTCGCCGAGGAGCAACGCGATTGAGGATGAAGTCAGCTCCTTGGGCGCGTCCTATCGGATGTTCGGGGCTGGGCTTGCCTGCTCGTGCACGCAGCCGATTGCATGGCCGAACTCGTGCGTGGGGCCGTTGCAACCCGCTGGCGTGCCGCACCCGCCTCAGACGGCCGGCTGCCGGTCGAGGTCGAAGATGTCGACCTCTGCCCGCTCGAACCGTTCTTCCAGGGCGTCCGCACTGTGCCGCTGCGCGAAGTCGCGTTCGGACGGCGAGATCGGCACCGCGAGTAACCAGGCGACCGTCCGGTCGCCGATCTCGCGGGGCGTGAGTTGCTCCTTCCACAGGAACGGCTCGACGAACATGGGATGCGGGACGGTGGTGTCCGGCCGGTGCGCCGCGACGACGCCGGGAAAGACGGCGCCGGGCTCGCAGGTCCAGCCGGAGTTGAGCACGCAGAACGCCGCGGTCGCAATCAGGTTGGGGAACCAGGTCTCCGGCCTGTCGCAGGCACCGACGATCTCGACCCCCGAGGGGCGGCGTGAGCCGCCCCGGAACGGTCCGGTCGGACAGGCCAACGGTGCCGACCGAGGTCACCCGGTCGTACGGCCGGTCCGCCGTGAGCACCAGGGCGATCGCCGACACCTCGTCGGCGTCCCAGTAGCGAACCACGCGCGCCTTGCCGCCGAACGCGGCCGCGACGGTCCGCCCGATCTGCTTGTGGGTGTCGGGCACGTCGGTCACGCCGGTCACCCTACGGCCCCAGGTCCGTGTCCGTGGCGTCCTCACCAGCGTGGCTGCAGTTCGACAGCGGCAATTCCTGCTCGCTGATCGAGGTCCATCAGCAGGTTCCGCGGCTGTTGGACGACCAGGCGCCGGTCGGATGTGCGGTCGCCCCGGTGACGTGAACCCGGCGGGTGGCGATAACCGCCTCGGCCGGCATGGCCGCGATCGTGGCGGTCTGTGCCGTCCGCGGCCTGGGCTTCGCGATCAGCGTCGTCGTGGGGAGTGCGCTGGTCGCCATGCTCGTCCCGGCTGAGCGCCGCGGCGAAGGACTGGGTGTCTACGGGATCGTGGTCGGGGTGCCCTCGGTGGTGGCGCTGCCACTCGGTGTCTGGCTCGCCGGACGCGTCGGCTACCCGCCGGTGTTCGTCACAGGGGGCCTGGCGGCGCTGGCCGGTCTGACGGCGATGCCGAAACTGTCCAGCCTGCCCGGCCGGCGCCCGACGCCGGAACGGTCCGTCGGGGTCCTGGCGGGGCTGCGTACGCCGGCCCTGGTCCGGCCGTCGGTCGTCTTCTCGGCCACCACGATGGCAGCCGGCGTCGTCGTCACCTTCCTGCCGCTGGCGGTTACCCAGGCGTCCGGCAACCTCGCCGCACTGGCCCTGCTCGCCCAGGCCGCCGCGGCCCGGCAGACGCCGGGATCGACGTTCGGAATGCTGACGTGTTTGTGGGAACGTCCGCTGGAGCCGCGCCCGTCG
>WNGM01002419.1_pt1 | contig 14999 bp, 12 predicted proteins | sample 5400571 | NCBI WGS metagenome assembly WNGM01 (sample SAMN13153378, study PRJNA577476) | soil metagenome | isolation source: 100 cm soil or saprolite under Garry oak tree replicate 2 | place: USA:California | collected 2016-06-15
CGACCTGGGTACCGACCTGGCCGTGGTCGACGTGGGCGGCGCGACGACCACGTCGACCTCGGGATGCGCTGGAGCGCGACCGGCGTGGTCGAGGCCGCAGTCGCCGAGCGGCTCCTGTCCGCCGACGACGAGGACTTGACGGCGGCGGCGCGGCGGCGCGTTGCCGACCCATGCCTGCTCCCCGCCGACGACGCGGAGCCGGACGCGGACGAGCGGGTCGCCGCGCTCGCCGCCACCCTGGCGTTGCGCCGGCACGGGCGTGGCCGGGATCTGCGTGACGTCCGGTTGCTGATCGGCTCCGGTGGGGTACTGCGGCACACCGCGCCCGATCGGGCAGCCCGGATCCTCGCCGCGCCGCTGTGCGACCACGCCGGGGGCTGGCCGCTGCCCCGCGCCGCCACGGTCGTCGTGGACCGCGACTACGTGCTCGCCGCGGCCGGGCTGCTGGCTGCAGAGCACCTCGGCGGCTGTCGCGCTTCTGCGCCAGCGGCTACCCACCGTACCGTCGATCTCGCATTAGTGCTGGTCGGCGAGACACGCCAGAGCGACACGCCGAGCCCGGCCGGCGGAATGTGCGACGCCCGTTGACAGCCGCCTGGGTGGGACGCGTACCGTCATCTAGTCCTACTTCGGGGAGCGGTGCGGTGTTCGCTTCGTCCCCCTGCCCGCTGGCCGGCGGTGGCCAACCGGTCGCCGCGCTCGGCCAGGTCCAGCGGGTGGGGGTCGGCGGGACGACGCGAGCCGGCAGCCGCGTCGGTGGTTAGGGCAGGGGGTACGCGCGGCCAGTAGACAACGGGCGGCAGCGGGCAGCCAGCTCGCGTCCGGTCGGTCCGAAGGTCGCGGGGGATCGCAGTCTGCCGCCGGCCCGGGAGAGGGCCTGGGAGCGCGGGGCGCGGCCATTCCGGTCGCGCCCCGATTTCCGTCTCCGGCCGGCGAGCGACAATGGACCATCCTGATCCTCCACGTCGAAGGGCAGCCGCGGGAATGACGACCACCGAGGTGGCTACCGAGCCCGAAGTCCGGGCTCCGGGCGCGCCTCCCGCGCGGGTGCCCCGATGGTGGGCCGTCGCCATGGCGGTCGCCGCGGGCGGTGTGCTCCTGCTCGCCTTCCCGAACGTCGGGCTCTGGTGGTGCGCCCCGCTCGGGGTGGCGCTGCTGGCGCTCGCGGTACACCGCCGCGGGTTCTGGGCCGGTACCGGGCTCGGGCTGCTGGCGGGGCTGGCGTTCCTCGTCCCGCTGCTGTCCTTCACGCGGATCGTCGGGGGTACCGCGCCGTGGCTGATCCTGTCGGCGTTCGAGGCCGGGTTCCTCGCCCTGGCCGCCGGGGCGGCGGCGTGGTGCAGCCCGCTCGTCGACCGGTACCGGTGGAGTTGGCCGCTGGTCACGGCCGCGCTGTGGACGACCCAGGAGGCGGCGCGCGACCGGTACCCCTTCGGCGGTTTTCCCTGGGGGCGGCTGGCCTTCAGCCAGGGCGACTCGCCGGTGCTGCACTACGCGGTCCTCGGCGGGGCACCGCTGATGACGTTTCTCACGGCGCTGGCCGGTGGCCTGGTGGCCGCCGCGCTCTGGTCGCGCCGTCCCGCCCGGCTGTCCGCACCCGCGTTGATCGCCGGCGCCATCGTGGTCATGACGTCCGGCGTGCTGGTCCCGACAGCCACCCCGCACGGGCCGGCGGTGACCGTGGCGATCGTGCAGGGCAACGTGCCCCGGCTGGGCCTGGAGTTCAACGCCCAGCGGCGGGTGGTCCTGGACAACCACGTCGACGCGACGCTGGACCTCGCGGCCCGGGTACGCGACGGCCGGGCGGCCCGGCCGGACCTCGTCGTCTGGCCGGAGAACGCCAGCGACATCGACCCGCTGGTCGCCGAGGACGCCGACGCGCGGGCGCGGATCTCCCAGGCCGCCGACGCGATCGGGGCGCCGATCCTGCTCGGTACCCTGCTGGAGGGGCCGGGTGCCCACCTGCGCAACGTCGCGCTGGTCTGGCGGCCCGGTACCGGGCCGGGCGACATGTACGTCAAGCGGCACCCGGTGCCGTTCACCGAGTACATGCCGTGGCGCTCGTTCGCCCGGCTGATCAGCGACCGGGTCGACCTGGTCCGTTCGGACTTCGTGCCCGGCGACCGGCCGGGCGTGCTGCGGGTCGGGCCGGCCACCGTCGGCGTCGCCATCTGCTTCGAGGTCGCCTACGACGGCATCCTGCGCGACACCGTGACCGGCGGCGCGCAGCTGCTCGCGGTGCAGACGAACAACGCCGACTTCTCCACGGCGGAGGCCGGCCAGCAGCTGGCGATGGTGCGGCTGCGGGCGGTCGAGTACGGGCGCGACGCGGTGATGGTCTCCACCGTGGGAATCTCCGCGTTCACCGACGCGCACGGTCGGACCTTCGATGCGACCCGGTTCAACACCCGGGCCGTCGCGGTGCGCGAGCTGCATCTCGGCGGGGCACGTACCCTTGCCAGTGAGCTTGGACCGGCCGTGGAGTATATGCTCGTCGGCCTCGGCGTTCTCGCCATCGCCGGCGCCGGGCTGCTGCGGAGACGACGGATCCCCTGGAGGAAGCGTGATTGAGGACACGGCCACACCCGAGCGCGGCGACGGCTACCCCGGGGTCGGACGGGTTCTCGTGGTGATCCCGACCTACAACGAGGCCGACAACGTGCGGATCATCGTCGAGCGGGTGCGCACCGCGGTACCGGAGGTGGATGTCCTCGTCGCGGATGACAACAGCCCGGACGGTACCGGCGCGATCGCCGACCAGCTCGCCGCGACCGACGGCCAGGTGCATGTGCTGCACCGGCCCGGCAAGCAGGGCCTCGGCGCGGCCTACGTGGCCGGGTTCGGCTGGGCGCGCGAGCACGGGTACGAGGCGGTCGTGGAGATGGACGCCGACGGTTCGCACGCCCCGGAGCAGCTGCCGCGGCTGCTCGACGCGCTGCGCGAGGCCGATCTCGTCATCGGCTCCCGGTACGTGCCCGGGGGCGAGGTGGTCAACTGGCCGAAGAGCCGCCTGGTGATCTCCCGGGGCGGCAGCCTCTACACGCGGATCTGCCTGGGTGTGCCGTACCGCGACACGACGGCCGGGTACCGGGCTTACCGGATGCCGGTACTCGACAAGATCGAGATCGACTCGGTCACCTCGCAGGGGTACTGCTTCCAGATCGACATGCTGTGGCGTACCCACAAGTGCGGCTTCCGGGTCGTCGAGGTGCCGATCACCTTCGCCGACCGGGAGCGCGGGACGAGCAAGATGAGCTCGAAGATCGTGCGGGAGGCGCTGTTGCGGGTGGGCGTGTGGGGAACGCGGGCCCGCCTGGAGGCGTTGCGCCAGATGGTCGGCGGCAACCGTCGCTGATCACACCGCGGGAGGCGGCATGCGACAACGACTGGGCCTGATCGCGATCGCGCTGATAGCGACCGCGGTCGTCGAGATCATGCTGCTGGTATTCGTCGCGCGGCAGATCGGCGTGCCGTTGACCGTGCTGCTCGTGCTCGCCACGTCGCTACTGGGCGGCTGGCGGCTGCGCCAGGAGGGCAGCCGGGCCTGGCGGGCGCTGCGGGAGGCGTCGGCCGCTGGCCGGCCCATCGGCACCGAGGTCAGCGACGGGCTGGTCGGGCTGCTCAGCGCGCTACTGCTGGTGGTACCTGGGTTACTGACCGATGCCGCTGGGCTGGCGCTGCTGGCGCCGCCGGTACGCGGTGGTGCGCGGCGTGGGGTGCGGCGAGTGACCGAGCGGGGGGTGTCCTCGGCGGTGGCCGGTGACCTGTTCGGGCCGCGGCAGGTGCGGGTACGGGTCCGGCGGGGTGCGCCGCCTCCGGACTCGGACGCGCCGATCGAGGGCGAGATCGTCGACTCCTGACCCGCAGGGCGGTACCGCGGGCCACGATGGCCCACGGCGGCCCGAGCGCCGCGGGTGTGGAACCGAACCAGGCAGGCGAGATACCGGACGCTCTGCGTCGCCCGTGGCCCCCGCTGCGCGGCCGCTCAGCACCGTGATGAAGGGGGGTCGCCGGCCGGCGACCCCTTCGGTGTGCAGACGATCAGGCGCGGCCGCGGCGGGCGCGCACCTCCTCCAACCGCTCGGCGAGGATGTCCTCCAGCTCGGCGATGGAGCGCCGCTCCAGGAGCATGTCCCAGTGGGTACGCGGCGGCTTGGCCTTCTTCTGCTCGGGCTCGTTGCCGTCGACCAACCGCGCCACGGTCCCGTCGAACTTGCACTCCCAGGTCATCGGGACCTCGGCGTCGACGGCGAAGGGTACCTCGAACTGGTGGCCCCTGGCGCACAGGTACTCGCGGGTCTGCCGCGGAGCCAGCTCGGTGTTGCGGTCGGACTCGTAGCTGACGGCTCCGAGGCGGCTTCCGCGCAGCATGCGCTCGCCCATGATCGGGATTCCCCTTCGGGTGCGTGGTTGGTTCTCCATTATAACGAGACGATCAATCTGGCGATTCCCAGGTGCGGGGCGGCAGACTACCTCGTTGCCCACTTCGAGGGTAGCCGGGGTTTCGCCGAAGCAACCGCCCCGACGGCGTGCCAGGGTCGCGGGGTACTCACTTGTGTCATGCAAGTGAGCCTCTCGGGCCGCTCCCGGCGGTCGGGGACGTGAGCCGCACCACGCTGCCGTACGCCGGTGGCCGTACTCGCCCACCGGCCAGGTCGACGGGGCTGATCGAGGGCGCGCAGGTGCCGGACGGCGTAACTTGAGGGTATGAACAGATCGGCCGGCGTCGAGATCACCGGATCCCTCAAGGAACGGTACGACGAGGTGCTCACCCCGCCGGCCGTGGACTTCCTCGCCGAGTTGCACCGCGCGTTCGACGGACGCCGGCGGGAACTGCTCGCCCGCCGCGCCGAGCGGGAGGCCGAGCTTGCCGCGGGCGCGCTGCTGGGCTTCCTCGACGAGACGAAGGACGTGCGCGAGGCGCAGTGGCGGGTGCCCGGCCCGGCGCCCGGGCTGGTCGACCGCCGGGTGGAGATCACCGGGCCGACCGACGCCAAGATGACGATCAACGCGTTGAACTCCGGTGCCAGGGTGTGGCTGGCCGACCACGAGGACGCGAACACCCCGCTGTGGGAGAACGTCATCGAAGGGCAACTCAACCTGCGCGACGCGATCGCCGGTACCCTCGCGTTCAACTCCCCGGACGGCAAGAGCTACGCGATCGGCGAGGGACCCCTGCCGACCATCGTGGTCCGGCCGCGCGGCTGGCACCTGACCGAGAAGCACCTGCTCGTCGACGGCGAGCGGATGTCCGGCAGCCTGGTCGACTTCGGCCTGTACCTCTTCCACAACGCCGCCGCCCAGCTGCAGCGCGGCTCCGGGCCGTACTTCTACCTGCCGAAGATCGAGAGCCACCTGGAAGCCCGGCTGTGGAACGAGGTGTTCGTGGCGGCCCAGGAGCGGCTGGGCATCCCGCGGGGCACGATCCGGGCAACCGTGCTCATCGAGACCTACCCGGCCGCGTTCGAGATGGAGGAGATCCTCTACGAGCTGCGGGAGCACTCGGCCGGGCTGAACGCCGGCCGGTGGGACTTCATGTTCAGCGTCATCAAGAAGTTCCGTACCCGCGGGCGCGACTTCCTGCTGCCCGACCGCAACTCGGTGACGATGACCGCGCCGTTCCTGCGCGCGTACACCGAGCTGCTCGTGCGGACCTGCCACAAGCGCGGCGCGCACGCGATCGGCGGGATGGCCGCGTTCATCCCCAGCCGGCGCGACCCGCAGGTCAACGCGACCGCGCTGGCGAAGGTACGCGAGGACAAGCTGCGGGAGGCCGGGGACGGGTTCGACGGCTCCTGGGTGGCGCATCCCGACCTGGTACCGGTGTGCCGGGAGGTGTTCGACGGCGTACTCGGCGACCGGCCCAACCAGCTGGACCGTACCCGCGAGGACGTGCGGGTCACCGCGGCGCACCTGCTCGACGTGCGCGACACCCCCGGGCAGATCACCGAGGCCGGGCTGCGGGGCGACATCAGCGTCGGCATCCAGTACCTGGCGAGCTGGCTGCGCGGTACCGGCGCGGTGGCCATCAACAACCTGATGGAGGACGCGGCGACCGCGGAGATCTCCCGTTCGCAGGTGTGGCAGTGGCTGCACAACGACGTGACGCTGGCCGACTCGGGGGAGAAGGTGACCCGTGAGCTCGTCGAGCGGCTGACCGACGAGGAGCTGGCCAAGCTGGGCGGGGAGGGCTTCGACGACGCACGAGCGCTGTTCCTGGAGGTGGCGGTGGCCGACGAGTTCGTCGACTTCCTCACGCTGCCCGCGTACGAACGGATGCCGTGATGCCCGGCGACATCCCAGCCCTGGCGGCGCGGCTACGCGCGGCGCTGCGCGACGCGCAGGTGCTGACCGACCGGCAGCAGCTGCGTACCTACGAGTGCGACGGGCTGGCCCACTACAAGGTGATCCCGGCCCTGGTGGTGTTCCCGCACACCGCGCAGGAGTGTGCGGTGGTGGTCCGCGAGTGCGTCGTGGCCGGGGTGCCGTACGTGGCGCGCGGATCCGGTACCGGGCTGTCCGGCGGGGCGCTGCCGCACGCCGACGGGGTACTCATCGTGACCTCGCAGATGCGCCGCATCGTGGACCTGGCGCCGCAGGACGAGCGGGCCGTCGTCGAGCCCGGCGTCGTCAACCTCGCGGTGAGCAAGGCGGCGGGGCCGCACGGGTACTACTACGCGCCCGACCCGTCCAGCCAGCAGGTCTGCTCGATCGGCGGCAACGTCGCGGAGAACTCCGGCGGAGCGCACTGCCTCAAGTACGGCTTCACCACCAACCACGTGACCGGAGCGCAGATCGTCACACCCGACGGGGACCTGGTGCGGCTGGGCGGCCGGGCGCCGGACCCGCCGGGGTACGACCTGCTCGGCGCGTTCGTCGGGTCGGAGGGGACGCTCGGCATCGCGACCGAGGTGACGCTGCGGCTGGTGCGGCTGCCCGAGTCGGTACGCACGCTGCTGGCCGCGTTCGCGACCACCGACGGGGCCGGGGCCGCTACGTCGGCGATCATCGGCGCCGGGGTGGTACCGGCCGCCGTCGAGATGATGGACGCCCTCGCCATCGAGGCGGCCGAGGCGGCCGTCCACTGTGGATACCCGCAGGGTGCCGGCGCGGTACTCATCGTCGAGCTGGACGGCCCGGCGGCCGAGGTCGACGCGCAGTTCATCCAGGTGGAACGGTTCTGCCAGGAGAACGGCGCGTTCGAGATCCGGGTGGCGGCCGACGACGCCGAGCGGGCGCTGTTCTGGAAGGGCCGCAAGTCGGCGTTCGCCGCGGTCGGCCGGATCAGCCCGGACTACATCGTGCAGGACGGGGTGATCCCGCGCACCGCGCTTCCGCAGGTACTGCACCGCATCGGTGAGCTGTCCCGGGAGCGCGGGATCCGGGTGGCGAACGTGTTCCACGCCGGCGACGGCAACCTGCACCCGCTGGTGCTGTTCGACGACGCGGTGCAGGGCCAGGCCGAGCAGGCCGAGCAGGTGTCCACCGCGATCCTCGAGCTGTGCATCGAGCACGGCGGCTCGATCACCGGCGAGCACGGCGTGGGCATGGACAAGGCCAGGTACATGCCGCGGATGTTCACCGACGCCGACCTGGACACCATGCAGCTGCTGCGCTGCGCGTTCGATCCGGACGGGCTGGCCAACCCGGGCAAGGTGTTCCCGACCCCGCGGCTGTGCGGGGAGGTACCGGGGAGGCACAAGGGCGCCCATCCGCTGCAGGAGGCCGGGCTCGCGGAGGTGTTCTGAATGGCCGGCGGGCGCGACGACGTGCGCGACGCCGGTCCGATGGACGCCATCGCCGGGGTACCGGCCCGGTACGTGGCCGAGCCGGCCTCGACCCAGGAGGCGGCGGCGGTCCTGCGCGCGGCCGCCGCGCAGGACCTCGCCGTGGTCGTCCGCGGCGCCGGTACCCGGCAGGACTGGGCGGTGCCGCCGCGCCGGTTGGACCTGATCCTGGAAACCCGCCGGCTCACCGGCGTCGTCGAGCACGCCGCGGGGGACCTCATCGTCGTGGTACGGGCCGGGACGCCGATGGCGGAGCTGCAGGACAAGCTCGCCCCGGCCGGGCAGCAGCTCGCGCTGGACGCCGGCGGCACGGTCGGCGGTACCGTCGCGGCGAACGCGAGCGGGCCGCGACGGATGCTGTACGGCACGGCGCGGGACCTGCTCATCGGGGTCACCGTGGTGCGCGCCGACGGGGTGGTCGCCAAGGCCGGCGGGAAGGTCGTCAAGAACGTCGCCGGGTACGACCTGGGCAAGCTGGTCACCGGCTCGTACGGCACGCTCGGCCTGATCGCCGGGTGCGCCTTCCGGCTGCACCCGCTGCCGGCGGCCACCGCGGTCGTCACGCGGCAGGTGGACACGCCCGACGAGGCCGGGCAGGTGGTCGCCGCCGTGCGGGCCGGGCAGGTGGTGCCGAGCGCGCTGGAGGTGAACGCGCCACCCGACGGGCCGATCGAGGTCGCGGTGCTCCTGGAAGGGGTACCGGCCGGGGTCGCCGGCCGGGTCGAGGTGACCCGGGCACTGCTCGGTGGCGCGGAAACCGCGCTGCCGGACTGGTGGTCGCGCTACCCGTGGGGGTCCGGCGACGTGGGCGTCAAGCTGACCGCGGCCCTGTCGGGGGTACCGGCGCTGCTCGCGGCCGGGCGGCGGGTCGGCGCGGCGGTGCGCGGCTCGGCCGGCACCGGCGTCCTTTACGCGCGCGCCGCCCCGGAGGCGGTCGGCGAGCTACGGGCGGCAGCGCACGCGGCGGGTGGGCACGCGGTGGTGCTGACCGCCCCCGACGGGCTGGAGCTGGACCGGTGGGGTCCGGTCGACGGGCTGGCGCTGATGCGCCGGGTCAAGGCGCAGTTCGACCCGGACGGGCGGCTGGCACCCGGGCGGTTCGTGGGAGGGATCTGACGATGATCGACGCGACGACGGGCTCCACCCCGACGCAGGCACCCCACGAGGTCGGCGTACCGAACGGCGAGCCCGCGTTCGACGCGCACCACCCGCCCCGGCTCGACCTCATCGCCGACTGCGTGCACTGCGGCTTCTGCCTGCCGACGTGCCCCACCTACGTGCTGTGGGGCGAGGAGATGGACTCCCCGCGCGGCCGGATCCACCTGATGGCGCAGGGCCTTGCCGGGGAGCCGATGAGCGACTCGATGGTCGAGCACTTCGACCGGTGCCTGGGTTGCATGGCCTGTGTCACGGCGTGCCCGTCGGGCGTGCAGTACGACCGGCTCATCGAGGACACCCGGCAGCAGGTCGAGCGGCGCCACCCCCGGTCGGCCCGGGAGCGGGCGCTGCGCGGCGCCATCTTCGCGCTCTTCCCGTACCCGCGGCGGCTGCGCCTGCTGCGCGGCCCGCTGCGCGCCTACCAGGCCAGCCACCTGCAGGGCCGGCTCCGCCTGCCACCGACCTTGGCCGCCGCGGACTCGCTCGCGCCGCGGCTGCGCCGGCGCGTGCGGCTGCCCCGCCGGGTGGCCGCCCGCGGCCCGCGCCGCGCGGTGGTCGGCATGCTCACCGGCTGCGTGCAGGACGCGTTCTTCCCCGACGTCAACGCCGCCACCGCGCGGGTACTGGCGCTGGAGGGCTGCGACGTGGTGGTGCCGCGCGGGCAGGGCTGCTGCGGCGCGCTGAGTGTCCACAATGGACGCGAGGCGGAGGCGCAGCGGTTCGCCCGCCGGATCGTCGACGTGTTCGCCGGCGTGGACTACGTCGCCGTCAACGCCGCCGGCTGTGGCTCGTCGATGAAGGAGTACGGCATCCTGCTGCGCGACGACCCGGCATACGCCGACCGGGCCGCGGCGTTCGCGGCGAAGGTGCGTGACCTGTCCGAGCTGCTCGTCGAGCTCGGCCCCGTGGCGAGGCGGCACCCGCTGCCGGTGACCGTGGCCTACCACGACGCCTGCCACCTCGGCCACGCCCAGGGGATCCGGGCCCAGCCGCGCCAGCTGCTGGGCGGCATCCCGGGCCTGTCGCTACGGGAGATCGCCGACCCGGAGATCTGCTGCGGGTCGGCCGGGGTGTGGAACCTGCTCAACCCCGAACCGGGCCGGGAGCTTGGTGACCGCAAGGCCCGTGACGTCCTCGCCACCGGGGCGCGGCTGCTCGTCACCGCGAACCCGGGCTGTCTGATGCAGGTGGCCGCCGCGGTGCGGCGGCAGGGCGGCTCGATCGGGCTCGCCCATACCGCGCAGGTCCTCGACGCGTCGCTGCGCGCGCTGTCCCCCGAGGTGCTGCTCCCAACGAGGTGAGCCATGCTGGACCAGTACAAGATCCACACCAATCCGGTCGGTCATTCGGTCGCGCTGTCGGCCATCTTCGCGGCTCTGCCGCTGCTCACGCTGTTCGTCCTGCTCGGCATCGTGCGCATGAAGGCGTGGCTCGCCGCGCTCATCTCGCTGGCCGTCGCGCTCGTCGTGGCGGTCGCCGTCTACACGATGCCGCTCGGGCAGGCGGTGCTGTCGGCGAGCGAGGGCGCGGCGTTCGGCTTCTTCCCGATCCTGTGGATCGTGCTCAACGCGATCTGGGTCTACAACCTCACCGTGGCCAGCGGGTACTCCGACGTGCTGCGCCGGTCCATGGAGCGGGTCAGCCCCGACATGCGCATCCAGGCGATCATCATCGCCTTCTGCTTCGGCGCGCTGATGGAGGCGCTGGCCGGCTTCGGCACGCCGGTCGCGATCACCGCCGTCATGCTCATCGCGCTGGGGTTCCGGCCCATCCACGCCGCATCCGTGGCGCTGCTGGCGAACACCGCGCCGGTCGCGTTCGGGGCGCTGGCCACCCCGATCGTGACGCTCGCGACGGTGGCCCACGGCGCGAACGACGACCCGCGGCTGACCGTCGACACCCTCGGCTCGATGGTTGGCCGGCAGACCCCGGTCCTCGCGCTGATCGTCCCGCTGATGCTCGTCGCGCTCGTCGACGGCCGGCGCGGCCTGCGCCAGGCGTGGCCGGCGGCGGTCACCGCCGGGGTGGCCTTCGCGATCGGCCAGTTCGTGGCGTCGAACTACGTCTCGGTACCGCTGACCGACATCATCGCCTCGCTGGTGTCCGCCCTCGCCGTCGTCCTGCTGGTGCGGGTGTGGCGGCCGGTCGAGTCGCCCGACCTGCACGCCGAGCAGCTCGCCGTGGCCGGCGGGGGCGACCGGGTGGGGGCACACCGCGCGAGCGGTTCGGCGGGCGGTGGGTACATCGCCGGCGAGGTACTGGGCGGGGCGCCCGGCGAGCGGGCCGAGCCGCCCGATACCTCGGTCGACCGGACGGGGCGGGACAGCGGCGCCGACGTCGCCCGGGCGTATGCGCCATACCTGATCATCATCGTGGTCTTCTCGATCGCCAACCTCGGTCCGGTCAAGGCGGCGCTGGCGAAGAAGCCGTGGGCGTACTCGTTCCACTGGCCGCGCCTGGATGTCCTCGGTACCAACGGCAAGCCGGTCTCGTCGGCCACCTTCGTGTTCGCCTGGCTGTCCACACCGGGGACGCTGATGCTCATCTCCGGCATCCTCACCACTCTCGTCCTGAGTGTCGCGGCGGGCCGGGCGGTCAAGGCGTACGGCGAGACGTACGCCGAGCTGAAGTGGGCGATCGTCACCGTGATGGCCGTGCTGGCGCTGGCCTACGTGCTCAACCAGTCCGGCCAGACCAACACGTTGAGCGCACTGCTGGCCACGGCCGGTACCGCGTTCGTCTTCCTCTCGTCGATCCTCGGCTGGATCGGGGTCGCGGTGACCGGCTCGGACACGTCGTCGAACGCGCTGTTCGGCGCCCTGCAGGTGCAGACCGCGGCGCACACCGGCCTGGATCCGGTACTGCTGGCCGCCGCCAACTCCTCCGGCGGCGTGATGGGCAAGATGATCAGCCCGCAGAACCTGGCCATCGCGGCCGGCGCGGTCGGCATGGCCGGGCGGGAGGGCGACATCTTCCGCAAGGTGTTCGGGTGGAGTCTCGTCCTGCTGCTGTTCATGTGCATCCTGGTGACGCTGCAGGACACGGCGGTACTTCGGTGGATGGTGCCGTAGGCCGGCGGTCCTAACGGCGGCGCAGGAACCGCCAGAGCAGCACGGCGAGGACCGCGGCGAGCGCGTACACCGCCAGGCGGCGCGCGGTCGCCGTGCTCCCGGTGATGCGGAGCAGGTCGATCGGCTCGGCCGGTACGGCCGGCGGGGTCCTGTCCACCGCCGCGGCCGGCTCGGTAGCGGCTGGTGCCGCTGCGGCCGGCTCGGTCGCGGCCGGCTCGGTCGCGGCTGGTGCCGGCACGGCCGGGCCGGTCAACGTGTCGGCGAGGCAGTCCGCGAACTGGCCGATGAGCTTCGCCCCGACCTCGCCGATCATCCCGCGGCCGAACTGGGCCGGGCGGCCGGTCACCGTCAGGTCGGTGAGGACGTCGGCGCGGGTACCGTCGCCGTCCGGGACGAGGCTCGCGGTGACGGTCGCGGACGCGGTACCGGCGGAGCGGGTGTCCCGGCCGCTGGCCTGGATGACCACCCGGTGGGCCGCCTCGTCGCGCTCGACGAAGCGGCCCTTGCCCTGGTAGGTCAGCCCGATCGGACCGAGCTTGACCTTCACCGTGCCGGTGAAGGTGTCGCCTTCCACGCCGGTCAGCGTGGCGCCCGGCATGCACGGCGCCACGCGGGGCAGGTCGAGCAGGGCCTGCCACGCGTCGGCGACCGGTACCGCCACGGTGAAGCTGTGTTCAAGCCGCATGCGTGGCACCCGCGAGGCAGGCCAGTACCGCGCGCTCGGTGAGTACCCGCGCGAGGTGGGTACGGTACCCGGCCGAGGCGGACAGGTCGTCGGCCGGGCTCGTGCCTTCCGCCGCCTGCGCGGCCGCCGCCGCGACCGCGGCGGGGTCGGCGTTCGCTCCGGCCAGCGCCGCCTCGGTAGCCGAGGCCCGCATCGGGGTGGACGCCATGTTGGTCAGCGCCACCCGGGCCTCGGCGATGGCGCCGTTGTCCCGCCGGACCATGGTGGCGACGCCGACCAGCGCCCAGCCCTGGGCGACCCGGTTGAACTTCTCGTAGTGGCTGGCCCAGCCGTCCCGCCTGGGTACCCGGACCGCGGTCAGCACCTCGCCAGGTGCCAGCGCGGTGGTGAGGTAGTCGACGAAGAACTCCGCCGCCGGTACCGACCGGGCACCGGACGCCCCGACGACCTCCATCGTGGCGTCCAGCGCCAGCGACACGGCCGGCAGGTCCCCGGCCGGGTCGGCGTGGGCCAGCGAGCCGCCGATGGTACCCAGGTGCCGTACCTGCCGGTCGGCCACCGTCGCCGTCGCCTGGGCGAGCAGCGGCGCGTACCGGGCGACCAGCGGGTCGCGCAGCACGGTGGCATGCGTGGTCATCGCGCCGATGACGAGCGCGTCGCCGTCCTCCCGTACCCCGCGCAGCTCGGCGAGGCCGCCGAGGTCGACCAGTACCGACGGGGCGGACATGCGCAGCCGCAGCAGCGGGATCAGGCTCTGCCCGCCGGCCAGTACCTTCGCGTCCTCGTCGGCCAGGGCCGCGACCGCATCGTCCACTGTGGACGGTCGGGTGTACTCCACCGCTGCCGGGATCATGAGGTGCCTCCGTTCTGGTTCGGACCCCGCCCCGCCCCACGCTGGAGCGCCTGCCACACCCGCTCGGGCGTGCAGGGCATCTGGATGTCGCGGACCCCGAGCGGGCGCAGCGCGTCGACGACCGCGTTGACCACGGCCGGCGTGGCGGCGATGGTGCCCGCCTCACCGACCCCCTTGGCGCCCAGCGGATGCCCCGGCGCCGGGCTCTCCGTGCGGTCGGTCACCAGATCCGGCAGGTCGGCCGACGAGGGCACGGTGTAGTCGACGAACGTGCCCGACAGCAGGTTGCCGTCGCCGTCGTAGACGGCCTCCTCGTACAGCGCCTGGGCGATGCCCTGCACCACCCCGCCGTGTACCTGCCCCTCGACGATCAGCGGGTTGATCACCTTGCCGACGTCGTCGACGGCCACGTACGAGCGGATGCGCACCCGGCCGGTCTGCGTGTCCACCTCGACCGCGCACAGGTGGGTGCCGTGCGGGAAGGAGAAGTTGACCGGGTCGTACACCGCGTCGGCGTCCAGCGTCGGCTCGACGCCCTCGGGCAGGTCGTGCGAGGTGAACACGGCCAGCGAGCAGTCGGCCAGGGTCTTGCCGCCATCGGGGTGGCCGCGTACCTGGAACCGCCCGCCGGTGAACTCCAGGTCGCCCGGGTCGCATTCGAGCAGCCGGGCGGCGATCGGCTTGGCCTTCTCGACCACCTTCTGGCAGGCCTGGAACAGCGCGATCCCGCCGACCGCCAGGGACCGCGACCCGTAGGTGTCCAGCCCCTTGTAGGAGGTGCGGGTGTCGCCGTGCAGTACCTCGACGTCGTCGAAGCCGACGCCGAGCTGGTCGGCCACGATCTGGCTCCACGCCGTCTCGTGCCCCTGCCCGTGCGGGGAGGTACCGGTGACCACCTCCACCTTGCCGGTGGGCAGCACCCGTACGCTGGCGCTCTCCCAGCCGCCGGCGCCGTAGCGCAGCGAGCCGAGTACCCGCGACGGCGCCAGCCCGCACATCTCGGTGTACGTGGACACTCCGATGCCCAGCTGTACCGGGTCGCCCGACTCCCGCCGCTGCGCCTGCTCCCGGCGCAGCTCGTCGTAGCCGAACAGGCCCAGCGCCTTGTCGGTGGCGGCCGCGTAGTCGCCGGAGTCGTAGGTCAGCCCGGCGACCGTGGTGAACGGGAACTCCTCCCTGCCGATCCAGTTGCGCCGCCGTACCTCCAGCGGATCCAGGTCCAGCTCGACGGCCAGCTCGTCCATCAGCCGCTCGATGGCGTAGGTGGCCTCGGGCCGGCCGGCGCCCCGGTAGGCGTCGGTGAACGTGGTGTTGGTGAACACGCCGGTGCACTCGAAGCGGTACGCGGGGAACTTGTAGATGGCGTTGTACATGAACGCACCCAGCAGCGGGATGCCCGGGGTGACCAGGCCCAGGTAGGCGCCCATGTTCGCGGTCAGGTGCAC
>WNGM01013857.1_pt1 | contig 14999 bp, 11 predicted proteins | sample 5400571 | NCBI WGS metagenome assembly WNGM01 (sample SAMN13153378, study PRJNA577476) | soil metagenome | isolation source: 100 cm soil or saprolite under Garry oak tree replicate 2 | place: USA:California | collected 2016-06-15
GCCAGCTCCCGCGATTCAGGTTAATCCCACGTCCATCAACTTTGGAAACGTTGTGGTTGGCACGACCTTGTCGCAATCCCTGATCATTTCCAATACGGGCACGGCCACTTTGAGCATAACGCAAATAACGGTAACGGGCGCAACCTTCAGTGCCAGTGGGTACACGCTGCCGTTGAGTGTAAATGCGGGGCAGCAAACCACAATCACGGTGGCCTTCTTACCGACCGCAGTCCCAATGGTGTCGGGAAGCATCTCTATCGCGAGTAACGCCCCGACCTCGCCCACTTCCGTGGGGCTCAGTGGCTCTGGAATAGCCGCGACCTTCACTCTTGGAATCAACCCCACGAGCCTGAGCTTCGGCAATGTGTTGACTGGCACCTCGTCCGCCACGCAAAACGTGACCATCACCAACACGGGCAACTCGAGTGTCAGGATTTCGCAGATCAGCGTCACCCCAGGCTATTCGGTGACCGGCGGAGGCACTCCCGTAACGCTCACGCCTTCACAGAACCTGGTTCTCGGCGTGCAATTCAGCCCAACAGCGACGGGGAGCCTGGGCGGAACCATCTCCATCGTCAGCAACGCAACGGGTTCTCCCGCGGCGGTCACTTTATTGGGCAACGGAGTCGTACAGCATTCCGTGACCCTGTCCTGGATCGCCAGCACGTCAACCGTGGCCGGATACAATGTGTATCGCAGCACCACAAGCGGGAGTGGGTACGTGAAAGTGAATTCTTCGCTGGTTATTGGCTTGACGTATACCGATTCGAATGTAGTAAGCGGAACGACCTATTTTTACGTGGCGACCGCCGCGGATTCCAGCGGGAATGAAAGCGCCTTCTCGAATCAGACAACTGCTGTGATTCCGTGAGTTTACGGGGGCGTAGCACAAGGACTGGAATGCGAGTCTGAGTCCTGCCCCTGGGGGTTTATAAAGAAGCCATAGTCCTCATCGCCCGGGGAGCAGGTTCGGGGCGGACGGGGAGTGCTCCTCGTGCTGAGTCCGGTGGGGCAGGGTCAATACCTGTACCTAATCTGGACTTCCAAGCAGTTTCTCGGGGGCGGATACATCCGTACCCTAAGTCTAGGCACAGCTATGAGGCGCCTAGACCGATGAAACCTAACTCCAGCAAAGATTTCTCCAGGTCCCATTGGCTCACCGCCGGACTCAGTTCCGCGACGGGGCGCGCTCTTGTTGCATCGTCGATTCTCAGCGCGATTGCATTTTCCTGGGGCTGTGCGGGCTTTGTGTCCGGGCAGAATCAAACGAATCCGCCCCCACCAACATATACGATCTCTGGAACCATCGGTCCGAGCGCAGGCGGGAACGGGGCCACGGTCACTTTAAGTGGAGCCGGATCGGCGACGACCACGGCAAACAGTTCCGGCGCCTACACCTTTACCGGCTTGGCCAATGGGACGTATACAGTTACTCCCAGCCATACGGGTTACACATTTAGCCCGGCAAGCCAGAGCGCGACGGTCAGCGGCGCGAATGTTCCCGGAATCAATTTCACGGCGACGGCGCAGACGAACACCTTCAGCATCTCCGGTACAATTACGCCGACTGCGGGTGGGAGCGGCGCTACAGTAACGCTCAGCGGAGCAGCCACGGCCACGACTACGGCCAACAGCTCCGGCGCCTACATGTTCGCGGGACTGGCAAACGGGACTTACGCGGTTACCCCAAGCAACGCGGGTTACACATTTAGCCCGACCAGCCAAAACGCGACGGTCAACGGGGCCAATGTTCCCGGAATCAATTTCACGGCGACGGCGCAAACGAACACGTTCAGCATCTCCGGTACAATTACGCCAACGGCCGGCGGGAGCGGGGCGACCGTCACGTTAAGCGGCGCGGCTACTGCTACCACCACCACCGACGGTTCCGGGAATTATAGTTTCGTGTCAGTGGCGAACGGCGCTTACACGGTGACTCCAAGCAATTGTGGATATAGTCTCACTCCCGTCAATCAGAATGTAGCCGTGAACGGCGCGAATCAAACAGGTGTGAATTTCGCTGCAACACCCCTCCAGACGCACACGGTAGCACTGACGTGGGTCGCGAGTACGACGACCACGGTGACGGGCTATAACGTTTATCGCAGCACGATCAATGGGTCCGGGTACGCAAAGACTGCATCTCTGGGGTTGGTATTCGGTTATACCGACGCCAACGTGCAGAATTGCAGCACTTATTATTACGTGACGACCGCAGTTGACTCTACGGGCGTGGAAAGCGGCTTTTCAAACCAGGCGACGGCAATAATTCCGTAGTTGGACGCACGCGTCTTCATGATTCCACGCTAACGCTAGATAGCATTCAACTCCCTGCGAGTTCGGCCAAGGTTCGGGAAGCCTTTTCCGCCGAAGGAGCTTGCGGAGCAATGCGAATCGATTTTTCGAGCTCGATTCGCGCCTTCTTCAGGTCATTCAATTTCTCATAGGCCATTCCCAAATGATAGCGATACGTGGCATTGGAAGGGGCGCCCTTTACCGCGTCTTCCAGAAGTGGAGCCGCTAAGGAATAGGCAGCATTCTGGTAGTAGGCCCATCCGAGTGTGTCGGCAGAGTTGGGAAAATTCGGAAAGCCACGTCTCGCCGTTTGCGCCAAGGTCAGAGCCACGGTGATGTTGCCACCATGTTCGAGCATGATGTAGGCGAGGTTGTTTGCCGCGAGCGGCTCTTCGGGCTGAATCGCCAGAGCTCGCTGGTAGAGCGGTTGCGCCTCCTGCCAGCTTCCCTGACGTTCGTAGAGGGTCCCCAACGTTGTGTACAACCCGGCATTACTCGGCGCGATAGCGATGGCTTGCCGGTAGTGCGCGATGGCCGCGGGCACATCTCCAAGAGTCTGCTCCACCTGAGCAAGCATGACGTAACCCGACAAGTTCTGCTTATCGAGCTCGATGCAGCGCGAGAATGACTGCTTCGCGTCCGCAGGTTGCTTCGCCAGCACAAATGTTTGGCCCTGGAGGAGGTAGAGCGCGGCGTCATTCTGGCCGGAGTTGATTTTCTCCTGGATGAATTGAATGGCGTCCGTGGGCTTTCCGCGCTGAAAGTCGAGCTCGACAATTCCTTGGATAGCGTCGAGGAAATTCGGCGAGCGATTCAAGGCCTGGCGATAAAGCTCCTCCGCCTCATTCCAACGCTTTGTGAAGGCGCGAAGTTGTCCCAGCTTGGCGTAACCCAAAGGATTTTGCGGGGCAACTTGGATCAACTGCTTCAAATCGGCTTCCGCTCCGAGGCCATCATTTTGATTCATCCGATCTGCTCAAGGCCGCTCCAATCGTGACGATCCGTCGCAACCTTGCCTAGAGCAATCCAAGCGTCCGTCAGATCCGGACGAATCTGGGTAGCCGCACGCCATTCTCCCTCGCCCTGGTTCATATTTCCTTTAGCCAGGTAGGCCATGCCCAACTGGTAGTGCCCGAAAGCATTTGCGGGATTCGCTTTAACCGCTTGCTGTAGAGTCTGCAGCGCGTCATTGGTGTTTCCGGTCTGAAGCAGTATCTGACCTTTGAGAATGAGGGCGCCATCATCCCGCGGCGACCTTTTCAGGATCTCGTCTGTCAGCTTTGAAGCTTGATCCAATTGATGAGAGAGAATCAATAGCTGGGCATAGGACTTTCGAACATTGAAGTCCGTTGGATGGTCCTTCGAAAGGGAGGCAAACTCCTCAAGCGCCTTGGCGCTGTCACCCTGGTTGAGATAATAATCTCCAAGCATTCGGTAACCTGCGGGGTCCGTGTTTAACTGCGCCTTTGCTTCTCGCAGAACTTCCTCGGCCTTGCCGCCTTGACCTTGAGCGATGTAAACGCCCGCCAGGGATGCCCGGGGACTGGAGTTTGCCGGCGCAATGGTGCTCGCCGTTCGAAAGGCGGCTATCGCGTTTTCCCATTGCTTCTCTGCAGCATAGAAGTTGCCAAGCGCCATCGCCGGAATTAGGGAGCCTGGAGATAACTCTCTGGCTTTCAACAAGTTCGCTTCCGCGTCCTGGAACGAGGAAACCTTCATCTGAATGGCTGCGAGATTGACGTAGGAGTCCGCATTCTCGGGAGACATTTTGATGGCGTATGCGGCTTCCCGCAGGGCGTCTTGCAAGTTATCCAACTGGGCGTCGGAGCCAGCCAATAGAAGTTGTGCGCCAAGATCATCCGGCTTGCTTTTTAGGATGGTCAAAGCGAGATTCTTTGCATCCGCCGCTTTACCACTAGCCAGATACAGTTGCCCGAGATTGAGCTGCGCGCCCCAGTTTTGCGGGTCGAGTTCAAGCGTCCGTTGTAATTCCTGATAAGCGGAAGCCCAGTTTGCCATCTTGAGGTGGCACTGTGCGATCTTGTAATGGATCTCCGCGGACTTTGAATCGATTTGGAGCGCGCGGCCATAGGTCAGCAGGGCCTCCGGGAGTTTTTCCTGTAGAACGTAATGGTCTCCCTCAGCCACAAACCTTTGTTTTCGGGCGTTGGCATCGCGGAAACACCCGGACAAGGCCAAGCAAACCTGGAGGGTGATTGCAACCGGAAGGACTGCCCGGTGCAAGATAGAAGAGCGAATGGACAAGAACTGCTTGCTGAAATGTTTCATACCAGAGTGGGTGGTAGCAATTTTGGCTCCCTGACCGGCAAGCTCACACGAGTAATCAATGTATCCATAAGCGCATGAAAACACGGGACATATCTGCAATCAAAGGGTTTCTCGGCGGCTTGCTTGGCCACCTCGCTTCGTCTGGCCAAGGCTGCGAAGACTGGATGGACAAGTTAAGGGATATTTTGAGTACAAAAGTTCCACTTTTCCCGTTTGCTTGTGAGGAGGGTAAGGCTGGGATTTGTCTCCCAAGAACAACCTTATCGTTAGTCTTTGAAATATGGCTGGTTAAATGCCGCCGCAGGGCTTATTGGCGCGAAATTCTTTGAGGCGTAGTCTAAGTCCGCAGTGCGGGAGAGTCGAGTATGGTTCGCAACGGCGAATTCACCACAGCTGATGTTAAGAGAGTGCTCCGCAAACATTGGTGGACTCTCCCAGTTTTTGGTTTGGGGCTGGGGGCTGTCAGCGTCTTGATTGCAACACAACTTCCGAAGCAGTACACATCCCAGACGTTAGTGCTGGTGACCCGTCCCAGCGTGGCCGAGGACATTGTCAAGCCGGTGGTGACCGAAGATTTAACGCAGCGCCTCGCTGCGATGAAAGGGAAGATTCTGAGCCGGACCCGCCTGGAACCGGTGATCGAGAAATTCAGTCTTTACGCGGAAGACCGGAACAAGTTTCACATGGAAGACTTAATCGATCGCCTGCGCGGCACGATCACCATCACACCGCTGGAGGCCATGCCCGGGATTCAGTATGCAAATCTACCGGGCTTCTCGGTGAACGTGTCTTTCGGCAATCCGCAATTGGCCCAGCAGATTTGCACAGAGATTACGTCGATGTTCATGGAACAAGATGCTCGCGATATCGACGACAAAGCCAACATCACGACGAAGTTCATCGGTCAGCAGTTGGATGAGGCGAAGGCCAAGCTCGATGAGCAAGATGGCAAACTGGCGCAATTCAAGCGTCAACACATGGGGGACTTGCCGGAATTGGACCAGCGCAATCTCAGCCTCCTCGGCAGTTTGAATGCGGAAATGGATGCCACGACCCAGGCGATGACACGAACTCAACAGGATAAGAGTTTTAATGAAACTCTGCTCGAGCAGCAAGAGGCGAGCTGGAAGGCGTCTCAAAAGGGCGAAAATCCCGAATCGCTTGAGGACCAGTTGCGGGCCCGGCAGGAGCAATTGACGGTTCTCCTGTCGAGGTACACCCAAGAGCACCCCGATGTCGTCAAACTGAAGAATGAGATTGCGGATCTGAAGAGAAAGATAGACGAAGGACCGAATCCCAGCGATGCTCCCAAACCGCGAAGGGCCACGGAGCCTCCTCAGCTGCAGCAACTTCGGGCAAAAATCCAGCAAGCGGAACTCAACTACAACGACTTGATGAAGAGGCAGGCCAAGGTCCAAGATCAAATTAAGGTGATTGAAGGCCACATCGAAGCCAGCCCGATGGTAGAGTTGGAACTAAAGGAACTGACCCGCAACTACCAGAGTGCGCAGGAATTCTACAACGAGCTTTTGAAGAAGCGGGAAAACGCAGACATGGGTAGCCGCCTGGTTCATCAACAGCAGGGAGAGCATTTTAGCGTGCTCGATCCACCGAGCCTCCCTACGGCGCCGTCCTTTCCTAAAATGTTGAATTTCGCTGGCGGCGGTTTTGGCGGCGGGGCGTTACTTGGCTTGGTCATCTTATATTTGCTAATGGCCCTGGACAAGACTTTGCATACGGAAAGGGAAGTTGAAGCGTATCTGAAACTGCCTGTCCTGACCAGCGTGCCTGTGCTGGAAGCTTTGCCTGCAAATGCAGGACTTCTGAAGCAGCCTGTTCCGGCAAGAAATTGAACCAAGCCAAGGAGCACTCGAGGAGACGATGAGCCGTATCCATGAAGCGTTGAAAAAGGCGGCGGAAGAAAGAGCCGCAAAGGTCGCAACGGGAGTCGCCGAAGTTATAGGCGAACCGAAACGGGCAGTCCCACTGGGACCAGGGATCGTTCTGCCCATACCTCCACACGAGCCTCGTGCCACCGCCAGCAGCGAACCGAGGGCCACCTTTAGTTACGAAGAACTTCTCAAGCGCTGCGTCCCACAAGAGTGGCGCCTCGATCCGCTCAATAGCGTGTTTTTGAACTCGAAGCCGGGGGAAGGCGGACCAGAACGTTTTCGCACGTTGCGCTCACGGCTGTACAAGATTGCATCGACACGGAAGTTGAAGAGAGTCCTGATAACCAGCGGCGTCGCCGCTGAAGGGAAAACTTTCGTGGCGTCCAATCTCGCCCAATCGATTGTTCAGCAGCCCGAACTACGAGTCTTGTTGATTGATGCGGACTTAAGGTCATCGCGATTGCACCTATTGTTTGGCGCACAAATCTGCCCGGGACTTTCGGACTACCTCCGCGGCGAGGCGGATGAGTACGCGGTAATCCAGAAAGGGATGAGTGAGAACCTTTTCTTGATTCCCGGTGGAAACCTGGTATCCAACCCAAGCGAACTGCTACTGAGCGACAGGATGAAACAACTACTTAACGCCGTAACGCCCGTCTTTGATTGGATCATCATTGACTCTCCGCCGACGTTGCCGGTTCACGATGCCAGCGTTCTTGCGGAAATGGTGGATGGGGTATTGTTTGTGATTCGCGCAGGCTCAACGGACGCCGAGATTGTGGAGAGAACGTCAGCGGAGTTCCAGGGCAAGAATTTACTTGGCGTGGTACTCAACCAGGTTGAAAAAAGCGACTCCTACGGCGAGCAATACCAGAATTACTATGGCGAACGGGATTGAGCGAACGCTGACCGGCTTACCCTCGGCAGACGGGGTTGACAGGTAAATCCTTATTCCTTAGATAGTTATGAGAGAAGTCGTCTTGTTGATTTTGCCCCTCGTGTCGCTTATTGGTGGAGACAGGATGCGGCGACTAGTTTGCGACGTGGCACTTCTGCTGAACGTCTAAGACGGCTCTGCCATGACGCGCCGCTTTGCCTCGCTGCGCTGCAGAAGAAAAAGCAAAGGCAATAACAAGAGAAGGGCCAGCATAAAAAAGACAACTCCTCCCTGGTGATGCAACCTTCCGAAAAGAAAGTCCGGGTTAACATAGACTGCCAGAAGCGTGAGTGTGGCAATGCGAACGCCATTCTTCAGGATCATCATAAATAAGCCGCAGGCGACGAACAGAACCTTGTTCCAAAAACTCCTCAGTTGAAAGTGAGCCACCAGCAGGGCCAGGATGAGCAACGCCATGCTGGAACGGATACCGCTGCATTCCTTGGCCACTTCGATGCTGACCTTCGCCAGGTGAAAAACTAAACCCTCGCGCAGGGCGGGGACTCCCACCAAGTCGAACAGGGTGCCGGTTATCCACGCGGAGCCCTCCTGAAGGAGAAAGATGAGGCGATCGAGAAGGAAATTGGGGATGGGAACCATCAAGAGAAGAAACAAAAATGGGAAATGGGCTGCCTTTAAGGCTTCTTTTCCGAAGGAAAATGCAAAACCTGAGGTCCAGAGCAGAACGAGCGCGAGAATCCAGCCAGGGAGCTGCAAGCCGAGCGATGGAAAGCTCTTTGCAAAATGAGAGGCAAGCGCCATAAGGCCGGAGAGAAGCAAATAAGGGGCGCCGAGCACGAGGTCCATGGAGACTTGCGAAAAGATTTTGTCTCGCTCCAGGTAAAGAATCACCGCGCTAATGAACGGAATAAGCACCAAATAGGAAGCATCGTCCTGCGAAAGAGATAATCGGACCAGGCTGCTCACCGGCTTTATGAACAAAAGGAGTGAAACAACGGCCCAACAAACAAAGAAGGAACAGCGCTTGGTCAGGACGGTATTTGAGCTAAACATTTCCATCGCGTTTGGCCAAGGCCAACTCCTCGCTTCCGGGGCAGAAGTGTATCTGATTTTGCGTGCGTGCTCGGGAAGATCCGAAGAGGCGATGTCGAAAGGTGCGACTGTACTTCCGTTAGCCCTCATTTTCGATGAATCAATGGGATTTTGCAAAGAAACGTCCAAGATTGCGCAGAAGTTTTCCCAAGTCCTGCCTGTCCTAAAGGACAGCGGGGATTTGCAAGAGACCAGTACGCAAAACGTATTGATAACAAAGGGCTTAGCTTACTTCATGGGGAGAGGTCTAGTAATAGCATTTGGCATGGCGATTGCTCAGTTCTTGCTGTCCCTATTCTCTAGGTTAGGATTGCGAGGGTGTGAATGATTCGGAAAACTTTAGTGGTTTTAGCTCTGGCCGTCATAGCTCTTTGCTACAGCGCGCCAGCTTTGGCAGACAACATCCATCTCTGTGATATCAATCAGTTTACCACCTGCAACGCAGGCAACGCGATCCAGGTGTCCGCGGGAACCACGCAAGCATGGGCCTTCGGCACGGCTAACAGCAGCGAGACGCTGTACATTGCCATGCTGACTCCCAACGCAGGTACCGGCGGAAACTTTACGAGCGGTAGCAACCTTTGGGCGGTGCTGGGCGTTAGTCCAACTCAAGTATTTCCCAACTTTTCCAGCACCGTGAGCCAGGAGCAGTTGGCCACGGGTATGACGGCCGGCAGCTTCAGCGCGACGTCCTTTGCAGTAGGCGCGTGGACCGGATCGGTTACCGTTGGACAGTCGGTTACGATCCCGGGCGGTGCGCCCGTGGGGACGATTTTCATCGCGTTCCTATTGGATTCCAGCGGAAATTTAGTCGCGGTGAGTCCGTGGAGCTCTTCGTTGATTACTGTTTCGAACGTTCCTGAACCATCGAGCATGTTGCTGCTCGGTACGGGCTTGCTGGCCCTTGGCGGATTTGCCCGTCGTCGCTTTCTAAGGAATTAACTTTTCGGCCCCCACACACCCTCATCCTCGGTGGTTTACAAGCCCCGCTCTGACGCTAGAGCGGGGTTTATTTTTCTAGTGAGTCCGAGTCCGAGGCCGTTGTTATAGATGTACGCTGCCACCGGAATCTGCCAGTCCCGCTGAAGTGGTTATGTTGCTGATTGGACTGGCGGTGCTAGCATTTGCGACTCGCAAGAAGGGCTCAAGCCAGACACAAGACGTCTGAAAGGATTCTTCTCAACTCGATGGGACTCAAGGCTCGTCAGGGAAACGCGACGAGCCTTATTCTTTGTCCTCTGTCCCCTGCCTCAATTTTCTGACCAATGATACTTGCTGCTTGGACCGTCTCTCTGACTGGACTCAGGTGACTGGCTCGCCCAAGCCGCCAAAGGAAAAAGGAGAAAAATTTGGCACTTCATGGCATAGAATTGGGACTCTTCGAGGAGACACACCAGGCTGGAAGATGTTGTGAGTGGATGTAAGCTATTGTATTTGCACAGGTTAAATGAGAACTTAAGTTCATTGGGCTGCCTCCCACCTGGAAGTGCATTTGCTTCTGTATGACTCCTAACGGACCATGAGCACCTTTCTCAGCGACGCCGCACGCCCCGAAAGGAAGGGTGCGTTCGTGTACGGCCATTCTGCGGCCATGCAGAGCTTGAATTCGATGGTTGGAGAGATTGCCCCGACAAACATTCCTGTACTGTTAATGGGAGAGAGTGGAACCGGTAAGGAAGTATACGGGCGAATGATTCATCGGTTGTCGAAGAATGCGCAGGCGCCGCTAAGAAAGATAAGCTGCCGTGCAGTGGAGGCGGGAGAGTTTTTCGCCTTGCTCAAGTCGGAACTGCGAGAGGTTGATAGCGACGGTACACAGAGCCCGCGGACCATATTTCTGGACGGAATTGACGAATTGGATTTGGAAAGCCAGAGAGCATTACTTTCGATCCTGCCGGACGGGGAGACCGACGAGAACAATTCCAACTGCGCGCGCATCATCGCTTCAACTTCGCGGAATCTGGAAAAAGAAATCGAATCGGGGAGATTTCGCAAAGAGTTGTATTTCCGAATCAGCGGGGTTTGCCTGCGGTTGCCACCGCTCAGAGACAGGAAGGAAGACATTCGTGCTCTTATTGAGCATTTTCTCGCCAAGCACGCCGCAGAATTGGAACGCGAAGCGCTGGCGCTCAACGAGAGGGAACTGGAATTCCTGGTAATGCACGACTGGCCGGGAAACGTGCGCGAACTGGAAAACCTTGCAAGAAGGATGGTGCTGCTGGGAGATTCGCGGAGCGCCCTGGAAGAGCTGGGCGAGATGCCGAAACTGGAAACGGCCCGCCGGGAGGAGCCCCGAAGGCTTTCATTAAAAGTAGCCGCGCGGACGGCCTCGCGGCGCGCCGAGCGCGACTTGATCGCAAAGGCGCTGGAACGAACACACTGGAACCGCAAGCGAGCAGCGCAGGAGCTTCAAATCAGCTACAAGTCTACTGGCGCCCGCGCAAAGTGGCAGGACCCCGGTTCGCAAGACAAGAAGGAAGAAGCAAAAGATTCGAAAAAACAATCAACGCCGGGTGCGACGTCTAGTGCGGCTGACGATGCAACCTACAAGATTGGAGCGCAGGACGTCCTCAAAATCGATGTTTGGAGGGAAGACCAGTTAACACGAACCGTCCCGGTTCGGCCCGATGGGAAGATCACCCTGCCGCTGTTAAATGATGTTCAGGCGGCCGGCCTGACCCCCATGGAGCTGGCGAACGGAATACGAGAGGAACTAAAGAAATTCATCACCAATCCGCAGGTGACCGTGAGCGTAGCGGAAATCAATAGCCGGCGAATTTATGTCAATGGAGAAGTCAACAAATCGGGCGCCTATCAGTTGCTGCCGCACATGACCATCTTGCAGGCTCTTTCCGGCAGTGGCGGATTCACGGCGTTTGCGAGAGTAAAGAGCATCTACATCCTGAGAATACAGAATGGCGCGACAGGCAAAATCCCATTCAATTACAAGCAGGCGATCACGGGGAAAAATCCGGATCAAAACATCGAATTGCAACCCGGTGACACCATTGTGGTGCCGTAGGGTGGGGAGATGAGATGAGGGTCTGGACAAAGATAGGACGAGTCGCTTTTGGATTGATGACGATAGCCTTGACTGCCCTTAGCGGAGCTTCGCTGCGAGCCCAACAAGAGGGCGAAGAAAAACCTCAGCCCGCAGCGCGCGTGCTTTTGCCGCTCCCCGACCTAAGTGGGAATCAACAGGGCGATGATCAGGGTAATCAGACCATGCAACCGGACCACGGTCCTGTAAGCGGCGTGCAAAGTCCGACATTGGGTACTTCCGAATTGCGGCACAGTTATTGGGTTCCCGGCATTCAATACAGCAACACCGCGCAATCAAACACCTTCAAGACCGGCTCAACACAAAAGCCGGCATGGACAACAACAAACTATGCCAGCGGAAATTTTAGCCTGCTGGAAGCCTGGAACCATGCACTGTTCGGAACAAACTACTCCGGGGGCGGATTCTTCTCCTCCGATTCCACTCAGGGAAACGGCCAGTATCATCAGCTCTCCTCGGCCTTCGAGTACGACCAAAGAAGATGGCAGTTGCTCATCATGGAGCAATTTTCCTTTTTGCCGCAAAGCGCGTTTGGGTTCGGCGGCACGACGGGATTAGCTGTCCCGGGGATTTCAGGGGCCTTGTCGGTGGCTTTGCCAGGGCTCCAGGAGGTGTTCGCGCCGGGCCAAGCCATATATTCAGCGACCGGTCCTCGTTATAGCAATGACTCTGCCGCCCAACTGACGTACTCAGTGAGCCGCAGAGGTTCCTTTACGGTTGCTGCGGTTCACGGGTTCCTGCGATTCAGCAATCCCGGAAACACGAACAACGATATGGACATTCTGAACGCCGGGTATAGCTACGCGATCAGCCGGAAGGACTATCTGGGAGCTACCTATCGATTCACCGCTTTTCATTTTCCCGGAGATCCGGAAGCGCTTGGCGATCAGACCGCCCAGCTTATGTATGGAAGAAGGATCACCGGAAGGATGGCCCTGAATCTTGCCGGAGGGCCGGACATAACGAACTTCCGCGTCCCCGTGAACGGTATCAAACGAACGATTTCAGGATCGGCAATCGCGTCTCTCTCTTATGCCTTTCGGGTCACCACTGTCCGATTGAACTATTCCCATGGGGTCGGCAGCGGCGGCGGATTAATCAGCGGTTCCAAAACGGATCAGCTCATCGCGAACCTGAACCGGCCATTAGGCCGGCTGTGGAGCAGCAGCGTGAGTTTGGGGTACGTGCGGAATAGTCAGCTGGTGACGATAAAGTCCTTGAATTCCCCCAGCTTTAATTCCTGGCAGATTGCGGCGGGCGTAACCCGGCCGCTGAGCGGGGGCACAAATCTTTCCATCGGATATCAAGCGCAGATTCAAACTTCCAGTGGAATTCTGTGCACCACTACCGGTTGCCAGGCGGGCCAGACGACGCATCAAATCCAAATGAGTTTTCAATGGCACGCTCCGCCGCAGGTGCTACGATAGTGCAAAAATACCATTCAAGTTCGATTCTGGCTGCAGGTTACCCAATGCATCCATCGGCCGGAGTAACGGAACGAGATAAGGCCGAATCGGAAGAAAACGCGAACAATGTATAAAGGCTTCTACGGGCTCAAGGAGAGCCCCTTCAACGTTAGTCCGGACCCGCGGTACCTGCTGGTAACCAAGCAGGTGGAAGAGACGGTTTCCGGGCTGATGTACGGCATCGAGACCAGGAAGGGCATTATCACCCTTACCGGAGAGGTGGGAACCGGCAAAACCACGCTGGTAAACCGGCTACTGGATTGGCTACATGAGCGCGGCACAAAATCTGCGTTTCTGTTCAACTCCCGGATGAATTCATCGCAGCTCTTCGATTTTGTTCTGGCGGAATTTGATATTCCCTGTGAATCCCGTTCCAAGAGCCAGCAGCTCATGAAATTAAACCAATGGCTTCTGGAGCGATTCCGCGCGGGCGAAACGGCGGTGTTGATTCTTGACGAGGCGCAGAATCTGACATTTCCAGTGTTGGAAGAGATCCGCTTGCTCACGAATCTGGAAACTTCCACGGAGAAGCTGTTGCAAATCGTCGCATCATGATTCGCTGCAAGACCAGTCATTTGACGAAAGAAGAGACGCACGACTATATTCTCGAAAGATCAAAAATCGCCGGAGCAGTTCCAGGTCAGCCGCCGATTTTCAGCCCCGTGGCAATGGATACCGTGCACCTTTATTCCCTGGGAGTTCCGCGCGTGGTCAACCTTTTGTGTGAGCACGCACTGATCAATGGATACGTCGAACAGCAGCGTCCCATTCAGGCGAAGATCGTTGCGGACGTCGCCCATGAATTTCAGTTGGACGAAGTCGCGCCGACAGCCACGCCCGAGGCGCTGCGGACCAGCGCAGAGCTTTACAATTCCGAGGCTTTCATACAAAACCTCGGCGAGGCCCTCTCGCGCTTCCGGTTGAGCCCCACACCATCCCTAAGAGACAAAAAGTAAGTTTAGAAGAAGACTGGGTTATTTTTTAAAGGCTCCATCGCCTGGCTGCGTCGCTGCCATATCGGAGCGATCAAGTTTGTCTTGCCGTGGAAGATTGTAGCCCAAAATCAGTTGACCACGGCGGTCAGTCCCGATGGAGGTGCAGGGGCTTGAGCCGTTCCTGATCCTGTCTCGAACGCAATGCCGCTAACGATAGTCGCGTTGTTTTGCTGGTTGGCGAAACGCGGCGTCTGGAGCGTGGTGGATGTCGCGTTCAATATCGCATCGCTCGCCGCTTGCCCGTTCCAGAACCCAGGTCCGCATCCGCTTCGACACGCGCGCACATAGGGAAAGTATGACACCGATGAGGAACCACCGAAGACAAAGATGGATTGGAACACAACGTCGGTCACACCCTGAGACAGCGAGAGTGAGACTCCCGACGGGCTGGTGCTGGCAGCATTCGTCGTAGAGGTGGCAGTGTCCAAGGCGAAGGTGCCGGTAGTTGTCGCCACCTCGTAGAACGCGAACATTGTGTTGGCATTTCCAGCCATTGTTATGTTGATGGCAGTTACAGGTGTTGAGCTACTGGAGAGCACGTAGGCGCAACTGAGAGCGTTACCGGAAGCCTGGCCACCCTTAATCTGGCAACTGGCGGGCACGACCCACGTTCCACCGCCGCTGACGCTCCCAAGAGAGACCCCCGAGGTATTCGCGGCTTCAAGATACAAAAGATGCCCCGAACCAGTGGCCGGAACCGTAAGGCTGCAGGAGGGGACGCAGTTCAATCCGTTCAGACCTTGTGCGGGATCCGGATCCGCAAAGCTCACGAGTCTCATCGGGCCCGGAGCAGGAGGAGTGAAGCTTCCGGCTGTCGATTTGAACGCGATCGCGGAGAACACTGCTCCTGTAGCGCCGGGAAGCACATTGACCGTAGGCGCGGCCTCGCTGCCTGCTGGAGCGTTTACGTGAACGCCGTCGCCGTTCGGCAAAGTCAGATAAGGAGACGGCCAGCCCTTCCAATCTGCCGGTGCGTTTCTGTTCAGGAACTGCACGACGACATCGGTCTCC
>WNGM01002421.1_pt1 | contig 14998 bp, 9 predicted proteins | sample 5400571 | NCBI WGS metagenome assembly WNGM01 (sample SAMN13153378, study PRJNA577476) | soil metagenome | isolation source: 100 cm soil or saprolite under Garry oak tree replicate 2 | place: USA:California | collected 2016-06-15
AGGGCACTACGAGCTGGCGGTCGAGGCGCCGGTGCACCTGCGGTTGGCGGTCGCGTTTGACGAGCTCGCCTTGGCGATCTGAAGCCAGCCCGTAGTTGCGGCTTCAGCATGCCGCAGGTCGACCAGACGCAACAGCGCCACTACGACTGCGTTGGAGGACGCGGGATCAAGATCCATCCCGATGGTCGTTACCGCAACCTGTATCACTGGCTGTTCGGCGATGCCGATTTTGTCCGCTTCCAGGTTGGGGTACCGCTCCCAATGGCGGCCTACCCATACGCCACCGGCCCGCGCATTCCGTAGGATCATCCATCGACCAGATCGCAGCCAGCGACTCGCCTCCGCAGCGTCACTCCCAACTCAGCGGCGTCTCAACAAAAGTTCTTCAGACCCCCAGGGCAGACCGTCATTGTCAGACCGCCACATGACGTTGTCAGAACGTTATCAGAACATTGTCACGACAGTGACGCGGCGGCTCTTTGAGGCGACGACAACGGCGATGAGGCCCTCGACGTTGAGTTCCGACCGCTACGACAAGGTGGCGTCTGCTGCTATCGCCGCTGCTCAGAGCGCCAGAGTCGTGGTGAGCCTTGGGTATGCCAAAGGTTGGTGTCGCACCTCCGACACGAGCCCAAGGGCGACTCGAGCGCGAAGAAGTGGGCGTCGTTCGTTGATCGTGGTCCTATCGGTCAGCCCGCCGATACTTGGGTGGCAACGGGATCTCGGTGGTCGTGAGGGTCACCGATGTTCTTTCTAGGGTGTGGTTTGCTCCGTGCCGCCGGAGCATTGTCAAGCCTCTGTCATCGCGCTGTCAGCCGATACCATCACCGCTGGTCAGGGCGGCTTGGTTGGCGTGCCGCGGGTAGCGGTGGGCCCACGGTGGGCGGCAGCGGAGCAAACCTGCAACCTCCCGCGATTGGAGCCACACCGACGTGCTCGCGACAACGCGATGACAGCGGCGAGCCGCGTCAGCCTGAAGATAGTCTGGCTGGCTACCTGGTCCCCAGGGCAGCTACGCGGACGGCGAGGCATGATTCTTCGCGGCGGGGACGGCTCAGCCGCGCTGCTGATCGAGTCCGATCTGGATCGATTCGACGATGCGGTCAAATGGAACCTCTGACAGCCAGCTCTGGTGGTTGACCGAGCTTTCATTCGGGGCGCGGAAGAGGAGGAGCATCATTCCATCCGAGGGCACCAGGATGCAGCCGATGGGCTGCGCCACTTCCGGAGTGGGATCGCGGCGAGCGGCCGAAGCGATGCGGCCGAACGTCAGCCTCGCCAGCTCCTCGGTGATCTCCGGCCAGTAGCACTCGACGACGTAGGTAGGCGTCGGGATCCACCTCCGATCAGATCGGCGCGGTGCGATTCCCTTCGTGGGATGCATCGGAATCGCTGAACACTAGTCGAGCTTCCAGTCCGACGGCAGCGCGTAGTCGAACCGGACAGCGTCGGCGCACGAGGTGTCGGGTTGACGGGTGGGATCGTGGAGCCAGGCATCGCGTGTCCGGACCATGCACAGGTTCGGCAGCTCCTGTTCAGTGCCGGTGACCTGGTGACCGTTCACGGGGGAGATCACTAAGTGGCCGTGGCGCAGCGAGGACATGCCATGCTGCGCGTACGGAGCCATCCCGAACGGATCGAACCGTCCCACGATCACCAGGGTGGGGACATCGGCCCGAACGGGTGTCGCAGTCGCAGGGTCGCCCCGCCCCACGTGCCAAGTCTCACACGCGTCGAGCAACGGGCTGCGTCCGAAGGCCTCCTGGAACCCCGGATCGCCACCGACGAGGTCGGTCAGCGAGCTGTGATCGGTGAACGGCACCACGTCGTGGCACATGACCGACAGGTAGGCCCCGAAACTGCGGCCCAGGTGGGTCCAGCAGTTGGGGAGGAACCAATGGCACACCAAGCCCCTGCCCGCCGCCCGCTGGCGCGGCCCCAGGCGAGATGCCTCAAGCCGGAGAACCTTTTCGGAGCCTCGGGCGAACTCCGCCACGGCACGGGGGACGAACGTGCCGGGTGGACGGATGAACGACAGCCGAGCGCGAAGCCAGACCAGGAACCACCCGGCATCGAAAAGGACGGTTCCGCTGTTCCCGTAGTGGGCCACGAAGGGGTTTGCGTCGAGTTCCTCGATCACTTTCCGCACGTCGTCGCCGAAATCGGGGGTGAAGCCACGGCACGCCGCGTCCGCGGAACACGCCGCCGCCAGCTCCGAGATCGCGTGCCGCGTGGCCTGGATGCTCTCGACGAGTAGATCCGCCCCCGGCCATTCTGGGCTGTCCAGCACGGCCGCCCGGATGTGCCGTGGGAAGTCCCGCAGGTATTCGAGGGCGATCCGGGACGTCGTCCCCAACGCCATCACGTTCCACTGGTCGATCCCCAGTGCGATCCGCAGATCCTCGGTGTCCGCGGCCATCTCGTGCAGGCCGAATGCGGAGAGGTCGACTCCGTGGGAGACCAGCCGGTCGTGGCAGGCCTTGAGGGCGTCGAGGAACTCGGTCCGGGTCCGGGGGTCGTCCACCCGCACCTCCAGGTGGGCGCGGGGGAGCGCATCGACCTCTGGGCAGGCGAGGCTCGGTCCAGAGCGTCCTGTCCCCCGAGCGTCGACCACGATGACCTCGCGACCCAGTCCTTTGATCTGGGCGCCGAGGGTCACGTAATCGGGGGCCGTGCCCAGATCCCCGCCCAGCGAGAGCACCGGGTCCCGAGCAGCCTGGCCTGTGGGAGACGCCATCCTGGCCACGAACAGGTCGAGCTTGCCGCCGCCGGGGTGTGCGTGGTGCGCCAGCACGGTGAGCTTGCCGCACTTCACCTCTCCGAGCACGACGAGGGCGACGTCGGCAGGGCAGTCGGCCGCCTTGTACACCGGCCGGAAGGTCGGTTTGTCGCTACCTGCGCCGGATGTGCATGCCGTGAGGCTGAGGGCCAGGATCACGGCGGCAGCCAACGCTGGCCTTCGCATCTCAGCGCTCCCGGACCCACGGAGCGGCCTCCCACGTGCCGACGACATATGCGTCCGCGGTCACGTGGAACGTCAGCTTGTCGCCGCTGACCTTGAACTCCCACGTGACAGGGCAGCCGCCCGCGGGATCGCAGAGGTTGCCTTCCTTGTCGTTCACACGGATCGAGTGATCGCCGGCGAGCTCGTAGCGTGCGCTGGCCCCGAGCTCCCCGGTCTTGGCGTTCAACAGGGCCAGGTCACCCTGCGCGAACCGGGCGAGAACCGCAACAGTCCCGGTTGCCCCGTGGCAGGGATCGTTCTTGGTCGGCTCCGCCACCCACCCCTGGAACTCTCTGAGGAAGGATTTCCAGCTCCCCACCTGCTGGTGGATCTGCTTCGCCGACAGGCGGCGCTGGATCGCCCGTACCGAGTCCTGGCAGGTGAATTCGGTGCGCCATGCGCCCTTGAGTGGGTCTGCCGAGCTGGTGGGTGGCGAAGTGGCCGCCGCAGCGGCCGGCGCCGCCGTGGTGGTCGGAGCCTGCGAGGCCCCCTGCCCGCTGGTTCCGCCGCCTTGCCCACACGCCGCAAGCACCAGCGACGTGGCCGCTGCCAGGAGTAACCATTGAGCAATCGATGATTGCCTCAGCCGCATGATCCTCCTCCTCTCGCCTGCCTCCCCTGCTGCGAAGCTTCGGGAGGCGCGTCCGGGAGGGAGGCTGCTCCGCGGGTGTCGCAGAAACCTTGCAAGTACATCGCAAGGCGCTGAACGCCGAGGCCACACCTTCCCCTTGATGGGGTCCGGTGCTAGCTTGCGGGTGGGATTTGGGGCAGGGGGGCGTGTTGGAGTTCCGGGTTCTCGGTCCGCTGGAGGTTCTGGACGGCGATCGGGTCCTCGCGCTCGGCGGTGAGAAGCAACGGGCGGCGCTGGCCATCCTGCTGCTCCACCGCAACGTAGTGGTCTCCCGCGACCGTCTCATCCAGGGGATCTGGGGTGATGCGCCGCCGGTCAGCGCCAGTCCGACCCTCGACACGTATATGTCCCGCCTGCGGAAGGTGCTGCGCACCGACGGACCTGGCCCGCGCCTGGTCACCCGGCCACCCGGATATCTGTTGAGGGTCGAAGACGGCGAGCTCGACCTGCAACGGTTCGAGACCCTCCTCGACCGGGCGAGATCGGCGCTCGCATCCGGGGACCGGCGGGCCGCCGGGGAGGACCTTCAAGAGGCCCTGTCGCTGTTCCGTGGCGGCTCGCTGGAGGACCTGGCCCACGCACCGTTCGCTCAGGCCGAGATCGGACGGCTGGACGAGCTGCGGCTCGGCGCGCTGGAGCTGCGACTGGATGGGGATCTCGAAAGCGGTCGCCACGCTGAGGTCGTCGGCGAGCTGGAGTCGCTGGTCGTCCGGTTCCCGTTCCGTGAGCGCTTCTGGGCCCAGCTGATGCTGGGCCTGTACCGGTCGGGCCGGCAGGGAGATGCGCTGCTTGCGTTCGAGCGGGCCCGCCGGACGCTGACCGAGGAGCTCGGCGTGGATCCGGGCCAGCCGCTGCAGCAGCTCCACCGCCGTATCCTCCAGCAGGACTCCTCCCTGGAGCTCGCCAAGGCCTCCGCGGCGTCCGGAGCGTCGACCCGCGGCCCTTCCCGGGACCCGCGTCCGGACACCGCTCCCTCTTCCACCACGGTGACGCCATCATCCGTGGTCCGGCCCCCATCGATACCGGCCGCGCGTGGGCACGGTCGGCGCCGTCGATGGCCTCCCCGTGGACGGGCGGCGGCCGTTGCGGGCGCCGCGCTGGCGCTGGTCGCCGTGCTTGTCGCCGTCCTTCTTCCGACCCTCCGCGGAGGGGGTGGGGAGACCCGGACCAGCTACCGTCCGGGGACGGTGCTGCTGGACCTGGAGACCGGGAAGCAGATCGGGTTCATCGGTCCAGCGCAACTGGCGGAAGCTGCCTACCCCGTGTTCGCCGAGGGGCACTTCTGGGTGAACAACTTCTCCCCCAACGCGTACGTGGAGATCGATCCGAGGACCGGCGGGATCCTGAAGCAGCTGACTCCGCCGGGGCGCGACCCCAGTGTGCTGGCGGGCTCGGTCTCGCTCACGCCCTTCGCCGTGGAAGGGACCACCCTCTGGGTGACGTCCGCCCATGACCTGGTAAAGATGGACATCGGCCTCGGCAGGGAGGTCGATCGCTTCCGCCTCGACGACTACGTAGGGGGTGGGTCGGGCCTGGCGGAGGGCGTGGCCGTCGGCGGTGGCTCCCTCTGGGTGAGCAGGGATGTCGGCTCGGGACAGATCGTCCGGCTCAATCCGGCCACCGGGAAGGTGGAGCACCGATGGGACGACGTCACTCCGTATGTGCAACTGGCATTCGGCGATGGTTTCCTGTGGGCGGCTGACGAGACCGGCATCGCTCGGATCGATGCGCAGACGAACCTGCCCGCGAAGGCAAACGACATCCAGGGGAATCAGATGGTCGCGGCCGGCGGCGGGTTCGGCTGGACCAGCGACGACACCAAGGGCGTCGTCTACAAGGTTGACAAGACAGGTCGGCTCGCGGCGACCCACAGCACTGGGCTCGGCGCCACGTTCATGTCGTATACGAACGGCGCCCTTTGGGTGGGCAACCAGGACGAGGGGACGGTCACCGGCATCGACGCCGTCACCGGGAAGCTCACGACGTACCGGTTCGGGCATCCCGTGCTGACCGTCGCTGCGGGCGGCGGGATCCTGCTGGTTTCGCTGGGGCCGGGACAAACGGTCGAGGATCACATCGGCGCCCTCACCGGGAAGGTGGCCAGGTTCTTCGCCCACAAGGGCGAGCTCGGGCAAGGTGACGAGCCCGCGCTGAACACGGATCCCGCGGCGTTCCAAATCGACTTCGCCACCTGCGCGAAGTTGTTGAACTATCCGGACAAACCGGCTCCAGACGGGTGGCGGCTCCGACCCGAGATCGCCGCTGCCATGCCCACGGTGTCGCCGGACGGGCGGACCTACACGTTCATGGTGCGCCCTGGGTATCGGTTCTCTCCGCCGTTCAATCAGCCGGTCACCGCGGAGACCTTCCGGTCCTCCATCGAGCGGGCCCTGTCGCCACGGCTTGCCGAGGACGTGCCAGGGCCGCTGTTTCTCGGCGACATTGCGGGGGAGCAGGCGTTCAAAGACGGAAGGGCGCCGCACATCTCTGGACTGAAGGCGAGCGGCGACATCCTCTCGATCACACTGGTGAAGCCGTCGCCGGACTTCCTCCAGCGTCTCGCTCTGCCGTTTTTCTGCCCGGTGCCGATCGGCACGCCCCTCAGCCCGCAGGGGTTCGGGGGTGGTGGCCCCTTCGGCGGGCAGGGGATCCCGTCGGCCGGCCCGTACTACGTCGCCGAGTTCAACAACGAGGAGTACGTGATCCTGAAACGCAATCCGAACTACCACGGCCCACGCCCTCACGCGTTCGACGCCATCGCCATCCGCGAAGGGGTCGACGCGAGCACCGCCGTGGACCGGATGGAGAACCAGCAGTGGGACGGCATCACCAGCCTGTCCGGCCCGGCACTTGAGCCCGGCGGTCCCTTGGACCACCGGTGGGGAGCGGGGAGCGACGCGGCGGCCAGTGGCGACCAGCGATACTTCCTCACCCCGGTCGCTCACACGCGGTTCATCGCCTTCAACGCCAGCCACGGGATCTTTTCCGATCCTCGGGTCCGCCGGGCTGCCGCCCTGGCCCTCGATCGAACCGCACTGGCGGCGGTGTGGGGACAGGTTCCCATCGGCCAGCTTCTCTCGCCGGCCTTGCCCGGCTACGCGGACCGGGAGCCGTACCCGATCAGAGGATCGGTGGCGCAAGCCAAGGCGCTCATGGAGGGGCGCGGCGGCACTGCCCTGATGCCGGTGCCTTCGGAGTGCGACCAGTGCATGCAGGCGGCGCAGGTGGTGCAGACCGACCTGGGTGCCATCGGAATCGACGTAAAGCTCCAGGAATCTGAGGATGTCGGCGCTGTCTTGGAGTCCGGAGCAAGATTCGACCTCCTCGACGGCGAAACCGAGATTCTCTATCCAGACTCCGCGAGCTTCCTGACCCAGATGCTGCTCGAGAACCTCCCCCGGAGCTGGATCCGGGCCGGGATCCGCGCGGAGGTCGAACGCCTTGGGACACTGGGTGGGGATCACCGGCAGGCCGTGGCCGCTGCACTCGCTGACCGCTTGGCCGCGGACGACGTGCCGGTCGCGGCCTACGGTACCGTGCAGAGCACTACCTTCATCGGTCAGCGGCTGGGATGCCGTGTGTTCCCGCCCTTCGGCTACGGGATCGACCTTGCGGCCCTGTGCTTGGAGCAGGGGTCCTCCTGAGTAACCTTGAGCGAGAGGACACCTCGGTGAGCATTGGTGCCCGCGTCCGAATCAAGGACCACGCCGAGCCCTGGCTGGCAACGTAATCTCCGCGGTCAGGCGCACGACCTGGGGTTGCATCTCTTGGCGGTGTCGCGCCGCCGGAGCATTGTCAAGCCTCTGTCACCGCGCTGTCAGCCGATACCATCGGCGCTGGTCAGCGTGGCTTGGTCGGCGTGCCCGGGTAGCGGTGGCCCCACGGCCGGCGGCAGGGGAGCAAACCTGCAACCTCCCACGACTGGAAACAACTGCGACGTGCTCGTGACAACACGCTGACAGCGGCGAGCGGCCGGCGCGGGGGGCAGGGCGCCGCGTTCTCCTCGGCGTGTCAGGGCTTCCGCAGGCGGTAGTGCAGGTGGGTCACCCGATCCCCCTGAACGACCTGCGGGTTCTCCAGGAGCAGAGGGGATCGGGCATAGTCGCCGAAGTAGCGCACACCGGCACCCAACACGACCGGGACCAGGTCCACACGCACCTCGTCGACCAGCCCGGCCTCCAATGCCTGTCCGCCGATGTTGCCCGCGCTGAGGGAGACGTCCTTGTCTCCGGCGAAGGCCTTCGCCTGCGCCACGGCGCTGCGCACGCCGTCGGTGACGAAGGTGAACGGTGCGTCCGGGAAGTTCCAGTCGGTCGGCGCCTGGTGGGTCACCACGAACACGGCTTCGCCGACCGGTGGGCGGCCGTCCCAGCCGTTGGTCAGGTCGAAAAGATGGCGGCCACACACCTCCGGCCCGATGTTCGCCCATGCCGAGCGCAGGTAGTCCGCGCTCGCCGCGGACACGCGGAAGACCCGATCCGGATCCGCGCCGGTGAACTCGACGTCCCCGTTGCCATACCAGTCGAAGAGCGGGCCGACTTGGTCGGACGGGTCGGCGATGTAGCCGTCCAACGACATCGATGCCTGCATGACGACCGTTCCCATGACGGTTCCTCCGTCATCCGATCATTGCGTGCTGCCCACCGGCCCACCGGGATAGCGTTGGTCGGCGGCGTGACCATGGCGCTGCCGTGGCGCCAGCATCGCCCGCCACACCGTGGTCGCCCCGCACCGCGATGGTGAGCAGGCGCTGTTCGTCCGGCAGCCCATCACCGCCACCAAGCGAGGCGGAACGTCGCTGCTGGCCACCCGCAGCCGATGATGAACGTAATTTGCTGTGCGGCCAACACCAAGGCCAAGCGTGAGCTCGATAGGTAGCCCGCGCCCAGACCACGTCGGCGCTGACCATCAGGGTGCCGCGCGAGGAAGGAGAACCCGAGCCTTGCAAAACGACACGAGACGAGGAAGCGACATCGCGAAGCTCTTCGGCCGAGTGCCGGCACTGGCCGAGGAGGTCGCCGAGCACGTGGCCCGAGGGCCCATCACTCCGTTCCTCACGCCCGGGCAGATCCGCCGTCAACTTTCGGCCAGCTTCGATCTCGCTTCGCCGATGCCGCTTGAGGACGTGCTAGGTGAGGTGGTGTCGATGCTGGACGAGGGGATGGTCCAGGTCACGCACCCGCGCTACTTCGGGCTGTTCAATCCCAGCGTGACGCCCGCCTCGGTCGTGGCCGATGCCCTGGTCGCCGCCTACAATCCGCAGCTGGCCGCGTGGTCTCACGCGCCGGTGGCCAACGAGATGGAGCGGCTCACCCTGGACCGGCTCATGGGGCATTTTGGATTCCATCCGGCGAGGAGCGCGGCGAACTTCACCGCCGGCGGGGCTGAGGCGAACCTGACGGCGCTGCTTGTGGCGCTCGCGCACCGCTTTCCCTTGTTCCCCGCCTGCGGAGCCCGGGCGCTTCCCCGCGATCCCGTCCTGTTCGTCTCGGCCGAGAGCCACCACTCGCTGCACAAAGCCGCGCAGATGGCGGGGCTGGGACGTGCAGCAGTGCGCATGGTCGCGATGAACACCGAGGCCAAGATGGATCCCAGCGCCCTGGCCAGGCTTGTCGGGGAGGAGCGGGCCGGCGGCCGGGAGCCATTCTTTGTGGTGGGCACCGCCGGCTCGACCTCGACCGGTGTCATCGACCCGCTCGAGGAGCTCGGCGCGGTGTGCCGGGCGGAGCAGCTGTGGTTCCACGTCGATGCGGCGTGGGGAGGGGCCGCCGCGCTGTCTCCCAAGCTTCGGCCCCACCTGGCCGGGATCGAACTCGCCGATTCCATCACCTGCGACGCGCACAAGTGGCTCTCGGTGCCCATGGCCGCCGGAATGTTCTTTTGCCGCCACCCCGGCACCGTGCACGCGGCGTTCAGCGTCCCCACACCCTACATGCCCGTCGCCGCGACTGAGGAGGTCATCGATCAGTTCGCGACGACGGTGCAGTGGTCGCGTCGGTTCATCGGACTGAAGCTGTTCATGTCGCTGGCCGAGCGGGGAGTGTCCGGGTACGCCGCCATGATCGAGCGCCAAGCGGCGCTGGGGGATTACCTTCGGGGGGAGCTTCGGCGGCGAGGGTGGAGCATCGTCAACGCCACACCGCTTCCTCTGGTGTGCTTTACGCGAGAAGGCCTGGACGCTCCGCGGCTGGTCGACGAGCTGCTGCGGCGGCAGGTGGCATGGATGTCGACAGTTCCGGTGGACGGCAAGCAGGTGATGCGAGCCTGCATCACGAGCTTTCGCACAGCTGGAGACGATATCGAAGCCGTCGTGGCAGAGATGGCCCGAATCGCCGACGGCAGGCTGGATTAGCACCGCGCACCATCGATGGCCGCACGTCCCACTGCAGTGCCGTGATCCGCTCCGACGCGCCTGACCGCCTCACCCGGCCGGCTGGACGGCGCCTCGGGCCACGTCATCCGCACCATCCTCGACAGACCTGCCCGACAAGGCTGGTGACGCACCGCCGACACGAACCATTCGGATACCCGCAATTGACTGCGACGCTGGTGCTCTGAGCAGCGGCGACAGCAGATACCCTTTGCCGCGGCGGCCGCCAGAGGCTGCTGTGAGGAACTTAACTTGTGGTCGTTGTCAGCGTCTGGGCGAGGCTGGCTGGCAGTTTCGTGACAACGCTGTGCCACGCGCGGGGCAGCCCCGCCTGCCGAGAAGGCTGTTTGTCGCTGGTTCGGTCTATCGTTCGTTGGGCTCCTCCGGTGGGGCTGCCAGTGGAGGCTGCCGGTCGAGGTGGGCGGCGTGAGGCGGGAGAGCGGGAGCGGTCGATGCGCGAGGTGACCTATGCCTACGAGCGTGCCTCCCGGCTGGTGACGGACCCGGACATCGGGCTCACGGTTGACCTTGCGACGCTTGCCCCCTCGGTCGGAGGCACGCCTGCCTTCTTCGACGGCTGGGTGTCTCGGCCGCGGCAGACCGCGGCGTTGCTGCTGGCGGTGGCGGCGGTGGCGCGGTCCCGGTACTTCCGGCCCACGTCCGCGCGGCTGCTCGACCCGATCCTGACCAGCGGCGACGACCGGCTGCGGCTGGAGTCGTTCTCGTCATGCTGCGGCGTCTACGCACGCGCCGATCTGCTGCCGCAGGACCTGCGTGAGGTCTCGGTCGGGACGGGGACGACGAATGTGGACCTCAACCCGGCGATCCGCGATGCGCTCGCCCGCGTCGACGACTCGACCGAGATGCGCCTGTCGATCGGTGCCGGCGGCCTGCGGGTCAGGACCCGCGCTGACACGGCGTTCGAACGAAAGGTCAAGCTGCCGACCCGCTGGCAGAAGGGGCTCGGCGAGGCGGCGCTGGCACAGGTGGGCATGCGACGGCACCTCCAGGTCGGCGCGGCGGTCGCCCGGCGTGCCCTCGCCGGTCTGCCACCAGCCGGAGCCGCCTCGGCGCCGCCGTACTCGGTGGTCGCCCGCGGACGAGAGCTGCAGTTCTCCCAACGGGTGCTCGGCGAGGCGCCCTGTGTGGCCGGTCCGTACCGGCTGCGCGAGCTGCGGCCGCTTGCCGAGTTCGCCACCATTCTCGGGGTGTGGGCGCGGCCTGGCGCTGGTCCCCGCCCGTCCGCGTGGGAACTTGAGCTTCCCGGGGCGCGCGTATGGTTCGTGCTGAGCGCCGAGGTGTCGCGCGGGTTCTCCGGAGAGGGTGAGGCGCTGGGTATGCTCGCCGACCCGGTCGCGGTCGGGCAGGCGGCGGCGCTGCGTGAGCAGCTCGGCTGGCGCGCGCGGCTGGACGAGGACGACCTGGCCGCCAAGGCGGGAGGGGACGCCGCCCGGATAGGTGACCTGCTGGCCGTGCTGGGCAGTCAGGGGCTCGTCGGGCGCGACCTGGCCGAGGACGCGTGGTTCCGCCGCGACTTGCCGTTTGCGGCCGCGCTGGTGCCGAAGCTTCAGCCCAGAGTGCGCACGGCGGCCGCGATTGGGGCGTCGGACCTGGCCGTGCGGGCGCTCGCGGGTGGTGCTCAGGAGGTGTTCGTGCGCAGCGGGGACATCGAGCACCGGGTCGTCCTGCGCGGCGCGGACGCCCGCTGCACCTGTGCCTGGTACATCCGGCATGGCGGGTCCCGCGGCCCGTGCCGGCACATCCTCGCCGCGCGCAGGCGGGTGGGGAAGGAGTGAGCGATCTCGGCGCGCGCCTCATCGAGCGCATCCAGGCAGCCGACACCGACGGGGTGGTGGGGCTGCTCGCCCCGCTCGGCGAGGCGGACCGTGCCCGGCTCGCCAATCTCGCCCGTGGGGCCTTCGAGGATCTCTGCCGGCGGGAATATGCGGCCCTGTACGGCGGGGGCGGACCGGATCTGGGCGAGGTCGACCTGTCCCTGCTGGGCGAGTGCCAGCGCGTCGCAGCGCTCGCATGGCTCGGCACCGGGGAGATCCGCGACTTCCCCGTCGAGCCCGATATCGGCCAGGACTACGAGGGGTGGGTACGCTGGCAGAGCTTCGAGGTGCCTTGCTGCGCAACGGAACAGGGGCACCAGATCCTCGTGGACCGGCGTCCACCCTGGCTGCGGCAGCTGGCCGAGCGGTACCTGGACTGGCACTGCTGGCACGCGGCCTGGCATCTGGTGGCAGACGGGCTCGTTCCCCGCTTGGAGACCGCGGGCTACCTGCACGGCATGGCCGCCTCCGCGGGGAGAGCCGCTCCGCTGGTTGACATGGTGCGACGCGATCCGGCGCTGCTTGAGGTCGACCTGCCGCGCCTGCTGGCCCTGCCCGACGGCGTGCGGCGGCTCGCGGCCGGGGATGAGCGCGATGTGTGGGCCACGGTGCGGCGCAAACAGCGGGTCTGGTCGCCGGTGCTGGTGGCGAGCTTTCCGCCGGGGCATCCGATACGTGCGCAGCTCCTGGACGGGACGCTGGGTCTGTTGCTCGGCGACGTCGATCCCGCGGAAGCCGCGACCTACCACCGGTTCCTGGACGCCCTCAAGCCCACGGTCGAGGAGATCGCCGCCCGGCGCCGCCAGTACGTGGCGCTCGCCAGGCACCGCGTGCCGGCGCTGGTGAGCCTCGCCGTGAAGAGCCTCACCCGCCTGGACCGCAAGAAACCGTTACCTGCCGAGGAGATCGTGGGGGGTCTGGCACCTGCTCTGTACGCCTCGGCGAAGACGACCGCCAAGGGGGTTGTCGGTCTCATCGACGCGGCGATGCGGCGCGACCCCTCCGTCGCCGGTCGCGCGGTCCGGGCGCTGGCTCCCGCGTTGACGCATCCCCAGGTCGAGGTCCAGCACGCCGCGGTCGAGGCGGTTCTGCCCAGGCTTTCCAGGGATTGGGACATCGCCGTGTTCCTCGCGTCGCTCGTTCCGGACATGTCGGCCTCTGCCGCGGAGCGGCTTCGCGGACTGCTACCCCAGAGTACGGATGCGCCATCCGGCGACTACAGCGATGGCATGCCGGATCTCGACGATCTCCTCCGCGCGGCGGCATGGCTGCCTCGCGAGGTGGCGAGCCGGACCGGCGTGGACGCGGCGCTCACCGCTGCCCACCACCGGCGTGAGCCGCCGGCCGTCGTCCTGGAACCGTGGACCGCCACGTCGCCGACCTGCCGGCATCGGGCCATGGTGCCGGTCGCCGACCTCGATGAGCTCGTCGAGGTGCTGCTGCGGTGCGTGGACGGGCACGGCAGCGTCGCGGACGTCGAGCGGGGGTTGGACGGGCTGGCCGCGCTGGGGGCGAGGCGGCCGGACGACTTGGGACGACGGCTCGGCCCGCTGATCAAGCGGGTCAACCACTGGTTCTCGCTGGGGCGGGGCGGCTGGGGCACGATGGTCCCGCTGGACTTCTGCATGCTCGTCGCCACCTGGGCCCAGCCCCAGCGCGGCGCCGCGCCGGAGACACCCCTGTCGTCGCCGTTCGGGTGGCTTGCCGGCCGGATCCGGGAGGTCGCCCTGGATCTGGCAAACGGCAGGGCCAGCCGGCTGTTGGCCCTGCCGACCGACAGCCGCGGCTGGATCGATCCCACCACGCTGGTCGCGCGGGTCGCGGCCGTGGGTGACGGCTGGATCACGCGCCCGGTCGACGCGGCCACCGCGATCATGCGCCTGGCGCCGTGGGGACGTGCCGCGGCCCGGGCCGAGGCGGCAGGTCTCCCGGGCCCGCTCGGCCGGGCAATCCGCGCCGCCTGCGGGTCCGAGGACGATCTGACCGGCCTTCCCACGCCGGTCGCGAATGCGGTGGGCTGGCTTGGGGGGCAGCCGCACGAGGGTCCGCCGTACTTGTTCGGCGGCGAGGGCGAGCCGGTGCTGCCCCTTCCAGGGGGATGGAAGCAGTACCAGGACGCGTGGGTCTATGCGCGGGCCCGCGACTACGGGGACGGATGGGCCCACGCGCTCTGGCCCGCCGATCATCGCTGGATATGGCAGGACAATACGCTCTCACAGGCGCTGCTCCGCCTGCTGCTCGACCCGGATGAGCCGCTTTTCCCCGCCGCGCTCGCCGCGGTCCTGCGGCAGCCGGCCGACACCGAGCCCGAGCAGCGCGTCCTTGCCGCCGACGTGCTCACCCAGGCAATCGCCGACGGGCGCGTCGCCAGCCCGGGCCTCACCAATGGGCTGGTCAGTGTCCTCAGCGCCGACCACGCGGTGGCGGGCCGGGTCGCTCGGATGCTCGTGCAGGCCGCCAGGGCCTCGCCGCTGCACCGGGTCGTAGTCAGGCGTGCACTCATCGCCTCGGTGTCCGCCTGGAGGACGCAACAGTCCGCACCCAGATGCGCCTTCCTTACCCTGCTCGACGAGCTCTGCGCTGCCGACCGGACTGGCGTGCCCGGCGGGGGCCGTCGGGCTGAGCTGAGCGAGTTGACCGCTGGGAAGTCCAAGTCCGCCAGCCTGGCACGGGGCCTGCTCGCCCGGCCGGTCGCTGCCGAGGAGTGGTCCCCCGAGGCATCTGCCCTGACGCTGTCTGGACGGATCGAACGGGCCGAACGGTGGTGTGCCCAGGCAGCTACGGTGACGCCGACCGAACCATGACCGCGCGACGAGCCGGGGCAATATTCGAACCGCTGGGGCCGTCCGCGTCTGGTGTCGGTGTGGTAAGTCCGACCAGCGCTCATTCGTGCTGTCGCAACGCTGTCAGGATTCTGTCGAGTAGCCCTTCTCACGAGCTAGACAAGCTCAGCGCGGCTCAAGGTATCGATGTATCGATCCTCCGACGCGAACCCCCACGACCGCTCTACTCCATCGACCCCTAGACGATCAATTCCAAGGGGTGCGGAGTTGAGAGGAGGGTGCCCATGATCGGCGTTGGAACCCAACGTCGAGCCTGGAGGCCCGGTGGACGCCGACCTGGACACCCTCGCCACCGCACTGTACGTCACCATTGAC
>WNGM01002429.1_pt1 | contig 14982 bp, 12 predicted proteins | sample 5400571 | NCBI WGS metagenome assembly WNGM01 (sample SAMN13153378, study PRJNA577476) | soil metagenome | isolation source: 100 cm soil or saprolite under Garry oak tree replicate 2 | place: USA:California | collected 2016-06-15
AATAATCTGTATAACGATCAGCCGTTCAAAGCCATTCCGCGGGTTGACCGCTGTACCACGTGCCATCAGGGAATCGATCAGAAAGGGTTCCAGGACGCGCCGCAACCTTTCCGGACCCATCCCAATTTGGATCTCTACATCAGTTCAGCCTCGCCGCATCCTATGGAAACGTTCGGCTGCACGACGTGCCACAACGGTTTGGATCGCGCGACGAGTTTTCAGAATGCGGGACACATGCCGCGCAGCGAAGAGGAGCGGAAGCAGTGGCAGCAGAAATACAAGTGGCATGAACAGGAGTTCCTGGAAACGCCGATGTACCCGATGAACAACATCGAGGCCGGCTGCTACAAATGCCACAACGCCAGCCCGGAAGTTCCAAAAGCCGCTGCGCTGAATAACGGTCGCGATCTCATCCGCATCTATGGCTGCTTCGGTTGCCACAAGATCCCCGGCTACGAAAACATCCGAAAGGTCGGGCCGGATCTTTCGACCGTTTCCGGAAAGCTTACAAAGGAGTGGGTCCGCAAGTGGTTGGCCAATCCGAAGGAGTTCAAGTCTGAAGCGCGCATGCCGCAATTCTGGTGGAACGACAATAATGGAGGGGGCGCTCCGCCCTATGACGCAGCGCACTGGGACAAACGAAACGTGGCGGAGATCAATGCGATCACGGAATACCTTTGGTCGAAGTCCCAGGCGAAGCAATTGCCGCCCGGCCACACTGGCGGAAATCCGGCTGAGGGGAAGAAGATCGTAGAGTCGGTGGGTTGCTTTGGCTGTCACGCGATCGGTCCGATTCAAGAGGTGCCCAATCAAACTCAGACACGCCGAAGGCATGGCTTCAATCTCGCCAACCAGGGCAGTAAGGTTCCCGTGTCCTGGATCTACAACTGGGTGAAGGATCCTGCCCAGGTGTGGCCCGAGACAAAGATGCCGAGCCTGCGACTGAGCGATCAAGAAGCAGCGGACGTGGCCGGTTACTTGTCTTCGTTGCGAAATCCGGATTGGGAAAACAAGCCGTTGCCGGAAGTGGATCCGGCCGCGCTGGACGACGTGACTCTGGAGTTTCTCCGAACCAATTCAACGGATATTGAAGCGCGTGAAAAGCTGAAGGGCATGACGCTCGAGCAGAAGAATCTCTATACAGGCGAGCGGCTCATCAGCCAGAAGGGTTGCTTCGGATGTCACCAGATTCCGGGCTTTGAAAAGGCGCAACCGATAGGAACCGAACTGACGGAGGCGGGTACCAAGCTGATTTCACAGCTCGATTTCGGATTCCTTCCCATCGAGCATTCCCGCCGAGGCTGGTACGAGCAGAAGCTGAAGAATCCGCGCATCTTCGATGTGGGCCGCGTAAAGAGGCCTGAAGAATTGTTGAAGATGCCGAATTTTCATTTTAGCGATAAAGATGTTGACGCAATCACCGGCGTGCTGACCAGCCTCGTTCGAGACCCTGTACCCTTGGAAATGCGCGACAAGACGCAACCCGCCATTGCCGAAGGTCGCCAGTTAATCGCAGAAAAGAACTGCAAGGGCTGCCATCTCATCGAAGGCGCAGGCGGCGATATTCGGCCGACTTTTTCTGCCCAAGCGCTATGGCCGCCGAATCTAGCAACCGAGGGATTCAAGACACAGCCGCTATGGCTGCATCCTTTCCTGAAGGATCCCGGCACCGTGAGGCTGCGCCCGTGGTTGACGGCCCGCATGCCGACCTTCCACTTTACCGAACGGCAGGCCGGGACGATCGAGCGTTATTTCTCAGCGCTGGATAAGGTCGATTATCCGTTCATCTCAACAGATATCGACACCGATGCGGAAAAACTCAAGGTTGGTGCAGACCTCTTCACAAAGATGCAATGCACAAGCTGCCATCCGACCAGCAACGTACTGCCCCCCGGGAAGGCCCCGGAAGACCTCGCGCCGAATCTGATGCTGGCGAGCCAGCGCTTGCGCCCGGAATGGGTGCTGCAGTGGTTGGCGGACCCTCAGAAGATCATGCCTGGCACTCGAATGCCCACGTTCTTCCCGGCGACTGCGGACCATCCGGAGGGTCAGAGTCCGTTCCCGAATATCCTCGGCGGGGACGTGAAGGCCCAAATCCAGGCCGTCCGTGACCACCTGTTCATCACCGTTGGTGGCGGCCGCCGCCGTGGTCTGTCAACGACGAATTAGCCAAAAGGGGGAATTTTAGCCGCGAATTGCGCGAATGACGCAAATGGGCCGCAAGGAATGGCTGCTCTTGAGAATCGGGCCTGTGGAGCGGCCCATTCGCGTCATTCGCGCAATTCGCGGCTAAAGTTCCCCCCTCTTTGTCGCTAATAGATTCCGATGTATATTCAATTGTTAGGCTTTCTAAGTCATTTACACTCCAATGATCTACACCCTATAACCTGGAGATTCCAAGATGCAAAAACGAGTACTGTTTATTTGTTCTTCGATTCTCGTCCTTGCGCTTGCCGTGAGTTGCGGCGGGGGCGAGCAAACGACGAACCTTCCACCTGCGGATCGTGGCGCGGCTCCGCCGGGAGCTAGCGCGCCAGCGGCGACGGCGACCGTGGGCGGAAAGATTATGTTTGAAGGAACGCCTCCACCCAATGAGAAGATTCAAATGTCGGCCGATCCGTACTGCCAGCAGCGTTCCCAGAATCCTACCCTCGAGACCGTTAAAGTCAGCGACGGAGGGTTGGAGAACGTGATCGTTTACGTGAAATCCGGCATGCCGAATGTGACCTACCCGACTCCGACGGATTCCGTTCAAATCGACCAGCATGATTGCCACTACATCCCGCATGTCTTCACGATGCAAACGAACCAGCCGCTGAAAGTCAAAAACAGCGACATGACGCTTCACAATATCCATGCCTGGGCGGAGAAGAATCCGCAATTCAACGTTGGCCAGCCGGTGCAGAACATGGTAAACGAGACCAAGTTTGCCAATGAAGAAGTGCCTCTTCCGATCCGCTGCGACGTTCATAAGTGGATGGGAGCGTTCGTCGGCGTCTTCAACCACCCCTACCACACCGTCTCGAAACAAGGTGGAACGTGGGAATTGAAACTGCCCGCCGGTAACTACGAAGTCGTAGCCTGGCACGAAAAGTATGGGGTGCAGACTCAAATGGTTGAAGTTAAAGATAATGACAAGAAGGAGGTCACCTTCGGCTTCAAGGCCGATAGCAAGCCTACGGAATAGATGTCACGCGAAGTGTCCTCGCTTGCCGAGGAGGGCGAAAACACTGGACTCCATCGTTTTGCCCTCCTCACTGCATGCTTCACCGCACTTTTGATTTTCGTGGGAGGACTGGTTACCAGTACGGAATCCGGACTGTCCGTCCCCGACTGGCCCACCACTTACGGGTGGAATATGTTCACCTTCCCTTTCTCGAAGTGGGTCGGTGGCATTGTCTACGAACACAGCCACCGTTTGGTGGCTTCATTTGTCGGCTTCCTGACCGTTATTCTTGCGGTGTGGACCTGGCTGAAGGAGAAGCGGGCTTGGGTTCGGTGGCTCAGTCTGGCTGCTCTCGGAGCCGTGATTCTTCAAGGGATTCTGGGTGGCCTTACAGTGGTATACCTGCTGCCGACATCGATCTCAATGACCCACGCCTGTCTGGCCCAAACGTTCTTCTGCCTCACTATTGCTCTCGCATTATTCACCTCGCCGGGCTGGAAACGCGGTTTGCCTTTGATCAAGTCCCGCACGGAAAGCATTCCGGTGCAAATGCTCTGTGCGCTGACCACAGCGGCAGTCTACTTGCAATTGATTCTCGGCGCTTTGATGCGTCACACGAAGTCGGGTCTGGCGATTCCGGATTTTCCACTCGCGTTCGGCCGAATCATTCCGCCGTTTACGTCCGATAAGGTCATCATTCATTTTGCTCACCGCGCCGGCGGAGTCATTGTGACGGCTATGATTGTTTGGACATTCAGTCGGATTGCCCGTTCTTATTCGGACCATTCTTTGCTTTACAAGCCCGCGTTGGCCATGCTGCTGTTAGTTGGAGTACAACTCATGCTCGGCGCGCTTACGGTTTGGACTTCAAAGGCCGTCGTACCGGCAACAGCTCATGTCGCAACGGGCGCATTTGTTCTTGGAACATCTCTTTTGCTGACGCTGAGGACGTACGGGATGGTAGCGGTGAGGGTACCGGCATGGAAATAACGCCGCTGGAGTTGACGACGCATCGAGTACGTTTCATGGATCTGCTGCAACTCACCAAACCGCGTATCACTTTCCTGGTGCTGGTGACGACCCTGGTCGGTTACTACATGGCCTCGCGGGAGGGCCTTCGACCTGTCCTTTTGTTTCACACCATACTCGGAACTGCACTCGTAGCGGGCGGCGCTAGCGCTTTGAATCAGTACTTCGAACGCGATCTCGACGCGCGGATGCACCGCACTCGAAATCGGCCGCTGCCGGACGGGCGTCTGTTCCCGAATGAAGCGCTGCTTTTTTCGGCGGTCACTTCCCTAGCGGGAGCCGCCTATCTCATATTCTTTGTGAATATCCTAACGGGCTTGCTTGGGATTTTGACGCTCGCAGCATACATCTTCGTATACACGCCGTTGAAGACTCGAACGGCATTGTGCACGCTCATCGGCGCCTTTCCAGGCGCTGCGCCCCCGCTGATGGGTTGGACAGCCGCTCGTGGCGAGATCGATGCCGTGGCCCTGTCGCTGTTCGCGATCCTTTTCCTGTGGCAAATGCCGCATTTCTTCGCTATCTCCTGGATATTCACCGAAGACTACGCGCGTGGAGGTTTTTCGATGCACGTTAGCGGTGAACGCACAGGCCGGCAGATCATTTTCTTTTGCTGTGCACTCATCCCAATCAGCGTGCTGCCGACATTGCTGGGAATCACCGGAATAGTCTACCTGCTGGGCGCCATCCTGCTCGGCTTCGTTTATCTTGGATATGGGTTTGCGGTCGCGCTTTTCCGATCCAACACTCATGCCCAGCGCCTGCTTCGAGTCTCGGTTCTGTATTTACCTGCCCTCTTAGTGCTCATGATGATTGATAAGGTTTAGAGCCGCGAATGACGCGAATGACGCCAACAGTGCGCCAACGATCCCGGAAATGCCGTTGGCGTCATTCGCGTCATTCGCGGCCAAAGATCCAATGAACAACACTGTCGTTCAGGTTCGAAATCTCGCGCATTCGTACGGAACCCACAAGGCGCTTGGCGGCGTGAGCTTTGATGTTGGGCGTGGAGAAATTTTCGGTCTGCTCGGTCCGAATGGCGGCGGGAAGACAACGCTTTTCCGAATCCTTTCGACATCATTTCCACCCACGTCGGGAGGAGCGGCTGTCTTTGGGGCGGATGTGCGAACGCACGCAAACCAGGTTCGACGGCGAATTGGTGTTGTGTTTCAGAGTCCCAGTCTCGACAAGAAGCTGACTGTCCGTGAAAACCTCATGCATCATGGCCACCTGTACGGCTTGCGCGGAAGCGAGCTGCAAAAGCGCATGAATCAGATGATGGAGCGGCTGGCGGTGGCCGACCGCGCGGATAGCATCGTTGAGACGTTATCAGGCGGCCTTCAGCGTCGTGTCGAATTGGCAAAGGGACTGTTGCATCGTCCCGAGTTGCTCATCCTGGATGAGCCATCTGCCGGACTCGATCCGGGAGCACGAATCGACCTCTGGCTTTACCTCCAAAGACTTCGCGACAAGGATGGCGTTACGATATTGCTGACAACCCATCTCATCGATGAAGCGGATCGGTGCGATCGGGTTCTGATCCTGAATCAAGGCTTGGTGGTTGCGTCCGGCACACCCGATTCGCTCAAGGACGAAATCGGGGGCGACGTGGTTGTCATTAGCGCCCATGAACCCGAAAAGCTCCGCGAGATGATTGCAACCAAATTTGGAGTTCGACCAACTCTGCTTCACGGCAAACTTCGCGTCGAAAAGGAAGCCGGCCACACGTTTGTTTCCCAGGTGGTCGAGGCCTTTTCGAGTATGATCGAATCGGTGACACTGTCGAAGCCGACTCTCGAGGACGTATTCATCGCTCGCACCGGACACCGGTTTTGGGAGGATCAATGAGTGCCAGTGACTTTCTCCTGGCGATGACCTCCCTCTGGCGTCGTGAAATGGTGCGGTTTTTCCGCCAACGCAGCCGTATCGTCGGCGCTCTCGGTTCGCCACTGCTGTTCTGGCTGCTTCTCGGATCGGGCATAGGCTCGTCGTTTCGGCTCGGGTCATCGAGTCTCAGCATGGGATACATGGAGTATTTTTTTCCGGGGACTGTCGTCTTGATCCTGTTATTTACTTCGATCTTCTCAACCATCTCGATAATCGAAGATCGAAAGGAAGGATTTCTCCAGGCCGTACTCGTTGCGCCGATTCCGCGCTCCGCCTTTGTCCTCGGTAAACTCCTGGGCGGTACCACACTCGCTGTCATGCAGGGCGTGCTGTTCATGCTGTTGGCGCCGCTAGTCGGGATTTCGTTTTATGCGATACCTGCGGCACTCGGTATGCTGGGCCTGGTTGCATTCGGGCTAACGGCACTGGGATACATCATTGCCTGGAAAATGGATTCGACTCAGGGTTTTCACGCAATCATGAATCTGTTCCTGATTCCAATGTGGTTGCTTTCCGGCTCCGTGTTTCCTGCCTCCGGCGCGCCCTCTTGGTTGAAGCTTGTGATTGCGGTGAATCCGTTGACATACGGTTTGGCCGCGGTTCGCTGGTCGATTTATGGAATAGCGAAGGCAGCCGCGATGAGCTTGCCCTCATTTGCAGTGTCTTTCGCTGTGTCTGTGGCCTTTTCCGCCACCGTGTTTGCTGCGGCAATCCTTGTAACCAGACGGACGTCGCGATGAAACACCTCGCGTTTGTTTTGCAGTGCGTTTTGTTTTTTGGATGCAGTCGATCGGGGCAGCTGGACATTCCTGCGTATTTCGCCGTTCCCGACTTCTCACTGCTCGAACAGAGTGGCAAGACCGTCACGCTTCATGATTTGGCTGGCAAGGTGTGGGTTGCGGATTTTATTTTTACAAACTGCGGGGGCACTTGTCCGGCGATGACCGAGAAGATGCGAAAGTTGCAGGATGTTCTTCCAACGGCCGTCCACTTGGTTTCATTTACGGTGGATCCTTCGCGAGATACGGTGGGCGTCCTCGCGGAATATGCCAGGAAATACGGAGCGGACGAACAACGGTGGCAGTTCTTGACTGGTGAGAAGCAAGCTCTCTATGATCTCTCCGTCAAGGGATTCAAGATGGCGCTGGATGACACCAGTGGCACCGTGGCAGAGCCAATCACGCACAGTACACGATTTGTCTTGATCGATCAGAAGGGCGTGATCCGCGGCTATTACAGCGGCACGGAAGACGAAGAACTGAAGCGCCTTTCGTCGGACGCGAAAAAGCTCCTATGATCGGCATCATGGGTCTGCCCACTGTGAACGCGGCATTGAATCTCACCGCCGCGATCCTCATCGGCACCGGCATTTATTTCATCAAACAGAAAAACATCCGCGCCCACAAAGTCTGCATGATAATCGCGCTTGCAGTGTCCGCACTTTTTCTGACGTCTTACCTGATTTATCACTACAACGTCGGTTCCGTGCGATTTACCAAACAGGGATGGATTCGTGGTGTGTATTTTCCGTTGCTGATCTCACACACGGTCCTGGCCGCCGTGGTCCTGCCTTTGGTTTTGCGAACAGCTTTTCTGGCGCTCAAGGGCCGGTTCGTGAGTCACGTGCGGATTGCGCGGTGGACGTTTCCCACCTGGATGTATGTGTCGATAACGGGCGTGGTAGTGTATTTGATGCTGTATCATTGATCATTTTTCATTTATCTGACTAACGGTTTCCGCCCGCCCGTAGTAGATCCCGTTAAAGAACAGCTTATAGGTCCCATGCGGCTGCGACCGGAACAGGATTTCCGGCCCGAAAAGGAACAGCTTGCCCTTGCCCACAGTTGCTTCAATGACGGCGGCCGTGTTCTCAAGGTGTTTCTGGCCCCAGGCCCAGCCGCTGCGCAACGGGGTGTTGGAGTCATACCAGGCGACCATCCTCACACCCGTCCGTTCGGCATCGGACCGGAGGCGGAAGGCTGGACTGTTGTCAAAGAAGAAGTCCGCACGGTCAGGCATCCCGAACGCGAGCGGGTTGGTGTTGTCGACCTTCGCTTGCAACAAAGATCCGGGCACGTAGAACTGGGTCCGGGGCAGCTTGAGGGCGCGCCCATCAGGCTGTATCTCAGCCAGAGCATCGATGACAGGCAAATCGAGGCTGTAAGCCAGAGTGGTGGATCCGCCGATCGCGAGAATGGTCCCGCCGTCCTGAAGAAACTTTTTTAATTGTGGAACGGCGTTCGGCACACCGTCGTCGACAAAGATCAATACGTCGAACTTTTCGGCGAGATCTACGGAGTCGAAGGTAGTTTGATAAACGACGTTGAACGGGAATTCGAAGTTTTCGAGCACGAGCCGCGTCCATCCCGAAGGAACAGACCCGCCCGCCCGGTCCCAAAGACCGATGCGAACGGGCCCCAGCTTTAGTGCTTCTCCGGCAGGGTTTGTACCCGCCGCCTCAAACGTGAGACCGATCTCCTGGGTCATTTTCTGGAGTTTCGCCAGAGTGCCAGGTTTGGCGGAAATGAAGTGAGTACCGGCAGGATAGGTCTTTCCGTTGGCCCTAAAAGCGGTCTTCACCCAATAGACTTCTTCGTTGCTTTTTAGTAGACGATTGACCGCGATGAATGAATCGTTGACGGCGTGACTAAGAAGGTAGCCGGCCGGCGCCGGAACCTGCGTGATCGTTCCGGCTGGAGACTTCACTTCGGCAGCGAGTTTCTCGAATGGACCGTTAAAGGCCTCGAGAATACGATCAAATTTCACGCCCATTTGATACGCGAGCGTCCAGCCGGCGCTGTCATAAGGCGGTGTGGGAGGTGCGCCCGGGTATTCAAAGTCATCCGGGTGATCCTGCGGTTCAAACATGTCCAGAACATGTGGGCGGAACGCCTGCGCGGTTTTTACCACGTAGGAGCCGGCGGGGTAGCTTTTCCCGCTGACAGAGAACTGCGTGGTTGCGCGGTGAATCGTGATGCCGTTTTTGATTAGCGCATTGACGAACTTCGTGGCTGTGAGGAAATCTGGTTGATCGGCTGGAATGATGTAGCCCCGGGGATCGCGCAGCGCCGGATCGCGCAGCGCCTCGTAGTATTTCAGTGGAACGGTTCCGCCTCTGCCGGTGACCGCGCGATCCTTCACAACTTGTATTTGCACGTTTTCGATGCGGCGTGGCGTGTTCGTCCACGTGTCGCGGCTTCCACGCTCGATCGAATTCATACCCATGCGGTAAATACTGAAAAGCAGCCGATCCTTGTTTCGCGATGCGTAATCCACGACGGCGCGGTTTGCTGTGATCGAGTAGTCGATCGATTGACGGAAATGCCACTTTCCCTGGGGACTGATCGGAAAAGGCAGATCGTTTTTCGGAAGCGACTTTTCCGGCACAAACGGGATGTTGATGGGTGTCGGATTGCCGATCGTTTCCGTCAGCAGCCCGATCTGGTTGTGGAAGTATGGACTCGTGCGAAGACCGCCGTTCCACCAAGTGGAATAGTTTGCGCCCGTACGCGATGTCACGCCGGGCTTGCCTTCCGTTGCGAAACGGCTGTGCATGGCCGCGCCCACTTCATCCAACAACGTCATGACTAGCGGGTCGAAGAAGAAATTGAACGGATCGCGGAATGGCGGCGCAAACATCACGGCGCCGGCCGGACCCGTCTGGTGGTGGTTGTAGACGATCTGCGGGAACCATTCCCGGAAAAGGACCCTGTTGATCGCTTCGGTTTCTGGCAACGCCGTCATGTAAAAGTCCCGGTTGTCGTCGTGGCCCGCGTATTTGTTGTAGAGCCTTGGAATCCCATTGGTCGAACGCCTGTCCGGCTCGCGTTCGCGCATGTACCAGTTGGAGACGAGCTCCATGCCGTCGGGATTCACGAGGCAGTGGAGTATGATGACGTCATTCAGAAGTCGGGTGGTTTCAGGATCGGTGCGGCTCACGAGTTGATAGATGCTCTCGATGAGCTGTTGCGCTCCCAGAACTTCCGTCGCGTGGATTCCACCATCGATCCAGACCACGGCTTTACCTTCAGCGGCGAGAGCGCGGGCTTGATCGTCCGTTACGCCTTCGGCATGGGAAAGGCGCTGAGAGATTTCCTTATATCGAGCCAGCTTCTTATGGTTCTCCGGCGAAGTGATGATCGCCAGGTAGATCGGCCGGCCTTCGGAAGATTTGCCAATCTCCGCGACGTTTATTCGATCGGATTCGCGGTCGAGCTTCTTCAGGTAATCGACGTATTGCGTATAGTTGACCAGAACGTAGTCGTCGCCGATGTTGAAGCCAAACTGCTGCTTCGGCGTTGTGATCTTGCCTTGAGCCTGAAGTCCGGCTGCCGTCACCAGAAGGACGAGCAGCAAATGAGTGGCGGAGCGAATCCTGTTCGTCACCATAAGCACTGGATTTTAAGTCAGAAAGAACAGGGAACGGGACGAAAACTGCAGCGGCTCACGGCCAGAGCCGGTCCGTGGCCAGGTGTGCGCCCTCGGCCATAGCCCGGAATTTGGCCCAAACAACGGTCGGATGGACTTCCGGATTATAGGTGGCTTGGGAGGAAAAGCCGCAATCGGTTCCTGCGATCACGTTTTCCCGGCCCACCAACTTCGCATATCGGATGATGCGCTCGGCAATGAGGTCGGGGTGTTCGACGATGTTGCTTGCATGCGTGACCACCCCTGGGATCAGCACCTTGCCTTCGGGCAGCTTCACGTGCTCCCAGACGTGATACTCATGCTCGTGACGCGCGTTCGCGGCCTCGAAGGAGTAGGCACCCGCATTCACTTTCAACATGGCGTCCAGGACGTCCTTTAATGGCGCATCGTGCACACGCGGTCCTTCATTGATCCCGTAGCAGGTGTGGAACCGCACCTTCTCCGGAGGGATATCCCTAAGGCCGTGGTTGACGGCTTCAACATACATCTCCGCCGTGTTGCGCTTTTCAGCAGCGCTACCCGACGAATAACTGTAGACGTCGGTGAGAAAGGGATCGTCGATTTGGAGGATGAAGCCGGCGTCAACGATCGCTTTGTATTCGGTGTGCATGGCTTCCACAACCGCGACCAGATACTCTTCTTCCGTTCGGTAGTATCCGTTCATGCCCACTCCGCTGGGCGCCACGGCGGGCATGAAGACTTCCTCGCACTTCAAACCGCCGATTGCGGCTTTGAGGTTTTCGATATCCCTGCGCACGGCCTCCTGTCCCTGATAGCGGACTGGCCCGGTGCACACCATCGGCGTCATTGGGACGATGGAGCCACCAAGCATGGCCTGGCTGAAATACTGCTTGTAGTATTCTGGGAAGGCCGCCACTTCCGCTGCAAAGTGTGCCCGGCCTGCACCTGGCCGGGGCTCAAAGCCGGCAAGCCGCTCCGTCACGTAGACAAAGAAGCCAGGCTTCCCTTGCTCCCCGTCGGTAGGTATGTCGATGCCACTCTCAACCTGCTTGCGGACAACCTCAGCAACGGCGCTCCGCACGCACCTGGCGTGGGCATCGATGTCGTATGGATCGCCGCTCACTTTCGCCTTCATCAGGTCGAGCAGTTCCCTGGGCCGCGGCAAACTCCCGCAGTGCGTGGTCAGAATGCGGTCCGTACTCCGTTTCATATCGGACTCTCCTAATCTTAACAAAGCGTCTCTAAGATCGGCCACTCTCGCCTTGAGTGCGTTCCCGTGAGCAAGAGGGCAACGTCACAGTTTGGTATCATCCTTGTTTGATGATTTCGCTCACGCATGTCTCCAAGGTGTTCGATGGAAAACGTAAAGCAATTGCTTTGGAGGATGTGAATCTACATATCCAAGAGGGCCAGGTTGTCTCCATTGTCGGACCTTCAGGTTCGGGAAAGTCGACGCTCTTGAACCTGATCGGCGGCCTCGACCGGCCCACAGCCGGCGAGATTCGAATCGAAGGCCAGAATCTCGGCGAACTCTCGGACGACGATCTCACGCGGGTCCGGCGCGACAAGATCGGCTTCGTCTTTCAGTTTTTCAACCTCCTGCCTACGTTGAATTGCCTCGAAAATGTCGCGCTGCCGTTGCATCTGCGGAAGTGGCCGCGCAAGAAGATTGAAGAGCGCGCGAAGGAGCTTTTGGATCTGGTTCAACTTAGCCATCGGACGGAGCATCTACCCGATGAGCTATCCGGAGGCGAACGCCAGCGTGTCGCCATCGCTCGAGCGCTTTCGGTCTTTCCGCCGATCCTGCTGGCGGACGAACCCACGGGAAATCTCGACACACGGACTGGCGGGGAAATCCTTAAGCTGGTTGAAGACCTTCACGCCCGGCTTGGCTCAACGGTTCTGATCGTGACGCACGATCTCGAAGTGGCGCAACGATGCTCACGAACTGTCGCCCTCCGCGACGGCCGAATCGTGGAGGACCGGCGTCGATGACGCTTCTTCGGTTTTATGAGCCGATTAACGCATAGGGAATAAGCGAACCGGCTCAGATGCCTGCGCGGCCGACGCAGATGTTCGGGTGATTCAACGATGCGAGGACTTCGGCTTCACGCTGGAAGCGGCTCACTGTGGTCCGGATCGCGTGAGAATTCATCAGGCTCTTTACGGCGACATCACGTTTGAGCTTCGTGTCGCGCGCGATAGACCGCGCCTTTACCCAGCAGCGCCGTGATCTCGTGAGCGCCAACTTTACTCCGTATTTTGATGGCCATGATCTTGGCGGATTATCACCGTCCGGGAGATCGCCAGCAATGAATCTGGTTATAGTGGCGCTTAAGCAAACTGGGTTGGCACGCCGCAATCCTGCCACGCACGGGGTAGTGTCGTATTAGCGTGTTGTTTTCTTGGCGGTCTCAATTTCCTTCAGCCATCTCCTTAAAGTAATTTCGGAAAAACTGATCTGCACGCACCCTTTCGTCACAAAGTGCTGAAAGTTCAGCTTGAGACCTGGATCTTGCCGTTTCGCTGTTACCTTTTTTGGTTTTATCATGTCAGTCTGTAAACTCCTTAATTCATTAGTAATTCGGCCATCGTCCAGACGTGATCCGTAACTCCGCTTTCCATGGCCGGAGTGACGGGGAGTGTTCGGTGAACACGGCAGAAATTGTAAGTACGCGAAGTGTAGCGCAAGGGCCGCTTTCAGGTTAATCCCATTTCTTGGTGAATGCGTTCGTCAATCGCGTGAGTCTACGCATCATCATGCGCATCGTGAGCGTAGGAATTTTAAATGGGTTGTGTGAGGGGTGGGGCCGAAAAACCGCGTCACAGTCTGGGTCTTATGTAAAGTCCCATGACCCTGGCGGGTCATCTCCGAATATGAAAAGGGGGACCCGCTCCTCTTCATCGTTTGGCCATTATTGACGGAAAGCATCCCTCCGCTGCAGATTAGGATCGCGAAGAGAAAAGGCCGCGCATAGTTAATGGTGGATCAACCCCGTTATGTAAAGTGGTCAAGCCGACGCAAACGAACCTCCGATTGGAGCCATAGAGCCCGAGAGGCAAACTGGAAAACAGACGTCGGCTTCTCTTCCTAAGGAGGGCGCGATGCTTGAAGTGAAAGTCGAACGATGTGCTGGAATCGATGTTGGGAAGAAGTTTATAGACGTTTGCGTCTTGATCGGGCCGGTGAATCGGAAACCGGCAGAGGAGGTTCGGCGATTCGGAACCCACGTTGGCGACTTAGAAGCATTGCGGGCATGGCTGAAGGAGAAAACCTGTACCGAAGTGATCATGGAGAGCACCGGATCGTATTGGAAACCGGTATTCAACATTTTGGAAGGACAGTTCAAGGTGATCCTCGCTAATCCGGAGCAGGTCAAAGCGCTTCGCGGAAAAAAGACAGATCGTAAAGATTGCCGCTGGTTAGCGGGTCTGTTACGGCATGGCTTGGTTCAACCGAGTTTTATCCCTCCACGAGATATCCGCGAATTGCGGGATCTCACACGGCGGCGGCGAACGCTTTTGCAAAACGGGACCCAGGAACGCAACCGGATCCAAAAAGTCTTGGAAGACGCCAATGTCAAAATCGGCAACGTGCTCAGTGATGTTTTCGGAATGTCGGGACAAGCCATGCTGGAAGCGTTACTGGAGAACAAGCTCAGTCCGGAACAGGTGGCAGACCTGGCTCGAGGAAGCTTGCGTCGGAAGATTCCTCAAATTGTCGAAGCGCTTGAAGGACACCGCATGAGTGAGCACCATCGCTTGCTCATCCGGCAAGCTTTCAAACACATGCAGTTTATTGAAGAGATGATCGAAGAACTCGACAAGCAGATTCAGGAGAAACTCGCACCTTATCAAAAGCAGGTGGAATTGGCCTGTACGATACCTGGGATTGGAAGCGATGCCGCAGCCAGCATTCTCGCCGAGATCGGAATGGACATGAGCGACAATGGTCCCTTCGCCAGTTGTCATCATCTGGCTTCATGGGCCGGCGTATGTCCGGGAAACAACAGCAGCGCCGGTAAGCGGAAGAGCGGCAAGATCCGAAAGGGGAACCGCTGGCTGAAAGCCACGATGACTCAGACCGCTTGGGCAGGGGCCGCGAAAAAGAATTCCGCATTTCAGTTCCGATATCAACGATTGAAGGCTCGACGTGGGGTTAAGCGGGCTACCATCGCCGTTGCTCACGCTCAACTCATCACCTTGTACTGGGTACTTCGAAACGGTGCTCCCTATCAACAACAACGTCAGGATCTCGAGCGCCAACAACGGGAATCCTTAATCCGTCATTATCTCCATCGGCTCGCGCAGTTGGGTCACACGTCATGACTGAAAGATAGTTCCAGATCACGGGCATTTTCGAGGCAAACTTTGAGCGCGGGCACAGGCCGACGCACGGGCGCATTTGATGATAACTCAACTAACCAGAGCCCCGCATTTGGGACACGTGGTTCGCTCCTGTGCGACTCGATCTCGTATAGTGCCGAACTTCTGCTTTTGGACATCCAAAT
>WNGM01011610.1_pt1 | contig 14980 bp, 11 predicted proteins | sample 5400571 | NCBI WGS metagenome assembly WNGM01 (sample SAMN13153378, study PRJNA577476) | soil metagenome | isolation source: 100 cm soil or saprolite under Garry oak tree replicate 2 | place: USA:California | collected 2016-06-15
TTATCACCCGTGTTGACGCCGTCGACGCTATCGACCGAATTCTGACGAAGGTAACCCCGAGCCGTAGCTTCTTTAACCGCCTCCCGGCAAAGATCTTCCAGTTCCAGTTGGTCAACGCCTCGGGGCGTCTCGAAGTAAAAGTTGATCGTACCGGTGTCCTGGCAGATGGGCAATGAACGAGCTTTCGCAAGGCCAATATTCTGAGCTACTAACTCCAATGCAAAGTTGGCCTTGGATCCAGACACTTCCAGTTTTCGTTGAAGACTGATGACGTTTTCGACGTCCGGTGGCAGAAAGGCTGAGGAACGGCGGATCAATTCAAGGATGTTCTGGCGAAAGCTTTCGCGGTTCATAAACGCTCCGATGCATCAAAAATGAACGGTCAATATACCACTGTGGCGGCGGTCATAGACCTGGGAAGTATACGCATTTGATTGCGTCGGGTAATCCCCAACTCTGAACTTATCGCAGCCATGGAAACGAACTCCCCTCCTTGGCAAAGGAGGGGTGGACGCGCCATCAAGAAATATTCCCGTTCCTTTGAAAGGCGCGGACGGGGTGGTTCGTTCCAACTCCAAAACAATTTCTCTTGAACGAACCACCCCGTCTGCGCCCGATAAGGTGGCTTCGCGATATTTTCTTAGTGGGCGCAGCCACCCCTCCTTTCCCAAGGAGGGGAATTCGCTTCAGCCCTCAACTTCGGCAACAATCAAATGCGTATACTTCCCGCGGTCATAGATCGCCGCTACAATGCTCTGCGGCGAATTTCAGGACGGTCTCTGCCCTATCGGCCGTCAGGCCGCCGCCCTGTGCGAGGTTTGGTCTTCCTCCGCCGCGCCCGCCGAAGTGATCCAAAGTCTTCTTCAGAACCGTCGAGACATCCACGCTGCAGTCCGCGGATCTCGCGAAGACCACGCGCAGTTGGCCTTCACTTTCATCCGCGAAAAAAACGACGGTCGAAGGGCGTGCGCAGATTTTCAGGGCCAATAATTTCACCGCATCAATGCCACGGTTTCGGAAGGCGGCAATCGCGAAACCATCTCGGATCGGAAATTGAGCGGCTTCGTGATCCAGTAGCTCTGCTTCGAGTTCCTGGATCCGCTTGCGGGCCTGCTGGTGTTCTTCCCACAGCGCGTGAACGGCGTTGGCCGTTTCCAGAGCTGGCGCCGAGACCGTTTGGCTAATGCGCTCGAGTGTGCGATTCGCTTCCCTCGCATACCGAACCACGCGGTTGCCGCAGATGAATTCAACGCGCGTTTGTTTCTTTGCTCTTTCAATGCCGGTGATCAGAATTGGTCCGATCTCCCCGGTTGCGCGGACGTGCGTGCCACCGCAGGCGGAGCGGTCGTAACCAGCGATATCGATCACGCGGATCTCCCCAGTTCTTTCGGTAGGCTTGCGCAACCCCGCCCCGGCAAGGTCTTCCTCGGCGAGATATCGCACCGTAGCAACCCGATTCTCCTGAACAATGCGATTCGCCAGGTCCTCTGCTTTTGTGGCCTGCTCGCGCGATATCGAATCCACTGGCAGGTCGATCGTGCAGGCAACGGCGCCCAAATGAAAGCTGGCCGTCGGCCAATTGAAGAGTTCGACGAAGGCCTGGGACAACACATGCTGGCCCGAGTGTTGTTGCATGTGATCTGTCCGGCGTGTGGAATCGATTCGGCCGCGAGCCAAGCCGCTGGGAATTCGGTCAGAAACGACGTGAATGACCACGCCGCTGGTCTCGTCTTCGAAGCAGTCCAGCAGCCGAACGTCGTTGATGGTGCCGAGGTCATTCGGTTGGCCGCCTGAAGTAGGGTAAAACGCTGTCCGGTCGAGAATGACTCCAAAGCTATCCCCGATAGGCCGGACATCCAGAACCATGGCTTCGAATTCCAGCAGGTATGGGTCGTTGTAATAGAGTCTTTCTGTCTTCATGACATCGGCTGTTTTTCGACTTCCCTAATTCACTGTTTTCGGAGGTTGTGGTACATGATGCACATAGAGTGACCGCTCGGCCGCGAGCTGACCATCAATGTAAATCTGCACGATATGCGCGCCCGGGCGTTCGAAACCGACGTTTGTGAAGAAAGTCACGTTGTCCGCGTAGCCGTTATTTTCAATCGAAAATTTTGAAGGGCTCGAAATCACAAGCTCCTTTCGATCCGGCGACAGGATTTTCACATGCGTTTCGAACTGTCCGTTGCCGACCCAATGATTCACGACCGCGAACTTGAGCAGCGCAGACGGAAATGAAGGCAGGAAGATATTCTCGAACAATCCCATCAACGAAAGCTTATTGCCCATCTCGATCCGAACATCGTCACACACGATGGAATAGACGAGCTGCGCCGTTTTCATTACCACCCTCTGTTAGTCTTTCCAGGAGTTTGTTATGAATGTTGTCAAAGCCGCCATTGGACATGATGACTACGTGATCGCCCGATCGCACCTGTGGCGCCAGAAAGTTCACGATCTCATCAGTAGATCCAAACGTGTAAGCGTCTTTCCCACGCTGTCGAATGCCTTCAATAACCCTGTCCGGTGAGAGTGTCACCTGCGGATCCATCTTCGCCGAGCCGTAGACTCGCGCGATCAGTGTCACATCGGCGGGATCGAACGCTTCAATGAAAGCCTGTTCGAAGATGCGCCTGCGGCTGGTCTGGGATCGAGGTTCGAATACTGCCCAAATGCGTTGGTCCCGAAAACGCTCGCGGACCGCGCGCAGGGTCTCAAGTACTGCAGTAGGATGGTGAGCGAAATCGTCGTAAACACGAACGCCGTTCGCCTCACCACGAAGTTCCAGACGCCGCTTCACGCTTTTGAAACTCGCTAGAGCACGCTGGGTCAATTCGGTCTCGATGCTCAGCTCTCCGGCCACGATGATCGCCCCGAGCGCGTTTTGGACATTGAAAGTTCCCGCCATTGGAATGGAGAACCGGCCAATCAGTGTATCGGACCGGCTCACATCGAACGCCATACCGTCTGGTGTCGTTCGGATATTCCTTGCCTGCCACTCGCCCAACCCGATGCCTGCCGTCGCGACTCGTGAAAAGGCGGCCGGGATGAGCTCGCCGACGACCGGGCTGTCGACGCCTGCAACGATCAAACCCGACTGCGGGACGATTATTTTTCAAAAGAACGATCCGCGGCAGGTAATGCAGAAACTTGGGTCCCTTATCGAAGAAGGCGGTGTCGTATTCGTCGCCTTCAATGACGAAGTCCGGCCCATCGGCCACCTGAAAGCTGCGCCCAAAATTCTCCGCAATGCCACCGACAAGAAATGACGGTTTTCGGCCCGCCACGTCCAGTATCCAGGCCAGCATGGCAGTCGTGGTCGTCTTGCCGTGCGTTCCTGCCACAACGATCGAGTTCTTGCCCCGTATGAACAACTCCTTCACGGTCTCCGCCATCGATGCATAGCGCAGACCCGAATCCAGAACGTGCTCGATTTCGACATTCCCACGTGAGAGCGCATTTCCGATGACAACCAGATCGGGCTTTCTCTTCGAGAAATTTTCTGCGCTGTAGCCTTTAAAGACTGGAATGCCCAGCCTGTCGAGAAAATCCGACATCGGAGGATAAACGTCCGAGTCGGATCCGCAAACTGTATAACCGCTTTCACGAAGCATTCCGGCCAGGGACGCCATGGCCGTGCCACAAATTCCGATGAGGTAAAAGTTTTTGGGATTGTTCATTTAGAGATTTCTAGGCGGCTATACCACCGCGGGTTCCAAAAGCTCAAAGCTCGCGGACGTGCCCAGCGCCAGACGCGCGCGCACACCGAACGGGACGATAACATTCGGCCGCGAAGTATGTCCAGTGGCGAACCCGAACAGGACGGGAAAGCCAAATTCTCCGAGGAGATCTAGCAGAATTTCTTGCAATGTGTAGCCTTGATTCGGATGCTGCAGACAATTCAGCATCTCACCGAAAACGACACCGCGGACACTTTCGAATTTAGCGGCCTGTTTCAGATGCGTCGTCATGCGGTCGATTTGATAGGGTTTGGCATCCACATCCTCAATGATGAAGATCGAGTCCTCGGTATCGATTTCGTTTTTCGTTCCCAGGGTCGACACCAGAAGCGACAAGCATCCCCCCACGAGCCGTCCTTCCCCGTGGCCAGGCCGCAGAATCGTCGTGCCGTCCGTGGGGAAGGCCACGGCCTGCTTGTTTTTGAGAAGATCGAGTAGCAGTTGCCGGTCGTAGCCTTCGTTTCCCTGCCGGATGGTCGTGGCGACCATCGGTCCGTGAAAGGAAACGACACCCGCGCGTTCGATCCAGTTCAACAGAAGCGTGATGTCACTGGCGCCGCTGACAATCTTCGGGTTCTGACGAATGACGTCGGGATCAATGTCCGGAATCAAATGACCGCTGCCATAGCCGCCGCGAGCGCAGAAGATGGCATGGATGTCCGGGCTCCGAAGCATCTCAAGGAATTCACCGAGCCGGCGTTCGCGTGGGCCCGCAAGATAGCGATAAGAAGAAACGATGTCGGGCCGGAAGTAGGTCTTGAACCCCAGACTCTCCAGTTCCCGGCATCCCTCCCGAAGCATGTCTAATTTAATGTTGCTTGCGGGAGCAACAACGCCAATGGTGTCACCAACTTGTAGCGCCGGAGGTTTAACGTGACCATCCACGGTTACGGTCAACCCGTTCATGGAACCAAAACCGGGTCTGTTCATGAACGACGTTTACCCCAGACTTCGGGATTCACAAGATTCGGAGGACGATTCCCCTTAAGCGAGGCGAGGAGATTTTCTGCGGCCATCATGCACATCTTCAGGCGCGTTTCGTGCGAGGCGCTGGCGATGTGCGGCGCGATAACAACATTATCGATGTCGAACAATTCCGGCTCGATTTCAGGCTCCCTTTCGAATACATCGAGGGCGGCGGCGGCGATCTTTCCGTTCTTCAGCGCGCGGACGAGAGCTTTCTCATCGACGACCGGACCTCGTGAGGTATTGACGACAACGCAGGTGGGTTTCATCATCGCGAATGTCCGGTCGCTCAGCAAATGTTTGGTTTCCGCCAGAAGTGGGACGTGCACCGATATGAAATCGGAAATCCGTAGCAACTCCTCGAGCGGAACAGGCGTGACACGCAGGTCTTGCAGTACCTGTTCTGGGATCGGCTCGGCATCGTGAAAGACGACCTTCATGTTGAAGCCCGAAGCCCGGCGTGCAACCGCCTGTCCAATACGGCCGAGACCGATAAGCCCAAGAGTCTTGCCGTAAACATCATGGCCAAGGAACATCCTTGGGCCCCACATTTTGAATTTTCCGGCTCGAGCAAACCTATCCGCTTCGACCACGCGGCGCGCTGCAGCCATGAGCAGGGTCCACGCAAAGTCCGCCGTCGTTTCCGTCAAAACGCCTGGCGTGTTCGTGACGATCACGCCAAGCTCGGTCGCCGCTTCGATATCGACGTTATTGAAGCCCACGGCGAAATTGGCCACGACTTTGAGCCCCGGACAAGCCTCAAGCACTTCGCGGTTGATGATGTCCGTCAGCAGCGTTAGCGCTCCGTCGGCTTCCCGCAGGTGAGAGATCAGCTCGCTCTTCGAAAGCACGCGCTCATCAGAATTGACTTCTACGTGAACCTCGCGCTTCAGCCTTTCAACGCCCTGGTCGAAGATCGGTCTCGTTACGTAGACTCTTGCCGTCACGCCACTCCTTTGCCAGCGATTACTTTTCCGTAATCTGTAGGAGAGCAGTATTCGGCGATGATGTTTCTACGCACAGCACCTCGGCTTTGTTTGAACTTGGATGTGGCCGCTCCCAACAACTGCCGCTGGGCTGCCAACGGTACTTCGGAAGCGCTTTTGCATAGAACTCGCGCAAGTCGCTTGCAGAAGCTCTAAATGAAACTGTGATTCTATCCGGCGGCCCTGTTTTGACATCGGCCTTCGAGCCTTTGGGGGTGGGGACGGCCATCGAGCGCACGTTTGCAGAGGGTCCGAGGACGAACTTGCCATAATGGTCCAGCTTTGCTTCCGCAGCTTCCCGCGCTGCTTTCGCCTGAGCCTCCGCATCCTCGAGTCTGTCCTTCTCAGTGATCTTTGGAACATCGATTGAAATGTTTTGAATCAATGAAGCGCGATCCATCTCCGCACCATTTTTATAAATGGTCGCGATGTCCTTCGCGTTCTTCATCTTTTCTAGAGGATTGTTCGACAGTACGAGGAAATCCGCGTTCTTTCCAACAGCCAGAGTACCGATGTCATTGAGCTTCAGAACACCCGCAGAAACAGAAGTTGCAGCTTTAATGACATCCATGGGCGACATGCCGGCAGCGGCCATTAGTTCCAATTCCCGGAGTTCAAAGTAACCTGGATAGGTATCGGCTGAGCCGCTATCGGTGCCGAATCCGACCCGCACGCCTCCTTCGGCCATCTTTTTCAGGTTCTTCTCCGCGGTGCTGTATTGCTGCCGGAGTTGGGCGAGGTCGGGATTCCTCTTGAACCTGTTGACAACCACGTCGTTGGCGAGATACGCGGAGAGTTGAGCGGGATAGATTTCACGCATGGTCTGCTCACCCAACCAGGACGGTCTGTCGGCATACACAAACTTCGATTCGTGGCCGGTCAAGGTTGGAACCAGGAAGACGTTCTTCTCTTTCATCATCGAGATCAACTCGTCATCCACTTCGCGATCCCGGACGCTGTGAACGAGACCATCGATTCCAGATTTCACCAGATCTTTGGCGTCTGCCAGATAGAACACGTGCGCAACGGCGCGCACATTGTTCTTGTGAGCTTCATCGATGATTGCGCGATAAACTTCCGGCTTCAGTTTGGGCACGCGGCCCATGTTGTCGTCGACCCACATCTTGATGAAGTCGACTTTTTTCGCGGCCTGATCGCGCACAGCCTTGCGGGCTTCAACTTCCGTCGATACCTGGATCGGGATGTCGCCGAGAACCGACGGCCAACCGCCTTTGGCCGTAATTCCGCGCCCGGCCGTGAAGAGCCGCGCGCCGCCAGTCTTGCCTGCACGTTGCTCGTCGCGGATCTGAAACGCGATGTCACCGGCATCGCTACCCAGCACCGCGACGGCGGCAACTCCGTAGTACGCGTACCGGTTCAGATCGGCCAAAACGGACTCGCGTTTGTAGTTTTTGGGGCTGAAGCTTGCACCATTGTTAAGCCCAGCATGCCCGTGAAGATTGAAGAGAACGGGCATGACCGTCCGGCCTTCAAGATCCACGCGTCCCGAGCCCTTGGGAGGCTTCACGTCCTCCTTCTTCCCGATAGTTGTGAACTTTCCGTTCTCGACGATGAAGCTGGCGTTCTCAAGTGGGGCAGTGCCGTCCCCGGAAATCAGGCGGGCTCCGGAAAAGAAGGTGACGTCGGTCACTGCTGGACTCGATGCCTTCGCTTGATCCTTGGCCTCCTTACCGGCTTCGGAAGAGCAACCGGCGATGAAGCACAGTAGCATCATCGCAACAGCCGATTGTGTGTAGCGTCTCATCGAAAGAAACTCCTTAAAGATAATGAAAGACCTAGCGGGGCGGAATTTTAACACAGCCTGCAGTGAAATGGGTGTCTCGGAGAGCGGAGGACATTCCTGTAGCCGCGAGCTTCAGAACGTGTTTTTCCCTTAGCCCGAGTAAAGCTGGTCGATGAGTTCCACATATTTCACTTCGATGAGGGAACGGCGGACCTTCAGGGTCGGTGTCAACTCGCCACTCTCGATCGTGAATTGGCCCTCGATGAAAGCGATTTTCTTCACCTTCTCGAATGGCGAGAGGTCCTGTGTTTGCCGCTCGATTTCGTTCATTGCCAGATCGTAGATCTCCGGCTTGCGGATCAGTTCGGCCGGCTGCTCGAAGCTTATACCGTGAGCGCGGGCATACGCGGCGAGCATGCCGTGATTGGGCACGATCAGCGCCGATATGAACTTTCTTCCATCGCCAATTACCACTACGTTGTCAAAGTAGGGGCTCAGCTTCAGGCGGTTTTCGATGGGTTGCGGCGCAACATTTTTACCGCTGGAGGTGACAATAAGGTCTTTCTTCCGATCGGTGATTTTCAGGTACCCCTCCGGGTCGAGTTCCCCGATATCGCCCGTATGAAACCACCCTCCACGTAGCGCTTCTGTCGTTTCACGGTCCATCCCGTAATATCCCGTCATCACGTTCGAGCCGCGAACCAGAACCTCACCGTCGCCTGCAATTTGGACCTGGACATCACCCACAGGCCTGCCCACAGTGCCGATGCGCGAGGCGGCGGGCCCGTTGAGCGTGATGACAGGGGAGGTTTCCGTCAGCCCATATCCTTCGAAGATCGGCAAGCCAACGGCGTGGAAAAACTCAGCGATTTCCTTCTCCAGCGCTGCGCCGCCTGATATGAAGAAACGAATCCGGCCGCCAAGTCGCTCTCGAATCTTTTGAAAGACTGCACGATCTGCGGCCCGATACGCTAGTGACGAGCGACCTTTTCGCAGAGCGTCCTTACCAATCTGGACCGCCTTTTCGAAAATTGTCTGGCGGACAAGAGTGTCGCGGCCGGTTTCCGACATGATCCGTGCATAGACTTTTTCAAAGAATCGTGGAACCCCGGCGCAGAGAACGACAGGCTGACGTCGCTGGAAGTCAGCGGCAGCACTTCGCTTGTCGCCAGGATGTTCGATATCAGATTCCGGTGCGTGAGCATTGCACCTTTCGGAACACCGGTGGTACCCGAAGTGTAGATGATCGTCGCGACGCTGGCGGGATCCACGGACAGAATGCTTCGCTGGAAATCACCCGGACAGTCGTAGGTAAACGGACGCCCCATATCGTATAGCCTGTCCAGCCGCATAACCCCAGGCTGATAAATGCCACTATCAAAGGCAACAACATAGCGGATTGACGAACTGCCCTGCGCGGCCTGGACTTTTCCAAGCAGTGAGGCGGTCGAAACGAAAACCACGGATGGTTCGGAATCTTTCAGAAGAAAACCAATTTGATGGGCCGAAAGCGTTGGATAGATCGGAACGGTGCTCGCGCCCGCCGACTGCGCGGCATAATCGGCAACTGCCCATTCCACGCGGTTTTCAGAAATGATCGCCACCCGGTCGGCGGGTCTTAAACCAAGGGCCTTCAAGCCAAAGAACAGTTCCTTGACCCGCAGGACGAAGTCGTCCGTGGACACGTCCAACCACCGGCCGTTTCCTTTGAATCTGAAGGCGTCGGGTTTGCGGTACTTGTCAATGGACCACAAAAGCAGACTCGGAAGCGTAGATAGGATTGCAGTCGGCGCGCACTGCTTATTGTGTTCCAAGATTCCAAAGTCTTCTTCAGGCACGTTTCACCCGTTATGCTGTACTGTAGCGGCGGGTCATGACCGCCGCTAGCGTAAAGCTACACCCCAAAACCTTAGACGCGGGGCGTGGGGGAACCGGCTAATGCCCAAGTACAGCCGCGCTTTTGCCGGAAAGTATTCCCCCGGGGTGGCTGCGCGATCATGAAAAATGCTGCGAAGCAACCAAAGTTGGCGCTGACGGGGTGGTCGGTCCCGTAGAATGTCTCAGGTATGCCTCTGAAAGGATTCGTCTGAACGACAGCCCGTCTGCGCCATACGTTTTGGAACGAGTGCCAAAACCGGCCGACGCTACTAAACAAGGACATCCTTGTGACGGATTACAAAAGAACTCCGCTTTACCCGGTCCACAAGCGGCTCGGTGCACGCTTGATTGCGTTTGGCGGATGGGAAATGCCGGTCGAGTATAGCGGTATTGCTAAAGAACACACGGCTGTGCGGACCGCAGCCGGCTTGTTCGATGTAAGCCACATGGGCGAGTTCGAGGTCCTCGGTCCGCAGGCGCTCGACCTAATTCAGTTCGTTACTACAAACGATGCGGGAAAGCTGATTGATGGACAGGCGCAGTACTCTGCAATGGCATACCCGCTAGGCACCGTTGTCGACGACTTGCTCGTCTACCGCCACAATTCCGAACACTTCATGCTGGTCGTGAACGCGGCCAATACCGTCAAGGATTTCGGCTGGATTGAATCCCACAACCGGTTCAATGCAGCCATTGAAGATATCAGTGACCGTGTCACGCTGCTCGCGGTTCAGGGGCCAAGATCGATTGACATCTTGGAATCATTGATGAAAGCGAAGCTCGACGGCATCCCCCAGTACCATTTCACTCACGGCAAGGTGCTCGATGCCGATGCAATTGTGTCCCGCACTGGATACACTGGTGAGGACGGTTTTGAGCTCTATTTTTCTGCTGAACATTCCGAATCCATCTGGGATGCGATATCCGAAACGGGCGCGCCTTTGGGTCTGCTTCCCGCGGGACTGGGAGCCCGCAACACGCTTCGTCTCGAAGGAAAGTTGCTTCTGTACGGCAACGATATGGATGGAACAACCACGCTGCTTGAAGCGGGGCTCGGGTGGATCGTAAAGCTCGGTAAAGGAGAATTCATTGGCCGCGACGCCCTGCTACGACAAAAACAGGAGGGCGTGAAACGCAAGCTGGTCGGCTTCGAAATGCTGGGACGCGAGATCGCGCGCGACCACTACCCGGTTGTCATTGATCAACAGACAGTCGGCCACGTAACCAGTGGATCACCTTCGATTACTCTCAAAAAGAATATCGGCCTGGCTTACCTTCCGGTGGACTACGCATCGATCGGAACCAGGTTTCATGTTTCAATCCGCGACCGGTTGTGCGATGCGCAGGTCGTGCCAACGCCTTTTTACAAACGGAGAGAGAGGGATAGCGCATGAGCCCAGATGATTTGCTTTACACCAAAGAGCACGAATGGCTGCGAATTAACGGAGAAATCGGAACTATTGGTATCACAGATCACGCCCAAAAGGAGTTAGGGGACATCGTTTATGTGGAATTGCCGAAGGTCGGTGACAGATTCGACCTCAGCGAAGCGTTTGGAAACGTGGAGTCCGTAAAGGCCGTATCCGAGTTATTTATTCCAGTTTCTGGTGAAGTCGGCGAAGTGAACCAAGAGCTTGCAACCGCACCTGAAAAAATCAATCAGGATCCTTATGGGAGCGGATGGATGATCCGGATCCGGCTGCTGCGCAAGAACGAGACCGCAGGACTCATGTCCGCTAAGGAATACGACGAGTACACGAAGGGAGAAAAATAAGCTCTCCTCCAGTCTGGAGGGCAGGCTTTCTGACCATGCGTTACATCCCGAATTCGCTGGCTGACCGGCAGAGTATGCTCGCCGAGATTGGACTCGATTCCATTGAGCAACTTTTTTCCGGAATCCCTGAGAAACTAGGACTGCGACGGCTTCTCAATATCCCGGGGGCCTTGACCGAGCCTGAACTGGTCGACTACTTCCGCCAGAGGGCGGCCCAAAATGCTGCCGATTGCACTTCGTTTTTAGGGGCGGGCGTTTACCGCCATTACATCCCAATCATCATTGATGCGCTCGTCTCGCGGTCCGAGTTCTATACAGCTTACACGCCGTACCAGGCTGAAATTGCTCAAGGCACTCTGCAAGCGATCTTTGAATTCCAAACATACATCACCCAGCTCACGGGCATGGAAGTGTCCAACGCTTCCCTATATGACGGGAGCACAAGTCTGGCTGAAGCCGTTCTCATGGCTCACCGCATCAACAAGAAGGACAGGTTTCTCGTCGCAAAGACAGTCCATCCGGAGTACCGCGCTGTCATCAACACATATACCAAGAACCTCGGGATTCACATCGAGTTGATCGATTACACTGCGGATGGCCGCATCGATCTGAAGAAACTGGCAAGTGCGATCGGCACCGACGCCGCTGCGGTCGTCATTCAGTCACCGAATTTTTTTGGGACCATCGAGAAGACCCACGACATTTCCGAGCTTGCGCACAAATTCGGAGCTCTGTCGATCGTGAACATATCGGAGTGCATGTCTCTGGGAATTCTCAAACCTCCTGGCGAAGACACGTTGCAAACCCGAACGGCTGACATTGTGGCCGGTGAGGCGCAATCGCTCGGTGTCCCGATGAGCTTTGGCGGTCCACACCTGGGCTTCCTCGCGACCCGTGAACGATTTGTCCGGCAGATGCCGGGACGCTTGGTAGGAATGGGCATGGACCATTCTGGCCGGCGCGGGTTCGTCCTCACGCTTTCCACCCGCGAACAGCACATTCGGCGGGAGAAAGCCACGTCCAATATTTGCACCAATCAATCCTTGTGCGCGTTGATGGCGACGATCTATCTGGCCACAATCGGCCCCCAAACCTTTCGCGAGATCTGCGAACAAAACATTTTGAAGACCAAGTACGCCGTTCAACAGATTCAAACCCAAACAAAACATCGCGTTCTCTTCCCCGCTCCCCGCTTCAACGAGTTTGTCGTTGAACTGGTAGATGATTACCGGCCGCGGCTGGAGCGTCTTCTGAAAAACAATATTGTGCCGGGAATCTCGCTGTCCCGGTTCTATCCCGAGCTAGGCAACGCCATTCTCTTGTGCGTGACGGAAATCACACGCAAAGACCAGATCGACAGGTTAGTGGAGGGACTCGCATGACGAGCAGTCATCAGCGAACTGGAACCCATTTTCTACTTAGTGAAAGGCTCGTTTTCGAAGAGGGTTCCCCCGGGCGCCGCGGATTCAATTTGCCCGCATTGGATGTGCCCTACCAGGATATTTCGCAATTGATCGAATCCAGTCTTCTTCGGAACGAAATTGCAGGCATGCCCGAGCTCAGTGAGGTGGATGTCGTACGGCATTTCACGCGACTCTCGACTTGGAATTACCACATCGATTTGGGCCTGTACCCGCTGGGTTCATGCACCATGAAGTACAACCCGAAGATTAACGAACGAATCGCGCGGCTGGAGGGCTTTGCCGCCGCTCACCCTTACATGCCTGCAGAGCTGATTCAAGGCGCTCTTGAAGTCCAGAAGATGCTGGAAGTCTGCCTGGCGGAAATCAGTGGCATGGATGCCGTCAGTTTACAGCCCGCTGCCGGGGCTCATGGTGAGTTGACCGGAATCCTGATGATTCGTGCCTACCAGGAATCTCAAAGCAACCCGCGCAAGAAGATTCTTATTCCGGACTCAGCACATGGAACCAATCCCGCCAGCGCCACGATCTCCGGTTACGTGGTCGAGAATATTCCGTCCAATAAGCGCGGCACAGTCGACTTGGAGTATCTAAGAAACGTCATTAATGAGGACGTCGCGGCAATCATGATCACGAATCCCAACACGCTTGGGATTTTTGAAGATCAAATCGCCGAGATTACGGAGCTTCTCCATTCGCATGGAGCGCTCGTTTACATGGATGGAGCGAATCTGAACGCGATGCTGGGAATCACACGGCCCGGTGATTTCGGCATCGATGTCCTGCACATTAACCTTCATAAGACGTTCACCACCCCCCACGGCGGCGGCGGACCCGGCAGCGGTCCGATAGCAGTGAAGAAGATTCTCGAGCCATTCATGCCGTACCCCACGGTGGGACGGAAAGCGGACGGGACCTATTTCTTTGATTATGAGCGTCCTCAGTCCATAGGAAAGATCAAGGCCTACAACGGGCAATTCGGCATGCATGTCCGTGCGCTCTGCTACATTCTGGCGAACGGACCAGAGGGCCTGAAGGAAGTTTCAGAAGTTGCGGTGCTCAATGCAAACTACATTCGAGCCAAGCTGAAGGAGGCCTACGCTCTGCCTTACGATTCGCCGACTCTCCACGAAGTCGTCTTGTCTGATCGGATTCAGACCCGCAAGGGTGTCCACGTCGGCGATATCGGAAAACGCCTTATGGATTACGGTTTCCACCCTCCAACAGTTTCGTTCCCGCTCATAGTTCCAGGCGCCGTCATGATCGAACCCACCGAAACCGAAAGCAAACAAGAACTCGACGCGTTCATCGACGCCATGCTAGCCATCGCCAAAGAAGCGGACGAAAATCCGGAATTGGTCAAGACTGCCCCGCACACGACACGGGTCGGCCGTATCGATGAAGCTGCGGCCGCCCGGCGGCCGGTGTTGCGCTGGCGGCCGGACGTTACGCCACTGTAAACACGGGCTGAAGCAGGCCTGATGCGGTTTTAGTGAATCCTCGATTTGGGAGACCTGTTCTCGGAATGTCCCTCTCCCTTTGGGAGAGGGTGGCGCGAAGCGCCGGGTGAGGGCAGGAAATGCGCCCTCATCCGGCCCTTCGGGCCACCTTCTCCCAGAGGAAGAAGGACAGTTCCAGCGGGATTCCGCTATTTGGACAGCTATGATACTTACTGCCCTTCGACCCAGACTTCACCATCTTCGAAGAATTCTTTCTTCCAGATGGGAACGACTTTTTTTAGCTTGTCGATTGCGTAATGGCAGGCGTCAAAAGCGGGGCGTCGATGAGAGGAGGTAATGATCACCGCGACGCTCGTCGCGCCGATATCGAGGTGGCCGAGCCGATGGATCAGAGCCACACCGTCGATCTCCCAAGCCTGGCGCACGAAGATACCAATCTCCTCCAGTTTCTTGAGAGCCATGGTCTCGTAAGCCTCATAGACCAGGTAAAGCGTCCGCTTCCCTTTCGAGTTGTTCCGTACGACACCCTCAAAAATGCAAATCCCCCCGTCTTCACCGCGGAGCATCTGGCGTGCGATCTTCTGCGCGTCGATCGGATCGCGGGTTATTTGGTAGATCTCGCCAGGTCTGTTGATGACCATCGCTTCCGATTGGACTTCGCCGCCGCTCACCGGCGGAAAGATGGCCACCTCGTCGCCGTCCCGGATCTGCGCTCGCTGGTCAACATAGTCTTCATTGACTGCCGTCAGCACGACCGGGCGATAATCCTTCATTCGAGGATACGTGGCTTCGAGTTGCGTCAGCAGATCTCCGATGGTTGCCCCGACCGGCATGTCGACCTGTAATTGCCGGACGCCGGCAATGTCTTTGAGAGTGGCGAAGAATAGAACTCGGACCCGCATTTTGTTGGATATTAGCACAAGTGCTACACTCGGCCTTCGGATGAAACGGGCGCTACATCTTGTCTTGTTCTCGTCTTTAGCGCTCTCCGCCTGCACCTCCGCCAGGCTG
>WNGM01008752.1_pt1 | contig 14967 bp, 14 predicted proteins | sample 5400571 | NCBI WGS metagenome assembly WNGM01 (sample SAMN13153378, study PRJNA577476) | soil metagenome | isolation source: 100 cm soil or saprolite under Garry oak tree replicate 2 | place: USA:California | collected 2016-06-15
TCTGGGGGACGAGCCGCGGGTCGTACTGGTAGTCGGGGTGGACCATGACGACGATGTCGGCCCCGGCGCGGAGCGCCTCCGCGTAGCAGGTCTTCTGGTTGGCGCCGTAGCCGTAGTTCCGGTTGTGGACGAAGATCTCGAGCCCGAGCTGCCGGGCGATCTCGAGCGTGGTGTCGGTCGAGCCGTCGTCCACGAGGATCACCATGCTGACGGTGTCCTTGGGCAGCTCCTCGTAGGTCATCCGGAGCGTCCGCCCGGCGTTGTAGGCCGGCATCACGACGACGACCTTGGGCGTCCGCGCCTCGTCACTCATGGCTCGCCGTCACCGCGCTACCCTTGGGTCGGGCGCGCACGATGAATTGGTACCCGAGCAGTCGCGGGAGGCTCCGCGCGATCACCGCGTTGATCGTGTGCGTCACGGCGACCCAGCGCTTGTGCCAGCTCGTCGGCAACACTTGATAGAGCGGCGCCGGCGTCGCGGTGAAGCGCTCGACCACGAGCCCGGCGTCGGCGATGAAGTCGCGGAGCGAGCGCGCGGTGAAGAACCTCAGATGGGTCCGGTCGAGAATGCCGCGGTCGATGTAGTCGAAGCGGCCGAACAGCAGCAGGAGCCGGATGTAGAGGTGGGCGATGTTCGGCACCGAGACGATCACGAAGCCGTCGGGTGCCAAGTGCCGGTCGAGGTCGGAGATCACGCGCAGCGGGTCGGTCAGGTGCTCGAGCACGTCCGCGTACACGATCGCGTCGAACGGCGCCTCGAGCCGGGGGATCTCGCGGTCGAGGTTCGCGGCGATCATCCGCTCGCAGTGCTGAGCCCCGGCCTGGGCGAGCGCCGGGTCCCCCTCGATGGCGGTCACGCGCCAGCCGCCCTCGGTGAGCTTCCGGCTCAGCAGCGCGTCCGCCGCGCCCACGTCCAGGAGCCGCCGGCCGCGCCCCTCGCCGAGCCAGCGCAAGATGATCGAGTGGCTCGAGTGCGGGTCGGGCTTGAGGACGTAGCGCGATGTCAGTCCACTCATCGCACCATCATCGGACGGAGGTACCCGGATCGGCAAGATTCGAATAGAGCCATCGCCCACCCGTCCGCGCGATGAGGTGGACGCTCGCCGGCGCCAGGGTGCGCACGACCGAGCGCGCCGGGTCCACGGCCGAGAGGAGGAACAGCCGCCTCTGCCCGGACCACGTCGCCTGCAGCCGCGGCGCGTCCCAAAAAACCTCTCGCGCCTCGGGGAACGTGGCGCCGAACGCCAGGCTGGACTGGAACCCGTTCACGATGCCGACCCGCGCCGGAAGCACGAGGAGCGCCGACGCACTGTGCTCGATGGCGCCCTCGTGCAGCACGACGTCGCCCGGTCGCAGACGCTGCGCCAGCGTCGCCGCCAGCGGCTGCACCGAGCGCGCCCGGACGAACTGGGCCATCCCTTCCGCGGCCACCGTCGGCAGGAACGCGATCGTCGTGGCGAGCGCCACGCCGACGCCGAGCGCCGCCGCCCGCCGCCACAGCGCGACCGCCATCGCGACGGTCCCGATCCCGAAGATGACGGCGCCCCGCGCCAGGAGAGGGCGCCACGCGTCGAGCGGCGAGCCGGGCGCGCTCTGGCCTGTCGCGGCGAGCCTCCGTGCGGACCCATCGAGGGTGGCGAGAACGTCCGGCGGGATCCGCACGACGCCGCTCCACGCCGCCACGAGCGCGATCGTGGCGAGGGCGAAGAGGACGAGCAGAGGCCCGAGGAGCGCGCGCGGCCGGGCGGAGCCCGGCGCGGCGTCGATCGTCTCGTCCCACACGCGCGCGACGAGGAGCGCCAAGGCGGGGAACGCCGGGAGGCCGTGGTGGGGAAGCTTGAAGGGCGACGCGGTGAAGAACCCGACGACGACCACCGCCCACAGGGCGAACAGGAGCCAGAGCCGTGAGGGCGCGTCCTCCCAAGGGCGGCGGAACGCGCGCAACAGGGCCCACGGGAGCGCGAGCGCCCACGGCAGGAACGCGAGCAGCGTGACGAGGAGGAACGCGCTCGAGCCGAGCGGCACGTCCTCGTCCGGGAAGACGCGCTGCCGGGCAAAGCGCAGCACGTGGTTGTCGACGAGCGTGTACCAGAGGAAGCCGCGGTTCCTCGCCTCGACGAGCACGTACCAGGGCAGCGCGATCGCGGCGAGGAGGAGGACGCTCCACCACGGAACCCACGGCGTGAGGGGCCGCTCGCCCGTCAGCCAGAAGAACATGGCGACGACGACCAGCGGCGCCAGCGCGCCCACGATGTCCTTCGTGATCGCCGCGAGACCGAGCGCCGCGTAGAAGAGCATCAGGCCCCGGCGGCCGCGGCCGCGGTACGCGATCGCGAAGCCCGCCCACGCCAGCGTGAGCCAGAGGAGGAAGACGAGGTCCGGCTCGACGATGCGACCGCAGAGGAACACGCCGAGGTTCGTGGCCACCATGAGGCCCGCGAGGAGGCCCACGCGCGGGCCGCCGAGCATCACGCCCAGGCGCGCCGTGACCGCGGCGACGCCAACCGCCGCGAGCGCCGGCCAGAGCCGCGCCGCCGCTGGCGTCGTCCCGGCGACGGCGAACGAGCCCGACGTGAGCCAGTAGAGGAGCGGCGGGGTGTCGAAGTAGCGGACGCCGTCGACCCGCGGCGTGATCCAGTCGCCGAGCGCCGCCATCTGACGCGTGACCTCCGCGTGCAAGCCTTCGGGAGGATCGATGAACGGCGCCGCGCCGAGCCCTACGAGGTACAGGCCCACCGCGACGACGGCGACGCCGAAGGGGACGCCTCGCACCGGACGCGGCTACCCGGGGGACGCGGTCAGGTGACCTGCACCACGGCGCGGACGGGCAAGCGACGGAGCAACTCCGCCAGCGCCTTCTCCAGATAGCCCGGGTCCCGCGACTCCAGCGTCACCTTCACCCGGTACTCGGGGTTCGAGAACTCCGGGTAGGAGCCGAGCAGCAGCAGCGGAAAGTCGGCGAGCAGCCCGTTGAGGTAGTCGGCCAGCTCCCCCTCGCCGATCGACACGAAGACGTTCTTCAAGTGGATCGGGGCGTCGCGGAACCGCTCGCGCAGCGCCTCGAACTTCGTGCGGAAGATCTCGGGCACGCCCGGCAGGACGTACACGTTGCGCATGAGGATCGTCGGGAAGCGCACCGGCTCGCCGCCCACCAGCTCCGCGCCCTCCGGCGTTTCCGCCATCTTGAGATGGGCGTCGTTCAGCTCCCCGCGATAGTAGCCCTCGAGGGTCGCGACGAGGCGCGGATGGCGCACGACCGGCACGCCCATCGCCCGCGCGACGCCCTCGATCGTCACGTCGTCGTGCGTCGGCCCCACGCCGCCGGAGGTGAAGACCACGTCGAAGTCGCGACTCTGCGCCACCACCTCGCGCGCGATCAGCTCCACCTCGTCGGGGACGACCGAGATCCGGCGCACGTCCACGCCGAGCTGGCGGAGCTCGCGGCAGAGGTACGCGGCGTTGACGTCCGCGATCTTGCCCGACAGGATCTCGTTGCCGATGAGGATGATGCCCGCGGTCTTCGGCATAGTCTCACGCGATTCTATCACCGGCGGTCCGCGATGCTACAATGCGCCGGTGACCGACGGCGTTCCGGTCCGTCTCACCGGCTGGGCGCTCATTCTCGGCGCCTCCTCCGGCTTCGGCGAAGCCACGAGCCTGGCGCTGGCACGCGCCGGCATGAACATCTTCGGGGTGCACCTCGACCGCAAGGCGACGCTCGCGAATGCCGAGCGCATCCTCGCCGCGATCCGTGCGCTCGGCCGCGAGGCGCGCTTCTTCAACGTGAACGCCGCGGACCCCGACCGCTGCGCGGAAGCCGTGGGCGAGATGGAGCGGGTCCTCGTCGAGCGCGGCGACGGGGGGACGCTGCGCGTCCTCGTCCACTCGCTGGCGTTCGGCACGCTCAAGCCGTACATCGCGAACCCGATGAAGGATGCCGTCAGCCAGGCGCAGATGGACATGACGCTCGACGTGATGGCGCACAGCCTCGTGTACTGGACTCAGGAAGTCGTGGGACGCGGGCTCATGACGAGCGGTGGCCGCGTCTACGCGATGACGTCCTCCGGGGGCGCGCGCGTCTTGCCCTTCTACGGTCCCGTGTCGGCGGCCAAGGCCGCGCTCGAGTCGCACATCCGCCAGCTCGCCTTGGAGCTCGCGCCGCGCTCTATCACCGCCAACGCGATCCGCGCGGGCGTGACGCATACGCCCGCGCTCGCGAAGATCCCGGGCCACGAGGCGATCGTCGCCAGCGCCCAGCGGCGCAACCCGAGCGGCCGCCTGACGACGCCGGAGGACGTTGCGCGCGCCATCGTCGTGCTCGCGCACCCCGACACGCACTGGATCACCGGGAACGTCATCGGCGTCGACGGCGGTGAAGAAGTCGTCGGGTGACCTACCTCCAGGGAGTCGTGCTCGGCGTCGTCCAGGGGCTGACGGAGTTCCTCCCCGTGTCCTCCTCCGGCCATCTGATCCTGGTCCCGCACGTCCTCGGCTGGCCCGACCAGGGTCTGGCCTTCGACGCGGTCATGCATCTCGGCACGCTCGTGGCGCTCCTCGCCTACTTCCGGCGCGAGCTCATCGCGCTCGCGACGGGTAAGCTCTCGCGCGGGCTCGGCGCGATCGTCGTCGTGGCGACGCTGCCGGGCGCGCTCGCCGGCGTGCTCTTCGGCAAGCTCATCGAGGAGCACCTGAGATGGCCCCTCGCGATTGCCATCTCGACCGGAGCGTGGGCACTCGTGATGTGGGCCGCCGATCGGCGTGCGCGCGGCGCCCCCGGCGGGGTCGGCGATCCGCTCGAGAGGATCGGCTGGGGGCAGGGCATCGTGATCGGGTGTGCCCAGGCGCTCGCATTGATTCCAGGCACGTCGCGCTCGGGGATCACGATCACGGCCGCGCTGCTGGGCGGCCTCGACCGGGCGACGGCGGCGCGTTTCTCGTTTCTGCTCGGGATCCCGATCACCGCGGGCGCCGGCGGCCTGAAGGCGCTCCACCTCGCGAAGACCGGCCTCCCGCCCGGGGAGCTCGGACCGCTTCTCGCCGCGTTGCTCGCCGCGTTTCTCTCGGGCTGGTGCGCGGTGTGGTTCCTGGTCGGCTATCTCAGGACACGCTCGCTGAGGCCGTTCGTGATCTACCGGTTGCTGCTCGCCCTCGCGATCTTCCTCGTCGTCCTCCGCGGCTGAACCACCGCTCTCGGCGCCATCAGATTCCCCCGCGCGGAGCCTCACGCCCAGACGAGGTCGAAGAGCCGGCAGGCGTTCGTGGAGAGCTGGTGGATCACGTCGTCGGCGGGCAGCTGCTTGAGCTTCGCGATCTCCTCGGCGACGCGGCTCGCGAACCAGGGCCCGGAGGGCAACCCCTCGAACTCGCCGCCGTATTGCCACGGCCCGTCGCTCTCGACCAGCAGCGCGTCGAGCGGCACCTGTGCCACCAGCTCGCGGTCGCGGTCGCGGTAGACCACTTCCGGCGTCACCGAGACGTAGTAGCCCGCGTCGACGATCGCCTGCGTCACGTCGGCCGGCGCTTTGTGCCAGTGAAAGACCGCACGCTCGATCCCGTGCGCCCTCAGCGCCCCGAGCGCGCCGACGGCGGCGCCGTGAGGCGCGTGGAGCGCCACGGGGAGGTCCCAGCGGGACGCGAGCCGGAGCAGGCGGTCGAGGCGGGCGCGGCCACGTGCCATGAGCGCCGCGGCGTCGGCTCGGCCCTCGAGCGAGTACCACGGGAGCCCCACTTCGCCGAGCCCGACGATCCGTGAGTGGTGTACCGCGATCTGGGCCGCCACGAGGTCGAGGTCTTCGTCGGTGAGCTGCGTCCAGTCGGGGTGGAACCCGAGACACGCCCAGATGGACTTGGGCGCCGCGGCGGCCGCCGCGAGCGTGCGCGCATTCGTCTCCGCGTCGCAGCCCACGGCGACCACACCCCACACGCCGTGCGCGAGCGCCGTGCGCAGCGTCTCGCGGAGGTTGCCGAACTCGGAGAAGTGACAGTGGCTGTCGATGATCATCTCCGAGCGTCTCCCGTCGGCCCCTAGGAGGGCGTCAGAATAACCTCCGTTCGAGCGCCGGCTTTGCCGGCGCAGCCGTCCTGGGGGTGGCTCGGAGGGGGCCGCGGCGGCCCCCTCCGATTTGCTAGCTCCCCGCCACCACCATGCGGCCGATCATGAGCGTCGGCGCCGCGGTTCGGTCGCGCAGCACCAGGTCGTCGCCGACCGCGTCGATCGCCTGGAACATCTCGAGGAGATTGCCGGCGACGGTGACCTCCTCGACCGGATACGTCAGCTCGCCGTCCTCGATCCACAGGCCCGCCGCCCCGCGCGAGTAGTCGCCCGTGACGTTGTTGACACCGAACCCGATCAGCTCCGTGACGTACAGCCCGCGCTTGATGGACCCGATCAGATCCGACGGCGTCGCCCGGCCCGGCAGGAGCATCAGGTTCGACGTGGACACCGTGACGCCGCTGCCGTCGCGGGCGGCGTGATGGGTCGACTGCATCCCGAGCTTGCGGGCGCTGTAGGTGTCGAGCAGGTACGACTCGAGCACACCCTCGCGCGCCAGCACGGTGCGCCCGGTCGAGAGCCCCTCGCCGTCGAACGGGCGCGAGCCGAGTCCGGCGGGGATCAGCGCGTCGTCCACGATCGTCACGGCCGGCGACGCGATCTTCGTCCCGAGACGGTCGAGCAGGAACGACGCGCGCCGGTAGAGGCTCGGGCCGCTCGCCGCCCCGGCGATCGAGCGCACGAGGCTCGCCGCCGTCTCGGGATCGAAGACGACGGGCACTGCGACGGTCCTGACCTTGCGGGCGCCGAGCCGCCTCACGGCGCGCGTCGCGGCCGTGCGGCCGACCGTGGCCGGGTCCTCGACCCGGGAGCGCTTGCGCGCGTTCGAGTACCAGTAGTCACGCTGCATCTCGCCGTTCCGGGTGGCGACGGGCGCGACGCTGATCCCGAAGCTCGTCGTCGCGTAGCCCCGGGCGAAGCCGTGCGAGGTGGCATAGAGGTAACGCGCGCGGCGGTCGTGGCACTCGGCGCCCTCGGAGTTGGTGATGCGCGCGTCGCTCTCGAGCGCCGCGGCCTCGCACCGTCGCGCGAGCTCGATCTTCTCCTCGGGTGAGAGCGCAGGGCTCGCGTCGGCGAGGTCGAGGTCCGGCACGCCGGTGATCAGCTCCTCAGGGTCCGGGAGGCCGGCAAACGGGTCCTCGGCCATGACCTTCGCGAGCGAGGTCGCCTCGTCCACGACGCGCTCGAGGGACTCGACGCGCTCGAGGGACTCGCGCGAGAGGTCCGACGTCGAGGCGCCGGCGGAAGCTCGGCCGGCGAACACTCGGAGGGACAGCCGCTGGTCGCGCGAGTGGGTGACCGTTTCGACCTCGCCGAGCCGGACGGTGGCGCCGAAGGCGCTCTCCTCGATCAGGTAACCGTCCGCCGCCGTCGCGCCCGTCGCGACGGCGCGCTTGAGGACGCCGATCAGGAGATCGGTGTTCATACCGCCGTCCCGCCCACGGTCAGCTCGTCGATGCGGATCGTCGGGAGCCCCACACCCACCGGGACCGACTGGCCCTCCTTGCCACAGGTGCCAACGCCCTCGTCGAGCTTGAGGTCGCGACCGACGCGCGCGACGCGCGTCAGCGCATCGGGACCGTTGCCGATCAGCGTCGCGCCCTTGACCGGCGCGGTCACGCGCCCGTCCTCGATCAGGTAGGCCTCGCTCGCCGAGAAGACGAACTTCCCGCTCGTGATGTCCACCTGCCCGCCGCCGAAGGTCACCGCATAGAGCCCGCGCTTGACCGATTTGATGATCTGCTCCGGCTCGTCCTCGCCCCCCAACATGAAGGTGTTGGTCATTCGGGGCATCGGCGGGTACGCGTAGGACTCGCGCCGTCCGTTGCCGGTCGGCGCCATCCCCATGAGGCGTGCGTTCAGGCGGTCCTGCATGTAGCCGACGAGGACTCCCTTCTCGATCAGCACCGTCCGCCCGGTCGGCGTGCCCTCGTCGTCGACGTTCAGCGAGCCGCGGCGGTTCGGGATCGTCCCGTCGTCGATCACGGTCACCAGCTCTGAGGCGACCTTCTGGCCCATCCGTCCCGCGAACGCCGACGTCCCCTTGCGGTTGAAGTCGCCCTCGAGCCCGTGACCGACGGCCTCGTGCAGCAGGATGCCGGGCCAGCCCGGGCCCAGCACGACGGTCATCGTCCCGGCCGGGGCGTTCACGGCGCCGAGCTTGAGGACGGCCTGGCGCGCCGCCTCCAGCGCGAACCGACGCCAGCGCCCGTCTTCGAGGAAGAAGTCGAACGCGACGCGCCCGCCGCCGCCGTAGGCGCCGATCTCGCGCTTGCCGCCGGCCTCGGCGATCACGGTCACGTTGAGACGCATGAGGGGCCGTACGTCGCCCACGGTCCAGCCCGAGGCCGTCGCGACCAGCGTCACGACCTCCTCGCTCGTGAGCGACGCGATGACCTGCTTGACGCGCGGATCGGCCGCACGCGCGGCGCCGTCCACCTTCCTCAAGAGGTCGAGCTTCTTCGCGAGGTCGGTGACGAGCGGAGGCTCGGCGAGCGCGTAGAGGTCGTGAGGTCGGCCGCGCGAGGGAACGGCGACGGCGCCAGAGACGCCGGCGCGATCGGCGATTGCGCGCGCCTGGCGCGCCGCTTCCTCGAGATTCTGGAGCGAAATGTCGTCGGTGTGGGCGTAGCCGGTGCGCGTTCCGGAAAGGGCCCTGACCCCGGCCCCCTGGCTCACGTGGCGGGAGGCTTTTTTCACCGTCCCTTCCTCGAGTTGCAACTCTTCGTTCACACGATACTCGAGGTAGATGTCGGCATCGTCGGCGCGTCCGAGGAGGTTCGAGCCGAGGACGCGCTCGAGAAGGCCGCCGGTAACGTTGAAGCGATCGGCAAAGAAGCTCTCGGGGCGTGTGCGAGCAAGCTCAGTCATTTGTCAGTCGGCTCCCGTCGGCGGCCACAGAGGGCTCCAATCCTAGCGCGGGCCTCGAGCTCCCTCAAACTTTTCTGCGGTCTCGATCGTCGCTGGCGGGTCGGGCCTAGCGGCGGGCCTGAAACCCCTGGATTATCTCGTGGATGCGCCTGAGGCCCACCATCAGCGACGGCCCCGGCGACAGGACGTCGGCGCCCTCGAGCTCGTGGATCTCGCTCGCCTTCACCGCCGAGATCCGGTCCCAACCCGCGCGCGCCGCGATCGACGCCGTATCGACGGGCTTACCACACCACGAAGCGAGGATGATCTGCGGATCTCGCTCCCTCACCGTTTCCGGCGGCACGATCCGGTCCTGCGCCCCCCGCCGGTCGCGCAGCTCGGCGAAGACGTCTCGGCCGCCGGCGATCTCGATCAGCTCGGAGACCCAGCGGATGCCCGCGATGAGGGGATCGTGCCACTCCTCGAAGTAGACGCGCGGACGGTCGGGCCACACCGCCGAGTACTCCCGGATCTGCTTCACCTCGTCGCGCATGTCCTGAATGAGCGCGTGCGCGGCCTCCAAGCGCCCGATGGCCCCGCCGATGAGGAGGATCGCGCGCAGCACGTCGTCGAAGGAGCGCTGGTTCGTGCAGAGCACCGTGATTCCGCTTCCGATCAGGTCGTGGACGACGTCTTTCTGAAGGTCGGAGAATGCGAGAACGAGATCGGGCTCGAGCGCCAGGATCTTGTCGAGCCTGAATGTGGTGAAGCCCCCGACGCGCGCCTTGTCGCGCGCCGCCTCGGGCCGGCGCGCCGTGCCCGGGACGCCGACCACCCGGTCGCCGGCGCCGAGGAGGTAGGCGATCTCGGCAGTCTCCGAGGTGAGGCAGACGATCCGCTGCGGGAGCTCGATCGCCGTCTTGCCGTACAACCGGCTAGCCCTCGTACACCTCGCGCTTCGCGAGCCCGCGCTGGAAGGCGAGATACTGCTCGCGCGTCATCGGGGGCCGGGCCTGGGCGAGGACCTCGCGCGCGCCGGCTCCGCCCTCCCAGAGGAGGTCGACCACCATCGCCGCGAGCGCCTTCGCGGGGACGAGGTACGCGAGCGGCTGGTCGACGATCTCGTAGTCCGCCCCGTGGCCGGTGCCGCGGGCGCCCCCGACGTACGGATGCAGGACCGGCATGACCATGGAGAGGTCGCCCATGTCGGTCGAGCCCGTCCGATGGCCGATCTGGCGGTAGTGCTCCTCGCCCACGAGCGCCGCCGCGTTCTCCTTGAACCAGCGCGCCATCGTCGCGTCGCACGTCATGGGCATGTAGCCGGGCAGCGTCTCGATCTCGACCCTGGCGCCGAGTGCCTGCGCGCCGGCGCGCAGCGCACGGTCCACTTTCTTGTCGGCGTCCAGGATCGCCTCGACCGTCCTGCCACGCACGTACGTCTCGATCCGCACCTCGCCCGGGATCACGTTCACCTGCGAGCCCCCGTGGGTGATGATCGGGTGCACGCGGATCGTGTCCTCGTCCTTGAAGGTCTCGCGGATCGCGTTGATCGCCATGAGGCCGATCTGGGCCGCGTAGAGCGCGTTCACTCCCATGTGCGGCGCACCGCCGGCGTGAGCGGCGCGCCCGATGTAGCGCACCGTCTTCACGATGCAGCCGTTGTTCGACCCGGGCACCCCCGCCTTGCCGTCCTCCGGCCGCGAGGTCGCGTGGATCATCATCGCGAGGTCGACGTCGTCGAAGTGGCCGAGCCTCAGGAGCTCGGGCTTACCGCCGAGGAACTCGAGCTTCCCCGCGCGCGCCTGGCTCACCCGCCATTCGATGTCGCCGTACTCCTCGGCCGGCACCGCGAAGAACGCGACCCGGCCGGCGAGGTGGTCGAACGCCGTCGCGTCGAGCAACCCCATCGCCGCTCCCAGCATCCCCGCGATCTGAGCGTTGTGGCCGCAGGCGTGCGCCGCGCCCCTCTGAGGGTCGCCCTCGGGATGCCCCGCGACGACCAGCGCATCCAGCTCCCCCAGCACGGCGAACGTGGGCCCCGCGCCCGCCCGCCCCTCTACGTCGGCGCGGACGCCCGTCAGCGCGAGCCCCGAGCGCGGCGCCAGGCCGAGCTTCTTGAACGTCTCCTCGACCAGCCGCGCCGTCTTGACCTCTTTGAAGCCGAGCTCGGGATGGTGCCGGATCTGCTCACCCAGCCCGATGATCTCCTCGCGCCGCCGGTCGACCGCCTCCCACACGCGCCGCTTCAACTCGTCCTTCGTCATGGGCGTCCTTTCGTCCTCGCGTCTTCGGAAGCCGTCCGACATTCTACTGCCGCGGGACGGGCTCCGCGCGGCCCGCTAGCCGCGAACGAACCGGTCGGGCAAGAAATCCCGCACATCCATGCCCGGCTTGCCCGCGGTGATCCAGCTCGTCATGAGCCGGGCGGTGATCGGCGCGAGCAGGATACCGCTCCTGAAGTGCGCGGTCGCAACCCAGAGCCCTTCGACGCCGGGCCACGGCCCGAGCACCGGGAGGCTGTCGGGCGCCCACGGGCGGAATCCGTACCACGTGCGGCTGATCGGGAGGTCGCTGAGCGCGGGTACCAGCTCGAGCGCCGCGCGGAGAAGCCCGGCGATCGCCTTGGCCGTGACGGCGCCCTGGAAGCCGACGCGCTCGACCGTCGCGCCGACGAGGAGCTCGCCCGAGGGGCGCGGGACCAGATAGACGTCCTCCGTGTGCACACAGTGATGCAGGACGGCCGGCACGTGGGTGAGCGCCAGCATCTGGCCGCGCCGGGGCTCGACGGGCAGCCGCGCGCCGAATGACGCGACGAGCTGGCCCGTCCACGCCCCCGCCGCGAGCAGCACGACGTCGCCGTCCACGTGCTCGCCGTCGGCGACCACGCCGTGCGCCCGCCCGGCCTCGACGACGACACGCGAGACCGACAGGCCGGCGCGGAGGACCACGCCCGCGGCGACAGCGGCCTGGGCGTAGGCGACGACGAGGCGCTGGTTGTTGACCCAGTGCTCGCCCCGCACGAACATGGCGCCGCGCACTCTCGAGGCGAGCGCGGGCTCGCGATCGCGCACCTGGCCCGCGTCCCACGCCTCGATCCCGAAGTCCTTCGCTGGGTGGCGCGCGGCCCGCGCGTCGGCGTGGAGGACGTCCTCGGCCGTGAAGAGCGGATAGATCGTGCCTCGGGTAACGTGCTCGACGTCGATCCCGGTCTGCTCGCGCAGCTCCTCGGCGACCTTCGGGTAGAGGCGCCAGCTTGCGATCGCCAGGTCCTCGAAGGGCGACTGCCCGGACTCGCCGAGCAGTGTGAGCATCCCCGCCGCTGCGCCGGAGGCCTCGGCGCCCGGCGTCGCGCGCTCGAGGAGCGTGACCGCGCAGCCCGCCCTGGCGAGCGCGTACGCCGTCGCGCAGCCGATGATCCCGCCGCCGACGACGACGATCTTCACGACGCCGCCAGCGCCTCGAGGAACCGCCGGGTCGCGTCGACCGGGGAGTCCGCCGCGAGAATCGACGAGACGACGGCCACGCCGCGCGCCCCGGCCCGCCGCACCTCGCCGACGCGCTCGGGCATGATCCCTCCGATCGCGACGACGGGGATCCGGACGGCGGCGGCGACGCGCGCGAGCTTGTCGAGCCCCTGGGGCGGACCGTACATGCGCTTCGAGGGAGTGTCGTAGACCGGGCCGAAGACGAGCCAGTCGGCGCCCTCGAGCTCGGCCTGGAGCGCGTCCGGGAGCGAGTGCACCGAGGCGCCGATACGGAGCCGCTTGTCGGCGACCGCGCGGATGTCTTCGACCGGCAGCGACGTGGCGGTGCGCTGGACGGCGTCGGCGCCGACCGCCAGCGCAACATCGACGCGGTCGTTCACGATCAGGAGCGCCCGGGTATCGAGCGTGAGGCCGCGGATGCGGCGGCAGAGCAAGGCCAGCGCTGCAGCGCCCAGGTCCTTCTCCCTCACCTGCACGGCCGGCAGCCCGGCCGCGAGACAGTCACCCACGACGCTCACGAGCTCCCGGCCCCGCGTCTGGGTACGGTCCGTGACGAGAGTGAGCCTCAGCTCGTCCAATCGGGCACGCCCTCGAGCGGCGAGGACGCGGTCGCGTAGAGCTTCTTGCCGATCCTGCCGGCGCGGTACGCCAGCCGCCCCGCCTCAAGCGCGAGCCGCATCGCCTGCGCCATCGCCACCGGATCCCGGGCGCCCGCGATCGCCGTGTTCATGAGGACGCCCTCGCAGCCGAGCTCCATCGCGATCGCGGCGTCCGACGCCGTCCCCACGCCCGCGTCGACGATGACGGGCACCGACACCGACTCGAGGATGATCTTGATGTTGTAGGGGTTCCGGATGCCGAGCCCCGAGCCGATCGGTGCGGCGAGCGGCATGACGCACGCGGCGCCCGCGTCTTCGAGCTTCCGCGCGATCACCGGATCGTCGTTCGTGTACGGCATCACCGTGAAGCCGTCGCGCGCGAGCGTCCGCGTCGCCTCGAGCAGTCCCTCGACGTCCGGGAAGAGGGTGCGCGAGTCGCCGATGACCTCCAGCTTGACCATCTCGCCGAGCCCCGCCTCGCGCGCGAGGTAGGAGGTGCGGATCGCCTCGTCGGCGGTGTAGCACCCCGCCGTGTTCGGCAGGAGCGTGTAGCGCGTGGTGTCGAGGTGATCGAGGATCGACCCACCCGACGGCAGGCTCACGCGCCGGAGCGCGACGGTGATGAGCTGGGCGCCCGATGCCTCGTGCGCCTGCTTCATGATCTCCATCGACCCGTACTTGCCCGTGCCCACGATCAGGCGCGACGAGAACTCCTTGCCCCCGAGGACCAGATTCGTGTCGGTCATGGCACTATCCCCCACCGAACGATGTCACCGCTCGCCTCGCAGCTCGACGCCGCTCAGCTCGCACCGCCACCCATCGGTCGCACGATTTCCACCCTGTCTCCCGCGTTGAGGCGCGTCGCCGCGTAGGCGCTCTTGGGCGTCACCTCGCGGTTCACGGCGACCGCCGTGTACTCGCGCTTCACGCCCAGCTCTACCAGCAGCGCCTCCACGCTGGTGCCCTCCGCGACCTCGTGCGGCTTGCCGTTCACCGTGATCTTCATCGAAAGCAAAACGGCCGCAACCCTCATCGGGTGCGGCCGCGCTCATCTCTCGCTCGCCGTGTTCCCTTCGCTGGGATTATCCAGATCAGGTTCGAGGGGTCCCGGGCCGCACCCGGTTCTCAGGAATCCTCCCCCCACGACGACACTCGAAGTATAGCACTGCTCTCACACGGCCTCCGTGATCGCCTTCACCGCCGCGGGGTTCTCGAGCGAGGACAGGTCGCCGGCCTCCTTGCCGAGATAGGTCGCGCGGATCACGCGGCGCATGATCTTGGCGCTGCGCGTCCTGGGGAGGTCGCGCGCGAAGAGCACGCGCTCGGGCTTGAGCGCCTTGCCCATCTGCCGGGCCACGCGCTCGGTGAGCTCAGCGCGGAGCGAATCCGACGGCGACTGGCCGGGTCGCAGGACGACGAAGCAGACGATCGCCTCGCCCTTCACCGCGTGGGGCACGCCGATGACGCCGGCCTCCGCCACCGCTGCGTGGCCGACCAGCACCGACTCGACCTCCGCCGGCCCGAGGCGCTTGCCCGCGATCTTGAGCGTGTCGTCGGAACGCCCCTGGAGAAACCAGAAGCCGTCGTCGTCCACGTATGCCCAGTCGCCGTGCACCCAGACGTCTTTCCAGCGTGACCAGTAGGTCTCCTCGTAGCGCGCCGGGTCCTTCCAGAAGCCCTGGGTCATGCCGGGCCACGGCGCCGTGACGACGAGCTCACCGACCTGGCCGCGCACCCGCCGGCCACGCTCGTCGAAGACGTCGGCGGCCATGCCGGGGATCGGGGCCGCGAACGAGCACGGCTTGATCGGCATGCTGGGGAAGCATCCAAGGATGCCCCCCGAGATCTCGGTCCCGCCCGTGTAGTTGATGATCGGCACGCGCGCCTTGCCGACGTTCTCGAAGAGCCACCGATAGGGCTCGGGGTTCCACGGCTCGCCCGTCGAGCCCAGGATGCGTAGCGAGGAGAGCTCGTGGGCGTG
>WNGM01002440.1_pt1 | contig 14960 bp, 11 predicted proteins | sample 5400571 | NCBI WGS metagenome assembly WNGM01 (sample SAMN13153378, study PRJNA577476) | soil metagenome | isolation source: 100 cm soil or saprolite under Garry oak tree replicate 2 | place: USA:California | collected 2016-06-15
CCAAATGTTGATGAATCTGGCCCAATGCAAAGTGAACGTAAGTATTGTAGGGGTAGCTTTCGCTTACCCGGTTGAATGCACGCATCACGATCTCATAGCTGTGCTGTCCTTCATCACTGCGCAGTTTCCGGCAAATACGTGCCAGCCCTTCGAGAATTGTAGCAGGTTCTATGTCAGATCTTGTCATCATCACCATTTGCCACTCTACTAGAACCATAAGGTTATCCGGGTCTAACAGCACCAGTCGCTGGTAGTCTGATACCGGTAGACGTCCCGTTAACTGTTGAAGCTGCACCGCAGGCTGATACGGAGCCTCTACTTGAGGTTTAGACGCTGCTACTGGTTGAGCCGGCTGATGCTCTACCCCCACCTGAACTGGTGGATACGATGCCGCCGGGCGGTCTGTACGCCCCAATTCTTGTAAGGCCTGGATATGCTTGCGCCGCTGCTGCAAACGCTGTATACCTTTATCCGTTTTCACCCTTGCACGTAGCCGGACGAACAGTATGAGACAGAGCACTAGCGCTTGAATTGTTCCTGTCAAACTTGCAGCCAATGGAAGTCCCAGAATGGCATCAGTGCCCTTCAGCGCCTTTAACAGCAACAAGGAGAGACCAATCTGTAGTCCCAGGGCGCCTATGTTGGTAAATAGTGGCGTACGCACATCTTTCATGGCGTAAAAACATACGATGATCAGTAAACTAACGGCCTGCCCCGGTAGACCAACCGCGTAACCGAGCAGCGCCAGATGCGTTAGCGTAGATGCATGTTCATTAAAAGCCCCGTATTGAAACAAAATATGGATAGCGGGTTTTCCTAAAAGGTACAAGAGGATAGCAGCCAGCACACTGAGCAGAGTTGCTCCTCCCACAATCTTCAGGATAGTCCAGCTCATGCGTACATAACGGCCATAGGTTGCCTGCATTGTTATTTGGGGTAGTAATGCATTGCCTATTGTCTGCGATACCAATGTTAAAGGTAAACCAAAGAGCATGAACGCATTATGCATGGCAGCAATGCTAGATTTATCAGGAAGATAAGAGGCAAAGGAGGTAATGATAATAGCGCCAGCAGAAAGAATGATGACATTAAGCACATTTGGGCCAAGTAAACGCAAAACCTCATGTAGTCCCGGATTTTTAAGATCCCAGGTAAACGTATAGCTTCCTCCTTGCTTTATCACCCCAGGAATTTGTACTGCCACCTGGCCCAGTGCAGAGGCGAGAAGACCACACGTAGGACCGTAAATACCCACCCCAGGAATAGCCCTGGCCAGTAGTAAGCCTCCTATCAGACCGAGATCGTAGATGGCGATCGCCAGGGCCGATGGGAAGAATTGACGCTTGCTATGAAGAATAGCGGTGGCAATAGTCCCAAGCCCCAGGATCAGAGGCTGGATGAGCATAATCCGCGTCAACGTTGTGGTCAGGTTCCTCTCATAAGGAGGCAGACCAGGCACTAATATGTTATTAACGAAGCCAGGAGCTATAAATTCGGCGACGAGCACAACAGCAGCCAGGCTCACCAACAACACATTGAAGACCAGGCTGGTGAGACGCCAGACCTCTACTTTACCGCGCTCTTTCTCATAAGAGAGCAAGACAGGGATGAGGGCATGGGTAAGCGCCCCACCAGCGATAAGGTTGAAGATAGTATCGGGGAGACGGAAGGCTGCATAGTAGGCAGTTGCATCGGGACCTGTTCCAAAGAGGGAATTGAAAAGTGCCTGCCGTATTACCCCTAACCCTCTTGAAGCAATATAAGCCAACAGAAGCAATAGTACTGCTTCTGTTAGGGTAAAACGTCGCACTGAGAAGTTTTTATCAAAACGGAAACTTCTGAGGCTGAAACGAAATGTTCTTCCCCCCCAATGCTTGCGATGATGAGCGGAGTCTTTTACCATGTCAATTCTGCTAGCAAGTTCAGATTGAAGTTCAACGGCAATCCCCATCACCGTCGAGGTATCTACTTGCTGATGCGTGCGAAAAGAAAAGACGGGCCCTTCTCTCGTCTTTTGCTAGAGCAAATTTGCTGCGCTTATTATAACAGCCATTTTTTGCCTTAGCCAGGAAATATACAAAAGTACCCTCGCGACCCCGGGGGACATATTGTAAGATACTAAAGAGCAAAGAAGTTGTTCTAATGGAGGTTGACGTAAATGTCTTTCACGGCTCCCGAATTTCGCCGCGCCCTGGCTCGTTTTGCAACTGGCGTGACCGTGGTCACCACTGTCTTTGAAGACAAGTTTTACGGCCTGACTGTCAGCGCCTTTTGCTCTGTTTCGCTTAATCCCTTCCTGGTGCTGATAAGTATCGAAAAAACTTCTCAGACCCATGACATCTTGCATAAAAGCCAGGTGTACGCGGTGAATATCCTTACTGCCCAGCAGCAGTATCTTTCTGAACGCTTTGCCCGCAAAGACGTTGAGGGAGGTAAAACTTTTGCTGACATCCAGCTCCATACGGCTGAAACTGGGGCACCGCTTTTTGATGAAGCATTGGCATATATCGATTGCCGCGTGGTAGCTGCATATGATGGTGGTGATCACACTCTATTCCTGGGCGAGGTCGTAAACCTGTACTACAACGACCAGGCTGACCCGGCAGGACAGGAACTGCCACCCCTCCTGTATTTTCGCTCTCACTACTGCACTACTCAAGAATTAATAGGAGCGGGAGTACAGAGGGCGGCCAGCCCTCTGCCGGGGTTTGGGGTGCCCCCACCTGAATAATCACCTTTTATAGGAAAGTGGAGAATGCTCCTACTCTTCTTCTATGAGGAGAACTACTTTTCCTTTCACCTTCCGGCTCATCACATCGTTCAGTGCTTCCCCAGCCTGCTCAAGCGGGTAGGTTGCCGAGATGTGCGGCTTGAGCTTGCCTGCTGAAAACCAGGAGAGCAACTCCTGGATGTTTTCCTGGTAATGGCCGGCTTCGCGTGCCATAAACGAACCCCAGAACACACCCACAATAGAGCAGCCTTTGAGGAGTGGCAGGTTGAGCGGAATGCGTGGAATCTCGCCCGCCGTAAAGCCAATCACCAGGTGCCGGCCACCCCAGGCAATGCCGCGTAGAGCCGCTTCCGAGTAATCTCCTCCAACCGGATCATAGATCACATCGACACCGTCCCCGCCGGTCAGTTCCTTCACACGCACTTTAAGATCCTCGTTGACGTAATTGATGACCTCGTCCGCCCCTTGCTCCTTGCACACTTCAAGCTTCCCATCGGTCGATGCCGCAGCAATCACGCGTGCCCCCATGACCTTACCGATCTCCACGGCGGCCAGACCCACACCACCTGCCGCACCCAACACAAGGAGTGTCTCACCTGGCTTGAGTTGGGCCCGGTCCTTCAGCGCATAATGAGAAGTGCCATAGGTCATTACAAAGGCAGCGGCAGTGGTGAAGTCCATGCCAGCAGGTATTGGAATAAGCCTGGTCGCGTCGGTTAGGACCTCCTCGGCAAAGCCGCCCCAGCCAATGAATGCGATCACCCGGTCACCGACCTTCACAGAGTCTACGCCTTCACCCGCTTCTTTGACTATGCCCGCGACCTCTCCTCCTGGAGCGAAGGGCATGGGTGGTTTGAACTGGTATTTGCCCTGGATGATGAGCGTATCCGGGAAGTTCACGCCGCAGGCCTTCACGCCTACAACCACCTGTCCCATTCCTGGCTTAAGCGCCTCGACATCCTCAAGCACCAGGCTCTCAGGTGGTCCGTATTCCTTACACAACACTGCTTTCATGATTTTATGTCCTTGGCCGGGTATGCGCAGCGATGAATGCCAGGATGCGTTTCCAGGCGTCCGCCGACTCATTGGCGTACTGGGCATGCACGCGGTCAAAGAAACTGTGCGGGGCACCCGGATAGGTTACCAGTTCATGTTCGATACTGGCATGGGTGAGAGCAATATCGAACTGTTGTATACTCTCTGCCGGAATGTGCGTATCCGCGCCGCCAAAGAGACCCAGTACCGGGCAACGAAAATCTTGCACGCGCTCTATAGGGGCCGGAGACCCGTTACGTGATGGACCGCTGGGCGACCCATAAAAGCCGATTACCCCGGCCAGCCCATGCTTATTGGCAGCTTGCAGGAAAGAGGTGGAACCGCCAAAGCAAAAACCAACGGTGAAGATCGACTGTGGAGCGTCCGGTAATCCTCGCAGGAAGTCTACGGCAGCCGCAATATCCGCCGCCAGCGTTTCAAAGCGCGTTTGCATCACGTGCGGCATAAATTCAAATTGCTCGTCACGGGACGTCAGACCGGCAGTGCGGCCAAAATAGTCAATGGCCACGGATTCTATACCAACCTCGGCAAAGCGCAAGGCAAGCTCCTTATAGAAGCGAAACAGGCCACGTGCATCCGGCAGAATTACGATGCCTGCTCCCTGAGGACTGCCGGCATGGGCCGCGTAGGCAGCAAAACGTGTTCCATCCGCCGAATTGAGCACAATATCTTCGCCTTGTACGGCGCTTCCACTTGCGGACGAAATAGGTGGTTCAGCATCGAGACTAAAACACATGGTGTGTACAGACCTCCTTATTTGATCAGAAATACTCCACTTAATACTACGTGGTGTCAACAGTTGACCAAATTTATTGACAAACCTGGACAACAGCGTTCTTGCCGCCCTGGTTCAGTCTGGCGTGCCAGCGTTCCTTCCCGTTTCCAGCACGTTATCTCCCCAGGAGTCGCTCCTCAGGTGAACGAGACTGGAACGTCACCCTTGGAACCAGCAATAGCCCCACCACCTTGCATGTTCTTGCGAACGGGCCTGGCCTGGATCGTTGGGATTGCCCTCCCCAGGCTTCTCCCATCCGGGTATGCCCGGACAGGGCGTGTGCCGCCACCTCAGCCGCTTGGGGCGGCTTGAGATGGCGCTTTCGCCTTGCGCTGCCAATGCCACTCGTGATAAAACGAGTGGTGCATGTTTTTTGATGCATTGTGATCGGCATTGGCTTCATAGTGACAGAGAGGACAGCGAAACACCTTTCCCCCCTTTGTTTTTATCCATGCGCCGCCTCGGTATGAGAACCTCTCTCCCTTCGCGCCGCAGCGGGAGCAATAGTGTGATGTCCCATGCGGATTGACCTCGACTGTCACGACTCCCTGCTCGTAGGCTTTGTCTTTCGCGTACTGATTGATTTTGCCTCGGAGCTGATTGGTCTGTTTGCGGTTCATGCGCCGCGATTTACTTCCACCCCGGTGCTTGATTTTCCGCAACCGCTCAAAGAGCAGCACACAGCCGGGATACCTGGCACACACCTCAGCAATCTGGCGCGCCACCTTGTGAGCTGCATCCTCGTTCATACGGCGGACGTGTCGCCAGAGATCCTGATTACTGTATTCCCCTTTGACAGCTTTCCCTGAGAGGCGCTGCTTTTTGGCAATGCGCTTGAGATGGCGGTAGCGGGCCTGATCCAGGCCATGATCGGTGAGGAACACGGTCTGGATGATCGTGTCATGCTGCTTGACGGTGATCACAGCCAGATTCTTGACATTGAGATCCACGCCCACCGTCACTAGGTCGGGATCTCGCTTGCTTTCCACCACTTTTTTCGCCTGGATCTCTCTGGTCTGGGCGAAATGCAGTTCTGCAGATCTCTTGCGCAGCACCAGCTTGGGGCTCTCTTTCTCCCAAGCTGAATCTCGCAGGCGCTGCTCGAAGTAGCGCGAAACGCGGACTGGGTAGTTGTGCCATGCCCAGGTTTGCCCAGTGTAGACTTTGAGTCTCACAAAGCGGTCCTGTGTGGAGGACTCAGAGAGATCAAGCCTCAGCGTTCCCTCGTAAAGCGTGGGGTGATTGCTGGCTCCAGGCAGCCCTGGTTTGCCCTTCTTCTTTTTTCCTGTCTTCTGCCAGTGAGAGAGGTTGGAGAGGTAGGAGCGCGCCTTTCCGATGGCGTCTTTGATGATGGAGCGGCGATACTCAACCGGCATCTGTGGGAAGCGTTCGCTAAAGTTCCAACCAGCCCACGGGTGAGGATGCTGTGTGGTGGCACAGGTTGCGGCTTCGGCCCAAGTGAGCAGCTCTTGAGCAGAGATGCTCCGCTCCCGCATCTCCTGGTGCTTTTCCGAGTAATAGGAGACCTTCTCATCGAGTTTGCCAGCATGCGCCAGGAAGAACTCGAGATAGAAGGCGCGTCCTTCGTTGAGGACCTTGGCAGTCATGTCCAAGTACGTTCGTTTCTCGGTATTGGCTCCGCCTGAGGTGCGTTTTCCCAGGTCAAGCTGGAGCTTGGTCGTGCGTGTGACTTGTCCCATCTGCTGCCTCTTCACACCCTTTGAGAGCAGTTTTTACCCGCTCTCTGACGCCTTTGGCCCGCTGACCGTAGAGCCTGCTTGCAAATACGGTGACAATGGTCAAGAGATCTTGAACAAGTTCTTCAGTCGGTTCTGGTGCCTTTGACTGATCAAGCACTTCGAGCCGGACCCCCTTCCAGCTCAAAGCCAGTTCGAGGTAGCTGAAGCCAAAACGCACCAGGCGATCAGGATATTCGATGAGCACCACATCCACCGCCTGCTCTCCAATGAGGGCCAGGAGCTTTTTCATCCCTTTCCGCTTCTCATTGAGGGAGGATGCCTGCTCAGCGATCACCGTCACCACGTCATACGACCGGGCGCGCGCCGCTTCTTTGAGCCGCTCGGTTTGCCGTGCCAGATTTCCATCTTGTTCTTGGCGTCCACTTGAAACACGGGCGTAGAGAGCACAGCGCTCAGCTTGGGGCACTGGTTGTCTGAGCATCCGTGAGATTTCCTCGAGAGGAATGCGTCGTTGGTTGCCAGCCGTTCTCACGGCTCGAAGCTTCCCCGCTTGATCCCACCGTTGAATCGTCTTCACCGACACGCCTAATGCGTCCGCTGCTTCTTTCGGATGGAGCAGATGTTTGTTCTTCATGCCTCAACTATACGTGGCTTTGTCCTGTTTGTCAACCTTTGTGGAAGGTCGACGTACGAAAGGATGTCAATCTACACACACGAAACAACACCAACATCCTTGACGTACTTTTCTTTATTCCCTACAATGTGAGAGACATCTTACGGACAGATTGAGGATCGGTCCGCAGGCTAGCTAAGGAGGCACTGATGGCAGACCGGGGGGGACGTGAGGGACAACAGCTCGGTAACTATCGTTTGATCCACTTGTTGGGACAAGGCGGATTCGCGGATGTCTACCTGGGCGAGCATATCTACCTGGATACCCCAGCAGCTATTAAGGTGCTCCATACCCAGTTAGCCAGCGACGAAGTGGGGTCGTTTCAGGCTGAGGCGCGCACCATCGCCCGCCTGGTGCATCCGCACATTGTGCGCGTGCTTGATTATGGTGTGGACGGTGCGACGCCGTTTCTGGTGATAGATTTTGCCCCCAACGGCACCTTGCGCAAACGACACCCCAGGGGAGTTCCGCTGCCACTTTCAACCATCGTCAGCTATGTTACTCAGCTCGCCGATGCTTTACAGTATGCTCACGAGCAAAAAGTGATTCACCGCGACGTCAAGCCCGAAAATATGCTCCTGGGGCGGCGCAACGAAGTTTTGCTGAGCGATTTCGGTATTGCTTTGGTAGCCCAGAGTTCGCACTATCATAGCACGCAAAGCATACAGGACCTGGCAGGCACTATTGCCTATATGGCCCCAGAGCAAATTCAATCCCAGGCAATTCCAAACAGCGATCAATATTCTCTTGGCATTGTAGTCTACGAATGGCTGTGTGGAACGCGGCCATTCCAGGGGGCTTTTGCCGAAATTGCCGTGAAGCAGACACTGGTGCCACCCCCATCGTTACGTGAGAAGATACCAACGCTCTCCCCGGCAATCGAAGAGGTGGTCATGAAGGCCCTCGCCAAGGACCCGAAGCAGCGATTCGTCGATGTCAAGACATTCGCTGCTGCCCTTGAAGAGGCTTACCAGAAAGAACCTGCATCTCCAGTTGTCATTGTTGACGGTATGCCTGCTCCTTCAGCAGCGCCATCTTCACCGGCTGAGACGATTGCTCTCTCAAACCAGGAAGGCTCACCGGTACCTCCTGCAGCTCTCCTCACCGCACCGGTAGTATCATCGCCTGCGCCCACAACAGAATCACTCTCTGTCGAATCTCCTCCCTCGTCTGCGCAGACCCCTGCATTGGATAAGCTCCCTGCACCCCCCCTGCCACCTCGGTCTCCACGTCGAAGAGTGTCTCGTCGAACTGCCCTGGTGGGATTGGCGGGATTGGCCATTGCCAGCGCAGTAGGCGGTGGGATTGCCCTGTTGACGCATGGTCAGGGATCACCAGGAATACTCGCGCCTCACTCTAACGGAGAGGGTGCCATCCTCTACACATTTCTCGGGCATTCAGACAGGGTGTGGTCGGTGGCCTGGTCGCCCGATGGCAAACGTATTGCTTCGGCCAGTAGTGATGAAACAGCACAAGTCTGGGATGCCACCGACGGTAATCACCTCAACGTCTATTCCGGCCATTCCGATTCTGTTTATGCTGTGGCCTGGTCTCCCGATGGGATGCGCATCGCCTCAGGGAGCTATGATAAGACCGTGCAGATCTGGGATGCGACCTATGGAGACCATTTCTACACCTATACGGGTCATTCTTCCTGGGTATGGTCGGTGGCCTGGTCGCCCGATGGCAAACGTATCGCCTCGGCAGGTGGCGATACGACGGTACAGGTCTGGGATGCGACCAGCGGCCATCACTTCTACACCTACACCGCTCATTCCGCTTCTGTCTATGCCGTGGCCTGGTCGCCCGATGGCAAGCATATTGCCTCGGCCAGCAGCGATGGGATGGTACAGGTCTGGGATGCAGCCACTGGAGATCAGATCTACACGTATCAACCATATTCTTCTCCTATGTGGTCGGTGGGCTGGTCGCCCGACAGCAAGCGCATCTCCTCAGCCAGCAGCGAGGGAACGGTACAGCTCTGGGATGCCGTCAATGGTGGTCACCTCTATATCTATTATGGGCATTCCGATTTCGTTCATGCCGTGGCCTGGTCACCTGATGGCAAGCGTATCGCCTCGGCAGGCGATGATAGGACTGTACAGCTCTGGGATGCAGCGTATGGTGCAAATCCCTACACCTATTCTGGACATTCTAATAGCGTGAGGACCGTAGCCTGGTCGCCCGATAGCAAGCGTATCGCCTCTGGCTCCTGGGATAAGACAGTGCAAGTCTGGAAAGCAGTTTGACTTTGACACAACACAAAGGGATAACTCTTCAGCAGAGGGTGCAGGGGGACGGCAGTCCTCCTGCCGGGGTCTGGGGTGTCCCCAAGTTTTTTTCCCTCTCTCGCTCGTCGCCGCAGGCGACATGAAATAGGGATCTGAAAAGTTACACGCGAAAGGGGACACATAGTCTGCAGGAATACCAAAGGTTGTTTCACTGTTGTCATCTGCATGATGACGTTGTAAGCTTGAAGCTTCATAGCCACCTGCCAGGTCTCTCCCATATGTCAGGAGACCTCGCTATTTTATTAATGAACAACACAAGGAGAAAAACATGCGTGCAGATATCGTTCCAGGTGCCCGCTTTCCCGACTATGAGTTGACCGATCACACCAAAACCCGGCGCCGCTTGAGTGAACTGCAAGGGATTGACCCGATGATTCTCATCCTCTCGCGTGGACACTACTGCCCAAAGGATCACCAGCAGCATCTTGAACTCGCCGCCTTCTATCCCAGGATTGCCGTTGCCTACACTCAGATTGTGACGATCTCAACGGATAATATTCTTGAAGCAAATGAGTTTCGCGCGGCTGTCGGAGCGCAATGGACCTTCCTCTCCGACTCTGGACGTAAGATCCAGCAAGACCTGGACATCCAGGAGTACACTGATCCGTACCACAACCCGATGATTCCCCACACGTTTGTGCTTGAACCGGGCCTCGTCATCTACAAAATCTATAATGGCTACTGGTTCTGGGGCCGGCCCTCACCCGAAGACCGTACACCTGCATCCGTGAAAATTGGCGAATAGGTTATTGACATACGCGGCTGTAAATCTGCCAGTGTTGGTATCTTGCCGCGCCTACGTTTCTCTTCAGGAATAGCCGCTAACCTCACCACTACCCCTAACACATCGAGAGCATTTCGCTTTTCTTGGAAGGTTGCCTTATCATACTTCCCCTTCATCACGTTCAGAAAGTCTAGAAACTCCATCACACGCTCCCGGTAAACCGCAGTCGCAGCGGCAATAGAGCTAGCCGATGAGCATTCTTCTTTAAAGCGTACAAGTTGCTCTTCCTTGTTCTGAATGTCCTGGGTAATAAGGTTATACATATAACTGCCTTGTGGGTGGCGTTGCTGTTCCGTTTTGGCATATTCAATATCTGCCTGAAGCGCCGCCATTTGTTCTTGGCCTGTGGTGTCTTCGAGCAGTTCAGTTACGACACGCTCTATTTCCTTTTCAAGCTTCGACTGCAACGAGTCAATACGTTTAAAGATGAGGCAACACTCCTGCCAGGCTAATTGATCGACTAGATCAGCGCGGACAACGGGAATATCTGGGCACTTATTATACTTATTGCGCCGATTGGTGCAGTAGTAGTAGGGAACATCCTTAAAGACACGGGAGCACATACGCCTTCCGCATGTACCGCAGCGTACATGGCCGCGCAGTAAATGAAGGGTCGGCTCTTTCGGCTCGTGGCTCTTTTCGGTCTGGTTGCAAGCAAGCTTCCGCTGGGCACGTTCAAAGAGGCTTATAGAGACAATCGGCGGCAGGATGTTCGGTATGTTCGTGATAACCTTCATGTCCGGGTTCGGTTCGCGTTTTACCTTACCTCTCTCGTCAAGTACTCTTTTTCGTTTGCAGATCACCAGCGTCCCGATATTTGCAGGGTCTTTCAAGAAGTCATAGATCGTGGTATGCGTCCAGACTTTACCGCGCTCGCTGTCTGGGTCGCGTTTTTGCGTTGGAGGTGATACACCGTCTTCTGTCAGTTTATGTGCGATGGCGCGGATGCTCATGTCCAACTCAACAAACATATGAAAGATCGAGAAGCGCACAGCGGCCTCCTCACGGTTAATAGTGTAGTAGCTCTTTTTCTCGTCTCCCCAGTCCCACCCGTAGCGCCTGTAACCACTTCCGACAGGTAGTCCCATCTCAAGCCGTGACTGCCAGCGGCGGTTAGCATATTCCAGAATCTTCTCACGCTCAGACTCGGCACTCCACGCTATGATGGAGCGTATAAGCTTGCCTGTGAGACTATTATCTATTTTCTCGTAAACACTAACAATTTCCGCTCCGGAGCTTTCAATCTCTTCAAAGATCATCGAGGAATGGACAAAGTTACGCGAGAAGCGCCGCAAATCCCACACAATAACCACATCAGCCAGTCCGTCCCGTACCATCTGGCGTGCCAGCGTTAACTGTTCGCGGAATGAGTAGTGGATATAACCGCTCTTTGTCTCGCGTAGCACCATTAACACATGTAGGTCATGCAACTCGGCAAATTGTCGGCATTTCTCTTCCTGGTATTCCAGGCTCTCCCCGTCCTGCTCTTGCTTATCCGTACTGACACGGCAGTAAATAATTGCGCGTTTGCGTGGCTTCACGTCTTTCTCTAGTAACATAAGTAGCAACCTCCTGTTACTCGGTGGTAGATGTCTACGATTGATCCATTCATGTTAAAGTCCTTTCTGTTTTGCACTCTAATGACAAAGAGGAGTTTATCCACAGTCATTACGGAGACCAGAGTGGCCCTTCTCTTTTTCAAGACAGCAGTGAAATAGTGGTTGTAACGGCTTCAGAAGCCGACTCAAGCAAGACCCCACGCTTTAGGGCATACATAAGATTACCTGTCTGCACCTCCTTATCTCACCCAGATTCGCTTGGGAGACGGTATGAACAAAACATCTACGAGAAAACTTTTGCCTACTAAATGAGCAGCCATGACGCGCATGTAGGCTGGTACTTTATATATGGCAAACTGGCAGCGCCATATAATGGTGATTTTTAGGGTTGTCCCTAAAAATTGATTTTCACTACACGGACTAGCTAACGTAGCTTGAACCTGGGCAATGTTCGAAACTATGAGCGCTCTCACTTTCGAAGTTGCCATATCACGATCATTCGAAGTTATGAACTTTTCAGAGTAAGCGTCATTTCCGCCAGTAAAAGGGCTCATGTTCCTTACATAGAGCGCCGTTCCGTAAACCGCATTGATTTCAAAGGTGGCGATATCGCTACCTTTACCAGCAACAACCGCTCTGGCTGGGACAGTTGCCATACCGTAGCCTGATGCACTTCCAGGTGGGATAAAAACAGACTCGGTTGTTTGTACCTCAACCCCATTTAATCCGTTAAAAATGACACCTTGCGGCAGCGTTTCGGAAACTATCGAACCGTTAGTCAGAGTCAACGTGCCCGTGGCGTAGGTAGCCGGATATGCCTTTACCCCTGTTGGAATAATGGGCGCTTCAGCCTTAAATACCTTAAGCGGCAGGAACTGAGCCGGAACAGTCAGACGTTCATGCTCATAGTAAGGATGGTGGGCTGAGTGCATTGTTACCGCTGCGATGCCAAGTAAACACAGGAAGGCACAAATAAGAGGGAAAACAGTGTATGGCCGCTTTTCTTCCTCTGGAACCATATACACATGGATAGTCTCTATCTCGTCATCGACAATATGCATAGCACCCTCCTATGATGTAGGCTTAAATTGTGTGCCGTCATTCACATAGACAATGATCTGATTCTGAACATGAATCAGCATCTCGATTTTGTATTTTGTCGAATAACCAGGGCTTCGGGCCAGAGCTTTGCCTACACATCTAGACCCGGACGGACGGGTGTGTTACACTTGGGAAAATAGGGAGTTTGCCTTTTGCAGCATTGCACATCTAGAGTGGGACTCAGCCTGTATTGGCCAGCGGGGCCGCGTTGAGACAAGTACGAAGTCGCTCCCCGACGGCCAGCACTAACCGTCTGCCGTTTGGCAAGAGGACTGTGCCATCGTTGACTTTGCGACACACCTCCTCTAAGTCGCGCACCAGCGCCCGGTTGTTAAAGGCACAGAATTCGAGCCGCACCTCACTTGCTGTCGTGGTAAGCCACCCACCTAACTTGAAAAAGGGCAGCAAACGCTGCCAACCACAGTGCTGATAGCTCTCGCCAAAATACTGATCGCGCACCCACATCCCGACGTTGGCTAGTCCCACCTTGAAGAGCGTCATGATCTGGTCCTTTGCCTGATCGAGTTCATACATGTCCCGCGCTTGCGCTTGGAGATCTTCTTGGTGCCTGAGGACCTGCCGCAGTTCGCAGCAATACCCTTCACATTTGTTCAAGAGGCGAAGGCGCCGCGCTGTATTCTTTTCCAGTTTGGCTTTGCGCTGGCGTACTTGCCAGTCTGCCGCCAGTTGCCGCGCTTTTAGGGGAAAGTAGTCCCGCTCCTCTGTTCGACCTGTTGCTTCGAATGGGATGACCTGGATCGAAAGCTCCATCCATTGCTGTTCATAGGTATGAGCTTGCGCTTCGAGTTGGTGATCTTGGTCTCGCAGGTCTGCCAAACGCGTTCGACTGATCTGCGCCAAGTGTTCCAGACGCTGTTCACGCCCTTCCAACGCTCCTTGACGTTTGGCGAGTTCTGAGTTCACGACCTGCTCTTTGGCGTATCCGTGATTGGTGTCGAGACTCTCGCGGGATCAACCAGTCTCGAATGGCATTTTCCTGGCAGTTCCAGCGCCTGAAGTAGGTTTGGGCCAGTTCCACCGCTTCCATGCCGTGGCCCGTCGTAATGACCGCAATCAGTTTTGCTGTGGTTGGAGCGGCCGGAGCAGGCAGGGCCTGCCATCCTTCCTCCCAGAAGTGCCTTTGGTGATCGATCAAGTCAGCCTGCCAATCGCGGGTATCGACGGCTTCATTGGCTTCTTCCACCGGAAGCAACTTGCGCCAATCGCGGATGAGGGCCACCTCGACCTCGACTGCAGGATCAGCAGGGTCCGGCCGTCTCAACGTGAAGCGGGCCGCTGCCACTTCGCAGATCAGTTGACCGCGCCGATTGTAGCGCCAGGGGTGCCATGGTCCCACCTGTGCAAACGACTCTTCCCCTGCATATTGATCGGCTTTCAGTAAGGTGATCACCTGCCGCCCTTCGAGCTTCTGTTGGGCCAGGAATTCGGCCGCCATCCCTTCCCGATCGACGACGACTGGTTGCACATGGGTCTGGCCTGTTGCTTGTTCGTAGCTGTGGAGCATCAGTGGTGCCCCCAGCGTCAGGTGATGATCGCCTCGATGGGTCGTCGAAAGACTCGGATGGGCTTGGGCATCGTGTAAGACCACCAGTTCGCGGCACCCCAGGATCTTCCCGCCGAGCTTGCCCACCGGTCCTCTTGGCAGGAGCACATCACTGTAAACGGCCTTGCGATGGCCGTCCACATAGAACACGGCAGGGGAAGCAGATGGCTCAGAGCACGGTTGCTCCGTCTGCCAGAGCGACCAAGTCCATCTGGCTACCACCTCGGTCAGGCCTTGAGCCGTTCCAGCAGTCGCTAAACGTGCGAGAAACCTTTCCGTGTATCGCTGGCTGTAGGCCCGCTCACGCCCGGTCAGCAGTGCCAACATCGTTCCCGTATAGCCCCGCAAATCCCAGGTGCGGGCGAGACCGGCTACAGGGAGAAACAGCAACGTGAGGACCAGACGGGCTATGACGGCGGGATTGGGCGGACTCAATCCGGGAATCGTCGGGTCTGCCACTTCCATGATGGCCCTCACCAGTGCCTCAAGCAGTCCCGTTTGCTGGGCTCCTGCCAGCAGCAGCAAGCTCCCCAGCCCCTCTTGCCAGACGGGTTGTTGCGGCTCATTCAGTTTTTTTTAACTGGAGCCTGAGCTTGACCACGCTTTTGCTTGGTCACTCCATGTTTCGTCCGTACATGGTTGATGTGACCGACACTGACTTCGATGCCAAAGCTGGTCTTCAACTCTGCTTGGATGCGGCTGGAAGGGATCTGCGGGTCTGTGGTG
>WNGM01004669.1_pt1 | contig 14957 bp, 7 predicted proteins | sample 5400571 | NCBI WGS metagenome assembly WNGM01 (sample SAMN13153378, study PRJNA577476) | soil metagenome | isolation source: 100 cm soil or saprolite under Garry oak tree replicate 2 | place: USA:California | collected 2016-06-15
GCGGGTGGGGTCAATACCAACCATGGTTGGGAAACGTGGAATCAACCTGCCGGGCAGTTTGTGACCTACTACATGCAGGACAGCGCGCAGCACGGCTATATACCTGCCTTCGTATACTATGAAATCTGCCAGAGCAACGGACCGCACCCTGGCAGCTACTGCGGCGGACATGATATGGCGCAGGATACAGGAAACCTGGCTGATCCGGCCATCATGAAAGCCTACTACGCCAATTGGGTGCTGTTGTTACAAAAGATTCATGAGTTTGTTAAACCGGTACTGGTCATAGTAGAACCGGACCTGTGGGGCTTTCTGCAAATAACATCCAATGGAACTGATGATGCTGCCAGTATCGCCGCCAGCGTGAGTTCCTCCGGCTATGCACAGGTTGGCAATTTCCCCAACACGGCGCAGGGTTTCGCCTGGGCATTATTGCATCTACGCGATACGTATGCGCCCAACGCTATCCTGGCTCTACATGCATCACCCTGGTCTGCAGGCGCTGATGTTGCCTCCGACACTCGCCCTTCTGTTGATGTGGCCGCTATCGCCCACCGGGAGGCAAACTTCCTCGCTAGCGCCGGTTTACAAGGCGATCCTGCTGGCGTCTCAAGCTGGGATCTGCTCTCCAACGATGTGGCCGATCATGACTCCGCCCAGCCTGGTGGGCGATCGTGGTGGGACCGCTATAACCATACCTTCCCCAATTTTGCACGCTACCTCAGCTACATTGGCGCCCTCAGCAGGGACACGCACCACCGCGTCATAATGTGGCAAGTCCCCATGGGCAACCAGTACTTTGACACGATGAACAATTCTTTTGGCCATTACCAGGACAACCGGGCCGAGTATATCCTGGGGCATGTCTCTAGCTTTGCCACCGCGGGGATTATCGCAGTCCTTTTTGGCCCCGGCAACGGTGGCACTATGAACATCGATGCCATGCATGATGGCATAACTAACCCCGCGCCTGTAAGCAATTATGAGTGTGACCGCTGCAATACTCACGTGAGCAGTTACTCCGATGACGATGGCGGCTACCTGCGTATCTTCATTGGCCAGTATATGCGACACCCCCTCCAGATCTCATAGCATGCCAACGGCATAAACTCATGACCTATCCATGCAAGTTTTTTCTTTGACCTATAACAAGAGTTTACGTTGTAGTCATTCACATGTATTCTTTGCGCATCCTGCTTTTCAGACCCATTCTTCCTCTTTTTCAGGTTACATCGTAGCTCCAGGTTTGTGGTAAACTAACAAACGACGGGTAGCGAGCCATATGAGCTTCATGTCTCAGGGAACAACTAATACTGATCTAACCCCCGAGAATTTACGATAATCTAACTCAAAGGAGAGTCAATTATGACAATAATGATGAGTCGTAAAGCCCTGGAAGAATATGGGCTGGTGAACCTGGGAAAGATCTACTGGAATCTTTCCCCCGCCGTTCTGGTTGAGCATGCCCTGGCGCGTAACGAGGGTATGCTGGCCTCTAACGGCGCTTTTGCCGCGACTACAGGCGTACATACAGGGCGTTCTCCCAAGGACAAGTATGTTGTCGCGAACGAAGAATCTGCCACAAAAATTTGGTGGGGCGAGATCAATCATCCCATGTCACCTGAGGTCTTTGAGCTTGTGCGCAATAACCTGGCAGCTTATTTACAGGGACGAGATGTCTTTGTGCTCGATGCTGCCGCCTGCGCCGATCCAGCCTACCGCATGCCTGTTCAAGTGATTACTGAGCTGGCCTGGCATAATCTTTTTGCGCGTCAACTTTTCCTGCGCTCCAATGAAAGCGACCTGGACAGCAGCCAGCCAGGCTTCACTATCCTCTGTGTGCCAAATTTTCATACTGATCCTCGCACCCATGGCACACGTTCGGAGGCGGCCATCATCATAGACTTTGAAGAGCGGCTCATTTTGATTGCTGGCACCCAGTATGCTGGCGAGATGAAGAAATCAATCTTCACCGTACTCAACTTCATCCTGCCTGCCGAGGGAGTTTTGCCCATGCATTGTTCCGCCAACGTGGGCCCAGACGGCGATGTCGCTCTCTTCTTTGGGTTGTCGGGCACAGGAAAAACGAGCCTATCGGCTGATCCCAGTCGCCACCTGATCGGCGACGATGAACATGGCTGGGGCGATAACGGCGTCTTCAACTTCGAGGGCGGCTGTTACGCAAAGTGTATCAATCTATCCCAGAAGTATGAACCACAAATCTGGAACGCTATCCGCTTTGGTGCAGTCTATGAAAACGTTGTGCTGAAGAAAGGATCGCGAGAGCCAGATTATGCCGATGAGTCGTTGACGGAGAATACGCGCGCCGCCTACCCCGTCGACTTCATCGACAATGTCGTCGAGTCCGGTAGAGCAGGTCAGCCGCAGGCGGTCCTCTTCCTCTCGGCGGACTCGTTCGGCGTCTTGCCTCCCATCTCTAAGCTGACGACAGAGCAGGCTATGTATTACTTCCTCTCGGGCTACACCAGTAAGCTGGCGGGTACTGAAGCGGGCGTAACATCGCCGGAGGCGACCTTCAGCCCCTGCTTTGGCGCGGCCTTCCTCCCACTGCAGCCTGCTGAATATGCGAACCTGCTGCGAGAGCGCATTGAGAAGCATAACGTGCGCTGCTATCTCATCAACACAGGCTGGACTGGCGGACCCTATGGCGTTGGCGAGCGCATCAACATCAACTACACACGAGCAATGGTGAGTGCTGCTATCAGTGGAGCGCTGGAGAATGTAGAGACAGTGACGGATCCCACCTTCAGGCTGCACGTTCCTACCTCTTGCCCGGATGTGCCCAGTTCGCTGCTCATTCCTCGCAATACCTGGGCGGACAAAGATGCATACGACCGGCATGTGGCTGACCTGGCTGAGCGCTTCAAAAAGAACTTCACCCAGTTCGTGCTGCCCAGCGAAGAAGTGCGTAACGCGGGTCCTCGCTAAGAACATACGGACGACCTTCACGGTCGCTTTACCGTGTGGTTAGTAGGCTTCAAGCGGCCCAGGCAGGGCTTTCTCCGCCTTTTCTTCCAATTGCCGCTCGTTGCGCCACACGAAGATCAGCGACGCGATGATGACAAGGGCAGCCAGCACGATGGTGATCATGCCGATCGGTCCTGCCAGCCGGTGGATATTCTCGCCCAGGAAGTAGCCTCCCAACCCGTACACCGTGGCCCACACGATGCCTCCCAGGGCGTTGAAGAGCAGGAAGGGGGGCCAGCGCATACGGTTCGTCCCTGCCAGGAAGGCTGCCCAGGCGCGCAGTACCGCGACGAAGCGTCCGAAGAACACGACCTTGCCTCCATGCTTGCGGAACAGGTACAACCCCAGTTTCAGTTTGCGCTCATCGAGGCGGATGTAGCGCCCGTAGCGCCGCAGCAGGCGGAACCCACCCTCGCGGCCCACCCAGAACCCGATGTTATCGCCCAGGATCGCCCCGCTGGCAGCCGCCACGATCACCAGGGCAATGGACAAGCGGTGCGTCGTCCCAGCGTAGATGGCAGCGATCAGCAGCATGGTCTCGCCTGGGAAGGGAATGCCCGTGCTCTCTATGGCGATGAAGAGTAGCACCGCCCAGTAGCCATACGTATTCAGGAAATGTAACAGATCGGATGTAGCCAGATGGATCATAGGACACCGCTCTCTCCTCTCTCTTTTCAACGACCCACGAACTCCCTCTGCAACTGGTTGCGTGCGAGCACCTTGCCGTTTCGCACTACGCAGCGAGGCGGCTGCTGGAGGCGCAGCACCTGCCGTATCGTCGGAGCAGCCAGGACATTCAGGTCTGCCTTGCATCCGGTCTCCAGACCGTAATCCTCCAGGCGCAGTGCGCGTGCGGCATTGTACGTCACAAAATCGAAAGCTGCCTCAATCTCGCTCGGAGCAGTCATGTGCGCCGTGTGGCAAACGTAAGCCGCCACCTCCTGCTGATCGTTGCGTCCAAATGGATAAAAGGGATCGGCAACATCGTCCTGGGAAGAAAAAACATTGACGCCTAATTCCCACATCTGCTTGGCGCGAGTAATCCCGCGCCGGATCGGTTCCAGGTCGAATCTTCCCTGCACCACCAGGCTGATGTGTGGGTTGCTGCTGATGCTGACATTTGCTGCTTTGACTAGGTCCATCACCTTGCGAGCATGAACCTCGTCGTACGCCGCCAATGCCCCACAATGGCTCGCGGAGACACGGCCCTGGTAGCCCTCGCGCATCGTCTTCACTGCCAGGTACTCCAACGAGCGGCTCATGGGATTTTCGGTATCATCAACAAGCATGTGAATATCCTTATTATATCTCTTCGCAAGCTCGAAGCACAGATCGATGTGTGTGCGCGCATCCTCGTCAAGCATCTCAAACCAGGGCAGGCCACCCACGACATCTGCTCCCATGCGCATGGCCTGCAGGGCCAGCAGTCCCTCCACAGATCGCAGCTTCCCAATCGAGTCTACATCCGCGAAAGCGCGAAAAACTGTCGTGCCATTGAGAATGCCTTCTTCAATTGCCCTACCTGCCCGCTCGAGAATATCCTCGACTGTGTAGCGCGTCTTGTGTTCCCAGGTCAGTTCGAGACATTCGGCAAAGGAGTAGTCCTTATTCGGGCGCATCCTCTCTTGCAGGTGGCACTTATCGAGGTGGATATGCCCATTGACATACGTCGGCGTCACCAGGTTCCCGGCTGCATCTATTTCCATCGCAGCCGTCTCATCCAGGCGTTCAACAGCGCTAGTAATACGGTCACCAGTGATACCGATATCCCATGTTCCCGGCTGGTTCTTGAGGCGTGCATGTCGAACAATCATATCCATACTGAGACTCCTCTGTTTATATCGTGATCTCACTCGAAGTTTTAGGAGCTGATTAGCTCATAATATCATATTGAGCCGCTGAGCCAGCCAATCACGATGGCAAAGAGCTTAATGCACAAGCCCAATTTGTGCAACTTGACGGGCTTTATACGTTACTCTACAATGGGTACACCAACTTCGCTCTATTGAGAATGAACCAGCTAGACTCGCATATCAATGTAAGGCATCGTAACCGGGAGTTTGTAGATGGCCGATCGCATTGGGCAACGCTTTGGTGAGTATCGCCTGATTCGCTTTCTTGGGAAAGGTAGCTTTGGCGATGTCTACCTGGGCGAACATCTCCACGACAATACCTGGGCGGCCATCAAGGTGCTGCAAGCGCGGCTCACCAACGAAGACCTCAAGGAATTTATCAACGAGGCCAGCACTACCTTTCGCCTGAAACATCTTCATATCGTCCAACTGCTGGACTTCGGCGTTGGCGCAGGTGATGCTCTCTTTCTAATCATGGCCTATGCCCCCAACGGCACAGCGCGCCAGCGCTATCCTAAAGGCACTTGTCTCCCACTAGATACAGTGGTGTCCTACGTCAATCAGGTTGCTGAGGCCTTGCAGTATGCCCATGACCGAAAACTCATTCATCGTGATGTCAAGCCCGAAAACATCCTGCTGGGACTAAACAACGAGCTGCTACTCAGTGATTTCGGTATTGCGATTGTCACGCATAGTTCGCGCTCCCTGGGCACACAGAATAATGCTGGCACAATAATATATATGGCTCCTGAGCAGATCAGAGGCAGACCACGCCCGGCGAGTGATCAGTATGCGCTCGGTATCATCGCCTACGAATGGCTCTGTGGCGCTCGCCCCTTCAATGGTACAGCTACCGAGATAGCTATGCAGCACCTGCTTGAGCCTCCACCGTCCTTGTGTGAAAAAGTGCCCACAATTTCGTCCGGCGTTGAGCAAGTAGTCATGACAGCGCTGGCCAAAAACCCGCAACAGCGTTTTGCGAGTGTACAGGCTTTCGCCTGTGCATTGACTATCGCTTCCCAGCAGTCCAACCAACAGAAGCCATCTTTACCATCTCTGGCAATACCTGAAATTCTTCAAGGGCAAGCGCTCGCTGTATCAGACCAAAAAGATGCCCTACCTGTTCAATCTGCATTGCTTCAACCTCTGGCCAGGCGCCCTTTATGGGCCGCTTTTCTGCTGATATTACTCTTATTATTGATCTTTGGTGGCATTAACTTTGCTTTGCCTGGTACCCTGGATCACTTGGGTAATATTGTGTTTGCTATTCCACCTGCTGCCGTCGTCACCGTTGTCCCGGCAAGTAGTGACGTGATAAACACTTATACCATCTATGGCATAACAAGCACTCCTGATGTCACTCAGCGCCAGGTGCAGGCTCGCCTGCTCACCTCCAGTACCTCTCCTCGCTCAAAGACTGTCCTTACAACTGCCACCAGGACGGCCGGTACTCGAGCGACGGGAACCTTGACGTTTTATAATAGTGAGTTTAAAGATCAGCAAGTAAATGCCGGTACGGACTTTGTCCTCGCCAATGGCGTGCATATCATCACAGACCGCGATGTAAACATTCCCAAAGCGACGGGGATTCCCCCCAATATTCATACTGGTGTGGCGAGCGCCTCCGCTCACGCTGGCAGCATCGGGCCAGTTGGCAACATTGCAGCGTTGACGATCAATCACGCCTGTTGCTCGGCTGACAGTTCGATCTTTGCCAGGAATCTCATCGCCTTCACGGGCGGTCAGAACCCGCAACAGGGAGGACCATTTGTGCAACAGAGTGACATTGATAGTGCAGCAAAGTCTCTGGAGGACACGCTCATCCAGGTCGCGCAGCAATCGTTACAGGCACAGATTCATCCAAACGAATACTTTGTCAACCCACCGCAATGCACATCAGTGGTGACCGCTGATCATCAGGTTGGTGACACAGCGAATAATGTAACGATTGCCGTCAAAGTAATCTGTTCCGGCGAGGTCTACGATAAGCAAGTGGCACAAACCATCGCGGCCAGTTTGCTTAGGCAGCAGGCGGCTAAAAATCCTGGCCCTGGCTATGTGCTGGTAGGTAGCCTGGTCACAGCGATATTACAGGTTACGGTGACCGATGCGCAAAAAGGGACGCTCTCATTGTTAGTCAAGGCAGAGGGGATCTGGGTCTTCCGGTTCGACGACACACAGAAGCAAGCCCTGGCAAAGCTCGTTGCTGGCAAGAGTAGAGTCGATGCACAATCTTTGCTTCTGAAACATCTGGGAGTGGCGAGCGCTGATATTATGATCAGAAGCGGTGAAGAAAATACTCTAACGACGGACCCCTATCGAATTTCCATTGTCGTTCAGAATGTGCCAGGGCTACCAGGCACAAGACCCAGAAGTCCCACTGTACTATCATTCACCTCTACCTCCTCTGTGGGTAAAAGATCAATGTCCACCACTAGCTAGCATATAGCCATCTTTTCGATTTCGTCTATATAGTGTAATATCTCTGCATCAGCGAGAATACGCAATTTTAAGAAATGAAGGGGGAAAGACAGTGAGACAGAGCGATGGCGCCGATCTTTTAGGCGCGAATAACCCCCGCAGAACAAAAATTGGCCTGATCTATGTAGCTCCTGGCGATGATAGGCAAACCGTACTGACTGCCATTCACACACAGGACAAACTTGGTCGCAAGCAAGTGGCCATAGTGTTGCCGGGGGAAAACAAAGCCTTTCAGAGTGCGGTGGATTTTGATGGCCTCAAGGGCATGCAGGGGAACCTCAAAGCGCAGATTGTCTTTATTACACCGAGCGGTTATGGCCCGGCCGAATTTGCCCGCCAGCGCCGTTTCCCAGTCTATTCCTCGCTGGAGGAGTACGCACAGGTTATCCAGGACGAAGACTTGACCGGGGAAGATGAAGACCAGGTTAGCAAAAAAGGCAGGGGCATTGGACGTAAACGACCACTTCCACCACCTGCTGCCATTCAACCTTCTCCTGCTGAAACTGCGCAGCCGCCTGCTTTCTCAAATGTTGAAGCAGCGCAACAGCCTCTTCCTGGTGACACAGATATCGCCTCCGTTGATACAATTGAACTTGCTGCCAATCCTGATACTGGCGCTCCTTCTGTCGAAGGCACCCCACCCGTCGTACCGGCTCATGAGGAGGAGGCGCCAACACTTGCTGCCATACCGTCAGTTGAAGATAACGGCCCGAGGGCTCTTAGTGGAGGCGGTCCGGTAGCCGCACCTGCTCTCCGTAGAATCAGACGTGGCTGGTTGATTGCTGCCTTCTTGGTGTTCCTGGTCCTCTTGTTGGTCTTTCTCTCCAACGTCTTTCCATTGGGCCCGCTTGCTAAAATATTGCCAGGCGCAGCAACCCCGGTCACGGTAACAATCACGCCAGCAAGCAAAGCTCTCAACAATACTTATGTCATTTCCGCGGTGACGTTGACCCCTGATCCTGCTCAAAACCAGGTGGCAGCGCGTGTGATAGCCTCTGTCTCCCCTGCGCAGTCGAAGACAGTTAAGACAACGGGAGTGGGACATGTTCCGGGTGTACAGGCGAAGGGCCAGTTGACATTTTATAATGCTTTTTCCCATCCACAAACCATCGCCGTTGGTACGGTCCTGACGGATGCCAATGGAGTCCAGCTAGTAAATGATGCAGCAGCGATGATTCCTGCTGCCACGCCCCCAACGGAAGGCTCTGTAACCGTTTCTGCCCATGCCATCGCTGCTGGCGTCAATGGCAATATCTCCGCCTTTGACTTCGATAATGTTTCATGCTGTACTTCCGGTGTGACTGTCCAGAATACCGCCGCGTTTAGTGGCGGGCTGGACGCGTTTAGTTATGCCTTTGTGGAGCAGAGTGATATCGATGATGTGGTAAACCCGTTCCAGGCATCGCTTACCCGGACTGCGCAGGTATCGTTAAAAGCACAGCTTCACCCGGATGAACAGTTTGTCAGTTCACCGCAGTGTATGCCCGGTATAACTTCCGACCATCAAGCAGCTGACAGGGCAACTAGCGTTTCAGTGACCGTCACTGTAACCTGCACTGGTGAAGTCTACGATCACCAGGCGGCACAATCAGTAGCAGCGAATTTGCTCAGGCAAGAGGCGGCTCGGGACCCGGGTCCCGGCTATGCGCTTGTTGGCAACCTGGTGACTGACGTAAGACAGGTCTCGCTGACAGATGCGAAAAAAGGTACGCTCTCCTTGATGGTAGGGGCGGAGGGTGTGTGGGTCTATCAGTTCGGTGCCGCACAAAAACAGGCACTTGCAAAACTGCTTGCTGGCAGGAGTACACAAAATGCTCAGGCCTTGCTCCTGGAGCAGAAGGGGGTAACAGCGGCTGCTATCCAGTTTAGTGGCAGTAATGAGAACACGCTTCCGTCAGACCCCACTCAGATCATCATCGTGATACAGAATGTGGCAGGGCTACATGCTCCTGCGTCGCCGACAACTGTACCAGTCAGCCCTACTGTGTCGAATACTCCAACTACGCCGGTCACCCCGACCATATCCGGTACCCCCACTCTATCGGGTACTCCAACGCCCACGTCTGTAGGTGGGACACCAACCCCCACCGTAGGCCCTGGCAGCTAAAGGGTGCAAACGCATAAAAAACAGCTTTCTCCGTTCATTTCATATAGTTGGCACATACTACCTTTTCGATCGCTATTCTATAGTGTAAAATGATAAGCATCAGCAAGAATATGCCATTTTCAGGAAGGAAGAGGGAAACGATGATGAGACAGGGCGATGGCTCGGACTTGCCGGGTGTGAATGATCCCCGTAAAGCAGATATAGGTATCATATATGTGGCTCCCAGTGATGACCGGCAGAGCGTGCTGACTGCCATTCACACACAGGACAAACTTGGTCGCAAGCAAGTAGTCATAGTGTTGCCGGAAGAAAACAAAGCCTTCCAGCGTCCAACAGACTTCGAAGGCCTCAAGAGCATGCGGCGCGACCTGAAGGCGCAGCTCGTCTTCATTGCATCCAGCGGCCCCGGTCCTGCTGAATTTGCCCGCCAGCGCCGTTTTCCGGTCTATTCCTCGCTAGAGAGTTTTGCCAGGTCCCTTCAAGATTTTAACCGGCCAAATGGCGGCAGCAAAAAAGGCTGGTCTCTACCCTGGCAAAAGTCCGCTGCCACACCTCCGGCTGCTCCTGGCAAAGCGGAAGCAATACAGCCGCTTCCCAATACACCAGCAGTCTCATCGAACCAGGCCGGTTCTGAAGACGATGATACCACGGTCCATCAGGGTACCCATGCTGGTATGAACCCGGTTCTTGCTGGTGCTGCAGGGGCCGCTGCCGTCCTCGGTATGGATGCTCTTACCAGCCATGGGAATAATCCCCCCACCTCAACTGACCCCAACGACTGGGATCGACTGCCTCCCCCCCATACTGCTGGACCAGCCAGCGACAATGTCCTGTCAGAAGATACTCCCACGCAGGCGAATACAGCAGTGCCATCGTTTAGCTCCACTGACGCGGAGAACAGGCCCGAACCAAAGATCATCGAGCTTGCTGGGCAGCGCGGCAGGAGTTCAGGTAAACTTCCCCTGCCGGTGATTGCCCCGGTAGCTGCCGTACAGCCGCAAATACCACAAGCTCCTGCAAGCACAACAACCAGGCAGCGCAACTCTGGTAAGATGGCTGCCGTGGGCGCGGCCAGTACTGCCGCGGGAGTCGCGACTATGGGTCGTACCGCCCGTGGTGGAGTTGTCGTGCCGCCGATGCGTGGTACCCCCACCGGTACTGGTGGCAGCGGGCCTGGAGGGCCGCCACGCCGCCCAGGCTGGCGTTGGTGGTTAGCCATCGGTGGACTCATCGTGCTCACCATGAGTGTCGGCGGCGCCCTCATCGCCTCTGCCAATCCTGGCGTGTTCGGTCCATTGAGAGGTCTGATACCTGGCATCACACCTTCGGCCACCGTCACCATCACCCCTGCCAGCAGTGATGTGAGTAATACTTTCGAGATCTTCGGCGTGACCGGAACCCCTGATCCCAGCCAGCGCCAGGTACAGGCCCGCCAGTTGTCGTCTACCTCGCCCACTCAGTCCAAGACAGTAAACGCGACAGGTGTGAGGCAGACTAGTGGCACTCAGGCAACAGGGACGTTAACGTTTTACAATAGTGCATTTGTGGACCAGCAAGTAAATGTCGGTACGGACTTTGGCCTTGCCAATGGCGTGCATATATTCACAGACAGTAAAGTAGACATCCCCAAAGCGACGGGGATTCCCCCCAATATTCATACTGGTGTGGCGAGCGTCTCCGCTCACGCCGGCAGCGTCGGGCCAGGGGGGAACATTGCAGCGTTGACGATCAATCACGCCTGTTGCTCGGCTGACAGTTCGATCTTTGCCAGGAATCTTACCGCCTTCACGGGCGGGCAGAACCCGCAGAACTTTACTGTAGTGCAGCAGAGCGACATCAATGGCGCAGCCAAACCGCTTGAGAATACGCTCACGCCAGAGGCGCAGAATTCCGTGAAGGGCCAGATACACCCGAACGAACAACTGGTGAACCCCTTGCAATGCACCCCAAACGTGACTTCCGATCACAACGCGGGTGATAGGGCGACGAATGTGACGGTGACCGTCAAAGTAGCCTGTTCCGGCGAAGTCTACGATCAGCAAGCGGCGCAGTTGATCGCGTCGAATTTGCTTAAGCAGCAGGCCGCTAAGACTCCTGGTCCTGGCTATGCACTGGTGGGTGATCTGACTACAAAGGTGACGCAGGTGATGGTGACCGATCCAAAGAAAGGGACGCTTTTGTTACAGGTCAAGGCCGAAGGGATCTGGGTCTTCCAATTCAGCGCTGCGCAGAAACAAGCTTTAGCGAAATTGATCGCTGGTAAAAGCAAACAAAATGCGCTGGCTTTGCTTGTGAAACAGCCCGGCGTAGCTAAGGCAAATATCGTGTTGAGCGGCGGTGATGGGAACACGCTGCCGGCAGATCCCTCTCAGATCACCATCGTAGTGCAGAGCGTGCCGGGTTTACCAGGGTCTGCTACCCCGACGACCGGGCCGGGTAGCCCCGGTGTACCGACTAACACACCGGTATCACCGACACCCACGCCGACATCATCAGTGGGGAAAGGATGAACACCCGTAATGCTGGCTCTGGAAGGCAAGCAGCTTGGTAACTACGACGTCATCCGGCGCATCCGTGTAGGTGGTATGGGAGCTGTTTACGAGGGGAGGCAGCGCACTGCATTCGGTCGGCGCGTTGCCATCAAGGTCATTCTTGGCAGCTACGCCGATGATCCCGATATGCGTCGTCGCTTTGCGCGCGAGGCCCGCACGGTGGCGCGGCTGCACCATCCTCACATCTTGCCGCTTATCGAATTCGGCGAAGAACAGGGTCTCCTGTACCTCGTCATGCCTTTCATCGAAGGGGGCACCCTTACCAGCTTTCTCCATCGCAGTCTTCCCAGCCTGGGCGAGGTTTCGGACATCTATCTGCAGTTGTTGGAGGCGGTGGAATATGCGCACGATGAAGGCCTTATCCATCGTGATATCAAATCTTCTAATGTCTTGCTAGAGCAGCGCCGCAGCGGGCCGCCGCATGTTTACCTGGCCGACTTTGGCCTGGTGCGTATCTCCCAGCATGCGCAAGCGGAGCAGGAAGGCAGGCCCATTCCCCTGGACCAGGTGCCTGGAACACCATATTATATGGCTCCTGAGCAGACACGAGGCATCGTCACGGCCTCCACTGACATCTATGCGCTGGGCGTGCTGCTCTACCAGGTGCTGGTTGGAGAGCTTCCTTACGATGATCCTGACGAGATCAAGGTCATTGAGATGCACTTGAATGCGCCGGTTCCGACGCCTTGTGAGCACGATGCCTCCATTCCTACCGAACTGGGGGAGGTAGTGCGTATTGCTATGGCCAAGCATCCTGAGGACCGCTTCGGCAGTGTAGCCGAGTTGCGCGAGGCGTTCCTTGCTGCAGTACAAGGTCCACCCGTTGTTAGACAAAATGTCCCCGTATATGAAGATGTGCTGCCCCTGGACGATCAAAATGCATTTTCAGGTCACCCTGCCTCGAGACCTCTACTGGCGCGGGAAGCGCCACTGCCTCTAGCTGTAAAGCGGCGCCTGCCAGCACGACATATCGCACCTGTTGCCCCAAGACCCGTAAGGCGGCGCGACATTGCGGGATCAAAGCAAGCTGGTCGCCGCTTTCTCACGATCCCGGTGCTCTCAACAATGGCCGTTCCTATCGTGCTTCTTATTCTGCTGCTCATGCCGAGGCTTTTTGGTGTCAGCTTTTTCCCTTCGGGATTTCCTTTGTTCGGCACTGCGCCTGTTGCCACGATCACCATCACGCCAGCAGGCAAAATACTGCAGAATACCTACTTGTTGACTGCCTCGCCACAGGTCAGCAGCCCTGACCCGGCGACTCGTGTCATTCCATTGCGCAGTCTGAATAGTGTTGCCGTGGCCAGTCGCCTGACTGGTACAACCGGGACGAGGTTGCTGCCAGGAGCACGAGCGAAAGGATCGGTGCTTTTCCAGAATAGCGGTGAATCATTTGTCTTTGTGCCTGCTGGGATTGTCTTCAATACCGGTGTGGGTATAGAGGTACGGTTAACAGAATCGGTAAATGTGCCGCCGCTACATGGCAGACAAAAGGGTACCGCTTCGGGCCATGCAGCAGCCGTCAGCGCTGGTGTGGACGGCAATATTCCTGCAAGCGCACTGGATACAACCTGCTGCGATGGGTTGTCGGTGAGCAATCCACAGCCATTTACGGGCGGTGTGGATGCCCACCTGGTGCATGTGGTGGCGCAGGCTGACCTGGACAATGTCAGAGATACGCTGTCTTCGGGCTTGCAGCAACAGGCATTGCAGCACCTTCACAAGCAGCTAGAAACCAACGAAGTGTTGGCTGGAGCGCCCGCCTATAACGCTATGGTATCGTCGAACTACCCAGTTGGCACGCAAGTAGACCAGGTACTGGTCCGGGTCAGCGTCTCAGCAACTTCCTCTGCATATAACCGCTACACAGCCAGTCATATGGCTGTACAGTTGCTTGGTGATGAAGCCACGCAAACTCTTGGCAGCAACTACCAGCGTCTAGGTATGCCTACGGTGATCACCCTTCGCGTGCTACAACAGGGGCAGAATGGCCTGATCTACCTCAGCGTGTCAGTACATGGACACTGGGTGTATGCTTTCTCGGTGAAACAATTGGGTCAATGGCGTCAATCTGTTAAAGGCGCCTCGTCCACCTTAGCCCTGGCCTACCTCAATGCGCAAGCAGGCGTAGCAGCTGTGCGCATACAGCTCCCCTTTGGTTCCGATCATCTCCCCGCGTCCATTGATCAAATCAAGATCGTGCTGGTGACTTGAGGGAGCGGTTCATCATTTTGCGTGAAGGGCAGACCTGAGCACCCGCAAGGGGTGCCACTACACTGGACTTGTTGCATTGTAGCTTGATCGAGCGTAGTAGGTCCCCGATTTATCGAGGGACCGGGGCTTGCCCTTGCCAGGTTCCCTTGAGCTTAACCCTGCCAGCGCGTATATGCTATACTGACGCTATTAAATAGAAATGGGCAGGGTGGCCCGCTTCTATGGCTGCATAGTGTGCGGAGGAATAGCAATGAACGAGAAAACACCCACCACCACAGGTGAGATGCGTTATTATCACTCTATGCTCGATATAATAGGCAATACCCCGTTGATACGCCTCAATCGAGTGACTAGCGGCATACAGCCCCTGGTACTGGCGAAAATGGAGATGTTTAATCCTGGTGGCAGTGTGAAAGACCGTATTGGCCCCGCAATGATCGACTATTGTGAAAAACACGGCCTCCTGCGCCCCGGTGGTACCATTATCGAACCAACCAGCGGCAATACCGGGCATGGGCTGGCCATTGCCGCTGCTATCAAGGGCTATCACTGCATCTTCGTTATGACCGATAAAGTGAGCGAAGAGAAGCGCAGTCTACTGCGCGCTTATGGTGCCGAGGTAATCATCTGCCCCAGCAGTGTCACACACGACTCACCAGATCACTATAAAAATGTAGCACACCGGCTCGCCAACGAGATCCCTGGAGCGTATTGCCCCGATCAATATTCCAATCCTGCCAATCCCGCCACTCACTATGCTACCAC
>WNGM01004876.1_pt1 | contig 14948 bp, 16 predicted proteins | sample 5400571 | NCBI WGS metagenome assembly WNGM01 (sample SAMN13153378, study PRJNA577476) | soil metagenome | isolation source: 100 cm soil or saprolite under Garry oak tree replicate 2 | place: USA:California | collected 2016-06-15
TGGGTTCGTGTGTTTTGCTACACCTTGTACGAATGGAGCTTTCCTCTTTCCTTTCCATACCGACCAATTACAGCCTATCCTCGACATAGCAACTGCGAATACTATCCAGCAGTTCGGTGTTGTCTTGACCTCTGAAACCTCACCTGTGGCTCGTCCACCGATGCCACTTTCAAGCACAGCGGTAGCAGTAGCATTTCTCACTCCCACTGCGGTCACACTTGATGCCACACATAATCAGCATGAAGTGGGCATGCCCGTTCTGAACACGATTGGACAAATGGTTGCCATGAACCTGCAGGGCAATATCATGTTTACTTCTGCCGATTACAATGCGATTGTGGCTCAACGATCGATCTTCGCTCTTACGCCTGCTAACCAGTTGCAAGTCGCCTGGGAGAATGGCATAACAGCCTATTATAGTCGGCACTATCAGGATGCCATCAAAGACTTTCAAGCGATCGAAAGCTTAAATCCTGCTTTCAAAGCGGCCAAAACATTCGAACTCAAGGCTACTGCTCTCAGTCACTCACAGGGCAATCCTGTAGAGGGGAATTCAGTTACTTCAACAGAAAATGCCACCTTCTTTGGTATTCCAAAATCAACATTCCTCATTGTAGGAATCGCGGCAGGAATCTTGCTACTGATTGTGCTTTTGCTAATCGTTAGCGTATGGGCGCGGCGTAGACATGAACTCGCTCGTTTCGAATTGGAACAAGCGAAAGCGCAACGCAACGCTGAAAAAGAAGTGCAACAGATGCAACATTCCAGGGCAACGGCTAATCTTCAGCCACTTTCTACTGAGTTACCTTGCCCAAGTTGCGGAACGCTTATACGAACAACAGAGACCTTTTGCCCACATTGTGGAATACTGCTTTCGGCTTCTGCCTCGGGTCTGCATTTGCAAGCTATGCCTTCCTCACCAGTAACATCTCAATCTCAAGCAAACTATATGCAGTCTTCAGAACCTTCAACTCCCTCGATTAGTGAGTTGCCAACTATCGAGTTTTCTCCTGCTCATGGGTCGATGGAGTCTGAAGTAACCTTACCGTACGGTATAGAGCAGCTTCAAAGTCGCAATCTCAGTCTGGCGGTAGGCTATCTTACAGATCCGGGTATTAAACGTAAACATAAGCCAAATGAAGATAGTCTCTTCGCCATGCAGGGTGCTGGGACCTACAATTCACTACCTCAGGAATTTGGGCTATTTGTAGTGGCAGATGGCATGGGAGGCCATGCGAATGGCCAGAATGCCAGCCGTATGGCCATTCAGACTATTATCGATTATATCTTGCCCAAAATCTCAGAGAATAAACAGATGGAGGGTGAAGCATTCGCAAAGCTCTTGCGAGATGGTGTGCAATGCGCCAACGAGGCTGTGCACCATCGCAACCTGGAAGAACGAGCTGATATGGGCACAACCATGACTGCTGCCCTTGTTTTTGGTCCCACCGCATATATAGCAAATGTTGGCGATAGCCGAACCTATCTCTATAGAGAGCCAGGTGGGCTTACTAAGATTACACATGACCATTCCGTGGTTGCCAGTTTGGTAGAGGCTGGTATTATCAAACCGGATGATATTTATACACATCCAAAACGCAACCAGATTTATCGCAGTCTGGGCGAGAAACCAGTTGTTGATGTCGATTCTTTCATAGTGTCACTCAAGGCGGGTGATAAACTACTTCTATGCTCAGATGGTTTGTGGGACATGGTACGTGACCCTGAAATTCAGCGCCTTATGAGTGCTCCTACTCCTGATCCCTCAAAGACTGGTCAGAAGTTGATCCAGGCAGCGCTTGATGGGGGTGGTGAAGATAATGTAAGTGTTATCGTCGTATCATTCTCTGAGTCTGAGGTTAACTCTTCCAGCCAGACAAGTATGAAAGGCGTCCAACTCCTTTATAAACCAGAAACAGTAACTGTGCCCGATTTGCCGCAGCTCTAAATGCTGAAATTGTCGGGCCTTCTTTCCTGTGCTATAATCAAAACAGCATTCTTCGCCTCTTACATCGCAACTAACATTTGGAGGATAGGCTCGTGTCAACACCTGCCAACATCGCTTATTTATATGCCGCCATTTTGTTTGCCGCAGGTTTTCTATTCGTTATTGTCACTATGGTGACGTCAAACATTATAGCGCCGCGTAAACGAACGAAAGAAAAATTGCAAACCTATGAGTCTGGTGAAGCTCCCATCGGCTCCGCCTGGGTGCAATATCCCCTGGGCTTCTATATTTTTGCTCTATTATTTGTTGCTTTTGATGTAGATATTGTGTTTATTATCGCATGGGCCGTTATTTTCAAGCAGTTGAGCTTCTTTGGATTCTTTGAAATCCTCTTCTTCATCCTGGTTCTCGCTCTTGGTCTGGTCTACGCCTGGCGTAAGGGAGTTATTCGATGGATCTAGTACCGCGCTCAAAAAGTTTACCCGTTTCACCTACTGGCTATCGTGATCAGAATGCTGCCCTCGCTCGTGATCTTGCTCCCATCTCACAGATTACCGGTAAAGAGCTTGCACTGAAAACTCTCAAAGGGGATTTTCTTGGGCTTGAGGTTGACAGCACAAACCTTGTTGCGGTCTGCCGTTTCTTGCGAGATCAACTTGGCTTCGATTTGCTAAGCTGCATTTCTGGTGTAGATATGCTCGATCATATTGAAACAGTCTATCACGTCCGTTCTCTCACACGTGGACAATTGCTACAAATCAAGGTTCGTTTGGATCATGAGAAACCGGAGGTGGATAGCGTTGTCTCTGTTTGGCCGACAGCAAACTGGTTAGAACGTGAAACGTATGATCTCTACGGCATCAAGTTTACAGGGCATCCTGATTTACGACGAATGCTCCTGGATGACGATTTCGTGGGCTATCCTCTTCTCAAAAGCTTTCACCAGGTGCCATTCACAGTGAAGACACCTGCAACTACGCAGGTTGATCCCAATATGGCAGTAGATGGCAAATACCAACAAAAAGGTATAGAACACGTCGTTCAGAAAAAGCTAGGCCAGGGCAAAGGAGAGCGTCTACATCCCGGCACACCAACATTTGGCCACTCGTTTGAAGATTATCAGTCCGAAGCAAACCAGGAGCAAGCGACTGCACCAGGTGATTCTGAGCAAGCTAAGTCAGCACCTGAAAAGTGAGTAAGTGGAATGCCAAAAACGTATAAACGTAGAAAAGCACCAGCCAAAGGCAGTACAGGGCAGTCGCGTGCTGCAAGCGCTCAGTTAAGCGCTTCAAGTACACACAAAGTGTCGGCGGCTCCAGTGAGTAATGCAAAGGCGAACGGCACGAATACAACGCTCGCCAATCGGCGTTTTCTCTCTCCCAGGGTTGCTGGTCCACAAAGCCTCATTTTTCCAGCGATGATTGCTTCAGGGTGCTGGCTTATGGCTTACACCCTGGTTTTTCTTACAAATGATCCTAATCGTTATCTTATTGGTGGCCTGGCTGTGCTGATGGCCTTACTCTGGACATTTAGCTTTGGTGTGCGTGTACGCAAATTGTTGATTCAGCGACGATCAGGCTAAATGATGTGGTGCAATAGTTGAAATAGACAAAGAGGAAAACCATGGTTACAAATCAAGATAGAGAGGCAATCACTGAGGATATAGAAGGATCTGAAGGTTTCAAAACTCAGGAAATGTTGCTCAATATGGGCCCGCAGCATCCCAGTACTCACGGCGTCTTGCGACTGGTCCTCACCCTTGAAGGAGAAACCGTGGTAGACTGTACGCCGGTCATTGGGTATCTCCATAGGGGGATCGAGAAAATTCTGGAGAATCGACCCGTTATGGGTGGTATCCGCTATATGGATAATGCTGATTATCTCTCTCCCATGCTCAACGAAATTGCTTATGTAGGCGCAGTCGAACAGTTAATGGGCTTAGAGCCACCTCGAAGAGCGCAATATATCAGGTTGTTGGTCGGTGAGATGCAACGTATAGCTAGCCACCTTGTAGCCATTGGCACCTATGGGCTAGATCTTGGAGCATTTACTCCGGTTTTGTGGTGCTTCCGTGATCGCGAGGGAATTCTTTCTTTGTTCGAAGCTCTCGGCGGAAGTCGCTTTAATGTCAATTACTTGCGTGTAGGTGGCGTGTTGCACGATTTTCCAAAGGGTTGGCTGAACGAGTGCGAGGCTTTTCTGGATCAAGAAGAAAAGAATATGGCTGAACTGGAAACCCTTCTCACCGGCAATGAAATATTTGACGCACGAACCCAGGGTGTCGGCTATATCGACCCGCAACAAGCCATTGCATACGGGCTTACTGGTCCGATGGCCCGTGCCAGTGGTATCAACTGGGACCTGCGCGCCAATCGTCCCGATATGGCCTACCGCGAAGTACCTGTAAATGTACAGGTGCGTCAGGAAGGTGACTGCTTTGCCCGTTATAGAGTGCGCATGCAGGAGATATGGGAGAGCATTCGCCTCTGCCGTGAGGCTATCGATAAAATGCCAGGTGGGCCAATTAGCACTCGCACGCCCATTGCGCTGCGTCCCCCTCGCGGAGAGACCTACTATGCCATCGAGGGAAGTAAAGGTGAACTGGGTATCTACTTCATCAGCGATGGCAGCGAATATCCATGGCGTGCCAAGATCCGTGGCCCATCTTTTGTGAATTTACAAATCCTACCCGAAATACTGCGCGGACATAAGATAAGTGATGTTATCGCTATTCTGGGCAGCTTCGATCTCGTGCTCGGAGAAGTTGATCGCTAAACAACTCGAATAGGCCCGATTATGGCATCTAACACAATAATCTGGACAGCCGTAGGGGCCGATTCATCGGCCCTCGGTGGATTGTCTGATATCCAGATGAAAAAGTGAAAAAGCATGATCCTCATAGACGATTCATCGCTAATGGAGTTATCGTATGTATACAGTAATAATGGCTGATGATATTGGGAGCCAGCTCATTAACGGTATTTTCTCATGGTCTTTTTTACAGTTCATCATCGCCTTTCTTTCTTTCTTTGGCTTTGTCCTCACAAGCGCTATCATCTTGATCCTGGCAGAACGCAAGATCATGGGCTGGATGCAGGACCGCGTCGGACCTATTCACACTGGCCCCTGGGGATTGTTGCAGACAGTTGCCGATGTTGGCAAATTACTTATGAAAGAAGATATACATGCGGCTTTAACTGATAAATCCCTTTTCTTGCTTGCACCATCCGTATTCCTGGCTCCAGTCATTGCTGCTTTTGCTGTGATACCATTCTCACCCTACTTACAATTACCAGGCACGGCTCTCGCTACGGGTATCGTCTACTATGTAGCAATGAGTTCAATTGATATTGTCGGTGTTGTGATGTCTGGATGGAGTTCAAATAATAAATACTCGCTCATAGGAGGGCTGCGAGGTGCGGCGCAGATGATCTCCTATGAATTACCACTCGTGTTATCGCTGGTTGGTGTCGTGATGCTTACAAGCATCCTGGCTAATTCTGGCATTGGCTCCATCTCTACCCAACAGATCATAAATTTTCAAAGTAGCAGTCTTTGGCCTGGAAAAGGCATCCCTTTCTGGGATTTTATTTTTCAGGGGTTTACTCCGTGGGCCTGGTTCTTCCTGGTCCAACCCTTAATGTGCCTCATTTATTACGTCTGTGGCCTTGCTGAAACCAACCGCGCTCCTTTCGATTTACCCGAAGCGGAGTCCGAACTTGTTGCCGGTTACCTCACCGAGTACAGTGGTATGCGTTGGGCTATGTTCTACCTTGGTGAATACGGCAATATGACCATCGTCTCGGCCATCGCAGTTACGCTCTTCCTCGGTGGATGGTCTGGTCCTGGAGTTGGTTTTCTAACTGCTCCTGGCATGGCCTTTGGCTGGCAACTTCTGGGAAATCTTCTGGGTATTGGCTACTTCATCACCAAAGTATATCTGCTGTGTTTTGTCTTCATCTGGGTCCGAAGTACCCTGCCGCGACTACGCGCAGACCAGCTTATGCAGTTTACCTGGTTGATACTCATTCCCGTTACCCTGGGTAATATCCTGCTAACAGCCCTGATCTATCTCATTCTAAGCAGCTTTGGATTGCCCAACCTGGTCTTCCTCATCGTTCTCGGCGTAGTAAACTTTATCCTGCTCGGAGGTTTTATCCTGGTAATCAGTCGTGCTACGGTTGCTACGACTCGCCATGCTCGAGCGCCAGCTATGCTCGCCCAACGTCGTGCAGCAGCAGCACAACTTCCTGAGCGCGCAGGCGTGGCTGGAAGCGGGCAGAAGTAATCAAATAGGGCTAATTCACCCCTCTTAACTTCAAAATTACCAGCGATAGCGCAATGCCCGCGAGCGATCCTGCTATTACTTGTGTTACCGTATGACGGCGCAGAACCACCCGCGACCAGCTTACAAACACGAGCAATACAAAAAGTGGCAGCATCACTGCCCCATACAGCACAGTAAGCATGGTTGCTACACCACCCAATGAAGAAGCATGCATACTAATCTTCCACCAGAAGGTTATCGCCATCATAATGATGCCGCTAAAAACTGTAATGATCATCACAGTTTGCAGATTCCTCGGTCCATTCGTAAGTGTAAGAACAAACCATCCAATCATGACCGAAACAATTCCAAACATGAACGGTCCTACTCGCTGGGATCGGCGGCTAACATCAATATCAGATAGTTTGCCCAGTCGCACGCCGATAATGATATAAAGTAGAGGTCCAACACTAAGAAAGAAAAGAGTAATACAGGCATAGATGAAGGCTGTTAGTTGATCTTGAGACTGGTAGAAAGCTACCAACACTATAAATGGCAAAGAAATTGTTGCGGGTGCCAGGATATTTGACACATGACGGGCGATACGTATTCGTTTTGTGTTCTCTCCTCGTGCCTCAATTATTGTTTGTTCGTTGGTACCGTCAGTCAATTGTTCCTGCATGAATCTCCCTGGTTATTATCTAGCTTGATGAGCGTTAATGGAATAGCCTAATAGTTTATTCGCAACATTACTAAAAACTTCGGAGTCTCCACTACACCACACCTTGAGATTTCCCATATGTGCCTCATTAGAATTGGTAGGTTGAATCAATCCCTCGGCGTCCAGCACATAATGTGTGCGGCGAGCAACCGCGGTGCCACTATCAATGATGTGTATCTTGTGATAAGTAACACGTTCAATTACAGGCCGTAGCGCAGGAAAATGGGTACAACCTAACACGATTACATCAACATCTTCACTTATTATCGGCTGCAAAGCCTGTTTTACCGTTTCTTCTACGGCAAGACCATCTATTTCTCCCTGTTCAACCAGGGTCACAAGTTCAGGACAGCCAACAGCATAGGCTTGTATACCACCTGCAAATTCATCGATAAGTTGTTGTAGGTAAATAGCTTTGGTTGCCTGATTGGTAGCGGCAATACCTATTCGCCCTTTTTTTGTGGCACGTGCGGCTGGCTTCACCGCAGGAACCACACCTACAAATCGTATGGATGTAAAAGTAGCGCGTAAACTATTGAGCGCCGCTTGTGAGGCTGTATTACAGGCTACTACGATTAGTTTGACTCCCTGCTCAATCAGAAAACGACATGCTTGAATCGACAGTTCTATGATTTCGGTGTCACTGCGTGTACCGTAGGGGCAATTCGCTGTATCACCGAAATAGATATAGTTCTCATAAGGCAATTCTTGTCGTAGGGCTGAGAGAATCGTTAAGCCTCCTGCTCCCGAATCAAAGACTCCGATAGGAGCCTCTGCTATTCCTGATAAACTGGACTTTTCCAGGTCAAGTGTATGTGGACTGCGTTCAGAATCGCGAGCAGGTTGTGTGCTGTGCAGTTGCTCTTCATCCTGATTCCAATAATTCATATTCACGATTTATTCTACTCGATACTACGAAACTCATGCTGTTCGCCAAAAACGTTGCGCATAGCATCACTAATCTCCCCGAGAGTTGCATATGCTTCAACCGCGTCAATAATCAGGGGCATCAAGTTTTTTATGCCCGCGGCTCCTCTCTCAAGGGCTGCTAAAACCTGCCGCACCTGTTCGTTGTCACGCCTCTGGCGTAGTAATGCTAACTTTGCCTTCTGTCGCTTTCCAACTTCAGGATCAACACGCAGTAACGTTGGCCGTTCTTCGTTTTCCATTATAAAACGGTTCACCCCAACTACAATACTTTCTTCTTTTTCTAAAGAACGTTGATAAGTATACGCTGCTTGTTCAATCTCCGCCTGCATAAAACCATGTTCAATAGCATGCACGCTGCCGCCCAGGTCATCGATTCGCTGTATATAATCCCACGCCTGTTTCTCAATGCAATTCGTTAAGTATTCGACATAATACGAGCCAGCAAGGGGGTCTACCACATCTGCTACCCCGCTCTCGTAACCCAGAATTTGTTGTGTGCGAAGTGCGACACGCACAGCCTCTTCAGTTGGAAGCGAAAGCGCCTCATCTTTGGAATTCGTATGTAATGACTGTGTGCCCCCGAGCACAGCCGCCAGGGCCTGGTATGCTGTACGCACAATATTATTATCAGGCTGTTGGGCAGTTAATGTCGATCCTGCTGTTTGGGTGTGAAAGCGTAACATCATTGAGCGCGGGTCTCGCGCATGGAAGCGATCCCTCATAATCTGTGCCCACATACGACGAGCCGCTCGGAATTTGGCAACCTCTTCAAACAGATTATTGTGGCTGTTGAAAAAGAACGAAAGCTGTCCTGCGAACGTGTCAACATCTAACCCGGCGTCAATCGCTGCTTGTACATAACTGATTGCGTTGGAGAGCGTAAATGCTACCTCTTGTACAGCCGTCGAACCCGCCTCTCGCACATGATAACCACTAATGCTAATCGTATTCCAACGCGGCAGATTATCAGCGCAGTAGCGGAATATATCAGTTATGATGCGCATTGAATGTTGGGGCGGATAAATATACGTGCCACGTGCAATATACTCCTTCAATACATCATTCTGCACCGTTCCGGTAAGCTTACGTATATCTGCGCCCTGTTTTTTCGCAACAGCGATGTAAAGGGCAAGCAGTACACTTGCAGTGGCATTAATCGTCATCGATGTGCTGATTCGTTCCAGTGGTAAACCGTTAAGTAAGATCTCCATATCTTCGAGACTGGATATTGAGACACCTACTTTGCCGACTTCCCCTTCTGACAAAGAATGATCAGCGTCATAACCCATTTGTGTAGGGAGGTCGAAAGCGACAGAAAGACCCGTCGTCCCTTGCGAAAGCAAAAAATGGTAACGTTTGTTGGATTCTTCAGCCGTAGCAAACCCTGCATACTGGCGCATTGTCCAAAGGCGCGATCGATACATGCCTGGATGAATTCCACGGGTAAAAGGAAATTCGCCGGGGTAGCCTGGTTTAGCTTGCATATTGAGATCTATCAGATCCTCTTCTGTGGTCAGATCTGGTACTTCAATATCAGAGCTTGTAAAAAAATGTTGTTTTCGCTCCGCAGTCTTTTCTTTCGCTTTGCGGGCCGTAGTATTGCGCCATTCATCGGCGCTTTTACTTTCTTGCACCTTCATGCAAATCCTCCCTCAGTTTGCCAATGCATTATAACATATGGGAGGAAGCTACTCTGCACTTACCACTATCAGCACATCTCCCTGATTTACTGTCTGACCTTTGTTTACTCTGATCTCCTTCACCTTGCCAGTAATAGGTGAAGCAAGGTCATTCTCCATCTTCATAGCCTCGAGTATCACAACAGTTTGACCTCTTTCGACATTGGCTCCAGGCTCCATCGGGAGTCCTAACACCAAACCAGGCATCGGGGCGCGTACCATAGCTTCTCCAGATTCGTGGGCGCTGTGTATTGATCCTGTCAAGGCCTTCTCCCGTTCATCCTCTACAGCAATCTCGAAACGGTGTCCTGCAACCAGAACCTCGTAACGATACCCTGTCACGTCAGGTTTGTTAACAGGATGAGCTAAGACCTCGTATGATTTGCCCGCGATGAGCAAGCTATATCGCCCTCCAATGTTGCTTATTATCTGAGGACCTGCTGCAAGTGCGGCGATTTGCCGCCAATCGATGTCAAATCTTCTTTCGTCGATTCTGATTTCTCTCTGAGGGCTATTTTCCCCGATGTCGATAGTATATGTCTTTTCAGCAACACTAGAAATGTAGGCCATGTACGAACCTCCAATCTCCCAGAATGTATACCGCAATTATATCACCAAAGATTCTAACACTTCTCTAACACTTCTCCTATGCACTTCTAATACAGACTGTGAGATACTCTATAACGGAAGTGAAACGGGCAATATCAGTATCAGATCACACTCAGGTAAGAGAAATGTACGCAGACGATGCTCAACCAAATAGAAAACATCATCAGGAATCTCCTGTGGGCAAAACTAATGCCCAGCATCAGGTTGTGCGTTGTGCAAATTGTGACATTGAAATTCTCTGGCATCCGACTGTAGTTCAGGGAAAACCTTTTTGTTGTACTGGTTGTGCGGCAGGTGGTCCCTGCAACTGCGATTACTCACTCCATCGCTCGGTCAATATTGCAGGTGTGATTCATTATCTTGACTGAAATTGCTTGATGCCCAAAATAGATGCATCAGCATCCTTGGAGGGATTGATTTGGAACAATTCTTTGAAAAGGAGAATTCGTCGTGGAGAAAAAAATTCGCCCTGTTGGCGACCGTGTGGTCGTAAAACCCGCCGCTAAAGAAGAAATCACTAAGAGCGGTATTGTCATTCCCGATACCGCTAAAGAGAAGCCTCAGGAGGGGACCGTGATTGCTGTGGGCAGTGGTCGTTTGTTGGATAATGGTGATCGCGCTCCAATTGATGTACGCGAAGGGGATCGCATCCTGTTCGCTAAGTACGGTGGCACAGAGTTTAAACTGGATGGCGAAGAGTATCTTGTTCTCAAAGAGAACGACATTCTTGCCATTATTGGCTAACTTAGTATAAAGAGAGGTTAAATCATATGGCAAAGCAGCTTGTGTTCGATGAAGATGCTCGTCGTTCACTGAAGAAAGGTATTGATATTTTGGCCGAGGCTGTCAAATCGACCCTTGGCCCAAAAGGTCGCAACGTAGCGCTTGACAAGAAGTTTGGCGCGCCGAGCGTCACTCATGATGGTGTGACTGTTGCAAAAGAGATTTCGCTCGAAAATCCGTTTGAGAATATGGGTGCGCAACTGCTCAAAGAAGCAGCTACCCGTACTAATGATGTCGCAGGTGATGGGACCACGACCGCTACCGTACTGGCACAGGCTATCGTAACCGAGGGGCTAAAGAACCTCGCAGCTGGCGCCAATCCCATGCAACTTAAGCAGGGTATCGATAAAGGCACCGAGGCCGTCGTAGAATACATCCGCTCGAAAGCGATTCCCGTTGAAGAAAAGAAAGAGATCGCGCAGATCGCTGCTATCTCTGCTGCTGATGAGACTATTGGTCAACTCATTTCTGAAGTGATGGACCGTGTTGGCAAAGATGGTGTCATCACCGTCGAAGAGTCACGAGGGACCAATTTTGAGATAGAGTATGTTGAGGGTATGCAGGTCGATAAGGGCTACATTTCTGCCTACTTTGTCACCAACGCGGAGAAGATGGAAGCCTCCATTGATGACCCCTACATTCTCATCACCGATAAGAAGATCAGCGCAGTTCAGGACATCCTGCCAGTTCTTGAAAAGATGACTCAACAGGGTAAACGCGATATCGTGATTATCGCTGAGGATGTTGATGGCGAAGCGCTGGCAACATTAGTTGTAAATAAGTTGCGTGGTATTCTCAACGTCCTTGCAGTCAAAGCTCCTGGCTTTGGTGATCGGCGCAAAGAGATGCTGCGTGATATCGCTGTCCTGACCGGTGGACAGGTGATTAGTGAAGAAATGGGCCGCCGTCTCGATAGTACTACCATTGAAGATCTTGGTAAGGCTCGTCGCGTTGTAGCTCATAAAGATGATATGACCATTGTGGAGGGTAAAGGCGAGACATCAGAAATTCAAGCTCGTATCCGCCAGATCAAAGCGCAGATCGACGAAACTACTAGTGACTACGACCGTGAAAAGCTGCAAGAGCGCCTGGCGAAGTTGTCCGGTGGTGTCGCGCTTATCAAGGTTGGTGCTGGCTCCGAGGTGGAGTTGAAGTACCGCAAGACCCGCGTAGAAGATGCTGTTTCCGCAACCCGCGCAGGCGTTGAAGAGGGCATGGTTCCTGGTGGCGGTGTTGCTCTCTTGAACGCAGTTGAGGCCCTGGATTCTTTGAAGCTAACAGGTGATGCGGCAACAGGTGTCCATATTCTGCGCCGCGCCCTTGAAGAGCCGCTGCGCCAGCTTGTCATCAATGGTGGTAAAGATGGTTCTGTAGTTGTTGAGGGTGTCCGCCGTGCTCAGAAGGAGCATAAGAGTGATAAGTATGGCTACAACGTACTCACTGATAAGTACGAGGACATGGTCGAGTCTGGAATCATCGATCCTGCCAAGGTGACCCGCTCTGCATTGCAGAATGCCACCAGCATCGCCGCGATGATCCTGACTACCGAAGCCTTGATCACTGATCTGCCGGAGAAGGAGAAAGCTCCCGCTCCAGCCATGCCGGAGTACTAGGCCATTCAGAACAGGCCAATCGTACCTGGATAGATAGAACCGCCTCTATTCCTTGAATGGAACAGAGGCGGTTCTCTTTGAGAAGAGGGGTTACAGGACAGGCTCCTTTCTGCTCCTTACTTTTGTCTTCAATTTAGGAATTTTATGGTTCGGCAAAAAATCGGCGTAGTTCTTGCGCCACCAGTTCCGGCTTGCCGCCTCTATTGGTATTGCTGGGATCACTCGAACCCCCATGATCGAGTCCAGGGAACTCAATACGTTTGACATGTGGCAAGACCTTCTCTAAAGCGTCAAGGGCAACTTTCAAGTATGCCTGGCTCTTGCTTCCGCCAAGTAAAAGCACCTCGGCGCGCACCGCCCTGAAGTTCTCCAGCGTCTCAGCCGTCTCGTCGACCAGCTGAAAGTCATAGTGCAGCGTTGGAGCGAGCATCCTCATCGTTACATCGCCGCTCCTGGCTTTCTTATCCTCACTTTTCATTGCCATGTTGGTGAGTAACTCGAGCAGGAAGCTCGGCATGGCGTTGAAGATCGGTGGCCCCATCTGTGCTCCTTTCATTGCTGTGACGAGCGCTGCGGCCACCTTGCCCTGGGCCATCTCCTTGTCATAGCGTGGCAAAAAAGCAGCCGAAATTGAGCCGTTAACGATCAGTGCTGGTTCGTAGAGGGCGGCTTTGTGAATGGCGGGTAAGGTGAGTGCTGCTTGGAGGCAGATAAGGCCTCCTGCGCTAACCCCGAAGACATGATGGGCGCCTGTTTTGGTAAGGAGAGCGTCCATATCTTCAACCTCCTTCTGTATGCTGTAATCTTTGCTGTCCGGGCCGCTTAGGTTGTGACCACGGCGCTCCGGCAGGTAGACCGTGAAAGCATCAGCCAGAGCTTCAGCGAGTTGCATATGGCTTTGGGCTGACTCCATGGCGCCATGCAGCAGCACCACACCCGGGCCGTGGCCGAGCTGGTAATAGCCGATCGTGGTGCCGTCTTGAGAAGTGACGGAGCTGGTTGTGTAGTGCTCCCGCGCGGTTGCAGTCGATTGATTGTTGCCGCTGGTTTTCGTGTCCATGTGTTGATATCCTTTCTTGCTTCGTGAAACCTTACCGGAAGAGTTCCGTGTCGTCCGCACAAGAGAAGAGATTGAGAGCAGCCGTGATCAGCGCTTCTCACTCCTCTGGCTGCTCAATGGGCGCGCTTGCCGAAAGCTCGAGCAGCGTCAGCCCCAGGTCGCGCATTTTGAAGAGGAGGCCGTAGAGCGCCGCCTGGTCCTTAATGGGACCTGAAAGCAGAGTCGTACCATCTCTCTCGTGTGTGATCGAGAGGTTCTCAAACCACTCTTGCCAGAAGGTGTCAAGGTGTCCCTTCACCCGAATGATGTATCTCATGCACTTGTGCTCCATTTGGATGACGTTTCGTCACTGTATTTAAGAAGGTTTCCCAACACGTACTCTTTCTGTTAAAATAGTACTCTCTCAGCAAGTGGAATACAGTAGTCAAAAGGATACTTTGAGGATACTCTCTCATTGGAGAGGAGCAGCGAGAAGAGAGGTTCAGATGGTAGCCAAAAGGATAGTTCCTAAAAGTATGGAGTGTTCAGACATTGTACTCATGGAGCTACCAGCGGGCTTCTTCGGAAGTAAGCAGTTTATCAGGTGATCACACCCTGGGATGTGGTTCCAGTCGTAGGCTCTGTGGCTCCGGTTTAAGGGTAGCCGAAAGGTGAGGGTGATCAGACAACCGCATTCCGCAAATGGCGGGGCTTACCCAAAACGCATAGCATCGACGCGCTCTGTCTCGCGACGTATCACACAGGAGCAGCCGTTGCAGTACCAGAGACCAACTGCTACCAGATTGGATTTCGTCCCAGGCAAACCCGCAAGCAATTTCACAGCCTGCCACAGAAAAGGAAAGGGCGGGTGCGCTATCAGGTGAATGACGAGCTTGCTGGGTTTCACAAAGGTGATATTGTTCTGGTGAAAAATAGGTATGTCAAACAGATCAACACCATCTACAGTGAAGGACGTCTGGCTTTCAAGCGGGCGCAGGGAGAACCTCCTTCTGCACTCCCCAGAGATTGCCGTCTGCTCGAACGAGAACGGACCATCTTCTGGGAAAGGACAGCATAATTGACCAGATGTGTCCACAAAAAAACCGCTTCTTTGAAACTTGTTTCAATACCAGCCTCCCTGAGGAAAGCGTGATTTCAGAACTAGCGGGCGACTATGTGAGCGTCTGCGAGTTAGAGCAACGAGAGCGAGCGTGCAGTGGCAATGGCCTGCGTCCTATTCGCTGCTCCGAGCTTGCTCAAGATACTGGCGACGTGTTTTTTGGCAGTGGCGAGCGAGATCACCAGCTGCCTGGCGATCTCCTGGTTGGAGGCCCCTTCTGCGAGTAGGTGCAAGACCTC
>WNGM01007422.1_pt1 | contig 14942 bp, 14 predicted proteins | sample 5400571 | NCBI WGS metagenome assembly WNGM01 (sample SAMN13153378, study PRJNA577476) | soil metagenome | isolation source: 100 cm soil or saprolite under Garry oak tree replicate 2 | place: USA:California | collected 2016-06-15
GGGGCTCGCGGACCGCGCGCCCCTGTATCAGGTCGACGGACTGCGCGCTGATCCACACCGGGAAATGCATACTCGTGGAGGCTGATCGTTCAACTTATTTGCCTCAAAGACCGAGCCGATTAACTTCCCCGCACCATGCGCAGCAAGATCACCGTCGTTGGCGCCGGCAACGTCGGCGCCACCACCGCCCAACGCCTCGCCGAAAAACAGCTCGCCCGTACTGTCGTCCTGGTCGATGTCATCGAAGGCGTTCCGCAAGGGAAAGCGCTCGACCAGTACGAGTCCGCACCGATCGAAGGGTTCGATACGCGCATCGTCGGGTCGAACGACTACGGCCCGGCGGCCGGATCCGAGTTGGTCGTCGTCACGGCCGGTATTGCCCGCAAGCCGGGGATGAGCCGCGACGATCTGGTCCGCACCAACGCCGACATTGTCAAGCAGGTCTCCCAGCAGATCAAGCAGAACTGCCCCCAGGCCATCGTCGTGGTGGTTTCGAATCCGCTCGACGTGATGTGCTGGGTGACCAAGCAGGTGACCGGGTTCCCGCGCGAGCGCGTGATTGGTATGGCCGGGGTGCTCGACACCGCGCGCTACCGCGCGTTCCTCGCCGAAGCGCTCGATATCTCCGTACGGGACATCCAGGCGATGGTCCTCGGCGGGCACGGCGACACGATGGTGCCGCTCATTTCCTACACGACCGTCTCCGGAATTCCCGTCACCCAGCTGCTCGACAAGGGTAAGCTCGACAAGATCGTCGAGCGCACGCGGAACGGCGGCGCCGAGATCGTTGCTTTCTTGAAGACGGGCTCGGCGTATTACGCGCCGTCCTCGGCGGTCGTGCAAATGGTTGAATCGATCGTGCTCGACCAGAAACGGCTGCTCCCCTGCGCAGCCTGGCTCGAGGGCGAGTACGGGCTGTCGGGGATGTACTGCGGCGTGCCGTGCAAACTTGGCAAGAATGGCCTCGAGAAGATCATCGAGGTCCAGCTGACGGCTGATGAAGCGGCTGCCCTCAAGAAATCGGCGGAGGCGGTGAAGCAGACAATGGCGGCGGTGACGTTATGACGACTTCGGTCCGCGACCTGCAGGAACGCCGCTTCGGCGCCACGCTCCGCCGCGATGCCTGGTGGATTGCGCCGGCCCTTACAGCGCTCGTCCTCGGCAGCTTCGCCGTCTATGCGACGTGGGCGGCGTGGGTCACACCAACTATGAGTGGGGCCCGTATCTGTCGCCGTTCTATTCGCCTCTGATCCAGACGTCGTGGTGGCCACTGTCACCCGCATTCCTGATTCTGATTTTCCCGGGGGGATTCCGAGCCACCTGCTACTACTACCGCAAAGCCTACTACCGGGCGTTTTTCCTCGATCCCGTCGCCTGTGGCGTCGGCGAGCCGCGACACGGTTACAAAGGTGAGACACGATTCCCCTTCATTCTCCAGAACGTGCACCGCTATTTCATGTACGCGGCAGTGGTCTTCATCTTCATTCTCTCCTACGACGTCTTCGTCGCCGCTCGCTGGCCGGTCAACGGTGTCCTGGCGGACGGCACCATGGCCCCGGGGCCGCGCGAGTTCGGCGTCGGGATCGGCACGCTGGTCATGCTGATCAACGTCATCCTGCTTGCGTGCTACACATTCGGGTGCCACTCGCTGCGCCACCTGATCGGCGGCCAGGTGGATTGCTTCTCGTGCGCGCGCGGTGGCAAGGCACGCTTCCACACCTGGCGAGGCGTCAGCGCCCTCAACCGGCACCACATGCTGTTCGCCTGGTGCTCGCTCTTCTCGGTCGCCCTGACAGACGTTTACATCCGCCTCTGCGCGATGGGCGTCATCCACGACATCCGGCTGTTCTAGTGGCCCCCCCGGCGTCCGATCTTCGCAGTCACAGCTACGACGTCGTCGTCATCGGCGCCGGCGGCGCCGGACTGCGGGCCGCCATTGAAGCGAGCGCCCAGAAGGCCAAAGTCGCGCTCGTCTGCAAATCGCTGCTCGGCAAGGCGCACACCGTGATGGCGGAGGGTGGCGCGGCCGCGGCGCTCGGCAACGTCATGTCCGAAGACAACTGGCGTGTGCATTTCCGCGACACGATGCGCGGCGGCAAGATGCACAACGATTGGCGCATGGCGCAGATCCATGCCCAGGAAGCGCCCGACCGCATCAACGAACTGGAGGCGTGGGGTGCGCTGTTCGACCGCACGCCTGACGGTCGCATCAACCAGCGGCCCTTCGGCGGACACACCTACAGCCGCCTAGCACACGTGGGCGACCGCACCGGCCTCGAAATGATCCGCGTGCTGCAGGACAAGGGTGTGCACTCGGGAATCGAGGTGCACATGGAATGCACGATCGTGCGGCTGTTCGTCGTCGGCGGGCGGATCGCCGGCGCGCTGGGATACTTCCGCGAAACCGGCCGCTTCGTGCTCTTCCGCACCGGCGCCATCGTGCTGGCCACCGGCGGCATCGGCAAAGCCTGGCAGATCACCAGCAATTCCTGGGAGTACACGGGCGACGGGCACGCGCTGGCCTACGAGGCAGGCGCTGAGCTGATCGACATGGAATTCGTGCAGTTTCATCCGACGGGAATGGTCTGGCCGCCGAGCGTGCGCGGGATTCTCGTCACCGAGGGCGTGCGTGGCGAGGGCGGCGTCCTGAAGAACGCCACAGGCGAGCGGTTCATGTTCCGCTACATGCCCGACCTGTTCAAGGGCGACTTCGCCGAAACGGAGGTGGAAGCCGATGCGTGGGTCAAGGGCGAACGGAAGAAAAACCGCCGGCCACCCGAGCTGCTCACGCGCGACGTCGTCGCAAAGGCCATCACCAAGGAAATCGCCGAGGGCCGCGGCACACCGCACGGGGGTGTGTTGCTCGATATCGCCTCGAAGCAAAACCCCGACTACATCAAAAAGAAGCTGCCGAGCATGTACCACCAGTTCAAAGAACTGGCGCACGTCGACATCACCAAGGACGCGATGGAGATCGGACCGACCACCCACTATGTGATGGGCGGGGTGAAGGTCGATGCGGAGACGCAGGAGTCGACTGTGCCCGGGCTCTACGCCGCGGGCGAAGTGGGCGGCGGGATGCACGGCGCGAACCGGCTCGGCGGCAACTCGCTGAGCGATCTCCTCGTCTTCGGACGGCGGGCGGGACTGCACGCGGCAGAAAAGCGAGGGACCCCACCCCATATCCCCGACGCCGACGTGGACATCGCGATGAAGGAGGCACTCGCGCCGTTCGATCGTCCTGACGGCGAGAATCCCTACGCCGTGCAGTCGGCGTTGCAAGCTGTGATGCAGCGGCATGCGGGGATCATCCGCGACCGTCTGGGTCTCGAAACCGCGCTCGCGGAGCTGGACAAGCTGAAGGTGCGCGCCCTCGAGACCGGCATCACCGGAAGTCGCGAGTACAATCCCGGGTGGCACACGGCGATCGACCTACGGTCGCTGCTCGTCGTCTCCGAGGCGACCGCGCGTGCCGCGCTGGAGCGGAAAGAGAGTCGTGGCGCCCACACGCGGAGCGACTATCCCGACTCGGACGACAAGCAGGCACGCGAGCAGATCGTCATAAAGAAGGAAGGCGCCCGCATGACGGTCCGGCGTGAGACGCAACCGCCGCTTCCCGCCGATCTCATGAACCTCATTAAGGAAGGGAAATAACCGTGGCTGAACAGCGGCGGTTTCGGCTGTTCCGCGGCACGCGGGAGCATGGCGAGCTGAAGGAGTACCAGGTCGCCGCTGGCGAGGGCATGGTCGTGCTCGACGCGGTGCACATGATCCAGGCGGAGCAGGCGCCCGATCTCGCGGTGCGCTGGAACTGCAAGGCGGGAAAGTGCGGCTCGTGCTCGGCGGAGATCAACGGCAAGCCGCGGCTCATGTGCATGACGCGCATGTCGGACTATCCGGCGGACGAGACGATCACCGTGACGCCGATGCGGGCATTCCCGGTGATCAAGGATCTCGTCACCGACGTCTCATGGAACTATGAGGTGAACAAGCGCATTCCGGCCTTCAGGCCACGCAAGCCCGATGCGCCCGACGGCACGTGGCGGATGTATCAGTACGAAGTCGAGCGGCCGCAGGAATTCCGCAAGTGCATCGAGTGTTTCCTGTGTCAGGACGTATGTCATGTGCTGCGCACGCACGAGAAGCACGAGCAGTTCATGGGGCCGGCGATGCTGGTGCGGGCCGCCGTCTACGAGATGCATCCGCTCGATGAGGCGGACCGCCGCGACCACCTGCGCCACGTAGGCGGGATCGGCTTCTGCAACATCACGAAGTGCTGCACTGAAGTGTGTCCCGAATCGATCACGATCACCGATAACGCGATCATCCCGCTGAAAGAACGCGTCGTGGATGCGAACTACGATCCGCTGGCCGCGTTGTGGAGAAAGGTGACCGGCAAGGCGCCGTGACGTGAAGCGCCGCGAGTTCGTCCAAACTGTCATCGCTCTCAGCGCACTCCCCGAACAAGGGAACTGGCAGAGCTGGCGCGTGAACGGCGCGCGCGTGAACCAGCACCTCACCGACCTCGCCCAGTTCGGCGCGAATCCGCAGGGCGGCGTCAGCCGTGTGGCGTTCAGCGATGCCGACGTCACCGGTCGCCGCTTCATGATGGACCTGATGAGGGAAGCGGGCCTCACGGTCACTGTCGATCCGGTCGGCAACATCCTCGGCGTGCGACCCGGTTCTCGATCCGGTGCGCTCCCCATCGTCTTCGGCTCGCACATCGATTCCGTCCCCGAGGGCGGCAACTACGACGGCGATGTCGGATCCTGCTCGTCCGTGGAGGTCGCACACATCCTCGCCGAGCGTGGCTACCGCAATCGTCACCCGCTGCACGTGGTGATCTGGTGCGATGAGGAAAGCGGTCTCACGGGAAGCCGCGGCTTCATTGGTGACCTGCCACAGGATGAAATCGACCGGCCCGGGCGCGACGGCGTGGTGCTCGCCGAGAAGATCCGCCGCATTGGCGGCGATCCGGCGCGCATCGCCGAGGCGCGCCATGGACCAGGCTCCATCGCTGACTATGTCGAGCTGCACATCGAGCAGGGCGGGATTCTCGACGAGCGCGGCATCAACATCGGGATCGTCGAAGGGATCGTCGGAATTCATCACTACGACGTGACGCTGCGGGGATTCGCGAATCACGCCGGTACGACCCCGATGAATCGCCGCCAGAACGCGATGCTGGCCGCCGCCGAGTTGGTGTTGATCGTCGATCGGGTCGTACGGTCGGTCGAAGGACGGCAGGTTGGCACGGTGGGACGGCTGCTCGTGAAACCGGGGGCGCCCAACGTCATCCCGGGACAGGTCGACCTGACGGTCGAGCTTCGCGACCTCTCCACGGAAAAGATCGAGCGACTCTGGACACAGATCCATGCGGAGGCGCTTGCCAGCGCGCAGAAGTACGGCGTGACGCTCGACTACACACTTCAGCACACCAACCTGCCGGCGCTCTCCACACCGGCCGTCCGCGCCGTCATTGCCGACGCGGTGCAGGGGCTCGGTCTATCGAGCCTGGTGATGCCGAGTGGAGCGGGTCACGATGCGCAAGACCTGGCGCGCATTGGCCCGATGGGAATGATCTTCGCGCCGTCGGTGAAGGGCATCAGCCATTCGCCGCTCGAGTTGACGCGACCTGACGACGTGACGAACGGCGCGAACGTATTACTGCAAACGATCCTGCGGTTGGACGAGCAGTGACGCCAACGGTCGTCATCGTCGGGGCGGGATTCGGGGGGCTGAATGCCGCCCGGGCGTTGCGCCGCGCGCCGGTGCAGGTCGTGCTCGTCGATCGCAACAACTACCACCTCTTCCAGCCGCTGCTCTATCAGGTCGCCACCGCGGGGCTCGAGCCCGAGGAGATCGCGCGACCGGCGCGGGCGATTCTGCGCGGCCAGAAGAACTTGGCCTGGGACTCAAGGACATCCCCGACGCGATCGCGATTCGCAATCACGTGCTGACCTGTTTCGAGCAGGCGATGCTCGAGCCCGATCCCGAACAGCGTCGCACGTTGCTCACGTTCATCGTCGTCGGCGGGGGACCGACCGGCGTCGAGATGGCGGGCGCGCTTTCCGAGCTGATCCGGCTCGTTTTGGTCAAAGACTACCCGCGGCTGAATATCAAAGACGTCCGCATTCTGCTGCTCGAAGCAACCGACAAGCTGCTCGCCGCGATGCCGGAGCGGCTGCGCGAAGCGGCGGTCAAGACATTGTGGCGCAAGTGGATCGATGTGCGGTTCGGCGCGCAGGTGGCGGACTACGACGGCAAGCAGATTCGACTCAAGAGCGGCGAGATCATCCCCGCGCAGACGGTGATTTGGGCCGCCGGCGTGCGCGCGTCCCCCCTCAACGCCACACTCGATCTCCCAGCAAGCCGGCAGGGCCGCATCTCCGTCGAGCCCACACTCCAGGTGACAGCGCATCCGGAAGTCTTCATCATCGGGGATGCGGCCTATCAGGAACACAACGGTGAGCCCCTGCCGATGGTCGCGCCCGTCGCGATCCAGATGGGGCGGTTTGTGGCCCGCAACATCAAGCGCCGGCTGCGCGGCCAGCCGCTCGAGCCGTTTCGGTATCGCGATCAGGGCACGCTCGCCACCATCGGCCGCAATGCGGCGGTGGCGAACGTCTATGGCATCAAGGCCACCGGCTTCGTGGCGTGGGTGATGTGGCTCGGGATTCACATCATCCAGCTGATCGGGTTCCGCAACAAGCTGTTCGTGCTGATCAACTGGGCGTGGGACTATTTCTTCTATGAGCGCGCTGCCCGCCTGATCACCCGCGACTGAACCTGGCGCACCACGCCGCTCCAGCCGCAATCGAGACACCAGCGGTGCTCGATCATGGGGAATAGCCGGCGCAGGATCGAGTGCTGAATGAGCGCCAAGGGCGCACCGCAGAGGGGGCACACGCGCTTCACTGGAAGCATGAGATACACGAAGGTCAGCACGATTCCGGCGCGCAGCAGCACAGTCGCAAACAACACGACCACCACCAGCATGTTATGCGGCCTTCTCGCGCACGAACGCGGCAATCCGCCGTTCGAGCTCGGCCAACTCCACCGGCTTCACGAGGACGCGATCACGCGACACCTCGGCGAGCCCGCGTCCCGCCAGCTGGGTGATATCGCCCGACAGGAACAGCAGGCGCTCGGCCAGCGCCGGTCGTTGTTGCTGGAGATGCTGGTAGAACTCGGCGCCGTCCATCCTCGGCATCCGCAGGTCGGCAAGAATGACCTGCGGCTCGAACCCTTCGGCGAGTCGTTCGAGCGCCGCCAGCCCATCAGCCGCCTCTTTGATTTCCGCGCCACGCTTCGCGAGGAACCGCGCCATGGGCCGGCGAATCAGCTCCTCATCGTCCACCAGCAGGACGCGAATGCCGGTGAGCGTTCCCTTGGGTGGGGGCGCCGGCGCGGCCTGCGGTGCTGACGCCGGTGCCGTGGGGACAGGCGCACGCGTACTCGGCAGCCACACGAGAAAGCGTGCGCCCCCCCCCGGTTCGGAATGCTTCACCACGTCGAGCTCCCCCTGGGCTTCCCGCACCAGCTGACGCGAGATGTAGAGTCCCAGACCCGTGCCGCGCATCCCTTTTGTGCTCGCGAAGGGGCGAAATAGCCGTGGCGCGATCTCGGGCGCCACCCCGGGCCCGTTGTCCGTGACGGTGACGCACACCCGCCCACCGGTGTCGTCCGTGAAGGAATCGACGATGAGCCGGCGGGGGGCGGGGGCTTTCACGCTGCGCAAGGCATCGAGCGCGTTGCTCAACAGGTTGACGATGACCTGCTCCAGACGATTGGCATCCCCCACGACGGTCGGCAGCTCGGGATCGAGCCGTCCCTCGATGGAGATCTCGTCGATACTGAAGCGGTAGGACACGAGATCGATAGCGCTACGGACGACGTCGTTCATGTTCACGGTCGCCGAGCGCTTCTCGCCGGCGCGCACGAAGCGGAGCAGCCCGCGCAGGAGCTTCGCCGCGCGCTGCGCCTGCCGCAGGATGCTCTGCATTTCGTTGCGCTGCTCGGCCGGAAGGTTCGCGTCGGCGAGACGCAGCTCGGCGTGACTGGCGATCGCCATCAGCGGGTTGTTGACCTCGTGCGCCACGCCGCCGAGCAGCTCCCCTGCCGCCGCGAACCGCCCCTGCTCCTCGGCGCGATCGCGGAGCACTCGCGTCATCTGATTGAAGTGCGCCGTGATGTTGCCGAGCTCGTCGTCACGATCGACGGGGACCTGCGTGGTGAGATCACCTTCGGCCACCTGCTGGATGCCCCTCCTTAGCGCCCCGAGTGGACTCCAGAACCGGCGTCGCAAGATGAACAGCGCGATGGGCAACAACACCGCGCCGGCGACCACTGCGACGATCGCAGTGGTGGAGCCGAGATTTCCGGTGAGCGCGAGGGTGAGCGCCGCTCCGTAGGCCATCGCGGCGACGATGACGACGGCCACCAGCACGCGCAGACTCCTCGTCATGCAATCAAAATGCCTCTAGACGGATTGATTTGCACGGCCTAATCTCCCCGTTCTTCCAACAGCCAGGTCGCATCCGATGCGTGCAGCGTCCGTCTTCGTGGCATTCGGTGTCCTCGGCATCGTCGCGTGCTCTCGTGCCGCGGCGCCTGCCCATCAAGCCCAGGTCCCCAGGCCGGTGCAGCAAGATACGACACGCGGCGCGACCGGACGTCAGCAGGCGCCCGACGCGACGGCCCCGAAACCCTACAACCAGGTCATCGCTCCAGGCACAACCACCGACTCCGGGGTGTTCAGTGTGCACCGCAGCGGCGAAAAACTGTTCTACGAGATCCCCAAAGCGATGTTCGGCCGCGAATTCCTGCTCGTGGCCGACCAGCGCGGCACCATCCGTGGCGTGCGCTACGCGGGCGAAGAGATCAGCGACCGCATCGTCGTCTGGGAGCGCATGGGCAACAAAGTTTTCCTACGTATTGTGTCGTACGCGATGCGCGCCGACAGCACGCAGCCGGTGTCACGCGCCGTGCGATTGTCGAACATCGCGCCGATCATCATGAGCTTCGATGTCGCTTCGTGGCACATGCCCGACAGCAACGCCGTGATCGAAGTCACGAAGCTCTTTACGACGGATGTCGCGGAGCTGAACCTGCACCAGTCCGGCATTCGCATTCGCCGAATGGATCCGGCGCGCTCGGTGATCGACCGGGCACGCTCGTTCCCACGCAACATCGAAGTGAGCGCATTGCAGACGTTCGAGGTGGACTCGGTGCCCGGGCCCGCGGGCGGCCCCCCCAACCGGTCGCTCAGTACGATCACGATGCTGATGAACTACTCGATGGTCCTGCTGCCCGACCAGCCGATGATGGCCCGGCTGTGCGACGATCGCGTCGGATACTTCAACATTTCCTTCGAGAACTACGACGAGGACCGCGTCTCGGGGCCGCGGCGCTGCTTCATCAAGCGCTTCCGCCTCGAGCCCAAGGACCCGAACGCGGCCGTGTCCGATCCGATCAAGCCCATTGTCTGGTACATCGATCCCGCCACACCGGCCAAATGGGTGCCGTGGCTGATCAAGGGCGTCGAGATGTGGGAGCCGGTGTTCCGCGGAGCTGGATTCAGCAACGCGATTACGGCGCGCCTGCCGGCGGCGGGCGACACCGATTTCGATCTCGATGACGCGCGCTTCTCGACGATCCGCTGGCTGCCCTCGACGATCGAAAACGCGTACGGTCCGAGCGTGAGCGATCCTCGGTCGGGCGAGATTCTGAATGCCAACATCGGTTTCTACCACAACGTCGCGAGCCTGGTCGAGGCGTGGTACTGGACGCAGGCCGGCGCCGCCGATCCGCGCGCTCACACGCTGCCGTTCCCCGATTCGTTGATGGGCTTGATGCTCGCGTACGTCGCGAACCACGAGGTGGGACACAGCCTCGGACTGCGTCACAACATGGTGGCGTCGACCTACTATCCGGTGGACTCGCTGCGCAGCAAATCCTTTACCTGCCGGATGAAAGGTACGAGCCCGTCGATCATGGACTACGCGCGTTACAATTACGTGGCGCAGCCGGGGGACAGCGCCTGCCTGATGCAGGGCATCGGGCCGTACGACTACTTCGCGATCGACTGGGGATATCGTCGCATCCCGACGGCCACCGCGCCTGATGCCGAGCGTCGGGTGCTGGATTCGCTCGCGCGACTGCAGGATGCGAACCCGTACTTCCGGTGGATCGGCGACGGCGATCCGGTGGACCCGCGCATCGTCACCGAAGCGCTGGGCGATGATCCGGTCAAGGCGAGCGGCTACGGCGTCCGCAATATCAAGCGGCTGGTGCCGATGCTGATTCCGGCGACGACGAGCGACCGGCTCGACAACTACGATCGCCTCGACGACATGTACGGCGAGCTCATCAACCAATGGGCGCGGGAGATGAACCACGTGGCGGTCGTCGTCGGCGGCGTCTATCAGTTCACCAAATACGCCAGCCAGTCGGGTACGGTCTATCAGCCGGTGCCGCGGGCCAAGCAGGCCGAGGCGGTGCAGTTCCTCAACGACAACGTTTTCACGACCCCGGCGTTCTTCTTTGACCCGGAGATCCTACGGCGTATCGAGCCGACCGGATTTGTCGAGCGCGTGCGAGCGCGCCAGACCACGATCCTGAATACGTTGTTCCAGGACGCACGTCTGTCACGTCTCGCCGAGCAGCAGGCCACGCAACCGAACGGGTATACGATCCCGGATCTGTTCGGGGATGTGCGACGCGGCGTGTTCTCGGAGTTCGGAGGCGGGGCGGTGCGCGTGGATGAATACCGGCGCAATCTGCAGCGCGCGTTCGTGGATCAGATGGAACGGCTCATCAACACCCCGCTGGTGACGCCACCACCTCCTGGATTTACGCCGTTCCCCGGCTTCACACCGCCACCCCCGCGTCCCGCCGACGCGCGCGCGCAGGCACGCCTTGAGCTCCTGGATCTGCAGGGCACGTTGCGCGCCGCGCTGCCCAGGGCGGGGGATCGCGCGACCCGCGCGCATATCGTCGATCTGCAGGCGCGGATCAATCAGATATTGAATCCACGGTCATGAAAGGCGTTACTCTGGATGTGCATTTCCGCTCTTATACGGAAGCCACCCGCCGGGGAGCACGTATGGTCGGCCGTCTGATCGCCGCGGTGCTGCTGCTGCAGGTCGGCGTGTCGGGAGGTCTGTACGCCCAAGGCTTCGAGCAGCGCCTCCTCGCCATCCCCGACACCGCCAGCGTGCGCCAAATGTCGCGGGACCTCTCCGCCGTGCCGCACATGGCGGGTACGCCGGCGCAGGCGACGACGCGCGATTACGTCCTCGATAAGATGAAATCGTGGGGCATCGACGCCTGGAGCAAGGAATACACCGTCTACATCCCGCAGCCCGACACCGTCGCGGCGTGGATCTTCCCCGGCCCGCGCCGGTCGCCCGTGCGACTCAACCTGGCGGAGCCGGGCACCGGGGGGGGCCCGCAGATCCCGCCATTCAACGGCTACACCGGCGACGGCGACGTCACGGCCGACGTCGTGTACGTGAATTACGGCCTGATTGAAGACTACAAAACGCTCGACTCCCTCGGCATCAGCGTGAGCGGCAAGATCGCGCTCGCGCGCTATGGCCGCTCGTTCCGCGGGATCAAGGCGCGTGAAGCGCAGAAGCGCGGCGCCGTGGGCCTGATCGTTTACTCCGATCCTCAGGAGGACGGTTACTTCCGCGGCGACGTGTATCCCAAGGGTCCGATGCGCAATGCCGACGGCATCCAGCGCGGCAGCATGATGAACGGGAACGGCGATCCCACCACGCCGAGCTGGTCGTCCGTCGAAGGCGCCCGCCGCCTGGCCGAGGACTCGCTGGACATTCCAAAGATCCCCATCATCCCGATGAGCTACGGCAACGCGCGGCGCTTCCTCGAGCCGATGGCCGGACCTTCGGTGCCACAGAGTTGGCAGGGCGCGTTGCCGTTCCGCTATCACGTCGGACCGGGGCCGGCGCGCGCGCGACTCCACGTGAAGACCGAACGCGGTGCGCGGGGATTCCACAAGATCTGGAATACGATCGGAATGATCCGCGGCGAGCGCTGGCCCGATGAGTGGGTCGTGGTGGGCGGTCATCGCGACGCCTGGGGCCCCGGCGCCCGCGACAACGTCAGCGGCACCGTGTGTGTGCTCGAGACCGCGCGCGCATTCGCGACACTCGCGCGCGAGGGTCTGAAACCGGCGCGCACCGTGGTGTTCGCGACATGGGACGCCGAAGAATGGGGCCTCGTCGGCTCGACCGAGTGGGTCGAAGAGCTCGAGGATACGCTGCGGGCGCGAGTAGTCGCCTACATCAACGAAGACGGGACCTTCTCGGGACCGAACTTCGGCGGCAGCGGCTCGCCGTCGCTCAAGCCACTCCTGCGCTCGACGACACACGTCGTGCCGGACCCGGTCGGACCGGGCACGGTCTACGACGTCTGGCTCAAGGCTAAGAACGGCGACACGACCGCGTTGACGATGGGGAATCTGGGTGGCGGCTCGGACTTCTCCGGCTTCTATCATCACCTCGGCATTCCCGCGGGCGGCATTGGCTTCGACGGGCCCGATGGGATCTATCACTCGATGTACGACTCATACGACTGGATGTCGCGGTTCGGGGATCCCGCTTACAAGGCCCATCGCGCCGGCGCGCAGCTCGTCGGCGTGATCATGAGCCGGCTCGCCAACAGTGACATCCTGCCGCTCGATTACGCCGCCTTCGGGTCCGAGATGAACGGCTTGGTCGCGCAGCTCGACTCCGGCATCGCGAAGAAACAATGGAAGGAGACGGTCAACACGCAGGCACTGAAGGACGCGCTCGATCGGTTTACTGCCGTAGGCCGCGCCTTCAACGCGTCACGCGACAGCGCGATAGCACGGATCCCCGGCGTGGATTCGGTGCGCGCCCGACGCGTGAACGCCGCGCTCATGCTCGTCGAGCGCAGGTTGACACGACCCGAGGGCCTCGTGAGTCGGCCCTGGTTCCGCAGCCTGCAATTCGCGGCCGATCTGGACAACGGCTATGCGACGATGGCCTTTCCGAGCGTGAACGAAGCGATCCGGTACGCGGACGCCGCGGCTGCCAACAAGGAGCTGGCGGATCTTGTGAACCGGATCGACCAGGCGCGTGCGGCGCTCGTGGAGGCGGCGGTGGCGCTGCGCTAGGCGCGGCGATAGTCTAGGGACGAGGAGGAGCTGTATGGAAGACTCAAGGAGTCGCATCATCATCTACTACTCGATCTGGGCGACGGTCTGCGCCGCGGTCGCTGGATTCACGGTGGCGCTGATCCATACCTGGTTTTTCAGCTACCACCCCGGCCGGTCGGCGGTCATTGAGACGCTGTTCAGTGGGACCGTGGCAGCGGTGGCGATCGCCGCAGCCCAAGGCGCGGTCGCGCTGCTCACGGGTAGCGTCCTCGCGCAGCTCGGACGCTCGTTGCAGTACACGGTGCTGCTGGGCCTCGTGATCGGGCTGTTTGACTTCGTGATGTATTTCCTGCAGATGACAGTTCCCGCCACCGAGTTCGGGTGGGTCCCTGATGTCGTCATCATCGTCGCGGTGACGGCCGCCATCACCGCCGCCGGATCGCGCAGGGCAGCCGCCGCCGTGTGACCGACGAGCAGAAGGAAGCCATCGAGCGGCTCGAGCGCCGGGTGGCGACGCTCGAAAACATGGTGCGCCGCCTCACGTTCGGCGCCAATGCATCGCCTCAAGCCTCGGCGATTCGCGCGGTAACCCCGCCACCGCCGGCGGCGCCTGTCTCAATAGCGCCCCCCGCTGAGAAGACCGATCTCGAACAATGGTTTGGCCAGCGCGGCCTGCTCGCGATTGGTGTGGCCGCGCTGCTCATCGCGGCGGCGCTCTTCCTCAAGTACGCGTTCGATCGCGGCTGGATTCCGCCGATCGTGCGCTCAGTCAGCGCGATCGTGGCCGGCATGGCGATTGCCGCCTGGGGGCATGAGCGGATCGGACGCGGCATGCGCCGCTATGGCGCGGCCATGATCGGGGCAGGGGGCGGACTCGCCTATCTCGGCTTGTGGGCGGCGGCGGGGCCGTACGCGTTACTGGAGCGCCGGCTCGGCATCCTGCTTGCAGACCGCCCCCAACCCTAGAGGGTTCCTCCTCTATCTCGAGGTGATTGGACTCGGCACGGGCATCCTGGCCTACAGCATGAGCTGGCGCGCGACGTTCAATCTCGCGCTGTTCGGGTACCTTTTTCTTGCCGCCGCGGGAGCCGCACCGGCGATCGCGGCGCCCCTCGGCGCCTGGCTCGTGGCGGCCGGGGCCCTGCTCACCTTGCAGGTGACACTGCGCCGCTCTTGGCCCGAAGCACGGCTCGGTGTGCTGCTGATCGCCTGGCCAATCCTGGGTACTGGCCTGGCCGGCTTGGCGGAATCGGACGTGACGCGCTGGCTGGCCTTGGGCGCGGCGACCGCCGTCACGGGCTTGCTCTGGTGGCAACACTTCCAGCGTGACCCGTTCAGCGCGGAGATGCCGTCGGGTCGCGATATCACCGACGTCGCCGTGGACCGTCTGCTCTTCATCGTGAATCCGATGGCGTTCTTGATCCTCGCGGCCGCGGCCCACCCTCGCCTCATCGAGGACTCTTTTCAGATCGTTCCGATCGCACTGGCCGCAGTGTATCTGCCCGCCGGCTGGTTCCAGCGCCGCGCATCGCACCTCATTGCGGGTTTTGCGCTGCTGGCGCTCGCCCTTCCATTTGCATGGCCGGCCACGAGCGTCGCGGTGGGATGGACTTTCCTCGCGTTCATCGCCCTGGCCGCCGAACGTGAGGGCGCGAGGCCTGGCGGGCGCCACACCGCCATCGCGCTGGCGAGCTCGGCGTGGGTGGCGCTGTTCTCCGTCGCGCTGTTCGAGCGGGCCTATCAGGCTCCGATCTTCACGGACAGCTGGGCGCTCGCGCTGTACGCCGTCATCGCC
>WNGM01005997.1_pt1 | contig 14939 bp, 22 predicted proteins | sample 5400571 | NCBI WGS metagenome assembly WNGM01 (sample SAMN13153378, study PRJNA577476) | soil metagenome | isolation source: 100 cm soil or saprolite under Garry oak tree replicate 2 | place: USA:California | collected 2016-06-15
TGTCCGAGGTCTTCGAGGCGACCTCCTTCAGCATCTGGGCGCCCATGTCCTCGTACGGATCCTTCAGCTCGATCTCCTTGGCGACCGTCACGCCGTCCTTGGTGATCGTGGGGCTCCCGAACTTCTTGTCGATGACGACGTTGCGGCCCTTGGGGCCCAGCGTCGCCGTGACGGCCGCGGCCATAATGTTGATGCCCTTGAGCAGGCTCGACCGGGCCTCCTCGTCGAACTTCAGCTGCTTCGGCATCGCTCGTGTCCCTCCTTACTCGAGAATGGCGAGGACGTCTTCCTCGCGCATGATCAGGTACTCCTTGTCGTCGAGCTTCACCTCGGAGCCGGAATACTTCCCGAAGAGGATCTTGTCCCCGGCCTTGACGTCGAGGGAAACCTTCTTGCCCTCGTCGGTGACCTTGCCGTTGCCCACGGCGACGACCTTGCCCTCCTGGGGCTTCTCCTTGGCCGTGTCCGGGATGATGATCCCGCCCTTTTTGACTTCCTTCTCCTCGAGCCGCTCCACCAGAAGGCGATCGTGCAACGGACGAATCTTCATCGGCCGGGTCCCTCCTTCGGATTTCGGAATTCGACGAGCCCCCTTCATCATGGCCCTAGACGCCCCTAAAAGACTCCCCATCGACAGCGATGAACACGATGGCCTGATCCCATGCGGGTCGGTCCACCCAGACGGGCGATGCTACGGATTTCGTGTGCGCTTCTTGCCACACGCCGCCCGCCATTATGGCTTGATGCCAAGGCGGCCGATTCACCCAGGTCGCCGAAGCCACCGATCCCGTGCGCGTATCGACCCCCTGCCACACGCCGCCGGGCGGCTGCCAATCACGCCGGCTCGTCGTTGTCTCGCGGTTGCATTCTTCGAAGCCATCCCTTGAGAATGCCTTCACGATCTCCTCCGGCGCCGCGACCCATCCGTGCTCCTGTTCGATCCACGTCATCAGGCCTCGCTCGCGAAGCTCATTGAGGCCCGTCATCTGTCGCATCGTGTTCTCCCGCTCCCGAGGCTTACTTGCCTCCTCCGATCGCGATCGCCGCCCTCCGTGGGTGCGCCTGGCTCAAGCGGTGGCCGCCACGGGTTCGCATTCTCAGGCGATGGTGGGGACGGGCTTGTCCGTCCCCACCAAAGACCTGTCGGCTTCGGACTGGTTACCGAGCGGCGATCTTGTGCCAGGTCGAGTTGGAAACCTCAGAGGCTTGGACCTGAGGAGTTCCTTCAACCACCTTCGCCATGGCCTTCAGCACTTCTGGATAGGCTCCGCGGTGATAGGCTTCCGCGTTCTCCTTCTGCTCCCACAGACTGATTCCGACCGCTTCCCTTCCTTCCGAGGGGACGAAGGTGATCTCGTCCTTGAAGCCTTGCTGTTTCCGAAGGACGGGAATGACTTCCCGCTCAATCAACTGGGTGAACTCCGGGACGCTATTGGGCTTCAGCTGCATGCGAACGGTACGAGCAAACATGTCGACCCCCTCGGTGGACTAAGAGGAGCGCTATTCAGATAACCGGACTTAGTTCAGGCTACCTGGAGGCAGGAGCAGAATCGCCCGAGCCGTTCACTACCGTAAGTCTATTAACTTTAGTTGTCAAGCAAGATACGATATGGATGCTAAACCGGTAAAGACTTAAGCAAATAAAGTTAATGACTGAGGAGGCTCAGGATGGACGTCCCGTTAGTGATCAGGCAGCGGCTAGAAGAATTGGGGGCGGAGCAGAGAGCTCTGGCAACCGCCGCCCAAGTGACGGAGTCCTACATTTCACAGTTGCTGACGCGCAAAAAAGCGCCCCCTGCACCGAACCGGACGGACATTTACGACAAGATGGAAACCTTTTTGAAGCTCCAGCGCGGTGAGCTCTCGAAGCTGGCCACGCTTCAGCGCGAGGAGGAACTGAAGCGAAGATTGGGGGACCCACTCACACCCTTGTTTAAGGAAGTTCGAGAATTGATTCTTCACAAATCCAACCCCGACAACCGAACGGAAATACGCGTTATTTTTGAAAAGCAGTCCTTCGGCGAACTCGAACGCCTCGTCACACAAAAGCTTCTCGACGTGGTCAAAAGAGTTGCCAAAGAGGAATTGGAGAGTGAGCACTGGCTCCGCACGGTGGCTCGACTCAGCGATCGAAGCTACGAACAGATGCGGGTCACGGTGCTCGAGTTTCTGGATACGGATATCTTCAACCTGTCGATTGAACACTGCGTCGCCTTCTTGGATCCGCTCATTGAATCCTGGGGCATCGACCTCGCGACTTTTGACATGGAAGTTGTCTTAAACCGCCGACTGGCTCCGGGACCCCCGAAGAAGTTTGGGTTTGTGGAACGGGAACCCGAACAACCGTTCGATGAAGAGCCGGGGCTCAAAGACTTCCTTCAAGATCCGTCCCTCAGCGGGGATGCGACCGAGGAGGAAATCGCGTTTCTGAAGAAACTGAGATTCGGCCGAAAGCGGCCGGCTCCCCTCTATTATTACCGGGAGCTGCAGAACCTCAGAGACCGTCTCCATTTTCGCACTACGTAGACCGACATGGGAGCGCTCGTGCAGCTGACCGAGGATCATTGTGGTGAGCCGGAGCAGACCGTAGAGGGATGGCAGGGGCGTTGCGGTCGTCCATCCAATTCATGAAGGCCTGGATTTCTCATCTGCCTGTGGATAGATGCCTGTGGTAGCTATGCGGGCAAGCACCTGACTCGACATGGGGACGGCCTCCCTTTGCATTAAGAGGTGAGATCGCGGCGGCTCATCGCTCGTGCTCCTGCTGCCCGTAGCCGAGGCGATGGAGGTCGCTCATATGGTCCTGGATCATCTGGTCGCCACCACGTTGTAGGTCGTGACAGCCTCTCCGCCGCGTACCTGAACGGGGATCGGGGAACTCGGCGGGGAAGAGATGAAACCCTCCGCCTTGACCACCCCTTCCTTGGAAATCGACGGCGCCGGTGCCGGCTCCGGGCCGTCCACGAGCCTGGCTCCGTCAGCGTGCATCCACAGAGGAAGACACTGGAGAGAAACACACCTTAGCTTGCGGAAATCGATCAGCGCAATCTTGATATGCGACGGTGCGGCCGATGCTATTTTCCGACGAAGCTCAGCCGTACACGCATCGGTCCACCCCTTCAAGTCCTCCTCCTGAATGTGTAAGAGTCGGTCGTGAGTGAATCCGAAGCTCGCCTGCCGGAGGATCTCAAACTTCTTCTCGACTAGCGCTCGCCGGGCTTCATTCAGAGGCGAGCTTTGTTCTCGCTTTCTCTTTTTAGAGAGGAACATGAACACGGGGCACCTATGTCGCGTGCGCTGGCGCGACGCCAGTTGATCCGTGCCCGTTATCCTTCACGATCCGGTAGAGAACCCACCCGCTTGCGTCTTGACCCCCGACGCGCTCGGCCCGCTCGAACAAGCTGAGCCGGCTTCTTCGCGGAGTCGATGGATACTCCGCGAGAACCGCATTCCGGCCCAACAGGACCGCCGCCGCTGGTAACGGCGCCTCAATGCCGTAACGCGCCAAGATCCTCCGCCTCTCGTTGTAGAACTCCATGAGCCACCTCATCCCACGTCTCCTCGTGCCTTCCAGCCGCGGCGGTCTCTGTTCTATCGGAACCGAGCCGGGCCCGCTCCAGCAGGCCAGCAGAGGTACCGGAATGTCGTGTAGTGCTGGCGGTCCGGATCCCAGACCTTGATGCCGTCCGAGAGCCGTTCGGTCATCGGCCCTACCCGAGGCAACTCCTCCTTTGCCATCGCCGCGCGCTGCTCAGCCTCACACTCCGCGTTCGTGTCGTACGAGGTGACTTGGTACGTAGGGCCGGCGAGCGGCATCAGCTCAGCGGCGCGGTAGACGCTTAGGTCGTGCCATAGGACCCAGGCGAACATCACGACGAGTGGGGTCATGCCCTGGTCCTCCCCGAGGAGGCACCGTCCGTGCCACGGATGAATGCCGGCCGCGTCCGGGACAACGAGATTGGAAAGCCATTATCTTCTCGAGGGCCTCGCCTCCACCCGCCTCCTGAGCGGATCTCTCCTGACCCCGATGCTCCCCTGCAAGCGTTGGCGAAAAGCATTTGGTGTTCAGCGAGCTCCAGCCCCGGAAACACGCGAGCCCGCCCGAGGACGTCCTCGCGGAAACTGAGGAGAACCCTGGTCTTATTCGCGAACATCGCCACCCCCGCCTCTCACGACATCCCCGAGGATAAGGACCCCGAGAGGGTCACGTTCCTAAGCGTGCGCGACCGGCGCGGGCCAGATCTTGCGCTGGAGCGTGATCATGAGGGCCGCCCCGACGAACGCGGCAATACCTGTCCCGCCCCAACCCGCCTTCGGCGCCCCCAGGGTTTGGAAGATCCCGCTCCCCACGACGCTCCCGCCGAGACCGAAAATGACGTCCCAGACCAGCCCGTACCCTCCGCCCTTCATGACGATCCCGGCCAGCCAGCCGGTCATTATTCCGACGAGAACCGCCCCTCCGAACATTTCGAAATGCATGACTCGTCCTCCTCGATCGGGTGCTCCGGCCTTGCGCCCCGCGATCTCGCTTGACTTACTAGATATCACGATATAAATTATATATCAACTAAAAAACATATAAATACTAGACAGCGGCGCGGGCGGGCCGGTCAGGAGTCAGCTGGGCCGACAGGAGATGGCGATGTTCATGAATAAGACGAAAGTCCTCCTCATTCTCACGCAGGATGTCCTGGACGGGGCTCGGGTCTTGGCGGGGAAGGCGACGGCCGCGCTCAAGCTCCCGGTGAGCCTCCAGATTGTCCTCCGGGCCCTCATCGAGGTGGGGCTGAAGCAGAAGGATCGCCCGGTCCTCCTCGCGAACATTGAGGACCAGGCCAAGGCGGTTCGCCTCAAGCGGGCGCGGCGCCACGAGCAGGGCTGAGGGGAAACCGACCAACCTCTGGTCTGGACCTCCGCCCGGGGGGCTGAGCGGCCGGGGGCCGCAGAGGCGCAGAACCTGAGGAGAGCGTTCCAGCGACGAGACGAGCCGGAGCGAAGGGGCTCGATGCCAGACACGCGTGACGACAACCAAGCGCTGAGGATCAGCGTCTTAGCAAGGAGACGGCGATGTCGAAATGGATGGGGTTGACAATCTTGGCCGCGGGGGTGGCGATGATCCTCGGCTGCTCCCAGCAGCCGTCAGGGACGGCAGCGATCATTGAGGACAAGACCTACACGGTGACGCCGGCGTCGGTGACGGTGAAGGCCGGGATCGTCACGGGCGAGGTCACGGAGATGAAGGTCACGGAGCGGGTCGAGAAAGGCTCCGACCGTGTCGTCTCCCCGGCGAAGCTCACGGGGACGCTCAAGCTGAAGAATACGTCCGCGAATGAGACCGTCCGCCTTGTCGCGGGCAAGATCCTGTACATCGATGCCCAGGGGCAGCCCATCAAGCTCGAGGACTCACGGACTGAGCCGGTCGTCAAGTTCGCCACCTACGGCAGCGAGCGGCTCGACCCCGGGCAGGATGCGACCCAGTCCCTGGACGTGGAGTTTCCAGCCGAGGCCCTGAAAGCGAAGAAGCTGAAGGAGATCCGGCTGGAGCTCGCGTACATCCCGTCACCGTACCGGGAGGAGAGTATTAACTTCACCGTGTCGATCGGCGCGGGCAAGTAAGCCAGGGAGGTGGCTGCCTTCCGGAGTCACGTCCACCTCCGGCTCGGACGTCTTCGGGGGCACGTGGTGGTGCCAGCGCGGTTTCTGCGCTGGGAGCGGGAGAACACGATGCGATCGATGGCCTCAATGAGCTTCGCGAGCGGGGCAGGATGACGTGGATCGCCCAGGAGCACAGATGGGTCGCAACCCCGGAGGACATCGTGACGACACTCTCGAAGGATGGTTTCGAGGAATGCAAGCGCGAGATGATGACGAGCCGGCGTGATCTCCGGCCGGCGGCCGTCCTGTGGCAAGGGGTCAATCCGCGCACGGGATCGGTGGCCTCGGCGATCTGTGTGACTCGCCCGACCCGGCATCAAGCCATCGTTTTCATTCCGATCGATGGGGAGTCGCTCACGGACGACCACCGCGACCCAGCAGTCGAGGGTGATCCGTATACGGAGGAGGGGGGAGAGGGCTGACGCCTCACAACGATGGTGCCGAGGGAAACGGTCGCCATCTTTCCCTCGGACCACTACGCCTTCGAGGGCCCGCCGGGCTCGAAGGCTCCGGCATCCCGAATCGCCGCTCGCGCTTTCTTCTCGACCTCCACTGAAATCGCCGCCATCTTGTGAGCGCTCTTGGCGTGCTCGGCGGTCTTCTTCATCACCTCGCTGTCATCCTTCCCTCGAGCCACGAAGTTGCAGCCGGATATCAGATCGGCGCACCTGAGTTCTCTCACCGTGCGAAAACCCTCCTTTGGATGGTTCATGATCTCCCGAATGAAAGGAATGGCAACGAGCGGATGCCAATCTTCAGCTCGAGCCACTGACTAGATAGTATTCAGTTCTTCCCGCTTTTTTCAAGGTCTAGATCTCAGGTTCAAATTCCTGGATGGTTCTGCCAAAGGTTGGACGATCTCGCCTTCGGAATCGCCGGCGCACACTCGAAAACCATCGCGCGGTTCAACGACTCCGACGTCTCGCGCGCCGCTGCCGCGAAGCTGATCTGAAAAAGGAACGGCGCAGTGGGAGCGATCGTCGGTCGTCTCGATGATGGCAAAGCTCAAGCGCACGTACCAATCTCATTTCTTGATAAGAAGTGCAAGCCCATCGGCGCATGCTCGGGCTACAGCAGAGCCAGCCTTTTCTTGCCCGGGCATCTTATCCCAACCACCTTTTTCAATGACTTCAGCTCTCTGCCAGCTGCTTACTTCCCCGAGTTCTTTAAGTTTCTTTTCATAGTTCGGTTGCTTCATAAATTGGGCGACGCAGATCGCCGCCTGACTCGCCAAGACCGCCTCTTTGGTCATCGTTTGGGTCGTGCTGGAGGTTGTCCAGCCACCCCACGCAAAGCCGATGATCATTGCGATGACTGCCCCACAAATAAGGCCCCAAACCCCATACTTAATCTTCGCTGTAGTCTCTGGCTTCATTGACAAGACCTCCTGAACCGGGATTTCCGGTATGGCCCCGGGGCTCGTGTGCCCGGCGCTTCCGGCTTAGGTCACACCGAGTGGCAAGTCCCCAAAACACATTGGTGAGCCGTCAGGGATTCGAACCCTTGACCCCCTGATTAAAAGTCGGCCTCCGAAGAATACCAAGAAACACCCCTTTGTCCAGGAATGACCTTAATAGCTACACGCACGTCTTCCAGTAAACGCCGCTCGCCGGTGATCCCGTAGAGATGGCCGACGAACAGCAAGCGCAGGAGGACTTCCGGATCAATCGAGGGGCGTCCGGGCGGGCTATAGAAGTCCTTCAGGGTGAAGGTCATTCAGCTGCGCGATTATGGCCGTCGCGTGCGTGCAGGTGTCCACGGGCAGCAGGTCCACGACCAGATCGCCAAAGCGTTGAAAGCCTCCAGCCGCGTGCGCCTTGACTTCGCCGACGTCGAGTCCGTCGGCGCTACGTTTCTCGATACCAGCCTCGGCGCGCTCGTCGAGCGGCACTGTGCGACTGTCCTTCGGTCGATTGTGTTCACGCACTGCAGTACAAGGATCGAGGCGAGCATCGTCAAGGCGTTAAGCCGCTTTTGCTTGAAGTCGCTCTACTCTAGTCTAGTCATCCATAGGGGCAATCTGTCTTACCGTGGCGAGCCGGGGTACCGCCGATAGCTACGTGGGACGTCCAGCCCGAGGAAACACTACATCCGTTGGCGGGCTTCCGCCACCGGGTCCGATTCACCGCGCGCTGGGTCGCCACCTCGCACCATTCCGTAAAGTATTCCGGCGCGGTACGGTCTGTCCCAGCTTAGAGTGTTTCCGTAGCTGAAGAGTGGCCGTGACCGGTGCTGGGCAGCGAGGGGGGGGCGTTACGACACACCGACAAGAGTTCGACGTGAGCCCGCCGAGCGGGCCAGCCATTCGAGCTTCAGAATCGACAAGAAGCCTGAAATTCGGGAACGATAACGCCTTCCAGCTCGAGCTCCGGCGACGGGTCGAAGAGTATTTTCGAATTACCGGCCGACGCCAACGCGACTGTTGGCAGATGTACCTGAAGACGATCCTCCTCCTTACCGGCTTCGCCGCTTCGTATGTGTTGCTGGTGTTCGGGGCCCAGACCTGGTGGCACGGACTGCTGCTGGCTATTCTGCTCGGGCTGTCCGCCGCCGGAATCGGCTTGAATGTCCAGCACGACGGAGGCCACCAGGCCTACTCGAACTCCGTCTGGGTCAACAAACTGATGGCGATGACGCTGGAGTTGATCGGAGGAAGTTCCTACCTGTGGCGCTGGAAGCACGTCGTGTTCCATCACACATACGTCAATATCACCGGCCACGACACCGACATCGACCTCGGCATCCTCGGTCGGTTGACCCCGCATCAGAAGCGCCTCGCGTATCACCAGTGGCAGGGTTTGTACCTCTGGCCGCTCTACGGATTGCTGGCCATCAAGTGGCAGCTCGTTGATGATTTCCACAAGCTCATCCGCGGCCGGATCAGTGCGCAGCGATTTCCTCGCCCTAACGGCTGGGAGTTGGTGATTTTCGTTGCCGGAAAGGCGATCTTCTCGACCGTGGCATTCGGGATTCCGCTCCTCTTCCACTCCGTCGGGGCTGTACTGATCTACTACGTAATCGCCGGCCTGGTCGCGGGAGCCGTGCTGAGCGTGGTGTTCCAGGTGGCGCACTGCGTGGAAGAGGCGGAGTTTCCGCTGCCCGGAGAGGAAACCGGGCGTATCGAACGCGCGTGGGCCGTCCACCAGGCGGAAACCACTGTGGACTTCGCCCGGCGCAGCCGCGTTGTCGCATGGCTCCTCGGCGGCTTGAACTTTCAGATCGAACACCACCTGTTTCCACGGATCAGCCACGTGAATTACCCGGCCATCTCCAAGGTGGTGGAAGAAACATGCCGAGACTTCGGGATCAAGTACTTGGAGCACACGTCATTCCGGGCAGGCATGGCATCGCACTTCCGGTGGTTGCGTCGGATGGGGATGCCGAGCGCGACCGGACGACATGACCTGCACGGTGATCAGCCACCACAGTAGCCCGCCGTCTTGCATGCAACCCGATTAGGGCACATTCATCAGACCCAGCGTAATTCCGTTGGTGCGGCCGACGCGGTCCGTCGTGGACAGGTCCGCGATCGGCTAAGAGAACGAGGCCCGATGGAGACCACCGAATACCGTGGCTACCGGATCAAGGCCACCTCGCGAGAGGGTGAGCCCCGCGTCTGGCAGGCACGCTGGACGGCCGTCCGCCTCAGCGGCTCAGGCGCCCACTCGAAAAGTGGATCTGTCCGCGGGACGTTCACAGGTGAACGCGAGGCTGATGAGGCCGCGCTTGGCGAAGCGCGTGCCTGGGTCGATCAAAACGGACGACAAGAACGGTTACGGCGGGGCCGGAGGTGAGAACACGTTGGACGAGCCGGGCGATTCTCTTTGTCATGTTGGGAACGTGACTCGCACGCTGCGACCACGCGGCGGCCACCCAACTTATCCACGCATCGCAGTCCTCGCCTCGCGTGACAGACAACGGGCGCGGGTAGCCATCTCGCACGCCACCGCCGCTGATGCTCGGGCGGTCTTCGAGCGCTACAGCAGCGAGTCTGCGCGGGCGGGCCAACACGTCCGTGATGTCGTGGACGGACTCAGCGTTCCGTTCTTTGCCACATCGGAGGCTTAAGACGATCAGCCGCCTCCTTGGCGAGACTCGTCTCGACTCGATTAGCGGCGCCCGGCACGGGCAGGCAGCCAAAGGAGTACCATTGGGCGGGAGACTCGGCCTGCGGGAAGGCGAGAGATCCGACCATCTGCCGACGTCCAGGAAGTGACCCGGACTGCAGAACACCCTCAGAAAGGGGTCCGCATCATGACGCAGCCTCGGCGCGAACTGCCCGAAATCGACGAGCGGAAGCTCGAAGTCGTCCGCGAGATGCTGCGCAATGGCTTCCCCGGGTGGGCCGTCGAGGACGCCGCCGACGAGCTTGACCGCGCCACTCGATTTTTCAGCGTTCGCCAAGGCAGGGAGCCACGCCACCGCCTCTCGGTATCGCGCGAGTTCTTCCACGATCACCCGATCGAGCGCATCGAGCCGCTCCTCCAGAGCTGGCGTCTCGTCGGCGCGCTGAAGCAGGCAGGCCTCCGCCCTGTGGTCGTCGGGAGCATCGGAGTCCACATCGGGGGTTGACTGCTTCTTGCAGCAGCGCGGGTTAACGCCGGACGAGGAGGACTACGTGCCGGCGGAGGAGCCGTAGGGAGAAGAACGCCACCCCCTGGACATCTCGTGCGTCCCGGTCCTGCACCTCTTGTGGTCTCGGAGCGCCTTCCCGGCCAGCGACGCTGACCGCCGAGTCGCCCCGTGGTCGCACAGGTCCTTTCAGTGCGTCAACGCTCGTTTCCTCGCCCGCGACATCTTTTTGATCTGCAGCTCGCGCCGGCTGGCCGACGCGCGGTCTCGCTGCGGCTCGAGGTAGACCAGCTTCACCGGCAGTCGGGTGCGCGTATACTTCGAGGCCACGCCCTGGCTGTGCATGGCAAGGCGCCTGTCGAGGGCGTTGCTGATGCCTGCGTAGAAGGTGCCGTCGGCGCACTCGAGGAGGTAACAGAACCATCGGTCTCGCACCCCGGCATTATCCTTCAAGCTGTGAGGCTCATGGAGATGATCGACGCCTACCTCGACGTGCCTGGGGAGATCCGCCTGAAAAGTAGGAAGCGGGCCGCGCCCCCATCGGCAAGATCGCCGGGCACCAGGTGCGCAGCCAGCCCAACGAGGTCACACTGGCGACGCTGCTGGCCGCAAAAGCCGCCGGCGTCAAGGCATCGTGTTCGCCTCGGTCAACTTTAATAAGTACCCTAAGGCGGCGGATCTCCTCGAGGCCATGATCGAGGAGATGATCCGGCAGGCCCCGTCGCGACCGACGCGCCGTTAACGCGGTCCGGCTGGAAAGAAGGAGGGTCGCCACGGGTGTAGACGCGCCCAGTCCGCCGTAGCTACCGCCTCCTCGTCGTACTCGAAAACGTCCTGACGTGGGAATCCTACTGGTACTACCTTTTGCCCTAGAGAAAGCTTCTGATACCCCGACTCGTCAGTTACGTACACAGCGTCCTCATCGAAGTCCCAGACGCGCCTCACGTGATACTGTCTTTTAATATCTCGTACTATAACGTTAGTTCCTCTTTGATTTGGCATGGCAATCTTCATTAGTAGTTAGGCATCTTGCGGCGGCCACACCGAAAGGACGGCCTTGCCAGATGTGCGTTTCAGGTCATGAATCTTCATGCAGCGCTCCTTCGGTGGTCGGTGGACTGGACGTTGACCACGCCTTCGATGACTGCAGCTCCTAACGGCCCGTGAAGGCGGCGCCAAGGAACCCTGCCGCGTGCGCGGCAACCTGTCTACCGAGGCGAGCCGGGGTACCGCCGACTGCTACGTGGCGCGTCCAGCCCGAGCGGACTCTACGCCTTTTTCTTCCACGGCGCCAGTGGCGCCTTGCGGTCGATGTTGCGAGGCGGGCTGAACGGTGAACGTCAGGCGACCTCGACGTCCGCGCAGAACTCATCCTTGCGCTCGACGGGCAGCAGCCGGGGCGGAATGCGGCCCCGGTGCAGCAGATCGCACATGCGCCGGTTGTTCTCGGCCCAGCCGTCATCGTCGTCCTCAGCGTGGTGAGCGCACGCTCTACCTCGAATTCGGTCCGGGGGAAGTCCCATGCCGGATAATCGGAGGAGAGCCGGAGGCATACCTCACCCGGCCGCCGCGTGGGCGTCCAGCCCGAGCCGGATTCTACGCCGCGCCGCGAAACGCTCCGAAGCCGCTGGAGGGATCGTCGAGCCGCTGACAGACGTCATCCGCGCCAGCGGCTTCTGCGGCGCCAGATTCCGGCACGTCCGTGTGTGCGCGACGAGCGACTCCCTCAGATCGGCTCCGCACTGGCGGCAGAGGTAGCAGCCGTTGCCGATCTCCGTCCCGAGTTGCTCGGGCGTGTAAGCTCGGCGGCACGTCTCGCAGAACGCCACGGGATGGTCCGGGCACAGCTCGAAGAGCAACGACCTGAGTCGGACAAACAGCATCACAACGCGCGCATCATGTCATCGAGCACGAGCCTGTCAAGTACCGGCAGCGAAATAGTTCGGTGAAAAGGTGTGGATTCTGGTGGATAACGCCAGACTACACGAACACTCTCATCCATCTTCTTCAGTGGATAGCTCTACACCTGCTTGCGGGACTTTTTCCACCGTGCCCGCGCCGCCTTGTGGCGCTAGGGCCAAAGAATCTTCCGGTCTTCACCGGAATCTGTGCCGGGCCCAGCATTCATGCGGCTCGCAGTGACCGGCGCCGCTCGGCCGTGGCCTTCTGGACTTTGAGCAGGAGGTACTTGTGATCCCGGTAGCCGCGGCCGGCGCTTGGGACGAAGGACGCCCGCTACGACGGGAAGCGCGGAAGAAACGGGAAGGCGCGCTCGCCAGTTGGACGGGCGCGGCCCGATGCCGACTGTGCCGCTCCGGTCCCGTGGATGAGTTGCCAGCCAGTCGCGCGCGTCCACTCGTACACGGTCTCGCCGACCACGATGTAGAGGAACGCGCGAGTGTATTCGGACGCCCGCAGCTCCTCGGTAAGGTCGCGGTTCAGGTCTTCTACCGACACGAACTGCGGCAGGATCAAGGTCGACACAACGGCGTCAGGTCGCGCAACTGACGCCGCGATGAGCAGCCACACCTCACCAAATTCCTCGAACCGGTAGCGGCCCGCCTTTGCGACCTTCTCGCTCCCCCAAAGCCGGAGCGCGGTGGGCTGGTGCTGCAGCGGGATCGCATACGCTGGGTACTTCCCTTGCGTTGCGTTCCGACTCTCTCTCGCGGCCGTACTTCGCCATCGGATTGGCGAGATCGGCGAACGGCAAGGCGACGACACCAAACAGACGCCTCGTGACGGCGGCCTCGTAATCAAACTTCATTGCCATGCCCATCCAGTTTGCCACAGGTGGCCGCAGCTCCCGCAGCCAGCTCACGGAGCGGCCACCCTTACCCGCAACGCCAGCATCTCGCCGAGGCTCGCCCCCTCTCGCGCCCACGTCTCACGATGTCGGTTGCCGGTTGACGATGCAGCTGCCTGTCGCCTGGGATGTTCTCGATAGAGGTGGTCTGGCAGATTCGGGAGCGCTCGGCGCAATGCTACTCGACAGTCCTTCAAGGTGGCTTTCCGACAGGGCATGAGGGCAGCGCGGTGGTTCTCTCCTCTACGCAACAAGCGAATCCTCCCTCTGACCGTTGGGTTATGAGAGCAATCGCGGGCGTGACTGGCACCAAATCCGCCCAGCCGATACCTTAGAAATCGAGGCTTGGTCGGATCGTAGTTGGGCGCCGTTGTCCATCTTCCGGCGTGGGTTCACGGACAATCGCGAACAGCCAGGGCCGATCGGTCCCGACTCGTCTGCCATCGACGAGGCGGGTTACCGCCGCAGGACCGCCGCAGGTGAAACCGAAGGCGCGTAAGTATTTGTGAAATTGGTGCCCCCGGGGTGACTCGAACACCCGGCACGCAGTTTAGGAAACTGCTGCTCTTTCCACCTGAGCTACGGGGGCACGCGGACTTACGAGGCGTTCGCCGTTGATTCTACCGCCTTCCGGATGCCGCAACGCGAATTTGAGGTCCCTACCAGGAACTCAGATATCTTGGAAGAGATGCGTCGGACATGAGCCCGGGAGGCCACCTCGTCACCACGGCGGTCGCGGCCGGCGTCGGCCTCGCCGCCACCGGTTCGGTCCCGTTCGCCGCCGGCATCGTGGTCGGCGGATTCCTCATCGACGTGGACCATGCGATGGACTATCTGATCGTCGAGCGCCAGCGCGAGCTCACGCCCGCCGCGTTTCTACGCTACTACACGGAGGGCCGCGCTCGGCGCGCGGTCCTTGCGCTGCACTCCTACGAGTTGTTCCTGGCCCTCGCGGTGCTCGCGTGGTGGCTCGACTCGGCGTGGCTCGCGGGCTATCTCGCGGGCGGGGCGATGCACCTCGTGCTCGACATTGTCTTCAACGGTCGGTTCACGCCGAGAAACATCTTCGCGTTCTACAGCTTCGGCTTCCGCCTCGCGCATGGCTTCGACGCCGAGACGCTCTTTGGCTCGGAGCCGCGCATCGTGCCCGTGGGCTTCTGGCGTTCGTTCTTTTCCGGCGCCAGCCCTCGCGCCGGGGGCCGGCCCGTCCCGCGCGGGTAACGGGCGTCCGTCAGAAGAGATCCGACGCGTCCACGCCGCGTGCGGCCAGGAGCGCGCGAAGCTTCCGCAAGCCCGCGGCCTCGATCTGCCGCACGCGCTCGCGGGTGAGGCCCAGGCGCCGGCCGATCGTCTCGAGCGTCTCGGGCGGCTCTCCCTCGAGGCCGAAGCGGCGGCGCAGGACCAGCCGCTCGTTCTCGGCCAGATCGTCGAGCACGGATACCAGCTCCGCGCGCTCCCTGAAGAGCGCGCCGACGGCCCCGCCCGGGTCGCCGGATGGATCGGCGACGAGATCGGCCACGCGGCCCTTCCCTTCGCCGACTGGCGCCTCGAGGGAGACGGGGTGCCGGCGGATCTCCTCGAGCTCCTCTGCCTGCTCGACGCTCATCCCGAGGGCGGCCGCGAGCTCGTCGGCCGTCGGCGCGCGCCCGAGGATCTGGCTCAGCCGCCTCTCCTCGCGCGCGTAGCGCCCGAGCAGCAGCTCGACGTGCACGGGCAGACGGATCGTCCGCGCCTGGTTCGCCAGCGCCCGCACGATCGCCTGGCGCACCCACCACGTCGCGTAGGTCGAGAAGCGCGCGCCGTGCTCGGCATCGAACTTGTCGACGGCGCGCAGCAGCCCGAGGTTCCCCTCCTCGATCAGGTCGGGGAGCGGCAGGCCGCGATTGAGATAGCGGCGGGCGATCTG